>Ga0157367_1000012_pt1 | contig 98915 bp, 56 predicted proteins | sample AttbisABBM2_FD_113142 | JGI IMG/M metagenome (GOLD analysis project Ga0157367, IMG submission 113142) | Fungus gardens microbial communities from leaf cutter ant in Botucatu, State of São Paulo, Brazil - Atta bisphaerica ABBM2 | ecosystem: Host-associated > Fungi > Mycelium > Unclassified ... | reverse complement strand
CGTCATCCTTAACCCTAACTCTGATCTAGACTCCTCTCGATCCTTCTAGACCGTTCTAGACTCTATCACATGACTTCCAGGTCACGTGCTCTCCATCCGTTGTAGACTAATAATTACTACTGTTCTATCTCTGTCCTAATCCTAACCCTACCAAAGTCTGTCCACACACTCGTCTTATAACAACATTCTTTGACACTACTTTCTCTATCTTATATGGCCCCATATATCTTTCTGTCAGTTTCTTTGTTGGCCTTTCCTTGAATACTAAGTCTTTTGTACTTAGCATCACTTTCTTGCCTTTTTTCCATTCTTCTACTTCTCACCTCTCTCTGTCTATCTGTCTTCTCATCTCATCTTGCACTTTTCTCAATGCTGCCTCCACTTCCTCCTGTACTCTTCTTATCCTTTCTACAAACTCTGTTATCTTCTCTACTTTGTCTTTCCTCCTAATATCAGCTCCCATCTGTAACTCTCTTCCATAGTTTGCCATAAAAGGTGAAACCTTTGTTGCTAAATGAACCTTGTTGTTCACTGCAAACTCTGCTGTCACTAACCACTCTGGCCAATTTCTCTGTCTATATTCTGTAAAGAACCTCAAGTACTGTTCCAACTCTTGGTTCATCTATTCCATCTGCTTATCTTTTTGTAGGTAGAATGCTGTAGACAACCTTATTTCTATTTCCAACATCCAATTCTCTCATCAACTCCACCACAAACTATAGTCTTCTATCACTTATCACACTCTCTAGTAATCTATGTAATTTCCACACATTGTCTCTAAACAGCCTTGCTAATCCCTTCACTGATGTTCCTTCTATTGATGCCACAAAATATTTTATTTTTGACAACCTGTCACATACTACCAGTATCACATCTTTTCCTGCTACTAACAGTAACTTGGTAATGAAGTCTACTATCAGATGCATCCATATTTTTTCTAGTACTTCATTCACCATCAACTTTCCTGCTAGTGCCTCTGTTCTATTCTTCATCCTTTGACATATATTGCATCCTTCTACATATTTTCCAACATCCTTAGTTACTCTTGGCTACCAGTAATTTCTCATCACCAATTCCATCATCTTCCTTCTCCCTCCATATCCTGCCATCAGTATGTTATGATGTAACTGAATTATCTCCATTCTCAATTTCTCATCCTTCAGTACATACACTTTTCCTTCCTTCAGCACTAAATCTCTATCAATCTGCCACTCATCTTCTCATAATATCTTTACTCCTGCCTTCTTTATCTCCTCTACTACTCTAACTACTTCTTCATCCTTACTTCTAGCTTTTTTAATTTTTTCTGCTATCTCTACTTTGGGTCCTTCTATTACTACTTTTGCTAAACTATAAATCCATTGTTTTTTAATTAGTGTCTAATTATTATTGTCATTTTCTGTCCCTACTTTCCAGTCCAGTCTCCTGCTAAGTCCATCTACCTTCTCCATTTTTGTGCCTGGTACATGCTTTAGAGTAAAATCAAATCTAGACAAGTACAATGCTTATCTAACCTATCACTGATTTAACTTTTGTGCCTTTATAAAATATTCCAAATTCTTATGGTCTGTCCAGACCTCAAACTTGAACTTTGTGCCCTCTAACAGATGTCTTCAGTTTTCTAACCCTCTTATCACCACTAATATCTCCTTATCATGAATCTCATAATTCCTCTCTATCTCATTTAACAATTTTAAGAGAAATGCCATTGGCTTCTATCTACCATCTTCATACTCTATAGATAATACTCCTCTTGTCACATAGTCTAATGCATCTACCTCTATTCTCATTTTTTTATTTAGATTTGGCACTGCTAACACTGGTTCTTTTGTGAATTTTTCTTTTAACTCCTTAAATGCTTCTTCCTGTATTTCTGTCCACTCCTATTTCTGATCCTTCCTCACAATATTATGCAATGGTCTAGCTATCAATGCAAAACCCTAGATAAATCAACAGTAATAATTCACTAATCCTAAGAACTTTTGTATATCTTTGACACACTTCAGTGTTGGCCAATCCAATACACCTTTTACCTTCTCCTCCTCCATCTTTATTCCTTCTGGTCCAATCACCACTCCCAAAAACCCTACTTCCCTTACTTTCTACTTGCACTTCTCCAATTTCACATACAAATTGTTTCCTCCAATCTTTTCACTATCTCTGCTACCAACTCATCATGCCTCTCTTTATCTTCTGTTCCTACTATTATATCATCAATGAATGCTGCCACTTTCTCTGTATTTATTAAGTCTCTCAATAACTCATTCATCATGGCCTGGAACATAGCTGGTGAATTTATTAGTCCAAAAAACATGACTGTTGGTTCAAAATATCCTTCAGGTGTTATGAACACTGCTTTCCACTCATCTCCTTCCTTAATCCTCATATTGTTGTAATCCTATCTCAAGTCTATTTTTGTAAACACCTTCTTAGTACCAATGTTCTCAATCACATCCAAAATAAGTGGTAAGGGATAGTTGTTTTTCACTGTCCACTCATTGAGATACTGATAGTCTTACACCATTCTCTTCTTCCCATCTTTCTTTCCTACAAAGAACACTAGTGCTGTTTGGGACAACTTTGAGGGTTTAATGTATACTTTTCTTAACTGTTCCTTGATAAACTCTTGTACCTCCTCTCTCTCTTCCCTTGACAATGGATACACCTTTCCCTTCCTTAGTACAAATCACTCCTTCATATCAATAGTGTGGTTCTAGATTTTTCTTGTGGACATTTGCTCTGACTATTTCTTGCCAAAGACTTTAATTCACTTATGGAACTTTTCTGGAACCAGCTTCTTTGCTTCTGTCTCAGATCTTGCTGTTTCCTCTTTCTCATCCCAAATATCCCACTCTTCTGCTACCTTTTTTACATCTATTGTTTTTTCTCTCTTCTACTTCCTTTTCTGTTTTTCTACCTTTTTCTCTCATTTCTTTCCTGTCTCCTCTTTAGCCTCTTCTTTCTTTTGCTTCTGCCATCCTGACTTCTCCTACTTTGGCCTCCACTACTTCCCACATTCCTCTGGACATCTCATCATCTTAACTTCCCCTATCTTTCAGTCAATTTCAGGATTGTAGCACACTAGCCATAGCATTCCCAAAATTACACTCTACTTTTGTCCTCTAATCACATCTATTTCCATCCTTTCCCTATACCCTTGGTAGTAAATATTCACTTCTACCATATACTCAATTGGTTCTTCCTTGTTGAAAGAACCATCTACATTTCTCACATATATGGGCCTCTCTATCTTTTTCAACTTGAACCCTTGCTTTCTTGCAAACTCTGAACTCATTACTAGCACTGTGACACCACTATCCAATAGTACTTCCACTATTATTCCTTTTTGTGTGTCCATCCTCTCTAGCCCAATCTTTACCATCACTTCTCTTAATGCTTTTTCATTGTTTAGATCACAATTGTTTATATTGTCCATTGCTCTAAGTACTGTGTATCTATTTTTGAGACTTAATTGAGGAATATTAAGTCTCACTCCCTATTTAAATTCTACTCCTTTTTTCCTTCTTCTATCCTTCTTTGTTCCTCATTTCCTCCATATTCCAATCTTCTCCCCTCTTCAATCCTGTTTCCTACTCCCCTATTTCTACAGTGTCTTGCCATGTGTATGAATCCCCCACAATTATAACAATTTCTTCTCTCCCTTCTGTTCACATCCATAGCATAGGGGTTTCTTTGTACACTTTCTACTCTCTGCTGAGAGTATATTATTACTGCATCTGTCCTTTTCACTCCCTCCATCAGAGTAGGTCCTGTTGTCACCCACTGTTGAGGTGTTTCTTGCCTCCTTTGCTAAACTTGAGGCTATGGCCATTATTATCTTGTAGCCTCTTATTGTTTTGGGGCCAGCACCCTCTGTCTTCCTCTCAATCTTTCTTCTTCCTTTCTACTTTCTCTTCTGTTTCTGTCTAAAGCAATGGCTCTTTTATACTATTGTTCTATAGTTGTGGGAGGTCTTTCTGCCTCCATCAACTTCTTTTGAATTGCTCTACTTATCTCTCTCTTAAACTCTTCTATTAGCAGTCTTCCCTCATATCCACTTCCTCTTGCTGCCCTCTTGAACTCTTGTATGAATTCTTCCATTATTCTTTCTCCCTGCTCCAGCTTCTTTAGCTCTACTACTTTTACCAACTCTTCATCTCCTCCTCCAAACTCCTTTTTGATAACTACCAAAAATTCCCCTACCAATTCAAATTCCAGTATTCCTTCTTCCAAATCTTTCAATACATTCTCCTTCCAAATGTCTGCTAATGCTCCTTGTACAAAAGATAACACCTACTGCACCTGCTCTTCTACTATTGCTTCCCTTATTCTTGCTTTAATGTACAGTTTACAAGCTGTCACAAACTCTGATACCTTCCCTGCTTCTTTGCTGAATACTAGTAGTTTAGCCACTTCTCTATGTGATCTCTCTCCTCTTCTTCTTGCTCCTGCTGCTAGCAATGCTTGTATCTAGGCCTGCATTACAGCTAATTGTTCCTGCTATTGAAGAATAATAGCATGTAAGTTGTGTTGACTCATGCTGAAAGATAAAAGTAAAGGTATTGTTGGGTTAAGAGGAAGACCTATGCTAGTCTCGCTTTCTGATTTGTACTTGGATGATGAAATCTCTGTAGATACTAGTGGGCTCTATGAGCCCTCTTCTTGTTCCACTTTACACTATCTACTGACTACTTTCAACTACTACTGCCCTAAGGAATTCTATATAATTTTGTTCTAAAAAGGATATTCTACTCTAAGTAGTGTTTTAAGAACAACTGCTATTTCTCTGTGTAGACAGATCACAAGGGAACCTGTAGTACAAGGCTGATACTTGAAAGAAGTATATAACACATCCACACAAGGTAATACATTTACCTGCACCAGTGGGCTTTGGTACAACTAAATGGCTAGACTTCTTCTGTCTAACTAGTATATCCCTTAAGTCTAGAATTCAGCTATATGTCTTCTTGACAAAAGAGTGGTGTTGCTCTTCAGTTGAAAATGATCAAGAGTAAGTGTGGAGAAGGTCTGGTGTTGGATGGTCTCAAGAAGTGGAATCGAGTTCTAATGTTACAACTCAAAGATCTTTGGATTAGTCAACAAATAGAACCTTATATTGGGGTTAACACAAGAGAACTTGATAGAGAACTCTATACAGGATTGTCTACTTTATATACTAAAACTCCATGGTCTGTGCTAACTACTTCTAGCCTACCTTAAACAGCCATATATTCCCCTTAAGGTCAATATGTATTAATCATGCTGTATAACATTATCCTTCCAGAACCTTCTATGCTTTTGCATGTGACATGTGACAGTTTTACAGTGACCATGGCTTTATAATGTGACTGATGTGTGACAGTGTGATAGTGATGTCATGTTAACCCTAACCATAAGTTCCAAAAATAAAAATAAAAGAAAAGGAAATATCAAACAAGAAAAGAAAAATAAAATAGTTAGAGTCTACCATTTTGAACTCTGACATCCATGGCATATATATTATATCTTGGCACAAACCTTGTCCACTGCTATTGTAGATTTATCATAACTGCATTCATTCATTCTACTCCTTCTATTAGAGCAGATCTTATTGGTATCTGCTAAAATCCTTGTCTTTTTAGCCAGACTTAGGGCTATGGAAATTGTTATTATTGTGCTTCTCTAGCAGTTGCTAGTATATTTGATCTTGATACTTAAGTAATACTTGAGTCTTCCTACTTACTTTTCCTTTAATGCCTATCCAAATTGATTGCTTGTTCATACTACTTCTTGATGTCTCTTGGAGGTTATTCCATCTTTATTAGCTTATACCTGATAATATTGTTTATCTCTCTTTTAAATTCTTCAACTAATGCTTGTTCTTTATATCTATTACCTCTTACTGCTCATTTGAATATCTGAACAAATTTGTCTTTAGTTCAAGAACCTTGTTCTACTTGTTTGAGCTTGGCTACTTTTGCTGATTTGTTGTCTTCTCCTCCAAACTCTCTCTTTGATACTACCAAGAGCTTTTCTATCAACATAAACTCCCAATTTCCTAATTCCAGCTTCTCTAATATATTTTCTTTCCAAATATTCACCAATATCAGAGTTAAAAATGATGGACTTAATTTTATTTTATTTCTCTTTTCATTCTTTTTTATTTTCCTTTATTTTTTATTGTTGACTAAAGGTGAAGAAGACAAAAGGTGACACTGTCACATGTCATGGTCACAAAAGTCACATGCCCATGTGATATAATGAAATAACATAGAATGTTTTAGAGATAATGATGTTATATGGCATAATTAACATATATCGATCTTAAAACAAGCATATAATCATTAGAGTAAGGCTAAAAAAGTGTAGCATGGACCATCAGTAGTTTGTATATAGGGTAGATATTTATACTTAGGAATTCTATTGAGTTCTCTTGTGTTACTTAATACAAGAGTGTGTCTTTTACTCAACACAGAGTCTAAGTCATAACAACCAACACTTCCTATATATATCAAGATCCACTATACTTGCTTTTCTACTGTTTTTATCCTCATCCTTATTCTGATATATAACTTGTATGCTATTACAAATCCCACCACTTTCTCTAGATCTACATCAAACAATAGTGGCTTTGTTATCTCTGGTCAGAACCCATATCTGAGCCTTAGAGTTTTCTTCACTTCCTCTTTTACTTCTTTTAACCCAGCCACTAGCTAGTTGTTCTGTTTGTTGTCTTATTAGGAGCTTTAACTGCTCTACTGGGCCATATTGATGTATATAGCAAGGTAGTGGTAAATTAGTTAATATAAGTATTTGTGTAAGAGTGAGAGAAGATGAAGTGTATAAGAACAAAGAAAGAGAGCCAGTGCTAGTCTTACTTTCTGATCCATATTCTCAACTTGTCAAAATCTTTGTAGGTGCTAGTGAGCTCTTGACTAGTCTTATATTAGATACAGTTCATACTCTGTTATTCAAGATCTGATAAGATATTTTGAAAGTTCAAAATAAGTTATTTAGTATGTTATTTGAGAATGTAGAAGATAGATTGGAATAATCTTTGGCTTCAGCTTATATACTGTATCTTTACATCTCTACTAGCTATACTGGTCATATATTTCAGAAGGAAACTTGGGGAACTTAGTGGGTTAAAACTACCAAAAGATGGCAAGGTGTGTCATCACCAACATTAGAAGAGGGTATTGGTTTTAGTTAATTTCCAGAATAAAACTAGTACAGTATAAGCTACTAATTTATATACTAGATAATTTATCTAGAATGGAAACTACTAAGCAAGTATTCTATATACTAGTAATCCTCAGATGTTAGAGATAGAGATTTATAGAGTTAGAAAGGGTTTAGTAAGGATATCTGAGGGAAAATGAAAAGATGTGATCTATACCAGAAGAAGTTAGAGAGTGCAGATGAGAGAAGATATGTTATCTATAGGTTGGAATAGATATGATTAGAATGAAATATAACATTCCACCTCATGCTGTCTACTAACTACTTATCCTACTGTCTTACTAACTACTGCTCTAATTAAATTGTGCATCTTAATATTCCTAAGAAGAGAATCCACAAACTAAATATCTTTCTACTAGAAAATATTATTACTTTGTATAGATATTATAACTTTAAGTCCTTGAGTAAAAATAAAAGACTACTTTTATATTAAGTAATATAAAAGAACTTAATAGAGTTCCAAGTATAAAATAGTCTATTTTATATACTACAGATTATAGTCTGTATATATACTACAACTAATCTATTCTAAAGTATATGTGCTTTCTATAAGGCTAATATATCATTGTCATACTATATGATATCATCTGTTTTAGAACCTTTTATATTCTTTTCTGTGTCACATAATTATGTGACTGTGACTGTAACATATGTAACATCCCTATGACATGTATCATACCTCTATTATACTTTGTGACTTGTGTAATTATTGAATGTAACTTTATATCATATCTTTTGTCTAAGTTCAAAATAAAGAAAAATAAAATAAAACTGAAAATAAACTAAATGAAAATAAGAAAATAGAATAAAACCAAGTCTACTGTTCATAATTCTGACAATAAACAAGTCATAATAAACCTATAGTATAAGCTTTATATATAAAAGAGTATAAGTATACTATTTTAACACTACTTAATTAAACAATAAGTATATCTAGACAGTGTGACATAGTAGCCTAGGTCTGGTCACCACCATTTACAACTGCTTAAGCTAAGCAGCTAGCTTATCTTTATACTTAGAGCTTAGCTTCTAATATAAGGATGACTAACAGTTATAATAACCACTAATTAAGGATGAAAAAAAGAGTAAGCAAAGAGAGGGCCTAGTATTGGGCAGCTTTAGAAAAGAAACATTGAGTTCTAATATTATGACTTAACCTGAAGTAATAAAGTAAAAAAGAGATCTTACATTAGTTAACATAAGAAAACTTAGTGAAGTTCCTAGTACAAGTGAGTTTGCTCTATATATCTATATCTTTAGTATATAGTCTATGTATACTTTATATCTAGTCTATCCTAAATATTATAAGTTATATATAAGAGTTATTATATCATATAATGTATAATATTACCTTCTTCATATATGACATGACATTGTGACTGTGACTATGATATGTGATATCACATCATCCTCCTTTACTAAGTCCAAAATAAGAAAAGAGATAGAGAAAATAAAAAAAAATCAAAGTAGGAAAATAAGATAAACTTAAATTATAAAAGAGAGATAGAAAAAAATGAGTCTATTATCTTCAAGTTTGACAATGAGAGTGAGAACTAACTTAATATGAATTTTACAGAATAGATAGTTAGCAGGACCAGTAAGTTTGGAGAAAGTAGTAATAAAGTTAGCTATTACTATTAATGAGAATAATCAGCACAAGTTAGAGAGTAAATGTAGCTAATAATAGTGTAAATACTTTATCTCAACTAGTAATGAGCCATAGTATATGTAAAGTGTAAGAGAATTTTATAAGCATAGAGCAACTCAGAAATTAACTTAATCCATAACAGACCTAGAAGTAATAATATGTTAGCTTAACTAGTAAAGTTGGTCAAGCCCTTCTCACTTATAAAAAAACAGCCTAAAAAAGTACTAATTGGAGATCAAGATAATTAAGACTTATAACCTATTAGAAGAAACAAAGTGCATAGCAGCATAGTATAGTGTGGACAACTGATGACTACTTACTAATAGTAAGATTGTTCTTATAGAAAGCTTATAGATGAGTGTTAATTAAAGAGCAATATGTATAAGATATGTAATAAAACCACAATTTGTGAGTACTGTGCATCATTACTTAGTTTTTTTCTTAAGTCAACAATTTATTACATAGGACATAGTAGTAGCCTGTGCCTACTGAATGATACAGAATTTGAACCCACAACCTTGATAGCAGGAAAGGGCAAGACATATTTATCACTATATCATTACCTTCCCTCTTTATTTTACTTAGTCATGCTATGTTAATTACAGCATGAGTATAAAATAATAAAATAATAATGGCCTAAGTAGTCTATAACAAACTTGATCCATAACTAGTATACACACAAGATAAGCAATATTGAAGAGTAAATCAAAACTTTCTAGTGCTAGATATATCAATCATTCAATAAGGCTTTTATATAACTAAAATAGTCTAAGTAGAGAAGATTAATAAATGATAAGTTAACAATAAATTACTATATATGTAATTTTCAATGCTTATAGTCAATTTATTTTTATTCTATGAAAATTTATTACTAAACTTCTGAAAGCACCTAGTTCTAAGTATATATCTGAAGTAATTTCATTTTTTCTGGATCTTACAGTTACCAGTTCATTTGAGGCACTAAATTAATCTTTTTATTATTATTGAAATCAACAACTTATTACATGGGGTACAATAGCAGACTGTAATAGCTACAATGTAACTACTTATATAGAGAAGAGAAAGGGAGAAAGAAATAAAAATAAGAAATAAAATAAAATAAAATAAAACTAAACTATAATGAACTAGGAAAACCACTATTAAGCAATTCCTTCATAGAAGGAAGATGTTTTAGGGTTAAACTCAAGAAAAGCAATGAAATAGCTAAGAGATTCCCTATTGAGATTCCAATATTTGTTATATCTTCTATACTTATGAAGGATATATCATCTTGACTCAATTGGATAAAGGCTATATAGATAGCTGAAATTTTCCTTTAGGAAAAATTTCAGATGATACTCACCTATAGACATATGATTTGTAATTGCTCTTGTTACTCTTATACATAAGGAGTTAAAATATCCAATAGATTTAAGTCAAACACTATTTTTTATATAAGTAGGCTTGATAATTGAGTCATATTTATCTTTCATACTGAAATCCCATAATAATTTATATGGGAAAACTAGTTTGAGGTCATATTTTTTATCTCTTTATTAATGACTAAATAGTAACTCTATTTAGTATTATTAGGACAATCTCAAAATTCAATGAAGTTGTGGGAGTTCTTTTCAAAAAAAGTCCTGAAGTCTTGAGCAATAGTAATAGACTGAAGCTGATAAAGATGTGATAATGAATCAAATATAATCAATAACAACTATGATGTATAATAAATCAGCAACTTGGGCTACTTGATTAATTCCATATTTAATTGTGAACAATTCAGCCTTAGTTGATGTGACATTAACAGTATATGGTGAATGGTTTTAGCAATGACATTTGGTCCCAAGCAAACATGAGCTATAGACATTGTGACATTGTTTCTAAGGCTTGCATCAGATATAACAGCAATGTTCTTGATATTTTGTAAGGAGTTTTCAAAGATTTTATCAAGTTTGTATAGGTAGGAAGACTTGGCATCATTTTTTTTGTGGTTTATAGTGTTGCAAGAAAAGTGATTATGAAAGATATCTACTAATCAAAAACTAGGAGAAAGCTCTTTATGCAAAGGATTAAATGAAGGAAAAGTTCCATTAAGATAGTTATTGGTGTCTACAATGAAACTTTTGACTTTAAGTCTTTGCTTAGAGGTTAATTTCTCCAGGAAAAGACAATGAAGAGTCAAATTGGTTATGTGATGATGTTTTAAAAGAGACTTGATCACATGGTTTGAAGGTAAGTAAGCTGTTCTCATTTGTTAATAGCCACTGATCTTATGGAGGTGAATAAGAATGTAAATAGGAATAAGACTAGTGATAGCCAACTCTCTAGGTGGGAGACATATAAAAAGCATCAGTAATCCATAATGCAGCTCTTTATTATATTTTCCTAAGCTCTTTAAGGAAATGAGATAAAGGGGCACTTCTGAAGTACTATAAAGATAGTCAGTCTAAAGTGATAGAAAGAACACATGTTTTGTATAATAGTTATTTATAGAAGGGCAACAAACTCCTAGTGGGATTACACAGCATTTTCATATCCTTAATTGTTGAAAGAGCCTTGTTGGAGTAAAAGCAAATGTGTTGTTGAAAGAAGAGTTTTCTGTTGAAGATAAAACTAAAGTATTTCCAAGTGTTCTTTGGTCATAGAATAGTATCTCATAAGGGGTGAAATTTAAAGAAGGGGGTTCAAAGTTTTTAATTGATCTGAATAAATGAAAAACTTCTGACTTTCTATATTTGACTGTAAGTCCAAATTGGTCAAAGAGAGAAGAAATAATATTATAGCTACAGAAAAGAAAAGTATTTGTTTTTTTCAAAGATTTTTCCTACAAAATAAAAAGATCATCATCCATAAAAGATAGAAATGAAACAAAGGAGTTTTGAAATAGATTTTTTGATCTTTTTTTAAAGATATGCAAAACAGTAGCAATATATAAAGCAGATAAAATAGGAGAGAGGGCAGACTCTTGTCCTATACCTACATTTGCTCTGAAGAAGAGAGAAATGAAGTTGTTTCATATTTTCCTATTTATTAAATAGTTGGAAAAGAAAGATAAAACTCTAGAATTGAAGCTGGCTTTGTCTAAAATCAAAGGAAGAAGTTGGTGATTCAGCAAAAGGAAAAACTGGATGATGTCAAAGGTCAATGTACTTGTTTGAGGACCTTTGGCCCAATCCAAATAAATAAGGTGAGTGAGGACAATATCTGTATTAGTAGTTGAGTACTATTTAAGTCTACTCAATTGATTAGGATGAATAAAGTTAGATGCAATGAAGTAATATTGTAATCTCTCTCTAATGATCTTTTCAATGAGTTTCCTCAATGTGTTAAGAAGGACAATATGACAAAACATCTTAGGAGAGTTATAGAACACTCTATTGGGCTTTGGAATAATAATGGAAGTAGACATCTTGAAATGTAGTGGCCAATAACTGAGATTGATGCATGCATTAGTAATGTTGACAATGTTGGATAGATACTTATTATTATCTACAACAACTTTAAGATGTTTTCCAAGAGATACAATTGAGTTCTAGAGTGGACAAATTGCTATATTTTTTGATTGCATTTCTGAATTCTTCTTTCAAAAAAATTTGGCCATTCCACTAAAGATTTCAAGAGAACCTTATCTAATAGATGTATATTTACTTGATGATTTTGTGCCAAATTGAATTCTTGATAAAGTACTTGCCATAGATTTTCAATCTCAATGTAAGAACACCCATTATATTAAAGGGCTTCAGTGGTAGGAAGTTTACACTTCTTGACACAATTCATGAGATCCCAGAGTCTCTTGTTTTTCAATATGATTTCTTTAATTTTTTCATCAAAGAAAGTGTATTTGATTTTCTTAACAAATTTCTTCAATTTTTTCCAATCTACTAGTAACTTAGATGAATGATAATTGTTCAGTTTGATGCTACACTCTTCATTTCACTATGTTTTAGAACATTAATGTTCTTGGAAAATTTATACTAAGTAAAATTCTTGTATATTCTTGAACTATGTTTTCAAGAGATTCTTTGCTTGATATATTTATTATATTGATATTCTCCAAAGCATTTGTAAGCTCAGTGACAAACTTCTTTCTCACTATTCTTAATAATGATTTGTTACTTATCTTGAATAAATTCCTCACTGATAGATATGTCAATAATTAGGGGAGTGTGATCTGAAGGATGCTGGAAATCTGATAGAATAAAATAATTGTCAATTTTAACAGAATCTGGTGAAAGAAACATAAGGTTGATAACAGAGTTGGAGTCATTAGTATTATTAGCATATTAAATCGGAACTTGATGAACAGGAGAAGATAACTTTAGCTCAAGAGAGTTGGCAATCTCTATAAGAATATTGCTCTGAGCTAAATGATGAGAGTAGAAATGATCTCAATCCCTATCTTTGATATTGAAGTCCTCAGCTATAATGAGAATATTACAAACATTAACCTTAGTATCCTTGAGATACTTTAAGGCCAATTGATGTTTGTCTGAATAGATGTTGATCATAAAGAAAATACTGCCATTGTTAAAGAATTAATGTATGTTATTACCCTAGGATGTTTGTTGTTATTGGATGATTGCCTGGAAAAGATTATCCAGGCAGGATAGTTGGGAGAACTGACAACTTTGTTATCTTTCTTGTTAGACAAACTTGAGATGGTATGGATGAAGAACCAAGGTAGCTAATCCTACAATGTGAGGAACATTATTTTCCATTTTTCCATTGAGAAATTTGTTTTTGATGAATAACACAATTCTATGAAGAGAAGTTGCAATGTTGTCAGCATCCACTTCTAAGTGTTCATTAAGACCATAGATGGAAATAGAATGCACAGAATCATCCCATAGTCTTGGATCCATGGGTTGGTTGATCAAATATGGAATTGAAGATGTTTCAAGACCATGAGGCTGACATGTGTTGGGGTCCAATTCATTGACACACCCTCCTTGAGGTTCTGGTATGTTTGCTATAGCTGTAGCCTTGTTAGCTTTGTCAATATCCCCTGTCTTTGGGGATGCATAAAACAAGGAGAATCCTTGAAATTCATTGTTTTCAACTTGGTCGGTCCAGGAAGGGTTGTTATTGAGAGCTTGCATCCTTTCTGCATAAGGAACGGACGAAGCACTTGAATGTACTGGCGACTCCCTGGAGCTGTTAGTGCTAGAGACATTAGACTGACCTCTCGGAGTATCAATCTCCATGTCTGTATCCATGTTGTTATAAGTAGGTGGATTGAAAAGTAGACTGAAATCGAGTGAAGAAAATGTATTCACTGGTTCCCTGTTGGACGCTACCATACAAGATGGTGGTATGAGAGAAAGAAGCGATGACTAAATTAATCTCAATGACTAGTTCCATACTTCAGAAATTGATCATATTATTTCAATCATCCCAAGGAGGGAAACAATAAGCCCAGTTCAGGCAGATCATTTTTCATATCGTCGACTAGATCGGTCTCTAGCACACGCTCCTTCTGTCCCAGTGCCCTACAGTCTGCGGATCATTTGCAAGGTTGCCACTATGTGCTCAGAGTCAAAGGGCTGGTTGAGCCGGTGGCGTCCTCAAGGAGACCTGTGCCCCCACTCATTCTATGGCATCAGCGGTAGCAGTAAAGGGAACAGTGCAAGCCCGGATGCGCTACTCCAAGATTCCAAATATAACACCCAAAGACGAAAGAGCAGGCCAAAGTCTTGTAACGGACCTGTGGGTTCTGGAAATGGGGTGCCTGGCTAGATCGGCCATGAAGGCCGAAGGTGAAAAGTTGAGGTGATTCACATCAGTGCCAGGCACTACTGACGTCATAGAATTGACCGGAAGGACAGCATAGTTGACGTTCCGTTCTCATATAAACATTTTGCACTCGTTGACCTGGTGTATGATCACAGTGGTGTATATGGTGTGCCATCTACCAATTGCATGTATCGATAGAAGGGTATGTTTATATTCTGCATCAAAAATCAGATTGCAGTTGTCTGGATCTGTATGTACAGTATTGGTGATGAAAATAGCAAGTAAAACACTCAGTGGACAATTTTCTCTGTTGGACAACTGTCAATGTCGATTCTACTGTATCAACACTTTCCCTGTCGTACGACGGATATCGTCTTCCTTTCAGTGATATCTGCTTTTCTGAATGGTTTCACGATCATCGGTAGTTGCCTTCCTTCTTTGAATCGGTTTGATATATAGGGATAAGTCAGAACACTGATCAAAACAGCAATGAGCAATCGGCAGGATGGTGGAAACATAGTCTGTAACCTACATACTGACACGCTTAATCTTATCCTCAGTTGGAATAAAGATGAACTGAGTAAGCAGGACGTAGAGGATCGATCTCATCTCTGTCATGGACAACTGCATACCCATGCAGGACTCCATATAGGTCAGTTTTTGTCATTAGTGATGTAGTGTCGAAACGCTTACTCGAGGCCCAGTTGAAAATGAGAGTAGATGAGAGAACTGGCCGGGTGATGCCTGAACTTTCTCAGGCAGAGTATCCCAGCGATCAGGACTAAGAAAATACAAGTTGTCAGATGGGAATGGAAACGAGACAACAGATCTGACTTGAATTCCCAAGCATCTTCGCCCCATACTTTTTTGTCTAGATTGAATCCCTCTATAGGGACGTGGACAAAGGTTCCTTTCGGTACTGTGACACTGCGCTTCCCCTCTATGATATTTCCATGGCGATCATGGACGGGATACATAGTTGGCACTTGATCGTCTTTTGTGGCCACACGAAAGAAAGAATGTACTGGCGGAACTAATCGTAATGATTCCCGGATAACGTTATTAAAGTAGGACAAATTCGAAATACTGCTGAACAAAGAATGGATCTCTTCTTCTGTCAATTTCGGGATAGACACGGTCGGGACAATAGAGAGAAGTTCATTCCGCAGGCGAGTCTGAAGGTCAGGGTTCAGGGCAAGGAGGTAAAGTGTCCATGTGAGACCAACGGAGGTGGTATCTGTGCCCGCAAACAAGAATGTATTAACATTATGAAAGATATCATCGTCCGAGAGACGATCTTCGGGAGCCAAGTCTTTTGCAGCATTAGACTTCACTTCAGTGATACTCAGCTTTGAAACAGAGGAGTCTCGCAAAGATTGACCCACGTAAACGGCTAAGGAAGTCATTCCCTTCGTAAGTCTTGCCATTGGCAGCAGCGTCCTCAATCTTGCGTTTTTTCTCTCGGATAAGTCCATCCGTGATATGTCGGATAGTGTATTGAGAGCGTTTAATAGACTTCTGATGTTTGATCAGCTGTACAATCTATATGAGCAGACAACAAATTTCATAATGAGGCGTGACTGACAATGACCCTGGTCGTCCATGGGCAATATAATGTCATCACTGCTCCCAAAGGATTGTTTTGGAAAGTCGCGAGGTTCCACAGGTCTCTTTGCGCAAGTAATAACTCGTTGAGCTCGTCTTGATTCGCATTGAGATCACAATCTAAGGCTGTGTTTTGAATGAGCTCCAGCCAAAATAAACATTAAATAACCTAACCTGCATGTCCCATGACTGCAAGAGTCAGCTTTTTCAGTTCATCATAAACATCCACTGTCACATGTTCCTCGCATGTTTTGGCACCTTTTCCACAAACTAAATCCATCCACTTTTCTTTCAATTGGTTGCCTTTGTTGAAGAAGAGAGGTAGAAGTCCTCGAACATATTGCCTAGAGAATGCAGGTGCAATAACACGTCGCTGATGTTTGTAGATAAGTCCCTCTGCTGAGATTAGACCGTTTCCAATGAGGGTTGAAATGAGGTCACGTGTTTGCCATGGCTTTTCGTACGTCGGATTTGTCAGGACATGTCGAACAGACCAAGGATCCAACGTCAAAAAACGTATATCCCCCTAGAACACAAACCCAGTATCTAATGGGTCATCAACAAGTGGGAAGAACTCAACCTACTGGCATTGGACCCCAGACACGCATTGATCGCCCATATCTCTGCACGTATATATCATGGATTCTGGAAGAGTATGAGGGGCTTGAAGCATTGTGAGGATGACAAAGACGGATCAGGGTATTCATCTCACTCATTTAATTTTGTTACACTTCCCCTCCAGGTATAGGGAGGACCTGCAATTTGCTGCAGTGGGTTGGACTTGGGAGCTATAAACACTTGGTAACAGACCCATCCAACCAAAAGACCCAATACAAGTAGAATCATTGAATGAGAGAAGTCAAGAGCAGAGGAACTAAAATGCAAGATGGTGGAGTGTTTATCTGCTCGTAGTTGTTTGCGAGTTTAAATCGACCAGAAAGTCTGAGCAACTGCTCAGCTACTATCCCCCAGGAAGGAAGGATTGCAGCCAGTCACAGGAGGTCACACTCATTTAGACTCCGCATTCAGTAGACCATCTATCGATAAGATACTGTACAAATGATAAGTTAATGATAACTGCCTGGAAACATACAATTAGAAGTATAAAGTGGGTCAAAAGGATCAAAATTGACATAGAAAGTCCAGTTGAAAATGATTGGTATCATATGTGAAAAAACTAGCTAAAGCAAAATTTGAGGCATTAGCAGTAGAAATTGCCTTGACAAATAATGATGTCAGTCAGCCTACTAACAAATTGTCCTCGAATGTGGCTTGTAATACATAATCATTCAATAATAATATATATATTATATGAGGATACCAAGTGAGAAGTACAAACTGCTATAGACTGATCCAAGCTCATTTGACTTCTACTATAGATAACACTTATTCTTTTCCACTTCTACAACCCTTCTGATATGAATCAGTTGATCATGCTCTTGGTTATCCTATAAAGCTGATATAGTTTGATTCAAAGTAGAGAATGTCAAAGTTTGTTCAGCTTGATAGTTATGTTCTCTATTCTTACATTTCAGATTTCAAATTCTTTACTTAATAAATAGGTACAATTTGAGTTCTTATATTTAGCTTGTAGATAGAATGTACTTAGACCAGTTCTTTCTTTCTTGGTCCTAGGTATGTTTCTTACCTTGTACTCATTGTCCTTGTACTTAGTTCTTTCTTTCCTAGTTCTAGTTCTAGTTTTAGTAACTTAATACATAGTATCTCAATATCTACTGTATATCTACTACTCATTAGGTTATAGGCTCCAATAGCAGCTTCACTCAAGACTCTTTATCTAAAATATTTTACTTTCCAAGACTCAATGGCACCAAGTATTATGTATAGTCTGACAATATAAAAGGTACTTTATAAGTATACTTCCTCTAGCTCTTTGTTAAAGGATTAGATAATTGTCTCTTTAAACTATTGCTTACCTTTCTCCTTAGTATGGATGGTAAACCCTTCCTTTCTAATTCAATGGAATACAAGAAATAATCAAAGTCAAAGTCAACCTACTTTACTTAGTTGAGGTCTGACTTTGTAGTTATAGGTCTTATGCATGATGTTATCAAATTTGGACAATGGGAGCATATTATTAGTTCTCCTATATCAAAGGAGATATGGAACTACCTATATAAGATCTACATTACTTAATGCCAAAAGATTAACATGCATTATCATTACCAGAAGTTATATACTAAAAAGTAGGACAAACTTACTATTATATCTAATTATATTGGTTTCTTTCTCAATCTATGCTGTTTTATCACTAAATCTGGTCAGAAGTTGGACAAAATACATATTATTCATACAATTCTTCTATAATATCTAGAATGTTGTCAAACAGAATTTTCTTAATAAAGATAACAAAATTACTCTAGATATAGCCACTACTAAGTTCCTGGCTATCTATGATTGTACTAAGATAAATCATTATTTTAAAGAAACTAAAAAGAAGACTAAGGCCAAATTTTGGTCTTATTTGTAAAGTTGGTATCAGCTAGTAACTTATTTGGTGAGAACTTGAAGAAAAAGGAAAGAAAGAGAAAGATAAGATGCCTAAGGCTTAACTTGCTAATTCAACCTATAATACATATGGTGAGAAGTATTAGGACAACTGGGCAAAGTCTATGAAGTTATATAGAGTTTATAATCTTCAGAAAATCCCAAGTTTATTAACTAGCCAAACAACTACATAACTTACCTTTAGAAACTTTTAAGAGAATAAAATGGAGTTCCTGAAGGTAACAGCTACTTTAAACAATATCAAGTTGATTCTGAGAGCTTGGTTTTTGTTTGTTATATCTAACTGTATAAGTAAGAAAAAAAAATATGAAGATGGTTAGAAAAGAAAATGAAAAGACAGAATATATTAAAATAAATTCCTATTGAAAGTACATGGAGGCTGAGAATGAGTAGTAGCATTATGATTAGAACAATAGGAGTAGACTAAAGTTGGCAGAATATACAATGTAGAAATTGGATACCAAGTTAATAGCATGAGTAAGTTCAGAGATAGAGATTTACTCAAATTTATCTTTGATATTCTTATGTCCTAACTAAATGATCTTGTAAAGAAGCTTACATGTCTGTCAGTGATTGATTTTGAAGTCCACTATCTATGATCTATGAGATTTCATACTGAGATTTCCTATTAATAATCACTAGCATGAGGGCTAGTTGTGTTCTCTTAGAGAAAGTATTGAAAGTGGTAGACTTAAGTATAGAGATATAAAATGTCAGAGTTGAAGACAGTAGACTTTATTTATTTTCATTTTTCTTTCCATTTTATTTTCTTATTGGAATTTAGGGTTAGAGGTTAGTGTGGTATCATATGTCACTGTCATAAACTATTACATAATCATGTGGCACATATAACATTATAAAAGATCCTGGAATGAGATAATATCATACAACATATATTACACATGTTGGTCTTAAAGAAAAAACATAGCCCTTTAGAATAGGCTAATAGAAGTGTAGTGCAGATCAGTAGTCTAGTATATATAAGGTAGATAGTTTTGCACCAAAAACACCATTAAGTTCTCTTATGTAAACCCTATACAAGGTTCCTCTTAGTAACCAAACTCTAAGGTCTTGAATTCATATATCAAAACTGAAAGCAGTAGACTTAACTTTTTCTTATTTTTTTTTGATTTTTTTTTGATTTTCTATTTTCTATTTTTAGAACTAGAGTTAGGGTTAGAGTAACAAAGATCATGCTGTCACATTATATAACACAGTCATAGTAACGGTCACAAGTCACATGATTCATAGAAGGACATGGAAGGTTCTGGAAAAATAACATTATACAACATGTACAATATATGTTGACCTTAAGGTTAACACATAGCTGTTTAGGATAGGTTAGAAGTAGCTAACACAGACAATGTGGATTTAGTATATAAGATAGACTATCTTGTACAGAGTTTTCCATTGAGTTCTTTTGTGTTAACCCAATACAAGATTCTATTCATTGACCTACTCTAAGGTCTTTGAGTTATAACATTATAACATTGAAGACCAGATATACAGAGCACATAGACTTTGGAAGATAAAGGATAAATGATAGAATACTGGACTGAGAGATGATTTTGTAAGATTTATATTATTTTTTCAGATAGTTTTTTAAGGGCTAAATAGTTCTAAGAATTGAGCCTTAACAAAGACTTTATTACTTACTTTGAAATCAGGTGCAGAGAAATATCACATATTAGTAGATTTCTGATAATATTGTTGGGCTACAGTAATCTCAGCTTTAAAAGTACTCTATAACTTGTTGAGATCTATAGCAAAGTTATAAGCTTGAGAAGATATAATATTGGGTTTAGAGTAAATAGAGATGTTTAGATGATATCTCATATTAGAGAATAGGGAGACATCAGTAGTAGTACTAGTAGCATTATTGTAAGAGAACTTCACAAGTGGCAGAAGTTCAGACCAGTTGTCTTGCTTGTAATTATAATATATATAGAGATATTGCTTGAGTATCTGGTTTGTGTATTCAGTTTGTCCATCTCCTTTAGATGATAATATGAAGTAAAGTGAAGTCACATGTCCAGAGTAGTATCTAAAGAATGGAAAAAGTTTAATACAAATCCCAAGCCTCTATCAAAGATAACATAGGAAGAAACACTATGTTTTGAGAACACATAGAGAACAAATAGACATGCTAGGTCTGCAAATGTAATAGTGTCATGTGCAAGAATGAAGATAGCTTGCTTGGTGAGCCAGTCAACAATAACCAAGATATTATTGAACTTGGAGGATGATAAGAGTTTTTTAATGAAGTCTATAGAAATGGAATTCTATAGTCATTTAGGGATGGAAAGCTGCTTGAGAGATCTATAGAGCTTGTGATGCTGGAGTTTGGATTGTATACAAGTAATAGAGAACTTGTAGAATTGTTGTACATCAGTATGGAGGCTGGACTAAGAATAACTGTAGTGAACAAGTTCTAGTATTTTGTTTTGACTGAAGTGGCTAGCAAGAATATGATTATGATTATACTGAAGAATATATGTACAGTCTATTATTAAGATAGAGAAGACTGTTGGGGTCTGCAGACAATTAACCATCTGCAGTGATGTATTTTATAGTAGTAGGATCACTAAGAAGAGCCAAACAAATATCTTGGTGCAATAACTGTAGCTGTGTGAAGAAAAGGGAAAAGAAGGGCTGTAACTTGTATAGAGGCTGTAAGTTATTCTTGAGTAAAGATAGGTTTGAAGTTATGAAAGGTAACTGTAGTATAGTCAGTATTTCCCTCTTTAGAATAGACATTCTACTATCTAGTGAGAGTGTTTGATTTGGTGCCAAGAGTAGAATCTGATAACAAGGTTAAGCTGCAAGAGGTATTCAGACTACTATGCTTTTCTCTAGATCAATATCTTGATAGTAGAAAAATACTCAAGACTTTTATAATCTATAACAATGTCAATGGGAAAGACTAGACTCTTTAAATAGTGCTACCAAATCTTGAAAGCTTCAATAATAGCAAGGAGTTTCTTGTTATGAGTGTTTTAGTTCAACTTTATTACAGTAAAAGTGCAGGAGTGAAAGGTAACCAAATAAACTTTATTTTCTTCATTTACAACAGAAAGAATCACAGCAAGAGTATAGTCTAAAATATCAGTTTCTATAATAAGTTAAGCATTAGAGATCTAGTGTATGAGAATGGAAACAGAGATAAATACATTCTTTAAGGAGCTGAAAGCATTATGATAACAGCAGGAGTCAAAATTCCAAGATATGTCCTTCCAGGTGAGATAGGTCAATGGAATGATGATGTTGAATTAAAAATAAACTAGTAGTCAAAGTTAGTAAAACCTAAGAAAGACTGAATATCTTTAACCTTATTTGGTTCTAGCCAGTCTTGAATTATCTTTAATTTGTCATTAGACATAGTGAGACTAGAAGAAGAAAGAATATATCTCAGATAATCTACCAACTCAGAATAGAACTTGTATTTCTTTGCTTTGGTATAAATATCAGTCTTGTAGAGACATTTGAGTACTTTCTTGATATACTAGCAATATTTGGACATGTTGTTAAAGTAAATAGTATATTATTTAGATAGATCACAACACAAACATTTAGAAAATCAAAAAAGATATTGTCCATGAATCACTGAAAGACTACAAGAACATTGGTAAGACTAGGAGGCATTATAGACTATTCAAATAATTCATAACAAGTTCTGAAAACAGTCTTCCATTCATTATCACTAACAATGTAAACTAAGTGATAAGCATAATAAAGATCTATCTTAGTATATACTTGGACTTTGTAAGATGAGTCCAATAGATCAGAGATAAGAGAAAGTGGATAACAATCCTTCTTTGAGATGCAGTTGAGATTACAGAAGTCAATACAGAGGTATAGTAAACTATCTTTCTTCTCAGCAAATAAGACTAATACACCATAGTTAGTTAGATAAAACCCATGTTAAGGTTTTTCTCAATATATTTCTTTAAAGCCTCTTGTTTGGACACTGAAAGAGAGTATATAGGGCCAACTAGAGGCTAAGCACCCTCTTCCAAGTTAATCTAGAGATCATAAGAACAATGAGGAGTGAAAACTTTAGCTTTGGCTTTATTAAAGATATCAGTGAATTTGTGATACTTGGAAGGGACATTTGAGAGGTTAGAAACCTCTACAAGTTGTGTGGAGTTGATCTATATGTCTAAAGAGTAAAGAAATAAGTTGAAACTTGCTAGAGCCTAGAAGTTTTGATGTGTACAAGAATGCTGCAGTAATATTAGGTTGTTCAGAGGTAGATATAGAGATCTAAGATATAGGTATGAGAACTGTAGGGTCTAATAAATATAGAGAGTTATTAGGAGATGACAAAGATACCAATGGTGTGTTGGCTATGACATAAGAGAAAGCAATTTTTCTTACAAAGATGGATGGAAGTTTATCATTCCATTTACTTTATCAATCTGTGGATTGTGTCAGGCAAGCTAGTTATATCCAAGAACCAAAGAGTAGAAAAAATAAAGCAGGGTAATATAAAAGTCCAGATTTATATAATCATTGACAGGGAAAATTACAGATAAGATAGCAATTTCAGAGATAGTGCTATTTGATAAACCATTAAACAAGTGGAGGACAACTAGCAAAGTTGTAGATGTCTTTAGATTATAATCAAGATAATCTTGACAAAGAATCAGGAAAGAAATAAGAGACATAAAGAGAGAGTAGAGTTAGAAAGAGCAGATGTGTTAAGTTAGATAAGACTCATTATTATACAGAAAAATTCAGTGTAACTCTCAGTTTATTCTGGGAAGTTCCTTTCTATTTTTCTAAGGGTTTCTTGGAAGTAGTTACTGAGATATCATAGCCTTTGAAAGTGACTATAGTTTGCTTTTTAGGATAGAAGTCCAACTTATAGTTTTCTGCACCACAATAGAGGTACAGATTGTTTTCAAGCTACTTCTTATACTCATTGCTGGTCAACTTGCTATTGTTTGCCAGCTTAAAGGAAAGATCTACCTACAGGGAAATAGACTGTTTTTTGAAAGTAGAAGACAAAGAGTTGGATATCTTAGAAGGCAATAATTTAGTAAATAAGACCACTAGGAATAGATTTACTTTGTTTTGGGAGTTTGTAGTGTTGCTAGCAAAGAAAGTCTTGTTTTATTTTTAAGAGTGAGACTCAAGAGTTTCTTTTTCTGTCTGTTTTATATAATAGTGTTTATAGTCATACTTCCAGTAGCAGTGATTGATGGTTATTGTTAAAGTATATATGTTCTGGAATAAGATGAGCTTGTCTTGTTCCTAGGTAAAGATTGAATTCTAGATCTGATTAGAAAGCCCTTGGTAATAGTGGTAGCATAGAATACTATTTCCCTAATCTAATTGGAAGATATAGCATATAAAATCTACATTGTAAGTAGATATCTTGTTGCTAGACTTTATACAGAAATTATTCAACATGTTTGCTACTTCACCAACAAAATGTGAGAAACCAAAGTACTAATATAGTTTATTAACAAATAGGTTCCAGTTAGGGAGCTAATCTTGTAAAATACCCTAGTCTTCCTAGTTAAGATTCATCTCAAACTAGTCCTAGATAGCTGTAGAGAGATAAGTCATCATAAAGTTAATCTTTACAATATTAGTATTGAATTGTGCAGGATTTGTATAGAAATAGAAATAACATTGAAATAGAAAATTGTTAAGCTTGTTAGGCTCAGTACTGTTAAAAGTATTAGAGATACAAACTTTAGTTTCTTTTGAATTAGAGTTAGAACCAGAGATTTGATTAGTATTAAGTGAGTTCACAATTTGACTGAGGACATTGGCTAGTAGTTTGCTAGTCAAATTATTGCTATGCTAGGATTTTGATTATAAGTGAGTAGAAGAATCATGAAAATTAGTAGAATAATTAGTAAGATTAATGGCAGGGATATCCTTCCAATTATGATTGTTTACAGAGATAATATATGGGCTATGAATAGGTAAGACTATTCAGGTAAATCAAATTGTATGAGTTAAAGACTAAGAGAATAATTAATCTCTTTGATAAATATATCTTGATTATCATGGAGTATTTAAAGGGTAAGTTTTAGCAAGATGCTTGCTAAGATAGAAAATAGAACTAAATAATGTCTCAAGTAGTGGGACTAGAGTTGGTCTAGAATAAGTTGAAGAATTTTGGTAAAAAAAGCTATTAAACTTGTTGAAGTGTAATTTGATATACAAGTAGAGTGTTAGGAACAGACCAGCCACTAAACCAGTTATACTAAAAGTATGCAATGTTAAGCTTAGCTTTGATATCTGGCTAGTACTATATATGTACTTCAGTATCATACTATACTTCTGACACAGAACTGTGATAGAGAGTTTTAGTAAATGGAACTACTCAGAAATAATAGCAGACTTGGGAGTCTAATAATACTACCAGACATAGTTCATATCAGAAGACAAAAGCTTGTGGAGTTGGCTTAGGAATGTATAGAATATGAAAACACTATGCAATGAGCTTGGTAATAATGAGTTCCTAGAACAACCTTAGTTTCAGCTTATATACTACACTATTTTCAAAGAGAATTAAGTACTGATATAGTATGTTGTTATTGAACATTAGAGATCAAGTTCACTTGAAATTGTCAATTATCAGACTAGCAAATTACAATATAACTACTAGTCTTATATATAAGTAAAATAAATAGGAAATACTTAGAGATTTTAGTAATAAAATACTGAGAGAGGTTAGATAGAAGAACTCTGCTATAGAAGGCCAAGTTTAATAGGAGTACTTCTGTCATAAAAGACCAAGTATGTCATGGTATACTTAAACCTTTATATTTTATTTTTATTTTATTTTATTTTAATCTATTTTTCTTGATTTGATTTATTTTTTTATTTTATTTCTTGGACAATAAAGAGGCATGTGACCATGGTCACATGATGCATCACATAATATTATGTCATATACATAGAATATAAAAAAAGAGCTAAAAGAATAATATCAAGATATATATCAATAGTATACTTATCTTATGATATATACATAGTGCATTTATAAACAATATATGGACTTTAGGATAGCATTATTTATTGTTAGCATGGATTATGTACTTATAGTATATATAGTATAGAAATACATTGGAAACTTCTTATTGAGTTCTCTTGTAATCTCTATAAAATTCTTTGTTATAAGACTACTTAGTAAGCTGTTGACCATCTTGGTTAGTAGTAGCCACAACAAAATACTTGATGGGTTTAAGACAATTGTATTACTAATGTAGGAATGTGTTGTGAAAAGAATAGCTATTATAGAAGACAGGCTTTTACTGAGGTTAATAGAAAGATATTATTACCACAAAGAACAGTCTTTAGAATAAGTGGACTTGGCATATAATATATAACTGTAGATGACTTATGAATGTCCACAACATTGGGGATCAGATAAAAACTAATGTACAAAGTGGTAAGTAGTTGTAGATAGAAACTTAAAGTATAAGAAACTAGAGTTTGTAGATAAAACCCCAAGTTAAAGTTCACAGAGTTTGCTAGTAAGTAAATTTCTTTACAAGAAGGGTTAATAGATATACTGAACATGATTATAAGCATTTTGCCCAACTCATAGCTTTCAGAAGATTAAATGAACTCTAATAACAAGACTCAACTATATCAAGCACAGTTCATACTAGAAGGCAAAAGTCTATGAGGTTAGCTTAGAGATGTACTAAGTATAGAAATATTATATAAAAAGCAGAGTGATGCAAACTTCCCAGAATAATCTTAGCTTTAGCTTATATACTATGTTATCTGTTTGCTATGTGGTCATAACTTTAGAAGTTGGAATGAAGTTTGAAGAAGATGAGTACTAATGGTAGTGTATTGCTGTAGAACACCAGAGATTGAGTTTACTTAAATATTCAATTATCAGACTAGTAAATTACAGTATAACTATTAGTCTTATATACAAAGAAGAATAATAGAAGATACTCAAGGGTTTTAAAATATAGTATTATGACTTAGGCTTTGAGTTAAGCAAAAGACACACTCTTGTATTGAGTAATACAAGAGAACTCAATAGAGTTCCTAAGTACAAGCATCTACCTTATATACAAACCACTGATGGTCAGTACTACACTTCTTTAGCCCCACCTAATGACCATGTGTTCATCTTGAGGTTAACATGTGTTAACCATGCTATATGATATTATCTTCTCTAGAATCTTCTTTGTCATTCCATCATGTCACATGAGTGTGTGACTTGTGTGACTGTGACATGTGACATGTGACCATATCACATTTTTGTCTTCTTTGTCTTTTTTTTTTAAGTCAATAATTTATTATATAAGGTGTGATGGCAGTCCATACTTATAGGAGGAATTATGTATGAAGTATCAATACTCTAACCTTTTCATGCAGTTACCCAACACAAAGAACTACTAAGGAATTGAACCCATAATTTCAAGTAGGTTTGAGATAGGCATAATATATATGGATAGAAGTCTCTTCTACTATGCTATTTTTCCTCCCAAATCTTCTTTGTCTTTGGTTAACAATAAAAAATAAAGGAAAATAAATAAATAAAAAATGAAAAGAAAAATAAAATAAACTAAGTCCATCATTTTCAACTCTGACATATAGCTCCAAGCAGAGGTTTCAATAATAAGATATTGAAAGAGATCAATAGAAAAACTCCACTATAAAAGACTGAGTTTGATAGAAATATCTCTGTTGTGGAAGACCAAGTACTCAAGGAGTTTAGAGCTGATTGCATCACTACTATAGAGACATATTGCAAAAAGTATGGCTATCATAAAAAACAAGTTTTTGTCAGATATTGTATAAGATACTACTGCTATAGAAGAGGGTCTTTAAAATAGGTAGACTTAGTATTAACAAACTATTCAAATATAAAAGAACCTGTGTAAAAGTTATGAACAATAGACTTGGTTTTATTTTATTTTCTTTCTCATTATTCCATTTTCTTTTATTTTTTTTTAGTCTTCATTTCTATTTTCTTTATTTTAGACTTAGATAATAAAGTATGATATAACATCACATATGATAGAGATGTGAAACATGTCACAAAGTAGTCATATAAATCATAGTCACAGGTTACATAATCACATAATACAGAAGAAAATATAAAAGATTCTAGAACAATAATATTATATAGTATAGCTATCACATGTTATTTAACTCTTTGGCTTAAGTCAAAATAACCTGCTACTTTACCAAAAACTGAAACTCAAATACTATTAATGTCTGCTATCAAACATACAGATTCTTTGCTCTCAAGTCTCAAACTACAACTTCTACTACTAACTCTGTAAAGCTTATCAAGTCAATCCTACTAAATCTCTGCTAAGTATTATTCTTATGATAAGTATAATTTCTTCTTTTCTGTAAAAAGAACTCTGAAAGTTCATTCTAAGGTAATGCTTAGGTAATACTATCAGTAATCTCATCTACATCTCTTAATCTATTGCTGTATATTTATTAATCTCTTCTTTTTTTTGGTTAACAATTTATTATATAGGACACAGTAGTAGACTATGATAGTTATAATATAAATATTTACATACAAAAAAAAAAGAAAAAAAGGAAAAAAAGAATGATATAGAAATTAGCTAAGTTAAGCTAAGCTAAGATACTATTCTGAAAGCAAAATACTTTAGGATTAAACTCTAGAAACTACTTATAAGAGTGTGATTTGTGATCAATCTTGTGATATGTGTGCATATTGAATTCAAAGGGCCAAAGTGTTTTAACCAAGCTTTTTCTTTTGTATAAGTCAGACAAATATGTTATCCTTTATCATTATTTAAATCAAAAAAGTTTTTCTTTATAATTGGAAGCTTGGAAAGTTATCTACTACCTGCAAATAATAGAGTTGTATTCTTCTTTTCTACTAAACTCCTAAGATATCCTACTAGGTAAGATAGGATCAATTTTGATGTGTTTCAATTCTTTGTTGACTTTCAAATACAGAGACCATTTGATGCTATCAGAACAATAGAAGGATGTCCAGTTGTTGGAATTTTTTTGAAAAATTCTCTGAAATTATTTGATATTGCAATTGAATGAAGTTAGTATGAATAAATGGTAGTGTCAAACACTTGCTTTGCAGCCAGAATAGTATCTGTAATGATGACTATTTCAGAGATATCTTGTAACTTTGTAGCTTGGTCTAATAGCAAAAAGTTCCACTTCAGTGGAGTTAACATTCATGGTGTAATGGACAGATTTGTTAATAATGTTATGACCTTTATGAATATGAGAGACCAAAGTAGCAACATTGTTCTTGATGCTTGTATCAGTGATGACAAGTATTGTGTTTTAATTGTTGAGAGAATCTTCATAGATATTATTAAGTCTATTGTGATAAGTTCTTATAGTGTCAGTGTCTTTTTGATTAACTGAAAGAAAAGAAAATTGATCAGAAAAAGTATCTATCAAATGAAAACCCAGTGAAAGTTCTTTATTTAAAGAGTCAAAAAAAAAAAGACTTCATTTAGACAAGTGTTAATATCCATGATAGGACTTTTGATTTTTAATCATTGTTTGTATATGAGATAAGATATTATTATATGATGAGGTATAGCCTTCTTAGAATGATGATTGTTAAGTAGTGAATTAATGGTATATTGTTTAGGAAGAGCTATCATGCATAATTGATGTCAACCAATGATTTTATCAAGGTGTAATTAAATAGGGATGAGACTAGCGATTGTCTTGGCTCCCCAAGTAGGTGAGGTTTGAAATGCTCCTATGATCCATAAAGCTGCTCTTCTTTACATCTTTTTTAATTTTTTGAGTGGTTAGAATAATGGTACTCTTTTGAAATACTACAATTGAAATCTGTATAATATGATGGAGAAAACACATATCCTATATAGGAGTTGTTTATATATGGGAGATAATCCTTTTTTTAAGTTTCCCAATATTTTTGTGCCTTTGATTATAGAAAGGGCTTTATTCATGTAGTGATAAACATGATGCTACAAAGATAGTTTCTTGTCAAAGAAGAAACCTAAGTATCTCTATATATCTTTTGGATAGAGCAGCAGAGTCTCTAGAGGTCTGAGATCCAGTGGGAAAGGATAAATGTTTTGAGTTAACTTGGAGAAGTAAAATACCTCTGACTTATTATGTATAGATTTTTTTTTGAGAAATGAGAAGTCCATTATCTACAAATAAAAGAGTAGAAATTGGAATTTTAGTTCTTTTTTATAAAAAATAAGTGTGATGTAAATGGTAGAAAGAATGAGAGAAAGAGCAAAACCTTGCCCTATACCTACATCAGCTTTGAAAAAAGGTGAAACAAAACTGTTCCATACATATTGCATTTATTTCTCAATTAAATAACTAGAAAAGAAGGAAGAAATTTGAGAATCAAAACCAACTTTATCCAAAATCATCAGAAGAAGCTAATGATTAAGAGATGGGAGGAATTGAGCAATACTGAAAGTGAGAGTGCTTGTTTGAAGGCTTTTGAGCCATCTTGTATATAAGATAGATTAGAAAGATTTCCACATCTGTGGTTGATCATTGTTTAATACCACCTATTTAGGTCAAATAGATGAAATTTAAAGTAATGGAATAAACTTGAATTCTGTTGCTAATGACTTTTTTTGATCAATTTCCCTACTATATTGAGAAGAATAATAGGTCAGAAGATTTTGAGAGTATTGTAGAAGGATTTATCTGGCTTGGAAATAATAATTGACATAAATTTCTTGAAATGAGATGGCCAATAACTGAGGTTAATACATAAGTTGGCAATATTGACAAAGTTTGTGATACACTTGTTGTCCTTGATCATTATCTTCAAATAACTCTAAGAAATATGATTGGAACCTGAAGTAGACAAATTACTTATAGTGTCAATGAATTCCACTTTGGAAAATGGAGCCATTCTACATTTGGATATGTTAGAACTTCTTTCAAGAGTCCGAGATTTATTGGTCTATCTTAAGCCACATTATAAGATTGGTGGAGGGCTTGCTATAATTTGTCTAGTTTATTACAAGAACAACTATTAACCTTGATAGCCTCAGTAGTAAACAGTTTGTAGTTTTTGACCCAATTCATTAGGTCTCATAGTCTCTTGTTAGTCAATGTAATTTCTTGAATTTTGTTGTTGAAGAATATTCATTTAGTTAATTTGACTGTATTTTTATATTTGATCCAGTCTGTTCTTTTCCTGAATGTTTGATATTCAATAGATTTCTGCTGCATTTATTGTTTCACCAAGCTTTGAAATATTTAGTGATGTTAACCTATTTGGTGTATTTATACTAAAGCTTTTTAATAATAGAGGCAAATTTTCCTATTATTGTCTCTAAAATCTTGCAATTATAGATGTTGGTCATATTGATGTTTCTAACTTTATTCTTTAATTTGGTTATAAATTCTTTTTCTTCATTACTATTTTTGACAATAGCTAGCTTTTTTTCTTGAATGAATTCTTCATTAATAATGATGTGAATCAATAAGAGAGCATGATCAGATGGTTCTCAAAAGTTGGATAATATGAAATGATTGTTAAATTTCTTAGTATTGGAATGGAGAAACATAAGATTGAGTACTAAATTTGAATCTCAAGGGTTATCAGTATATTACATAGATATCTAATTGATAGAAGTTGATAGTTCCAGGTTAAGACTGTCAGCTATTTTCTTTAGAAAGTCTGTATAGTTAGAATGATAAGGATATGAAGGATCCCAATTATTGTCTCTTATATTGAAATATCCTATTATGATCAAGATATTATTCAAGTTCATCTCAGTATTCTTGAGATACTTTAAGGTGAATTGGTAATCATTTGAATGGATGTTGATAAGGAAACATATAGAGCTGTTATTAAAGAAAGAAACAAGATTAATGTCTTTGTAGTTTATAATGTCTTTTCTCAAAGAAAAGTGTAACCTAGTAAGTCTGATGCTGATATAAGTGAGAACTCTTGAATGTTTGTTCTTATTATTGGAATTTCTGGTGAACAAGGTTCACAAGGGGTGATTGGGAGTTCTTATGGCTTCTTCAGATATAGTATATGAAATATATGAAATAATAGACTACAGAGGTTCTTGAATAAATAATATATCAAAGTCTTTGCTGTTTTCTAAAAGAGTGTCAGTAAGAAGTCTATTCTTATGAATGTTCTATCAGAGTAGTTTTATGGATTTTAAAACCATTGTTGGTTACTGCCTACAAATGAGTGAATTGAGTTGGCTAGAGCTCTTGAGTTTTTTAGTTATGCCAGTCATGATTGAACCTGTGTTCTTAGAAAAAATAAAGGTTGCTATTCACATGATGATTGCCTTTACAGTTGATATATTTAAAGCTATACAAACAAGGTTCTTCTTTTAAAGTTTCAAATCTAGAGAGATTGGTTTTGAAATTAGCTTTGCAACATCATACCATATTTCTATGGTGTTTGAGTTTGTATAGTCCATTATATTTCTGGCACTTAGACTCATATATGTGGCTATCCTTATTTCCAGCAATTCTCGTATTGTGAAATATCAGAGTTTATATTAGTATCTCTAATAGTGGCAATGTAGTGTCTTATATTGAAGCACCTATTTATAAGGAGTTTTCCTTTAGTACTATTTTGGAAGTCCCAAATATTAATCCAAATAATGGCCATGTTTGATTTGGGAGATGCTTTGATGACACATGAGCAAAAAGTTAATATAATATCATTAAAAAGATAAGTAGTTTGAATAATCTTTTCAACAATATCTATAGTGATAGGAAGGTTAGTATCTTTTACAAAATATGAAATATTTAGAATCTTCAAGTAAGACTTCAATTGAGAAAGCCTTAGGCTCTTTATATTACTTGAATCTATATTGTTCAAGTCTTTTATATATTTTTCAATGATGTTCAAGTTAGAAGTCATAGCAACTTTGTTTGTGATGATAATAATACTCTTATTGTTAGTTCAAATAAAGTTAGTTGAAATTTCTGATTTTATATTCTTAAGAAGCCTGTTCATGTTAGTAATATACCTTTTATAGTCATATTGAGTCTATGTTTACCCTTTTGGCTTGGTTTGTTAATGACATTGTCAACCAAAAGTTAGGGGAATACTTCTTTAATCTTAACAATGTTTTTGATATTACTCTTGGAGACTTGAGTATAAAAAGGCTTGTTGAAATTAAAGTTTGAATCTGCTGATTAATTCTTTTTATAATACTTTGACTTGGCCAAAATATTTTTGATTGGCTTGAGAGAAATAGGTAGCAGAATTTTAGAAATACTAGCTTGTTTACCCTTATCTTCTTTTCTTAGGATTATGTTATTGGTTGATTTTTTATTGAACTGTACAGAAATTTATTGTCTAAAATATTTTTTGTCTTAGTTAGCTATTAGTTAGTTCCAGCCAGATTTATAAATGGCTAAGAGAAAATTCCAGGCTATAAAATCAAACTTACCAATTTGAGAAATGTCTTTAGCAGTCTTGTTTTCTAGCTTGTGTTGTCTAATAAAGGCTGCAATTCTGAGGAGTGAGCAGGTGATGTTTTGTACATTACTATCTAAATATTTGTTCATGCTGAAAATAGAAATTGAACAAAAATTACCATTCTAAAGTTGTGGATCCATAAACTAATTGGTAGTATATGGAATAACCATAGGTTCAAGACCTTGAGGATTAGTCATGTTGCATGATTCTTTTACATGAGAAGCATGTGTGGATTCAGCTAATAGTGTCTAGTTAGTGAAGTTGTTCATTCTCTCCTTGACTATTGTATAAAAGAGAGATAGACTCTGAGCTTTTTTATTCTCAACTTGATCTACCTATGTAGGTTTACATTCTGTCTGTATAGGCCACAGATGACATACTAGAATGTGTAGAAGATTTCCTAGAACTATTAGTGCTGGTAGATTTTGACTTATCTCTGAAAGTAATAGTTTCAATATTTATGTATACAGTTGTAAAAATTGTTGAAGAGGTGTTTTGAAGATTTGTGTCAAATAATACACTAATTCTCTACTGAACACTATCATACAAGATGGTGGTAAGAGAGAGAGAAGTAATGCTATCTACTCCTTCTTTCTTTGTCAATTATCATACTTAGACCTTATTAAATAATTATATAGTAGATCTATTCTTACCTGAATATTAGCCTAGCTTCTAAAATACTTAGCTTAATAAGTAAAATCTTCTCATATTTTCTACTATTGTCCAATTAACTTCTACCAATCTATAATATTCTAGGTTATTGTTAGATATAGTTCACATCTTGTTATCCAAAAACTGATAGGGCATCTTGGAAGTTCAAAATGAGTGAGTTATATGTTATTCAAAAACATAGAAGACAGGGTGGAATAACCTTTGGCTTCATTTTGTATACTATGCTTCTACTAGTTATACTAGTTGCATATTTCAGAATGGGACTTGGAGATCTAGCAGGTGTAAAACCACTAGAAGGTAGCAAGGTATATTATTGCCAATACCAGAAGTAGATGCTAGTTTTATTTGATTTTCAGAATAAGCTAGTATAATGTAAACTACTAGATTATATGCTAGATATACTATCTAGGGTAGTTATTTAAAATATAAACTGTTAAGTAAGTATCTTAGATACTGGTGATTCTTGGATATTAGAGGATGAAGTCCATAGAGTTAACAAAGGCCCAGCAAGAATATCTGAGACAGAATGGAAAAATATTACAAGATGGTCACATATGTCACAGTTACAGTTATATCATCACATAATATGAAAAAGAATACAAAAGATTCTAGAATAGATAATGTTATACAATATATTTGTAATATGTTGACCTTGTATTAGAGTTAAAGACAACAGACTTATTCTATTTTTTTCTTATTTTTATTTTTTAGACTTAAGATTAGAAATTAGTATAATATTATATATGACTGTCACAAACTATTACATGTCACAAGTCATGGTCACATGATCATGTATCATACAGAAGAATGTAGAAGATTCCATAAGAATAATGTTATTCTATATATCAAAGACATAGTATATATATATATATATATAGCCTTTAGAATAGGCTAAGATTAGTGTAGTATAGACTAGTAGTCTAGCATATATAAGATAGACACTTAGTACTTAGAACTCTATCAAGTTCTCTTGTGTAAACCCTTAGACAAGATTCTTTCTTTTACCTAACTCTTTGGACTTAAGTTTGCAATATTAAAACTTAATACCCATATCCCAAAACTGCTTAGTATAGAGTTTTTTTTATGCCTTCTCTTAGTTTCTTTTTATTTTTGACTGAGGAATAATACTATTCTTTAGTTAAGAAGAATTGCCAGACTTTAGGCTTAAGAGATATACTAGTCAAATAGAGAAAGCTTGACCATTTTTTTTGTATCAAAGCTCACTAGTACTTAGCATATAATACTATATCACCTTTTATAGGTATGTTAGATAGTTTTTCACATAGTAGCTCTATGCTACTGGTCTACTTATGATCAGTCTATGTAAAGGAACAGTAGAGACTCTTATAGCACCATCTAGAGTAGGTATTCTCTTCTTAGAAATATTCATATACAAATTTTATTATGATAGTAGTCAATTGTTAGGTAGTTAGTAGATAGTATAAAATAGGACAAGAAGAGGGCTTACTAGCACCTATAGAGATAGATTCAAGTTCTAGATATAAAAACAAGAGAGAGACTAGCACTAACTCTATCTTACTCTTATACACCTCATTACCTCCTACCCCACTATTATTATCATCATCACTCACACCTATTAACTTTTCACTATATTATCATAACATAAGATAACCAAAATCAGCTCATCAGATAGTATCAAGAGCAAATAGCTGCTTTATAGGCACTGATTACTCAAGCTGGTCTAGGAGAAAAGAGAATAGCAGTGATTTCCTGGCCCAACACAGGGTCAAATATAAGCATGGCCAAGCTACCAACATTCAGTGGAAAAACAGGGAAGATTTTGGGTTTTTTAATAGCATGCAGGCTTTTTATTAGAATGAAGATAAGAAACAACTTGGTAGAGGAGCAGGTACAAGAAGGATCAGCAGATATATGGAATATAATGGAATATTTAGAGAGTAGGATTTTGAGTTATATAATAGTAGAGAAATTTTTATCAGATCTAAAGGAAGAATTTGGTGAAGGAGATGACAAAACAATGAAAGTAGCAAAGTTAAAGAAGGTGGAACAAGGAGGGAAAACAATGGAAGAATTTGTACAAGAATATAAGAGAGCAGCAAGAAAAAGTGAGTATGAGAGAAAACTGTTGATTGAAGAATTTAAAAGAGAGATAAATGGGACAATTAGAAGAAATCTTATAGAGGTAGAAAGGCCTTCCAGAAGCATTGAACAATGGTATGAGAGAACAACAAATTTGGACAAGTATTGGAAAGAAAGCAGATGAGAAGAAGAAAGGTTGAGGAGAAGGAGAGAAACAGGGCCTTCAGCACCAAGGCAAAACACAGCAGTAAATGTTATAGAGACATATTGGCAACAAATGCTATAGCCCCAAGTTTGGCCAAGGAGGCAGGAAGTTCCTCAATAGCAGGTGCTAACAGAACCTACTCCAATAGAGAGAGTGAAGAGAACAAATGCAGCTGTAGTGAACCCAAACCAACAGGCAGGACTCATGCCTATGTATAATCCATATGTCATGGATATAGATAGAGAAAGGAACTGTTACAATTGCAGAGAGTTTGGTCATATTGTGAAAAACTATAGAAATTGGAGGTTTATGAGACATAAAAGAAGAATGGAGTATGGGAACAATTCAAACAATTAGAAAAATAGTAATTTAAATAGAGAGAAGAATCTAATAGTCCTCAATTAGGTTCTAACTACAACAGGTTTGCAATGCTCTCTAGAGTAATGGAAAATAAATTCTGCTACAACCTAGATAATGGGGATATGTTGAGGGAAGTCACAGTAAAGATTGGGCTTAAAAGGATTGATACACAAGAAGAAGTAATAGTAGAGATGTTATTAGATAGTGGGACAACAGGACTAGTAATGAATTCAGAGTTTGCAAGGAAGCAGGGGTTTAAGCTGAAAAAAATATGAAAGACCAATATATGTAAACAGTTCCTTCAACAAGGAGGAACCTATTGAGCATATGGTGGAGGTGAATATTTATTATCAGGAATATAGGGAGAGGACAGAGATTAATGTGATTGGTAGTCAAAAATGGAGTGTGATTTTGAGAATGCTATGACTTGCTTGTTATAATTCTGAAATTGACTTAAGAACTAGAGAGATAAAGATAACAAGGTGTTCAGAAAACTATGGAAAATAGTAGAGACTAAAGCAGGGAAAAACAGGGTGGCAAAAACAAAAAAGAAGAAAAGAAAGAGGAAGAGGAAAAGAAAAAAGAAGAGAAGAAACAGAAAAAGAAAAAAGAAAAAAGAAAAAAGAAAAAAGAGGCTAAGAAATTGGTTCCTCAAAGGTTTTACAAGTCTTTAGACAGAAAATGAGTGAGAGGATGCTGATGAAGAAGTTGTGGGGTCATGTGATAGAAGTAAAAGAAAAATTATATCTGTTGTCAAGGGAAGAGAGAGAAGAGGTACATGAGTTCATTAAAGAATAACTGAGGAAGAGATATATCAAACCCTCAAAATCACCTCAAATAGCATTAGTGTTCTTTGTAGGAAAAAAGGACAGTAAGAAGAAAATAGTACAAGACTATAGATAATAATTATTCTTTATATTTAATTTCAGACATAATAGAAAATATAGGTACAAAAAAAGTATTTACTAAATTAGATTTATAATAGAGATATAATAATATGCAAATCAAGGAGGGAGATGAGTGGAAGATAGAATTTATAACTCTAGAAGGGTCATTTAAACCCATGGTTATATTTTTTGAACTAACCAATTCTCCAGTAATGTTCCAAATGATAATAAATGAGATCTTATGGGACTTGATCAATACTGGAAAAGTGACAAGGTTGGTGGAAAACAACTTGTATATGAAACCAGAGAAGTCTAAGTAGAAAGTTAGGAAGGTTAGCTTTTTAGGAGTAGTAATTGGCCCAGAGGGTATTAAGATGGAAGAAGAGACAGTGAAAGGTATATTGAAATAGCTGACTTTGAAGGGAGTTAACTTGCCAATTATTATTGGTAGTTTATCAAAGATTTCACAATAATAGTCAGACCATTACACAATTTGGTCAAGAAAGACCAGAAGTGGGATTGGACAGAGAGGTAGGAAAAGGTATTTTAGGAGCTAAAGAAAAGATTCACAAAAGAACCAGTGTTAGCAACATCAGATTTAGACAAAAAAATGAGATGAAAGTTGATACATTGGACTCTGTAATGGGAGAAGTTTTGTCTATGAAGTGTAAAGATGGAAAATGGAGACTAGTAGCTTTTCTCTCAAAATCTCTCAATAAAACAGGAAAGAACTACAAGATTCATGATAAGGAGATGCTGGCAGTAATAAAAGGATTGGAAAACTGTAGACATTTACTAGAATATGCCAAGTTTAAGTTTGAGGTTTGGACAGATCATAAAAACCTAGGATATTTATGAAAGCACAAAAGTTGAATAGAAGATAAGCTTATTAGGCCCTCTATCTATCAAAATTTAACTTGACTTTGAAGCATGTTCCAGGAACAAAAATTAGAAAGGCAGATAGACTAAGTAGAAAAGAACAACAAAAATCAAAAATCAATCAAAGAAGAATGAATTTGTAGTTTAGCAAAAGTAGAGATAGAAGGACCCAAGGTAGATATATTAGAAAAAATAAAAATAAATAAAGGAAAAGACAAGAAAGTAGTCAAAGTAGTAGAAGAAATAAAGAAAACAGAATTCAAAGTACTGAGAAGAGACAAGTGGCAGGTAGAGAGAGATTTAGTATTGAAGAAAGAAAAAGTGTATTTACTAAAGGATGAGAAGTTGAGAGTAGAAATAATCCAGTTACACTAGAATATGCTGGTAGCAAGACATGAAGAAAAATGAAAGATGACTGAACTAGTAACAAGAAATTACTAGTGGCCTGGAGTAATAAGAGATATGACAAAATATGTAAATGGATGTGATATGTGTCAGAGAATGAAGAATAGAATAGAGGCACCAGTAGAAAAGCTAAAGATGAGTGAGGTACTAGAGAAGCTATGGACACATCTGATAGTGGACTTTATCATGAAGTTGCCATTAGTAGCTGGAAAGGATTTGATTCTAGTAGTCTGCAATAGATTGTCCAAGATGACATATTTTGTAGCAATAACAGAAGAAATATTGGCAGAAGAGTTGGTACAACTGTTTAGAAATAATGTGTGGAAGTTGCATGGATTGCCAGAGAGTGTGATATTAGATAGGGAACTACAATTTATAGTAGAGTTAACTAAGAAGTTAAATAGAATGTTGGGAATTGAAACTAAATTGTTGATGTGTTTTCATCCACAAACAGATGGACAAACAGAGCAAATGAACCAGAAGTTGGAGCAGTATCTCCAGTTTTTTGTAAATTATAGGCAAAAGGACTGGCCAGAATAACTAATATTGGCAGAGTTTGCAGTTAACAACAAGATACATTCAGCAACTGAAGTGTCTCTGTTTATAACATATTATAGCAGAGAGTTAAGAATAAGAGCAGATATCAGAAGAAAGAGCAAGGTAGAAAAGACAATAGAGTTTGCTGAGAGAATGAAGAAAGTATAGGAGAAAGCTGAAGTAGTATTGAGAAAAACATAAGAGAAAATGAAGTGGCAAGCAGATAAGAGGAGAAATAAGATTGAAGAATGGAGGAAGGGGGATAAAGTGATGTTGAGTACAAAAGATTTTGCATTCAAAGAAAGACCAGCAAGGAAATTAGTGGACTAATATGTTGGTTTATATATCATTGATGAAGTAGTTTCTACTAATGTGGTCAAATTATAACTGCCTACTTTAATGAGAATCTGCCCAGTTGTAAATGTTGGTCAAGTAGTATAATATAGAGAGCAAGTAGAGGGATAGAAAATAAAAGAAGCAAAACTAGTAAAAATGAATGGAGTTGAAGAATGAGAGATAGAAAAAATCTTAGATAAAAGAAAAATAAGGAAAGTAGTAAAGCACTTAGTATAATGGAAGGGGTTTACAGTGGAGTATAATGTTATGGTGCACTTGTACACTAACAATTTATTTTGATTTTTTTTCTTTTCTTTTTATTTATTTTTCTTGATTTGATTTTCTTTTTCTTTGATTTTCTTTTCTTTTCTTTTTCTGTTGGATGATGAAGAGGCATGTGACTGCAGTCACATGATGTGATGTCATAGGTCTGAAATATAGTAGAAGGAACTAAAACAATAATGTCAAGGGTATATTTGCCTTGTAGTAATGATATAGTAGACTCATAGATGATATATGTACTTTAGGGTAGGATTATTTATTGCTAGTACAGATCATGACTCTCTTATATAAATAGTGTAAAAATACATCAGGGACTTCTTGCCAAGTTTGTCTATAATTTCCATGAGATACTTTATCTTTAAGTTTACTTAGTAGTCTATTGGTTGTCTTGACTAGTAGTTGCTATAACATATAACATATAGGAGGGAGAGAAGAATTTGAAAAATATAAAGAAGATAGTAGCAGAGTTTGAGAGGAGGTTAAATACAGAAAAGAATACACTCAATAAAATAGTAACTTCTCTGATATACTATAACTCCTGTTATTCTTGCTAGATATTCTAAGTAAGAAAAGTCTTATAGACTTTTCCTACATCTAACTATCAATGTACTTGATGCCCATAGAATCTTGCTACATTTCCTTATCAAAACTACCAATATCTCTGAATTGTTCTCTGTATAAGCATTAATAGACTTTGAAGTTATAGAAATTTTCATCAGTTGAAGCTTTGTAAAGAAACACTGTATGGACACTCACAAAATCTTAAAGCCTATACTTGTCTATAATATTGATAGTACTCTTAATAAGAATGGTCAGATATTAGAAGTAGTAAATATAGTCCTTTATTACTAGTTGCATTCAGAGTAGGCCTTGCTCATAGCATCTAGTCTAGATAAGCAAAATCTTATTCTCAGTTTCACATAGCTCAAGAATTACAATCCCAAGATAAACTAGCAAAAGAAACAAGTAATTATAATGCAATACCCTATATACTACTTTGGTTGTCAAGATATTTGAAAAGCTAAGAAGTACTGGAAATATACTTTTAATCCATATAGGTCTAGTTTCTTTCTTACCTTGGTAGAAGACTATGAAGATACATCTCAAACCTTGTAGACTTTTGCCAAGTATTAGGAAAAGTTGGATGATTGTTTTTATATGATCTTGTTATACTCTAAACTTTTAACTTTCAATTTCTGCTTGACAGCTACTTCTTCTCAGTATTTCTCTAAGGTCTTTCTTCAGAGTAAGGTTAAAAACAATATCTTTGACATCCCCCACATGTTTAGTAATTTAAGTCAGTCTTTACCTAAAAATATTTCAATATACTTCTAGACTACTTATCATAGTACTGCCACAAACTTCATTCAGCTTGTATCTTCACAACCAGTAGACTGATTTTCACAAACTAAGTTGCATTGTGAAGTCCCAAATGAGGGCTATTTGCAGATATATGAGATGTACAAAAGTGACAACAAACAACCGAGATATCAGGTCATTAGTAACTGTAAAATCTTCATTTGCTAATATCTTATGAATGACTGGACAGATTCACACAACCAAACTTGTATTGGAAAGTGCTCATTAATCTGCTTCTGAGGATATATAGTATATTACATAACAATAAGTATTCATAGAGATACAAGCATATTAATATAGTAATATAATTAGTTATTGTAACAACCTTAAGCTTGAGCTCAGGTTGCAACTAAGGCAAAGTCTTGAGAAAGGATAAGGGATGGTAGAATTGGTAAAGCATAAGGATACATGAATGTATCTACGCTATTTATACAAGTCCATAGTTCCACAATGTGACATACATGAGGATTAAAACATAAGGAGACCACAAGGATAAAGCAAGGTAACAACACCTTCTACATGAGGTGCTGATTGAGACTACATGTGGTGCAGCCAATCATATCGTCATACCCTTTACCCATGTCTATGCTGTCTTCAGGAGGCATCAATCGTAACAGTTATTTTCTAAAATTAGCTTAACAGCTGCTATGACAGATAACAGCTCCTATCAGATATGAGTTTTGATCATATAATGGAAATAGCTTGCACATGGACCATTACTCTTTTGTATATATACTTTTGTATTTGAGAATTAGATCTCAGACTTAACAACATTAATTTACATCAATTTTTATCTTTTATTATCTGTATTGATCTTAATCATCATTGTCATCATTATTGAACTCCTGAATCACTCCTAAACCTCGGAGACTATACTTAAGGTTCAAATATCATAAATAAGTGAGTAGTTTATTTTGTGATAGGTACACTTAAGCTAATATTTTTTTTTTTTATTTTTTCTTTATTTCTTGAATAATGAAGAGGTACATGTTATAAGTCTAGAATCTAAGAGAAGAAGCTAAAAAGATAATACTAAGGTACATGTCAATAGTATATTCACCTTATAGAAGATATATGGACATTAGGATAGGGTTATTTATTATTAGCACAGACTATATATACTTGTATAAATAGTATAGAAAAATATCAGGGACTTCTTGTCAAGTTCTCTTATGATTCACATGAGATACTTTTTATTGAGTTTATCTTAGTAATGCTATTGGTTTTTGTAACCAGTAGTTGTTACAACACTACTGCAAGTGAGACAATACTATCAAACTAGTCATAGATGCTGAGCTCAAGACATTATAGATATACTCTTTGTCTTTTGTAAAACAATTAAAGCTGGATATATTCATTGCCAAGAATCTCCATATAAGATAAATTCAATCTTCAAAGTTTTCTATGGCTATTCCAGTCTTCTTTATCAAGAAAATAATAGCTCTCTTTAATAAGTACAAAATTATAGGACTCTCAATGTAATAACTATTAGGAACAAGTATCCACTCTCTCTGATCTCTGAACTAGTTACTAAACTCCAAGAAGCTTATTACTTCACTAAGCTAGATGTTCATTGGAAATTTAACAACACTTCCATCAAGCCTGGTAATAAGCAGAAGATAGTCTTATACATAAACTATAAAATTTTCAAATCTTTGATAATATTCTTTTATATGACAAATAACCTTGTTATATTTTAGACCATAATAAATAATATCTTTCAGAATCTTATAGTAGAAGATATCATGATAGTGTATCTGGACAATATTCTAATCTTCACTCAAATATTAGAAAAACATTACAGAGCTATCTACAGGATAATAGAGGTCTTAGCTAGACACAAACTGTTTCTGTATTCTGAGAAGTGCAAATTTGACAAATAGTGGATTGAGTACTTAGGTTTAGTTATTTTAAAAGATCAAGCTGAAATAAATATCATAAAGATAGCTTGTTACAAATAAAGACTCAAAGTGTCAAGTCAATAAAAAGAATCTTGTATAGAATAGAGTTATAAGGTTTCAGTATTTACTCAAGAGATAGTATGGTAGCTATTAAACAAACCAGACTTAGTAAAGTGTTGTGAAATGCCTAACTATTTGATGCTCTAGCTTTTATGTGCACAAAGGTGACTTAGTAATAACAAAAACATGCTATAATATAGTTCTCCAGAGAAATATAGAGAATAGGATGTTATCTACTCATAAAAGGGGTAGATATACTAAATTCATACTATAAAGTGATGTTATTTGCTTGAAAAAAGAATAGGGATACTAACAAGAACCCAAGATCAAGATATTAAAGAAAGAATAGACTAGAAAGTGACTTACAAGTAGAAGTAACTGGTAAAAATACTAGAAAAGAAAAAAATTGATACTTACAAGCAGAAAAAAAATATTAGGCCAATTTTGGATTGTAAATAGAAAAAAAACCATGTGCTCTCAAGACCTCATAAGTATTCCTTATTGTTTTAGGTTCTATTTTCTATTTTCATTCCCTGTATTTTTAAATTAATATATAAGCTACAAGTGGAGAAAAATAAAAGATAAAATTTTCATCTAAATTCTCCCACTCATGAGTGTTTCAATTGTTATTTCTTGAGTGAGAATTGTTAGTATTTATAATCAGTCATAAGATTTGACTTAAGAGATATCTTTGGAGTATATTATCTGGAATAGATAGTGTTATGGTAGGCTCTCAAGAAACTATCCAATCTATTCACTATATTTTCTAAGAGAGCTTGTTATACAATATAAGGTTCATTGTTTAAGAGTATACTAGTATAAAAACATATTTGCAAGTAAATGTTCTTTATCTATTCCCCTTATTTCTATCTCTTCTATATATTTCTAATACTAAGCTTGTTATCACAAACTTCATTTAACTTGTATCTTCATAACTAGTTAAATGATTCTTACAAACTAAGTTGCACTGGAAAGCCTCAATAAAGAGCTATTCACATATATGTGGGATGTACAAAAGTAACAACAGATTACTAAGATATCAGACTATCAGTAACTACAAGTTTCATTGGCTATTATCTCAAGGAAAACTGAATGCATTTCCATGATCAAACTTGCATTGGAAAGCACTCATCAAACTGTCTCTAATAATATATCATATATTATATGAAGTTTAGTATTCATAGAGATACAAGTATATTAATGTAGTGATATAATTAGTTATCTGTTAAAATTAGCCTAATATCTGTTATAACAGATAACAGCCTTACCAGGTACAAGTTTTGATCATGTGATAGAAACAGCATACACACAAACTATTACTATTTTGTATATATACTTTTATATCTGAGAATTAAATTTCAGATTTAATAATATCAATTATTATTTATTAATTACTATTCTAAATCTCTACCCTAATATTTGAAAACTATACAGACTAAAAATAACTTGCTTACAGTCTTCATTTCTAGATAATTATCTTAGATAAAATACTTAGTATATAAGCTAGTAGTTATACTGTAAATCTTATTCTGAAAATTAACTACTATTTTCTAATGTTGGCAACAGCACACCTTCTTATATTCTGGTGGACTTATTTTCTACAAATCATTCTGAGTAGCTCTTTCAAAATATGTGACCAGTATAACTAATAAAGGTATAGTATATAAGGTAAAGTTAAAGGTTATTTTGACATTTGTATTTTACATATCTAGATAACACATACTTACTAATCTAACTTCTAGAAGCTTACTAATAAGTTTTGGATAACAAGGTATAAACCATGTCTGACAGTTGTGTAGATTAGTATCAGAGTTAAAGATGATAGACTTTGTTTTTCTTTTTATTCTTTCTCATTTATATTTACAATGATTTAGACAAAAAACTAAAGAAGGTACATATTCTCTGGAATACTAGTCCAGGTCAAAAGCTATTTCTAACTCCAGTTTGTATACTACTGATGTCAAAGCTGAAAACAGTAGACTCTAATTATTTTTATTTTTATTTTTATTTTCCTTTTTATTCTATTTTTAGAACTAGGATTAGGGTTAGAGTGACAAAATCATGTCATCATATATTAGTCACATCAGATCACATGATTACAGGTCACAAGACATATAGAAGGATGTAGAAGGTTTTGGAAGAATAACATTATACAATATGTGCAATACATGTTGACCTTAAGATGAACACATGGCTGTTTAAGGTAGACTAGAAGTAGTTAGCACAGACCATAGGGTTTTAGTATATAAGGTAGATAATTCTGTACAGAGTTCTCTATTGAGTTCTCTTGTGTTAATCTAATACAAGGTTCTATTCATTGACCCACTCTAAGATCTTTGAGTTATAACAACTGACTATCTATCTACTAATTACTATTCTAAAAGATTATATACTATTATCCCTAAGGAAAGAAGCTCTATTCTAAATATCTCCTTACTAAATAACATTACTGCTCTGTATAAACAAATTCCAATAATATACAGTATAAGCCTTCTACTCAAAGTTGTACAAGTATCTTACTTCAACGCTGTCCACTTAAACAATGAGTAATATCTAGAATTCAGTCTCTATTTTGAGAGTAACCAGTAGTTGAGAAACTACCAAACAAGAATGATAAAAAATTTAAGAGAACTAGAAGACTATACAATGTAGTGCTCTAAAGTAAGAAGTTAAGTTCTTACTACTATAACAACTATAAGTGTAACTAAAAATTAGCTCTAGTAAAACTTATAAGAGAAACTTGATAGAAAGCTCTTACTATATTTATCCACTATTTATACAAATACATTATGGTCTATACTAGCCCAACTGCAATGTTCATGTGTTCTCTGTTAAGGTGACTAAGCAAAGTCTATGGAATTAGGCAAAGTTGGCTTTAAAGAAATCTAAGTTCTATTAACTAACTATACTAATAATACTACTTATCTCTAGAAAAATCTAAGAGAACAAAATAAAGTTTTCTAAAAAATAGTAACTATTCTACATACTCTAGAATATATTACAATCTAGCAGAACAGTACTAACTAAGCAAGGAATAATAATGTCCAGATAGTTATATACTTTAATAGAAATATTTAGAATATTGTTTGAAAATAGCAGGTATTTATTTAATGGCCTATAAGAATATAAGACAATGATTATCAAAATACTAACAGTAGTTGCAGTTGAAGTATAGTAGTAGTAAATAGCAGATATAAAAATATAATAAAGGTATCAAATTCTATAGTCTTGACATTGAACATTAGACTTAGCAATTCTCTTATATCTACTTTTTCTTCTGAATTGCTACAACTAAAAGTCAGTCTGTCAGATAAACTACAGAGCTTAAAGATTAAGATAATGAAACTTTGCTACTTTATTTAGTGCAAATATATCCAAGATATTCTCCCAAAAGTTTACTTCTAAGCCAAATCCCTTCTACTTGATGAGATACTAGTACTTATAATATCAGTGGTTATCCAAGATTCTCTCTATCTCTCACTTCTTTTACTATAAATAATGACTAGATTTAGAAGAGAATCTAAATATCTTCCAGACATAAGATTTTTAGAAATAGTAGTAAGCTTGACTACATAAAATACCAGATATAGTTATCTTAGTATTGGAAAAAGCTTTAAGTGATATAACATAAGACTTACTTCTTTTCTACTATCATATATTAATCTAATTACATCTATTATATATTCTAAATAATGTCCAAACTTATTGTTCTCTTCTGAAATAGATTGTAATGGTTTATGCTAAGCTATATCTAACCTAATATAAAGACTATGTATTATATGTCATGGTATGCTTAAGATATTGACAAAAGTATGACTTTGCCATGGAAGACTGAGTTAGATAGGAGTATTCCCATTATAAAAGACAGGATCTCCAGACTGTTGCATTACTACTATACAAACATATTGTGAGGAAGGTGGACTTTTAGATTAGATGTTGATAAGAAGTACCACTGCAGAAATGTGTTTTCTGAACAGGTGGACTTGGTATATGACAATAATAGACTTATAAATGACACATGTAGTTTAGTAGTATATATAGTATAAAAATATATTGAGAACTCCTTATTAAGTTCTCTTAAGATTCTTATCTTATGAGACTACTTAGTATACTATTGGCTATCTTGGTTAGTAGTTATACCAATATGTAAAAAATATATTATATAACATTGTTTCAGAATCTTTTACTTCTTTCTTCTATGTCATGTGATTTTATGACTATAACTGTTACATATAATGTTATGCTAATTATAGTCTACTATCTTTAACTCTAATAAAGATAGTTATACCAATTATTCTATCACTCATTGATAAAAATATAGAGATACTAATTTAGCTTTTAGTTGACTTGCTTTATCTATCGGCTTACAACTAGGCTGTAAAAGAGACAATCTTAACTCTGAGGAGATAATTAAGTTTCTTAGTGAAGAGTACAGCAAATTATAGGTTACTATCTGAGACAACATAAGTGATAAGTTTATGAAGTTTCTATATATAGTGTAAGAAGAGCCTTGTTATTCTTTTTATAGTAACAGTTAAGATAAAATATAATATTTTGGACTTGAAGTTTATAATAGTCATCACTGTGTCAAACTCCAATAACAATGAAGTTTATACTAATATTATTCCACCTTACATTTAATACAGCTAGTAGATATATTATAATATATCTCTAGAACTCTATTTAATTGGATTTTATGAAGTTTATATTTTTTGATTTTAATTTAGTTTAGTTTCACTTTATTCTTAGTTAGTAATAGGTAATTATGTAATACTACATGTAACTATGTTACATGATGTAATATTATAAATCTAAAAGAGAATAGAAGAGTCTAGAATAATAATATATATGTACTTTCCATAAGGCTAATATATTGTTGTCATGTCTACAGTATATTATTCTTATTATATAACTTATAGTAGTTACATGTAGCTTAGAATAGGCATTGTAGCATAGGGCACAGAATATTGTAGTTTAGTATATAGTATAATATAATAAAAGATTTTCTACTGAGTTTTTCTTATAAACTTCAATATAAGAGTGGTCCTGCTTTAAGTTTGTATATATTTTCACTGTCATAGTGTTAGTTGCTATAACAGAGTGCAGTTCTCTAAGTAATAACTATTAGATAAACTTAGTATACAAATAGAGATCACAAATACTGATATATTAACTAGCATACCTAGATATCTGAGATAACATACAGACTTTTTATGTTATGATTTTAAGCCTAGAATAGTTTATCTTACATACTATAGGTGATAGTCTATACACAACTTATTCTAGCCTACTTTAATACTATATATACATTATAAGACTAATATATTTTAGCTATATTGTTATTGACTACTATAGATCACTCTTTTAATCTTTCTGTATAACATATAACATTGATTATGGCCAAACATATGATATGTATCATACTATTGTCATGCTTTATGACATGTGTAAACAGTATATTTAGTTTACTCATAGACTTACCTAAGTAGTAGTACAACACAAAATCAAATCTTGTCAAGTAAAATAACTATTAAGCTTGTTTGTAGTACTTCTTTTTAGACCCATGATATCACATCATGTAACATAGTCACATGTAGTATCACATGATTACTTATTGCTAACTAAGAATAAAGTAAAACTAAACTATTGATATTTTTAGCTGTTATAAAATACTCCAAATTCCAGTAATCTATACAGATTTCTGTGAAGTTTGCTACTCTTTTAAGAAAGTACTATACTTGCTATTTTTTCAAGAGCTTAGATTATTGCTAGCATTTTCTTATTGTATATCTCATCATTGTTAGACTTAAAGATAATAAACTTGGTTTTTTTTGTTTTTTTAGTCACAGTTATAGTCACAACATCACATAATATAAAAAAGAACATAGAATATTCTAATAAAAATGATGTTATATAATATGGTTACCATATGTTGGCCTTATAATAACTTGTACTAGGAAGTTTATTGAATTCTCTTGTGTTAATCCAATATAAGATTTCTTTTTTACTCTTACAATTGAGCTTAAGCCATAACAAGAGTTGTATTCAACAGAGAAGAAAGACTTGCTAAAAAATGCCACTAGATGATACTTATCATCCTTCTTTGAGATATGAGAGAGAATAGCTTTTATTACAAAGTCTAAGCTATCTACTTCTATCTGAAATAGAGTAGAAGTGTTAGAGAAGATTAGGACAAATATAGAGGTTATAATAATCTTTAGTAAGTTAAAATTATCTTGTTGGTTCATACTTCATGTCTAAAAACTATTGCTACTAGTGAGGTTAAACAGAAGGCATATAATATTTAAAAATCCATGAATAAATCTCTAGTAGAAGTTGATAAAACCAGAAAATACTTGCAAATTAATATAGTATTAGAAGACTAGCCAGTTACAAGCTTCAGCCACTTTCACTGGATCTATTCTCTAGAAATGACCAAGCCTATGTACTCAATCTACTATTTGTCAAATTTATATTTTTTAGAGTAGAGAAATAACTTATACTCAGCTAGAACTTCTAAAACTCTGAAAACTACTCTGTATTGTTTTTCCAATATCCAAGTGAAGATCAGAATGTTGTTTAAGTACACAATTATAATATCTTTAGCTATGAGATTACAGAAAATAATATTTATTGTAGTTTGGAATATGGTCAGACTATTAGTATGCTAAAGAATATTACCAAGGGCTTGAAAAGTCTACAGTCAGTGCAAGAAGTTATCTTCCACTCATTTCAGGGCTTGATGTAGACATTGTTAAAACTTTAATAAATATCAAGCTTGGTAAAGTACTTTGCATTTTGGAGTTGCAATATAATTCTGGAGATCAAAAAGAGTAGATATTTGTTTTTGATTGTTATAGTATTGAGAGTTTTAAAATTTTGTATCAATAAGAGGGAGCTATTCTTTTTATGAATAATACTAGTGTAGTTATAGGGGACTTAGGGTGATATATCTAACTAGAATAGAGATTTTTTGCAAGAAATATATTAAGCTCCAACTGCTCTATAGGTAATAAGAAATATATCTTAAATAATTTTGGTTCCATCCAAAGATGAGTTCAGCAGCATAGTTCCACATATAGTGGTCTAGAAGTATGTCAAAGTTTTATTTTGCAAAGACTAACTCAAATCTCTAAATATGAGAAGGAAAACTAGAAGTATTTTTACCTATCATCTGATTTTTCCAAAAGTTTTCAGAGAGGAGCTATGAAGGAAACATTGCAATATAGAGATCTAAGTCTAAGAATATAGGAAGTAGTCAGTCATATAGATGTAGTCTTCTAACTTCTCCTGATATCTGCCAGATATGTAGAAAGCAATAGCTGTATTTTTGGAATATTTAGCCAAGGTAGGAAAAGAGCTAGAGTAATATATATTTAGGATACATATTGACTACTTATCCACTTTCTTGATATCTTGACAACTAGAACAGTAGGTGGAGCTGTATGTTATAACAATCTTTTCCTTTTGCCAGTCAATTTGAGAATTATATGTCTTTAGTCAGATGAACCCAAGAATGAGATTCTGTTTACTCAGGCTAAAGAAAGCAAACAATATTTACTCCAAATATGATCCAAATATGATTTATAATGGAGCACAATATCTGCTATCTTAGAAATCTAGCTAGCTTTATCAGAAGTATAGAGTAAGAAAGCTTATAAGTATTTATATAATTTTTCTCTACAAAACTCTGGTTAATAAAAGTTTCTGAAACTGTTACTCTAAAGTCCACTAGTGTTCACATGGATAAAGATTCTGATGTGTTAGTAGTTTTCAGAGTAATAAGAAGATATATTAATACTTCACAGATATTGAGGGTACTAATGATAGATCATTAAAGAAATTTCTTTTACTATTTAAAACATCAAATAGGTGAGAGAGAGTTTTCATAGAGAAGATAAATGAGTACATCTGTAGAGTCACTGAAATCCTCATATTCTTCTATTGAAAGTACAGTAAATCTATTTACAAGTGGCTAGGGTCTACAATCTATTAGTTACTTTTATGCTAAATCCTAATTAATTATCATGCTATCCAAGTTATCTATGTTATCTGGCTCCTCTAGTTCCAATTGTTATTGTATTTTGATATCTTTTAATGCATTGAGATTCTCCATAAGCTTCTTCTGTTTCTCAGTGGTTAATTGTCTAATATCTAGTCTTTCTAAACACTTATAAGCCACATGGTTTGAATTCTTATAGTGATAACATTCTTGGATGGATGTAAGATAGAATTTGTAAGCAGTATCTATGTCTATAGGGATATCTGAGAGAAACACCAGTACAGAAGGCCATTAGAATGTTGAGGTGGTAGGGATTTATTGTTGTCAACAGAAAGACATAACTTTAGTTTAGCAAAGTGTGAAGATTAGTAAAGTGTTACAATTTATACCTCAAAGATGTAACATGAAGAAGGAACAAGGGTCTGATGACACAATTGGCTATGCTGAAGTAGTCTCAGTTAGCACCTCACAAAGTAGGTACTCTAACCTTATGTTCTCCTTATGTTCTATGACTCATTTTTCTCATAGACTACACATTGATTCCTTATGGCTTATATGTATATATAGCATAAATACTATTCTCTATCCTTACACTTTACCACTTGAATCAATCCCTCTTCTTATCTTAAGTCTTTGTCTAAGTGCAACCTAAGCTCTACAAGTGAAGGTCATAACATTTGGTAAAGCATTGACAAGCTCACCTTGCAAGAGAGGTATAGTGGAAAGAATCCATGGATGAAACTAGACAGAATACTTGTCAGATGAAACATGTGTAGTGTTAAACACAAAGAGGAACCAAGATAAGTTCCAGAAGAACAAATGATATTGAGGCATTGTTGGAATGACTAAGATCTTTACAGATCATGGAAGAAACCTCAGACAACTATAAATAATCAGACATAGAGATGTCAGAAGCACTAGCACTAGCAGCAATCAATGAGAATATATAGGCAGTGATACTAAAGAACATGGTACTGGACCCAAGATGGTTTGATGGTAACCAAACAAAATTTGAAGACTAGTGAAGAGGAATGTGATTGTTTCTTAAGAGTAACAGGGTTATGGAGACCAACAACAGGATTACAGCAATCCTGGCTTGCCTTAAAGGAGGTATAGTTGGAATATATGCACAAAAGAAGCTCAACAAGCTAGATGAAGAATTAAGTACCTAGGATTAGAATAATTTTATGAAGAAATCAAAACAATGTTCAGCAACAAGACAAAGGCAGTAGATACTGAATGAAGAATAGAATCCTTTAAACAAGGAAAATGAAACACTACTGACTTTATGATAGAATTTAAAGTACTGGCCATGAAGGCTGATACAGACAAGTTACATGTAATATTCTTATTAAAGAAGAACATACAACAAGATATCATAAAGATGATATTGGGATATCCACCCATAGCAGCACCTGAGACACTCAAGGAGTGGAAGATAGCAATCATGTCAGTTAGACAAGGATACAAGTCCACAGAGGACAAAATAACTATAAAACAAGCATAGGAATAACCTATGGAGGGCAAGGACAGCTCATGAACATTAGAAAGTCTAATGATAATTTCAAAGATGAGAAGCCAAAGTACTTCAATTGCAACAAGTATAGACATATGGCAAAGGAATGCTAGTCAAAGAAAAAAAAATGAGAAACAAGAAAATATTTCAAATGTGACAAAGAAGGGCACATAGCCAAGAACTATAAAGGAACACAGTCAATGAAGAAACAAAAGATTCAGAAAGATTCAGACAATGAAAATGACAAAAAGAAGGAGCAGGGTTTTGGTGACAATCTCAAGTAAGCATGGTACAAGAAATCTCTTATGTAAATTCCCAAAATAAATATATTATTCCAAATTGCCAAAATAGTGAGAGAAAGAGAGAATTGAACATGCAAGCAGATGTAAAAACAAAGAACAGCAAAAAACTCAAAGTGAAGACACTGGTGAATTCCAGATATACAAATATGGGAATTGGTCAAGGACAAGAGGATCCAAACAAGGCTGATAAACTTCTCATTTGAAGTATTCAATACAGACAGAACAAAAAACAGAAAGATTACCAAGATGGTATCTCTAGAAGTCAAAATAAATAGATACAAGAAGCAGCTGAAAGTAACAGATTTAAATGGCACAGATATATTCCTAAGATATGAATGGCTAGTCAAGTATAACCCAGAAGTCAATTAGAAAAATGGGACCATAAAATTCACAAGATGTTCAGGAAGTTGCAAGATGAAATATCGGAACATAGAATTCAAAACCAGAAGGATACAGGCAATGGAAACTATAACACAGGACAATGGAGAAATAGGAAAGGAACTAGACAAAACAAATCCAGAAGATTTACTAGAGTATATTCAACCCTTCATACACTTATTCAACAAGAAGAAGTTTGAGAAGTTACTGGAAAGATGTGAATGGGATTATGAAATCAAATTTCCAGATGAAGTACCAAGGGAACTAAACACAAAGGCCTACACAATGACACTGAAAGAAAAAGAAGCTCTAAATCAATGGCTAGATGAACAGCTCAAGGCAAGACTAATAGTAGAATCAAAATCACAATATACAGTGTCCTGTTTTTACATTTCAAAGAAAGACAGTTCACTATAATTGGTTCAAGATTATAGGAAGCTCAACCAGGTTATAATAAAGGACAAGATACTACTACCTCTAATTGGAGAAGTAATAGACAAATTATAGGAGGTGAAATATTTCAACAAGCTTGACCTTATCTGGAAATACAACAATGTACGAATTAAGGAAGGAGACAAATGGAAAGCCATCTTCTTGACAAACAAAAGCTTGTTTGAACCACAAGTCATGTACTTTGGATTATGCAACTCACTAGAAATATTCTAAAGAATGATAAACAGGATATTCAGGGAATTACTCTATGAAAGAGTACTAGCAAACTACATGGACAACTTTGGTATACCAGCCAAAACAAAGAAAGAACTAGAGGAAAGGACAATTCAATTCCTAAAGATAACAGAGAAATATAATTTGTGTTTTAAACAATTAAAATGCGACTTCGACATGGAAGAAATCCTGATTCTAGGAGTTATAGTTGGAAAAGGACAAGTTAAGATGGAACAAGAGAAAATCAAGATAGTGAAGAAATAGAAAACCCCAACAAAGACCAAGAATATAGAAAGCTTTCTCAGATTTGCAAATTTCTACAAATAATTTATCCAGAACTTCAGTCACACTGCAAAACCACTAAATGAGCTAAAAGGAAAGAGGAAATGAAAATTAAAAGAAGAATATCAACAAGCTTTTAACAAACTCAAAGACAAGATAATGAGTCAACTGGTACTTTCACTCCCAAAAAGAGAAGGAAAATTTAGAGTGGAAACAGATGCTTCAGAACATGCAATTGGAGGAGTACTATCCCAAGAGTAAGAAGGGAAATGTCAACCAATAGCATTCTCATCAAGAACAATACAACTAGCAAAAAGAAACTATGAAATTTACAATAAGGAACTACTGGCAATTATAGAAGCCTTAACAAAATGGAGACAATATCTACTGGATATAATGGAACTATTCAAGATCTGAATGGACCACAAGAACTTGAAATATTTTAGAGAACCTCACAAGTTAAATGAATGACAGGCCAGATGGTATTTGAAGCTGTAGGACTACAACTTCACTTTACAGCATATTCTAGGGAAGACAAACACAAAGGCAGACATCTTGTCAAGAAAAGATCAAGTAAACATGAAGGAGGATAACAAAGATGTTCAATTACTCAAGGAAGAATTATGGTCAAGGAGAACAATAGCAGAAGTAATCATGCTGAAGAAAATGATAATAACAAACAAGACAGAAATGCTAAAAGAGATCAAGAGGAATAATACCAGGAAGCAAGAAGTAATCCAAGCATTGGAAAATAAAGATGGATTATTATAGGAACAGGACAGGATTGTATTTATGGAAGGAAGAATATACATCCCAAGTAACAAGAAACTTAGGGAGAAAATATTACAAGAAAATCACAACTCAGGAGATGTGGGACATCCAGGATAGCAAAGGATGCTAGAATTGCTCAAACAGAATTACTGATGGCCAGGCCTAAAAGAAGATGTCAAGAAATATGTGCAAGGTTGCTTCAAGTGTCAACAGAACAAAGTCTAACATCAGAAGAAATCAGAAGAACTACACCCATTGGAAATACCTCAAGGACCATGGCAAGAGATTAGCATCAATATCATTGGACCTTTACCTAGGCCTAATAGAATGAACACTATAGTGGTTATTGTGGACCAGTCTACAAAAATGATTCAACTAAAGGCAACAACAACAAATATCTCCTCAGAAGGTATGGAAAAATTCATAGAGACAAAATTTGGAAACTACATAGGATCCCAAGAAATATTCTCAGCAACCAAGGACTACAATTCACATCCAGATTCATGGAAGAATTTATGAAAGCACTGGGAACTATAAGGCAATTATCAATGGTATATTATTCTCAGACAGATAGACAAACAGAATGGATCAATCAAGAAATAGGAATGTTCTTGTGACATTATGTCAACTACCAGCATGATAAACTGGACAGACTGGCTAGCAGCTACGGAATTTCAGTACAATGACAAAAGATATATGGTAGCAGGGAGGACACTATTTGAACTAAACTTTGGAAGGCATTTATAGAAGGATGACCATGTGGTACAATTGGAGTTTCCAAGATTAGAAGAATTTCTTGTAGGATTACAGAAGAGCTGAAAGCAGACCACAAAGTCAATGGAAGAGGCACAAAAGAATATGAAGAGGCAGTTTGACAAGAAAAGATGAAATTCTTAAGGATTGAAAGTTGGAGACAACATGTGGTTAGAAAACAAAAATATCCAATCAAACCAACCCTAAAAGAAGTTGAACCAAAAACAATACAGACCTTTAGAATCTCAAAGGATATTGGTTTAGGAGTATTTCAGCTAGAACTTCTAGAAGGATGGGCAATTCACAATGTGTTCAATGAAGATCTCCTAACACAATGCATTGAACCAAAGTTCAAAGGACAACATAAGGAACCAGCACCACCACCAACTATTATTAATGAAGGAGAAGAATATGAAGTGAAAGAAGTCAGGAAGCATAGGAAATGAGGTAGAGAGACACAATACCTCATGTATTGGAAAGGTTATGGAGACAAGCATAACCAATGGATTGTGAAATCAGGGTTGCCTCATGCAAAAGAGGCAATTAAAGATTATTGGACTAGGTGTTCAAGTCAAAACCTATAAAGAGGGGAGAGCAAAAGCCTATTTTGACAGTTCAAAACATTCACTCAAACTTTCAAATCAAATGTCTTCTCAAATCACCAACAACAATTATGCAACTGCCCCCACTTCTCTAAACCCCTATGTTTCAAGAAAGTTGAATAACATGAAAGAAGCACAAGCAATGAAGAAAGAATAAAACAACTGGACAAGGTTATATTACAAGGTATTAAAAGAAATTGAGATGATGATTGATGTGTAAAAGATGGTAAATGTCAGGATTGCTGAAGGTGGACTTAATTTTTATTTTTCCTTTTCATTTTTATTTTATTTTATTTTTCATTTTCGATCTATTTTCTATTTTTAGAACTAGGGTTAGGGTTAGAGTGACAAGATCACGCCGTCACACAGCAGGTCACATCAGATGACATGGTCACAAGTCACATGGTACATAAAAGAATGTAGAAGGTTCTGGAAGGATGATGTCATACAATGTGTGAAACACATGTTGACCTTAAGGCATACACATGGCTGTTTAGGGTAGGCTAGAAATAGCTCGCACAGACCATTAGGTATTTGTATATAAGGTAGACAATCCTATATGGAGTTCTCTATTGAGTTCTCTTGTGTTAACCCAATACAAGGTTCATTCTCTTAACCAACTCTAAGGTTTTGAGTTTGTAACAGTAAAGGACATGAAAAAGATAGCAGAAGTGGCAAATATGATGATTGCAGAGATGGAGGGATCTATTTTAATAGCAAGCATTAACAACTGGATAACAAATGCGATGAATATTCTAGTGATATTAGAAGACCTATGATATCTGATTCAAAACAACATAGAAGATTGATCATTTCAAGTTCAAAGGATGTTAGCTGATGAACTGGATAGATATAAAGAAAAGGAGAATTTCTATGTAGACAAAAACATTTGAGAAATCCAGAAGTTGTACATGAATGAAGAATAACAGAAGAAGAAAGAAAGAAGAGTTGAGGATGAAGAAGTTATCTTAATCAAGCCATACAAGGTATCGGAATCAGTATCATCAACAAAAAGTTCAAGTTTTATAAATGAGGAAATTGACAATCTACTTAAGTACATGAAGTTTATTAAATTTCCTATACAAACAAGGATCTTCCAACCACTACCATATTATCAAGTACTTCGATCAAGGGGTGAACAAGACCCTGATTTCTGGAAAGAAGTCACAATAGCATTGGCAGATAATAAACATAACATGGAAACTTTAAGGAACAGATATCCAATAAAGATGTTCTAAGGAGGCCTGTCATATGAACCATTCTTCATTGCTATCGACAATCGAGGATAAGTCATTATAGGTCCTAACAAGGAATTGGTGGTAATATACATGGTAGGAGAACTTAAAGTGTTAGTTTTATTTATGGGGACATGAATGCTGAAAACAGAGTATTATTACAATTGATACCTCAAGGATGCAACATGGAGAAGAAACAAGGGTCTGATTATATAATTGGCTGTGCTGAAGTAGTCTCAGTCAGCACCTCACAAAGTAGATGCTCTAACCTCATATTCTCCTCATATTCTATGACTTGTTTTCCTCATAGACTACACATTGATTTCTTATAGCTTATATGTATATATAGCATAGATACTATCCTGTATTCTTACACTTTACCACTTGAATCAATCCCTCTTCTCATCTCAAGTCTTTGCCTAAGTGCAATCTAAGCTCTATGAGTAAAGGTTGTAACACAGAAATACTTTTCCAAAATAGACTGAAATACTTTGTTTTTTTGCCATACTTAGTCTACCTATAGTCTCAAACTATATAGGGTTAGTGTCTTCTAGTTTTCTTACTAGTAAGGTTCTAATCTAGTCCTAGATTGCTATTCTAAGTCTACAATGGAATTTGACTACTATGATGTATAAGTCTGAATAGCTAGCCTTTGAGATTAAGATTTGGAACTTATCTAAGTAGTTCTCTACTATACAGCTACTCTAATAGTATGCTATCTTCTTGGGCTAGTTCACTACTTTTATGGCAATATTGATAGAGAAAAAGTAGTCTTTAAAAAGTTGCTTGAACTACAGCCATAATACAATGGAGAAGATTTTAGTAGTTAATTCTTTATGGAAGATGTTTTTCAAAGCATAGCCACTTCTAAAGAAGAATAGAACTTAGAAGATCTTGTTTCAGTCACAAATAAACTGATTTCTGAATATTAAAATATGGAAAGAACAGATACTAGGGAAAACTTACTCTATTTGTCAATTTCTGCTAAAGTCTGGAGGGAGCAAAATATTGAATCAAGAGTAGTGGAATGGATTTCTTAGTATATGAGTATAGTAGAAAAAGAGAATCTCAGAGTTAGTAGAGAAAGGGCTATATTCACAAGTATAAGAATGAGGTTAAATACTAAAGTCCATAAGTTATAAAGTTAGCTTATAAGACTAGTAAGGATATTTTTTAGTTAAAAGCTCCAAGATATGCTAGTACTTAGCTACTTCTAATAAATGATGCTAGAAAAGGTCTAGAACTTTGTTAGTGTTAACAAAATTTATGGAGTAATTACTTGAAGTAGACATTATTTTAAAAACAAGAAAAGAGAAAGGAGATCAAGATATTAAGATAGGTAATTTGAGACTACTAGACTAATAATGCTTTGAGATCTTACAAGAGGAGATTCTGTTCTGCTATTAGATTGACTAGGCAAAATCTATGAAATTAGGTAGTATTAGCTTCAGGAAAATCTGAGTTTTATTGACTGACTATACTAATCACACTACTTACTTACTTCTAGAGAAATCTAAAAGAACAAAATAAGGTCTTTTAAAGGTGACAACTATTCTAAATACTCTAAAATACATTGCAATTTAGTAGAAAAGTACTAACTAGACAAGGAATGATAATGTCTAGATATTCAGACACTCTGATGAAAATAGTAGATATCTATTTAATAGCATATAAGGGCATAAGATAATAGTCACCAAGATACTGATAGTAGTCAAAGTTATAATGCAAAAGTAGTAAGATTAATATAATAAGCTCTATAGATTTAGCAGTAGATAATGAATATAAAAATATAGTAAGAGTGTAAAGTCTATAATCTTAACATTGGATATTGGAGTTTGTAGTCTTCTTATATTCTCTATAAGTCTTATATAAGAATAACATGTTATATTTATGTTTTGAATAGTAATTATATATTTAATAGTATTATATGATATGACTACAGTCATATGCCTCTACACCATCCTATTTACATTATCCAAGTAAAGAAAAAGGAAACCAAAGGAAAATATAAAATTAAGAAAAAATTAAGAAAAATATAATAAAATATAAGAGTTTGAAAACTCTTGAATACTGAATATCTTGTACATGTTTGTTTGAACCACATCAATAAAAATTGAAACTAGACAGCATCACAAAGTTTATAAAACAATATTATGACTTAAACCCAAAAGTAAGATTAAAAGAGAAATCTTGTATTAGAGTTAATACAATAGAACTCAATAGAGTTCCAAGTACAAACTAATTAATCTTATATACTATAAACCATGGTCTGTATTCATACTATAACTAACCTACCCTAATATTTATATACACTTCATAAGACCAATATACTATTGTTATATTATATGATGTTATTTATTCCAAAATATTCTATATCTTTCTCTATGTTATGTAATTGTGTGACTTATGACTGTGACATATGTAACCATTCTGTAACAGATATCATATTTCTATTATACTTTGTAACTTATATGGCTATCACATATAATATTATATTATACTCTTTATTTAAGTTTAAAATAAAGAAAATGAAAAGAAAATGAAAAAAGAAAAACCAAAATTAAAATAAATGAAAATGAAAATAAATAAGAATTAAGTTCATTATTTACAACTCTAACAAGAAAATAAAGTTGATACTTTAAGAGATAAGATTTATAGTCTGGAAGTTACAAGAAGACATAATTAGATACTATGGTAAATAATAAATATAAGATTAATCTCACTTGAGAAGTTATAAGTGTCCAGAAACTCCAGATAATATTTGAATAAGATATTCTACTATTATACTACTACTATATATACTATAATAGAATGGTTCAATGTCAGGTGCGGTTCACACCGGGGTGAAATTCCACAGGATGGACTTGGAGATGAATGGACTTGTGGGACGACCTTGGCTTTAGCTTATGTGCTGTGCCATCTGTCTGCCGTGTGGTCGCAACTTCAGATAAAAGGAAGAAAGTCCAAGTGGAAGTGAGTATTGATTGGTGTGTTGCTGTTGAACACCGGAGATCAAGTTCAATAAGAGTTTATCTTTGTCGATTATCAGACTAGCAAATTACAGTGTAACTACTAGTCTTATATATAAACTGATAGTATAGGAGATGCTCGGGGTTTCAGTAGTAAAACCCCTATTGCCCCAAGCGGAGGTTTCAGTGTTGAGATACTGATAGAAGTAACTCCATCATGGAAGACCGAGTTGAATAGGAGTATCTCCGCCATGGAAGATGGAATATCCGGAAGGTTGCAGCACTACCATGAGACATGTTGTGAGAAAGGTGGCCGCCGTAGAAGGTAGGCTTGTATGATTTGGAGGTGACTCCACCGCAGGGATGTATTTCCAGATGAGTGGACTTGTATATGACATTCAAGCATATAGTCTATGTAATTAACTGATTAATATCTATAACTATAATTAACTAAATAACTATAGTATTACTGTAGCAGACTAGATAATAGGGATTAGAATAAGATAATGGTGGTTATCAGTCTATCAGGAGCTAGTCTAGGTAACAATCAGCCTAAGAGTATAACTAAACCTCTATAAAGTAGATTTAGACTTATAGTAATACTAATATCTCCTAATAATAAATATCTATCTCTGTCTTTTACTTAGATAATAAGATCTATCTCAATACCTTAAATATTTATATTACATAATCTTTTGCTAAGCTAGTATATCAATATATAGGATTTTTCCATGAGTTAACTTCTATACCAAAGCTTTTCCACTTGATTAGATACTGATATATCTTTTTGTGCCGATATTTTTCCAATATCTTTTCCATCTCCCATTCTTCATTATTATCAATAATACAAAGGCTAAATCAACTTTTGATCTAATATAGAATCTTCTAGAATAGTAGTAAGTTTGACAATATTGAACACCAGATATAGGTGGTATAAGGTAGGAAAAAGATTTAAGTGATATAATACAAGGTTTATCTATCTCTCAACCATATAAAATACCTTGTATATGTTTGTACCAGATTAAGTGGCCAAATTTTATCTCAAAGCTCCAAGATATTCATACTTCTGACTTTCATACTATCAACTTTTGCTCCACTCTCTCTACTTTGAATTACAATAATTTGAAAGAGAGGTTGGATGTAAGAAGACTAACATTTTTATGCTATCTTTTCAGCTCTTTATCTATATCTACAGTCTCATCCATTATTATCTGTGTTGTTATTTGAGTATTACTCTTTTCTATCTTCCAAAGTCATTCATATACCAAAAGTATCACAAAATGAACTACCTACTTATTTGTGATATCTGAACCTGAGATGCACTCTCAGAGGTTTAGGAGTGATTTAAAAGTTCAATAATAATAACAATAATAATAAAGATCAATACAGATGTCAATGATGAAAAGATAAAAATTGATGATAAATGATATTATTAAGTCTGAGATCTAATCCTTAAATATAAAAGTATTTATATACAAAATAGTAATAGTCTGTGTACAAGCTATTTCTATTATATAATCAAAACTTGTACCTGGTAGGGCTATTATCTGTTATAGCAGATGTCAGGCTAATTTGAAAAGGTAGTTAATTATATTACTATATTGATATGCTTATATCTCTATAAATACTGATCTCCATATGATATATAGTATATCATTAAAAACTGTTTGATAAGCACTTTCCAATACAAGTTTGATCATGGGAATGCATTCAGTTTTTCTTGAGATATATATAGATAGCCATCATTTGAGGCTTTTCAGTGCAACTTAGTTTGTGAAAATTAGTCTACTAGTTGTGAAGATACAAGTTGAATGAAGTTTGTCACAAAAGGTAAGCTATAGTTATATCTAGATCTAGTATTCTACAAGGTTCTATCATTTCTAGCTACTTCTAACCATATTAGTACTATCATTATATAATTAGGTCAGTAGTGTCCCATTTGATAGAAATGATTCTGTAGAGTATTTAAGATATTTGTTGTCTCTACAAAACCTTACTCTATTTTCTTAGATTTTCCTAGAGGTAAGTCATATATATTGTAGTTGCTCTCAATATAAGCTTAGGTTTTCCTGGAGTTTTGAAGTGTCTTCCACTCTTCTACTCAGTTTTCCTGGTAATTTCTTTATGGTTATTGAATATATAGTTGTAAATACAATTCTATATCCTTACACTTTACAAATTGTCATAGATCAAACTCTGAGTTGTATCTGTCTGAAACATGGATAACACTTATCTTATATTCCAAGCTGCATTCTTCTTTGTGAACTTGTGATTCCAAAAACCTGGGAGAATCTTTATCTAGTCATAAATGAATCTAACTCAAACTATATCTCAAAGATTGATCAACAACAAGAGAAAGCACCTATAGTTATAAATCCAAGAGAAATTTTATAAAAAAAATAGAAGTAAAGAAGATTTCAAAATTGTGGTAGAGAGGGAAACATATTTAATACCTAGTAAAGTAGCAGGGACAACCATTCAACAAGTTAACTTAGAAAATACTAAAAGGAGTATCAAAAAGTTACCATGAACTTCATTGATGATAAAATCAGAGCACAGATAACAAATAATGTAGTCTAGCAACCTCAGGAGTTGCTCTGACTTAGAAATCACACAATGAACTGTGGACAACTGTAAATGACTAGAAGCCAGAAAACATGTTTACAGGGAACATGTGATCATGTGATGTACTAACTAAATAAATCCTGAAATTAAGTCCATGCCAACTATGATCTTCTCAGTCTTAAAGATCACTTCTAACAATTGTTCATACCCTAATGCTCCTAGAATGCGGATGATTCATCTGTCGGGAAAGTCATACAGCAATGTTGCAAAGATGTGATCTTAGGAGAGGGATTAAGGCATGTCTCTTTCTATATTTATAGGCTAGTCTAGTCATTTGGTTTAGTACATGGGTGGTCAGTCTGTAGTAGTTGCAGTCCATAGTAATTGCAAACAGACCACGAATAGTAGTTTATAGGTAGAGGAGTAGTGTAATTATTCCCTAGACTGGGTCTGGTTTGCTATCTATCCTTCGTTCCAATCACTGGACTAGGGTTTCGTAATGTTGGGAAATGCAAAACAAAGTCGGGTACGTCCTGGCTGATCTCAATATTACTTCTGTCCTTGTATATTACGAAGCCAGGATGAGTTCCTTTGGCTTTGGAGCTCAGGGAGATTGTGCTCTCGAACTGAGAGTGTTTCATCAGCGAGACCTCTTTGTTCTCCACCCGAGGTTGTGGTGGGGGTACGTCAAGGCTGGCGAGTGCTCGTTGGGCTCATGATGGCAGCAGCTGTACCATCCAATGTGATATTCTTGTCCCAATTTTAAACACCACCGCTGCTTCAACATCTGATGAAAGCTATGATTCGAGCTCGAAACTTTTAGCGGAAATGAGTACACATTTCATTCCAAAGTCAATTTTCATTATCCCTTGCTGATCCTCATCCAGGGGACTCTAGTGGATTACCAGCCATGTACAAGGTACTCACAAAACCCTTCGGCATGAATATGCCTAGAGTCCCAAGTCTGAGTGTTATCTCAAATATACGCATAGTACATTGCACCATAATACACGGACTCGTGTCAAATAAAATCAAGACTCATTAGTATACAAAAAACATTCCCGCCTCCATAAAACCCCACGACATTGTAACATGAAATGCAAATAGCGGTAATAATGCACGTTACGAACGCTAGACAGACCACTGAGTCAGTACCCAACTGCGGAGAGGAGAAGATGCTCACCATATCGTCGAAATAAGTCAAATTGCGCCTCATGCAATTACACAAAAACCTGATGTGGGATTTTGTTCATCCACGGGAATAGGATCCTCATCTTCAGAGGGCGAGAAGACATGCCTCCATAATGAAAAAGCGTCCATGTTGGCTCTGTCACGAGTCAGAGTTAGAATTCAGTTGGAGTGTGCAGCGAAAACAAAGATTGTGAGGATGGCGTTTTGAAAACGCTCATTCTGTGGCCTTTTATAAAGGGATTAAGACAAAAAGCCCGTTTTATTTTTAGTCGAACAATAAGCGGACAATAAGCGATTGGTAAGATGCTGCAATTGCTCCCGGTTCTGAGAAAGAGCAGTAATTTTCAGCGTATGTATAACTGAAAACTCTCCCAGGGACATTCAACTGTGATTCAGCACTCTGTGAGAGTGAGCTTGGCAAGTGGTGTCGTGTCACCATGTCACAAGCTGTATCACGTTGCGGTATCAATACGATACTAATACTCCATCTTGCTCTTGTTGAAAAAGTGGGAGGGATAACTCATAACTTAGCGGCAGTGGCTAAGAAACCTGCTGCATACTCACAGACTATGATATCATAATAGGACTTTTCCTGAGGGTGGAATTTGTAGATAGAGGAAAGCAGATTCCAAATATCGATTGAGGAAGTAGTGAAGAGACGATGGTTGGAATTTCTCAGTACGAGGTCAATAATACACATAGGTGTCACTTTTGTAGAAGTACTACACTCCTCCGTATCATTGTCATCTCATTCTTGTTTAAATCTTAATGGGTCATCAATTTCTGGTTCTTTTATTATGTAATCAGCATGATTTTTGCCTGATAGTGTGGATTGTGTGAATTGTACACCTCATTTTTATCTTCTGGGAACTGAGATACACTTTGCTTACTTTGATTTCTATTAAGCTACTTCTCAGTAATATTAACTGTCATTGTTTATAGATATAACAATAGACTTAGCTTCACCTTTCAAAAAAACTAAGTTATTGCTGTTTATAAATATAAGATTGAATATTCATCACTCAGCTACAGGAGTCATCAGATTGAGGGAGAATGTTAGGACTAGTTGGGTATTGTCATATGTATAGGGCAGAATAGCAGAGATCTAGAAGGACAACATATTGGAAGAGCTAGCAAAGGAGAAGCAAAAATTTGAGATAGTAAATAAGTTACTAATACTGATGAAAACAGAGTTTAGGTAGATAAATGAAGAGTTGACAAATGTTAGAGAGCTAAGAGTGCTTGAAGAGGAGGATAAGATAATAGATAAACATATGTAAATATCTAAGAAAATAGTAAGAGAAAATGAATAGAAAGAGTTCTTATTAAAGAAGTTTGAATAGAGCAATGAGAATAAGACTAATAGAAAGTGATCAATCTCCAAAAACAACTGGAAAGTAGTATAAAAGAGCTATGACCATTAGAAAAAGGCAAAAGTAGAAGAAAAGCACAAGAGAGTAAAGATACAAGAAATGTGGCAGCAAATTGATCAGAAGAGGGTGTTACATGCCAATCCATCCTTACCTGGATCCTTTCTCAGATAAGGCCCTTATTTATGTCTATACTTTCCAACCTTATTTAGTATAGATCAAAACTCTCTATTTTATTATTGATTACTTCTTAAACATTCTTACTGGACTTTCTGGTATCTCCATGAAACTTCCTTCATATATCTGAGATATTATGATATGTTTTGAATCTTTATGATTATTCTCAATTTTTTTTTTAATTTTATGTCTTTTTTATTTATTATTTCTTTTGATAATAAAGTAACATATGACAATAGGATATAACATGTCATATGATATAATATCACAAAGTATATAACAATAAATATAATTAAGATTACTCAATATGAAAAGAAATAAAAGACACTAGAAACAATAATGACTTATGATAAATATATGTTGCTTTTATTGTTAGAGTTGCAAAGCTTGAATCTAAGTTTTTTCTAAATATCTTTTTATTTTTATTGTTCTTTTCTTTCATTCTAAACTTAGGGTTAGGGTTTAGGCATGATATCACACTATCATATGTCATATGGTAGCAATAGAAGAATATAAAGTTCCAGAAGAATAACATTATATAGCATGTTTAACACATGTTGATCTTAAGGCAAACACATGGTCATTTAGGGTAGGCTAAAGTAGTAGAGTATGAGCTATGAACTTCTAGTATATAAGGTAGATGATCCTATACAGAATTCTCTATCAAGTTCTCTTATATTAACCCAATACAAGGTTTTTCTTATTGATCAACCCTAAGGTCTTTGAGTTATAATACTCATGATGAACACATATAGATTTATAGGGTAATTTAATATAAGCAAACCACATATACTAGTATATGTAGTATATAAATAAATTAAGAGCTACTTAAGTACTACTAAGTATATATATTAGAATAACTGTAGCAAAAGTATAAAGCTTGCTCTTTAAGCTCTTGGAAAATCTAAGTCATATAATAGAAGTATACTTGAAACATAACTTTTCTCTATAGAAACCTAAGAAAATAGAATAGGCTAGAAGTAGCAACTATCATATATATCTATTAGATATAGTTTACATCTTATTATCTGAGATTTAATAAAGTCTCTCAAAAGTCCAAATAGTTAGTTTATGTATTATCTAAGAATGTAGAAGATGGAATTAGAATGACCTTTAGCTTCAACTTATATACTGCACCTCTATGAGTTGCACTGATCACATATTTTAGAAAAACTTGATAAACTTAGTGAATTGGAACTACTGGAAAGTAACAAGATCTAATACTAGGAATTTAGTACTAGTTTTGGTCAAGTTTAGGATAAACTAGTATAATATAAATTACTGGTTTATATACTAGGTATTCTATCTAGAATAGGTATTTAGAATGGAGACTGCTAAGCAAGTTATACTAAATATAAGTAATTTTTGAATGTTAGTGATAGAAGTCCATAAAGTTGGCAAGATCCAAGAGAAAATGGAAAGAGATGATCCATACTAGAAGAGATCATAGAGTACAGATGAGGGAGAAAGTGTTGTGGCAACCACTAATCAAAATAATCAATAGTATACTAAAGTAGTTTTAAAATTACAAAAGTCTTATAGAAATCACAAGAGAACTCGATAAGAAGTCCCAAATATATTCCTACACTATATACCACTATTAGAAGTCCTATCCTAAACCATATATATTATCCATGAGTTCATCATACTATTACCATGAGACAAATATGTTACAACTATATCTTTAATATTATTGTTCTAGTTCTTTTTACTATGTTTTAAACCTATGACATCATATCATGTGACACATTATGTGACTGTGGTCACATGCTTCTTCATTATCCAAGAAATAAAAAAAGAAAAGAGAAATTAAATCAAAGAAAATAGATAAAACAAAAGGAAGATAAGAATGAAAATGTTCAAGTATACCATGACAGAAAGTGTTGTTCATAGGTTGGGATGGATGGCTAGAATGGGATGTAATAATATCTTAGACTACTGTTAGATATAGCTCATACTAGAGAGCAAAAGTTCACTTGGAGTTTGTACCAAGTATAAAAACTTATACAAAGAGCACAGTATTATGGATTTTTCAAAATAACCTTGGTTTTAGCTTATATACTATACTGTCTATCTACCACAAGGTCACAACTTCAGAAAAGAAGTAAAATCTAAGAGGAGTGAGTTCTGATATATTACTATAAATGTCAGATTTACAAAGTTTGGATCCAAATTTCTTTTTATTTTTATTTTTATTTTTATTTTATTTTATTTTCTATCTAGGAAACTGGAGTTAGGATTTTGGTATGATATCACTGTCACATAGTCACAAGTCACATGACATGGTCACAATAACAGTCCAAATTATGTAATAGCAATAGAAGGTTAATGTATATTGATCTTAAGATCAACATATAGTTATTTAAAGTAGGCCAAAGTAGTAGTAGCACAGACCATAGGGTTTTAGTATATAAGATAGGCAATCCTATACAGAGTTCTCTATTAAGCTTGTGATTAACCCAATCCAAGGTTTACTCTTTTGGTTTTAACTCTAAGTTCTAAAGATATAACAATAAAATACTGAAGTTGATGTTTAATAATATTTAATTATTAAACTAGAGAATATCTACTAGTCCTTATGTTACAACTCAAAGATCTTAGAGTTAGTTAATAAGAAGAATCTTAGAATGAGTATTTATAAGAGAACTCAATAGAGTTCTAAATACAAAACTGTTTACCTTATATATACTAGACTACTGGTCCATGCTATACTTTTATTAGTCTACCTTAAAGGGCCATGCATTTTCCTTAAGGCTAATATATGTTAAACATGTTATATAACATCATCTTATTTCTAAACCTTTTATCATATTCCATCATAATATATAATTATATAACTATGATAGTGTTGTATGGTATGTAACCAATGTGTGACACTGAGTTATGCCATGTGACAATTTGTAATAGTGACATGCAATGTTATACTAATCCCTAACCCTAAGTCTTTAATAAGAAAATTAATAAAAAGAAAAATAGAAACAAAAAAGGAAATAAAAATAAATAAAGTCTACCATCTTTAATTTTGATACCTTATATATAAGTATAATAAAGATTGGAAAAAAAGAATTTCACTGTAGAAGACTGAGTACTTATAGAGTTTTGATAGAATATATTATTATTATGAAGAATAAGTTATAAAATCACACTAGTATAAAGGGTAAGTTAAGAATAAGTGTTAGAATAAGATAATACTACCATGAAAGATAGGCTATGTTCAGAGTTTGGACTTAGCATATAATAGCTGTATACTAATCTGGCAGATCAGTACTAACATAACTAAGTAATTATAAAGTTTATATGGTTAGAAGTAAGAGAGAAACTTCTGAAACATTTACTAATAAAGATTGAAGACTGTTATATTACTATGGAAAGCTCTAGAAGTAATAGTAAAGAAAAGAAGATAATTGTACAAGAAGTAGAAGATATTGGGATTTACACATGGAGTTAAGATTTATATTAGAAAAGGGTGATATAATCCTATAGAATTTGTTATGAAGTTTAGAGTTTGTAAAAAGTACAAAAAGTTATGTTTTCTTACATATGTTCTCTCTAGGATTGTTGTAATCTCAAGCAAGAGAAACCTAGTGTTATGATATACTTTAGACCTTTTTATTTTTTTTCTCTTATCTATTTTTCTTAATTTAATTTAATTTTTTTCTTCTAAATGATAAAAAGGTACATAACTATAGTTATATAATATGATGTCACCAGTTATATAACTTTTGTATGTGATTATGTACAGTAGAGGATTGTAGAAGATACTAAAAAGATAATGTCAGAATATATAGCTACAGTATGTTATTCATATATTGTTAGGGTTGAAGATAGTGGACTCTATTTATTTTTATTTTCATTCTCTTTTCTCTTTATTTTTATTTTAGATTTAGAGTTAGAAGTTAGCATGATATCATATGTCTGTTACATGTCACAAGTCATGGTCACATAATTACATGTCACACAGAGCATTATAGAAAGTCATTGAACAATAACATCATACAATATATATTATATATATTGATTTTAAAGTAAACATATACTCTTTAGAGTAGGCTAATCTTAGTGTAGCATAGACCATGAGCCTAGTATATATAAAATAGACAGATTGTACTTAGAAACTCTATTAAATTCTCTTGTGTTAATTCTGATACAAGATTTTTTTGTTGACTTCACTCTATAAGTCTTCAATTACAACATATATAGTGTAAAATACATTGGAGACTCTTTATTGAGTTCTTTTGTAATTTCATGAGACTTTTTGTGATATAAGTCTACCACTCAAACAAATTTCAAAGCCTAGAAATTTAAACAATAAAACTTTGTTACTTTTTGTAGTACAAAAATATTAAAGATGCTTTTCCAAGAATTGGTTTCAAGTCCAAAGTTTTTCCACTTGATCAGGTACTGATACCTCTTCTTATGTCAGCAGCTGTCCATAACTTGCCCCATTTCTCATTCTTTTTCTCTATCAGTAGTCATAAAGTCCAAGATAGAGATTACAAATCTACTAGCTATGAAATTATTAGAAGTTATGGTTGACTTCATAATATTTAAAACTAGATATAGTCATTGTAAGGAAGGGATAAGCTTCAAACAATAAGATATGAGGCTCACTTGTTTTTCTACTATTAGAGTTCAAGATAGTGGACTTTATTTCTTTCCTTTTCTTATTTTAATTTTAATTTTAATTTATTTTCTTATTTTTAGACTTAGGATTAGGTATTAGTGTGACATCACATGTGACTGTCACAGCTGTCACAAATCAAGTTACACAATCACATAACATATAGAAGAGTAGAAAGTTTTAGAAGAATAATATTATATTATATATTAATAGCATATAATATATATAGCCATTAGAATAAGCTAAAACTCATATAGCATAGACGTCTAGTGTATATAAGGTATGTCATAGTGTACTTAGATACTAATATTTGTCTTTTTTTAATTTATTTTTCTTGATTTAATATTCTTTTTTTGATTTTCTTTTTCTTTTCTTAGATGATAAAGAGGTATGTGACCATGGTCACATGATTCATCACATCATGTGATATTATAGGTCTAGAATGGAGTAGAAGAGACTAGAATAATGATATCAGGAAGTATGTTAGTCTTATAATAATATTATAATAGACTTATAAATAATATATATACATTAGGGCAGGACTATTTATTATTAGCACAAGCCATGCATGTATAGTATAAATAGGATAGAAATTCATTGGAGACTCCTTGTCAAGTTTTCTTATAATTTTTATAAAATACTCTGCTATTAAGTTTACTTAGTGACACTATTGGTTGTCTTAACTAGTAGTTGTTACAACAAGATAGATACTTTGTACTAGAAACCTTATTGAGTTCTCTTATGTAAATTCTACATAATGTTCTTTCTTTGACTTATCATCTACTATATAAGATCTTGTGAACTTAGTCTTTTCAAGTATAGACTTTATCTGTTTCATGAATTTGAATACAAATTTAGCTTTAACACTCTCTGTTGAGGTTCAAAATTTATTTATAAAAGATGTCTAGTACTCAGAAAAAATAGGGTCTGTGTATATATTTGTTGTGCTAAAACTCTCCTAAGAGAAAAATGTCATGCTAGTCACTTTGTTGCTTATTTACAAAAAGCTAGAGATATTGGTTAAACTCCTGATTTATCTGTTCAGTCTGTTTATTAGTTTGCATGTACCAGACTGTAAAAGACATGAGCTCAATTCTGAGTAGATAATACAGTTTATATTATAAATTAAGACTCAGTAACTAGTTAAAAGAGAAACTTTATATAAGGTTTATACAAGAGAACTCAATAAAGTTCTCATTACAAGCTATTCTGTTTTATATACTACAGATCATGGTTTGTACACACACTACAACTAACTTATCCTAAAATCTATATACTTTCTATAAGACTAACATGCTATTGTTATATGTATGATGTTATCTGCTCCAAAACAATCTACAACCTTATCTGTACCATGTGATCATGTGACATGTGACAGTAACAACTGTCATGCCTTGTAACATGTGTAACTATCACACTAAACCCAATCCCTATAAAGAAAATAAATAAAAATAAAAATAAAAATAAGAAAGAAAAAATAAAATAAACAGAATCTACTATCTTCAACTCTGATAGCTTGCTAGTATATAGTATAAGAAAAGTCTGGCTGCTTGTTCTATAGTGGTATAGGTCAGAATAAAATACATTCTCTTAAAGATGGAGTTTACTATGGTTATCACAGTATTGAACCCTGCTAACTTTAGCAGTTCCATGACAAAATTTATACTACTGGTCTTCTACCTAATATTAGAGATAGGCAGTAAGTGCTAAATAGGCTTAGTTCTCATATACAAGTCATAAGTGCTAACATATTGACCCATATACCTCAACATATGTAGCTACTAATAGTTCTATGATATGAGCTTTATTATTTTCCAATAATCTATATATCCTACTATTCATAAATTGTAGTATGAAAAAATAATATGTTAACACAAGTTTAGAATGTTAGATTTTTTCACAAAAGAGAAGTAGTCTGTTATTCTTTGACCATTTAGTAAACTGAACAGACTTATTAAACAATTACCAAAGTTTTTGAGAAAGTACCGGCAAACCTACAACTTTCTTTATCTTCTCTATCTCTATCTCCACTCTATCTATCTCCACTCTATCTAGTTCTATTATTACTCCTAAAAACCCAACTTCTCTAATCTTTTATATATAATTTTCTGGTTTGAGAAATAGATAATTCTCCATCATTTTTTTCAGTATTTTCTCCACAATTTCATCATGTCCTTTTTCTCTCTGTATTACTACCATCACATTATCAATGAAAGCTGTCACATTTCTACTACTATTAAATCTCAGAAAATCATTCATCATTGTCTAAAAGGTTTCTAGAAAGTTTAGAAGTTCGAAGAACTTTACTGTAAGCTTAGAAGTACTCTCTGGCATCAAGAATCTTTCACTTATTATCTCTCTCTATCCCAACATTATTATACCTCTATCTTAAGTTTATCTTTGTAAATAATTTTTTCTTTCTTATATTGTATCATAATACACTTAAACTCTAAAATTTATTTTTATTCATTTTTCTTGATTTAATGTCACTTTGTCTTTTATATAATATAATATTTCTATAGTGTAGGCATAGTGAACTCATAGACAATATATGTATATGTAGTTTAGAGTAGAACTTGTGTAAGACTACTTTGAGCTACTAACTGTTTTTGGTTAGTGATTACTATAATAGTAGAACTTAACTTTCTTAGAAGATATTGTACCATGCAGTCTCCTCACTCTTATTCTTTTACTATTCTTAATCAGTGGTCATCATAACTGTTAGTTATCCTTGGTTTAGAAGCTAGACTTCAGATATAAAGAGGAGCTAACTATTGAGCATAAATAGTTATAAATAATAGTGATCAGACTGCTATTTAGATATTACTTAATTGGATAGTATTTGTTAGAACAACTAGTAAAGTCTGTAAGATTTTACAGACTTTCACAATCTCTAGGAAATCCTAAGTATATTTATATAACTAATAAGTATAAGTAGCACTCACCTCTAGAAAGTTTTAAGAGAATAGAATAAGGGTTCCTAGTAGTAGTAGTTATCTTAATACTTAATTGTAAACACCTAGAAATCTACTGGAAAAGAAAGAAAGAAAAGTTACAGCAGATACATTAGAAAGATTTATAATAGAGGTTGATGACATGTTTACAGTGGTCTACTGTTACAACTCAAAGCTCTTAGAGTGGATCAATGAATAGAACCTTGTATAGAGTTTATACAAGAGAACTCGATAGAGAACTCTATACAGGATTTTCTACCTTATATACTAAAATGCCTTGGTCTGTGCTAATGATAAATACTTCTTCCTTAATGTTCATATCTTAACTATAAGTATACCATATGTTTTTCATAAGATAAACATGCTATTAACATACTTCATTCTTCTTAAGTCTAGGCCTTTGATGCTATCTTCTGTGATATGGCATGTGACTGCAGTCACATGCCACTTTATTGTCTGTAAGAAGTAAAAGTACAAGTAAAAGTAAAAGGAAGAAAAGGGAAAGAAAGATAAAAATGAAAGAATATTAGAAAAATGTTGAGTCTAAGGTTTACAACTCTGATATTTACAGTGTTTGGTGGGTTAGTCTAAGAAAGACTATAGGATCTGATCCTAGCAGTACTGACTGATAGAAAGTGTTATATGCTAAGTCCATCTATTCTAAAGACCTCTCTCTATAGTGGAAATATCTTATACAATTTCCAATAAAAGCCTATCTTTTATGATAGCCATATTTTCTGTAACATATCCCTATGGTGGTAATGTAATCAACTCTTGAACCTTTCTAGTACTCAGTCTTTTATAATAGATATATTCCTATTGGACTTGGTCTTCTATAGTGAAGTTTCCCTATTAACTCTTTTCAGTGTTTCACCACTGAAACTTCTACTAAGAGTTATATCTGAAATCCCCAAGCATTTTATGTTATTCTTCTTTGTATATAAGACTAGTAATTACACTGTAACTTGCCAGTTTGATAATTGAGTATTCAAGTAAACTCAATTCTTAGTATTTTATGGCAACATATTATATCAGTACTTATCTTTTTCAGACTTTGATTCATCTTCTAAATTTGTGACCATACAGCAGACAGACAGCATAGTATATAAGCTAAAGCCAAGGTTGTTCTGAATTACTATGTTCTTTATATAAGGTTTCTATACTTAGTACATCTCCAAGGCTTTTACCTTCCAGTATAAACCCCATCTGACAAAGAGTAAGAATATTATAAGGTTTGACAAGGTTATTTTAGATATGGTTCATACCTCATTATCCAAGATCTGATGAGACATCTTGAAAGTTTAAAACTAGTTAGTCATGTATTATCCAAGAATGTGGAAGACAGAGTTAGAACAATCTTCAGCTTCAGCTTATTATTGTAATAACCACTAGTCAGAAGACCAATAATAGTATAAGCAATAAATCTTAAGCTGGATATCAAGTAAGGATTACAAGAAAACTTGACAAGGAATTTCTGATATATTGCTACTCTATTTATACAATATATATATAGTTCATGCTAGCAATAAATAACCCTACCATAATGTCCATGCATTAGCCATAAGTATACTATATGTACACTATAAGATAAACATACTGTAGACATGTATCTTGACATTATTCTTCTAGTTCCTTCTTCTAAAGTTTAGGCCTATGATTTCATATCATGTGACATGTGACATGCAGTCATGTGCCTCTTTATTGTCAAAGAAAATAAGGGGGGAAAAAAGAAAAAAAATATTAAATCAAGAAAAATAGATAAAAAGAAAATAAAAATGTTAGTGTTCAAGTACACCATAACTTAAAACTACTGAAGAGTGGCAAGGTATGTTATCACCAATACTAGAAGAGAATGTCAGTTTTGGTTGATTTTCAGAATAAAACTTCTATAGTGTAAACTACTGGTTTATATACTAGGTATATTACCTAAGGTAGCTATCTGTAATGAAGACTGCTAAGCAAGTTACTATAGTTTACTAGTGATTCTCAAGTATTGGAGATAGAAGTCTATAGAGTTTGGCAAAGAACCAGCAAAGATATCTAAGGAGAAATAAAAAAAGATAATCTATACAAGAAGAGATTAGGAAGTATGGATGAGAAAGTAAGCATTATCTATGGTCTGGAATGGATGATTGAAACAAGATGTGATAAGTTAGAGGCAAAGTTTGAGTACTTGAACTTTGTGCAAGGACAAGTTCCCTTATAATGTTTAGTAAAGTATATATATTTTACAAGTAGAAGGCATATACTGTAGGATTATAACTTGTCTATATAAAGTAATATTATTTAGTAAGAAAGTATCTAGCATAAATATTTTCTTCTTAGAGATAATAGCCAGTATTTGACTAGAATAGTAAACAGGTAGTTAGTAAATAGCATGAGATCAGAAAAGAAGAATACTAACTAGTATTTATAGAAAAAATCACTCGAAAAACTTTGGTTGTTAACAATATGGAGACATAAATATATAATGGACTAGATTTAAGCTCTGATATAATAGGAGAAATAGTACAATCATTAAAAGTAGTTAGAAAAAACTATTATATTTCAATTCAATCATATTTGTCTCAAACTTACATATAAATTTTATTACCCTATTTACACTCCCCAATCTCCATTAGTATAGATCCACTCTGTTACTCCTATATTGATTAATTCTTGGATATTCTTGCTGAAGTTTCCAATAACTCCATTGATTTCCAAATTTCTATTTGAGGACTATCTAGATTCAGGATAACTTACTTATAGTCTCTATTCTACAGATGCTATCATAGTTAAAGTATTTAGTATATATATAAGCTTGATAGTTGCACTGTAATTTCTTATTCTGAAAATTGACTAAAACTAAAACTATCTTTCTATATTAGTGATAATATATCTCTCTACCCTTCTAGTGGAATAACTTCTCTGATGCTTTAAGCTCCCATTTCAAAATAAATAACCAGTGTAATGGGTATAAGTATGGTATACAAGTTAAAGCTAAAGATTATTCTGTATTTGCTTATTACATATCATAGATAAATATCACTCATCCAACTTTCAAGAAGTCTGCTATGAATTTTGATTGCTGAGGTATGAACCATACATAGTAGAAATGAAAAAATGGTTAAAATGATGTAAGAGCAGATTGTGATGTTAAAAAAGAAGAAAAAATAGAGAAGAGAAAAAAAAGAATAAGACAATGAAGGAAGTATAGAGAGAATAAAGTCAGAAGAAAACAAGCAAGGGAGGAAGCAAGATAAAAGGAAATAGTAGAAGAAAAGTGGAAGAGAATCAAGGAAATGAGAAAAAGTAGGGAAAGAAAAAAGAAAGAAAAGAAGAGTAGCAAATTAGAAAAGAGAAATAAGGGGAAAAAAAGCATTTGAAGTGTTAAAAAGCAGGATAATGTAGACAAGAGTACCAGACAAGAAAAATAAAGAAAAAAAGAAAGAAAAGCTGTTGAGAAAAGTGACAATGATAATGAAATTAAAGTAAAAGACAAGGAAGATGGAATTATAGTGGAATTATTATTAAATAGTGGAGCAACATAATTAGTGATAAGTATAGAGTTTGTGAGAAAGCATAAGGTTAATAAGATAAAGTTAATAAGGCTAATTTACATGAGAAATGTGAATGATACTATGAAGAACCAATCAAACATATAGTAGAGGTAGATTTTTATAAAGGGTATAAGGAGAGAACAGAGATTGATGTGATAGGAGATGAGAAGTAGAGTGTAATCTTAGGAATGCTATAGTTAGCATGCCATAATTCTGAGATTGACTGGAAGATTAGAGAGGTAAAAATAATAACATATTCTAGGGAATGTAGAAAATAGTGGAAGATAAAGAAGAAAAATCCAGGATGGCAAAAGTAAAAAAAAAAGAAATAGAGAGAAAGAATAAGAGAGTTTAGAAGATCAAAGGTAGAAGAAGAGATAGAAATAGCAAAGATGGTGGAAGAGAAAAAAGAATAAGAGAAAGATTTAATAGAGATTATGATAGCAGAGGAAATATTTTCTAAAAGGTTCCATAAATATTTGAAAGTGTTTGAGAAGAAGTATCTAGAGAGAATGCTGACAAGGAAAACCATCAGATTATGCTATAGATCTGGTTAGAAAATTTGTGCTGAAGAAGGGAAAATTTTAATCTTTATCTAGAGTAAAAAGAGAAGTAAAAAAGCTTTTGAAGAAATCAGTCAAAGAAGGAATATATTTGATTATTCAAATCCCCACAGATGTCACCAGTATTTTTTGTATCAAATAAAAATAGAAACAAGAGGATGGTACATACTATTAATATTTGAACAGTTAGATAATTAAGAACAATTATCTAATACCACTGGTTTTGGATTTGATAGATGATATTGGAAAAAAGAAGATAATTACAAAAATAAATGTAAGGTGGGGTACAACAATATAAGGATCAATGATAGGAATAAGTAGAAGGCTACCTATAGCTCTCTCAATACTAAAGAGTGTCTATGAGCCAACACCAATATTTTTTAGACTTACAAATTTACTGGCTATTTTTCAGGTGATATGACAACATTTATTGATAATGTGATGGTAAGAATAAAGACTGAGGAAAGACATAATAAAATAGTAGAAGAAATATTAAAAAGAATGGTGAAAATGATTTATTTGTTGAACTAGAAAAATATGTGTGGAAGATTAGAGAAGTTAGATTTTTCAGAGTAGTAATAGGACCAGATGGAGTAAAAATAGAGAAGGAAAAAGTACAGAGAGTAATAGATTAGCCAGTAGTACCAAGAAGAGTAAAGGGTGTACAGAAGTTTTTAGAGTTAACAAATTATTATTCATAGTTTGTCAAAGATTTTGTAAGAATAGCAAAACCTCTTTATGATATAACAACAAAGAATATGAAGTAAAATTGGAGAAAAAAGCAACAAAAGAAATTTGAAAAATTAAAGAAAACATTTATAATAGAATTTATTTTAGTAACACTAGATCTGGATAAAGAGATGAGAGTAGAGGCAGATGTGTCAGACCTTACTACAAGAGGAGTGTTATTAATAAAGTGTGGGAATAAGAAGTAGGAGTTAGTAGCCTATATTATAATTATTGAATAAAGCAGAAAGAAATTATGAAATTTATAACAAATAGATGTTGATGATTATTAGATATTTAGAAACTTGAAGGTATTTCTTAGAAAAAGCCAAGAGTTAGTTCAAAAATATGAATAGATCATAAAAGCTTGGAGTACTTTATGAAAGCTCAGAAGTTAAATCAAAGACAGGCTAGATAGACCTTATATTTGTCAAGATTTGATTTTGCTTTAAAGTATATAGCTGGGAAAAGTATGGAACAATAGATATTTTGAGTAGGAGAGCTAATTGTATAGGAGGTATAGAACAAGAAAGCTAAGAAAGAAATTATAAAAAATTAAAAAATCAAAGATAAAGGATAATAGGATAATTAGGATAATAGAGGAGATGAAAAATATAGAAATCAAAGTATTAAGAAACAATTAATAGTAGATAGAGAATAAACTAAAGTTGAAAGAGAAGAAAGTATATGTTCTGAAAGATGAGAGTTAAAGATCATTTGGCTATATTATAATATACTAATAATAAAATATGGTAGATAGTGAAAGATAAGTACTAATTTCAATTATTAGTAACTAGGAGTAATGAAAGAAATAAAGAGACATGTGGAAGATCAAAGAATGAATAGAACAAAGATACTAGTAAGACAATTGAGACTGAATATAGTACTAGAAAAACTATAACAATGTATATTAGTGGGCTTTATTACAAAGTTACAAGTATTAAGAGGCTATGATTCAATTTTGGTAATATGTGATAGGTTTTCCAAAATTTCACATTTTATAGCAACAACTCAAAGAATATTAGCAGAAGGATTAATAAAGTTGTTTAGAAATAATATGTAAAAGTTGCATAAGCTGCTAGAGAGTGTGATTTTGGACAGGAGATTACAGTTTGCTATAGAGCTGATGAAGGAGTTGAATGAGATATTAGATATAGAAACAATGTTGTTAACAGCTTTCTATCTATAGATATATAGACAAATAAAGAGAATAAATCAAGAGCTAGAACAGTATTTGAGAATGTATATAAATTACAAACAAGAAAACTTGTTAGAATAGCTAGCAACTGTAGAATTTGTCTTTATATCACATCCTGACCTGATTATATCCATCCCAATTTATGGATAACACTTATCTTCTTATATACACTTACAAACTTCTTCTAGTATAGATAAACTCTGTCTATTTCTTATCAATCACTCCTTAAATATCTTTACTAGATTTCCCAACAACTCTATGAACTTCTAGCTCTCCATCTAAAAATTATTCAGATCTAGGGTAATTCACTTATAGTTTTTATTCTCTATATTATCTTAGATAGAGTATTTAGTATATAAGCTAGTAGTTATACTATAAATCTTTATCCTGAAAATTGATTAAAACTAACACACTCTTTCAGTATTGGCAATAGTATATCTCTTTACCTTCTGGTATACTAACCTTTTTCAGCCTTCTAAGTATAATCTCCAAAATATATAACTAGTGTAACAAGTAGAAACATAGCATATAAACTAAAGCCAAAGGTTATTTGATATTTATATTTTATATATTCTGAATAAAGTATACCACTTATGTACTTTCTAAGGATCTACTACATATTGTAATTCTAGGAATTACTAAACAAATAAGATAGGATTTCTCTTTAATTATAGTATTCTATCATTTGGTCTAAAAGAATATAAACATATAATTACTTATGATGTTCTCCTAGTCTTATATTAAACATCATAGTCTGAGCTCTCAATCACTAGTTTCTAAGTTAAGTAAAGTTCAAAAACTTATACTTTTTTGAGACTCTTAAGTATAACCAAAAATTGTATACTCCTACAAAGAACTATCAAACCTGATGTTTCTTACAACATATAGCCATGCCTGGACTAAACTTGTAATCTTACTACTACTGCTACCATCTACTACTAGCCTCCTGCTATAGTAAAGGACTACTGATACTATACCACTATTATATGTTACTAATATACTATTACTAGTATATTATACTAACATGCCATCACTACAGCATACTTCTAGACCCTCATAGTCATACACAACTGTCCTATTAACTACTACTACAGTTAAAACAACAACTAAAATAGTCAGTATCCACTACGAAATTGCTGCCATCATACAAACTATTCTATTCCAAATTTCTATTTTAGAAACTGGAGACCTTATCATTAAGATGATTGCTCAGTAGGTTCAAGCATGTGAATTATTTTTATTTACAGAGATATGCCTACATCTAAATAAGTCAAGCTGACTGCTATTATTTTTGTAGACTTAAAGATCCAACAGTAGTATCAAGAGAACTATAACAGTCTCTCCTTTGAAGAATTCATCTATGAACTTCATGCAGTCTTTCTTTCAACTGAATAAGAGTTCAAGCAGCACTACTATCTTCTTGCCTTTGCCAAAACCATCTCCCTTTTTAGGAGTAGTAAAATCAGATCTGTGACATCAATATATCCCTCCACAAGATGAAACACTTTCTTACTATGCCTACTATATATATTTAACTAGAAGCTCTTATGAATAATAAATTCTAGCTAAGCCTGGAAAATGAACTAGTTTCTAAAATGGCCATATCTACTAATGTAACAGCTACTTTCCAGATCTAGATGTTTGTAGAGAATAAAAGTCTACACTACTGGCTACAGCAAGTTAATACTTGCAATAAGCATCTAACAGTATCAAGAGAAGCCACCAGAAAAATTATAGTAGCTATAGTAACCACCAACTATTTCAAGTGTTGAACTAAACACACCACTAATATCTTGTATCTTAGTTGTATAGTCCCAACAACTAATCCAGCTATATAGTAGGACCTTTTCAAGCTTACAGAAAGCAAGTATGCCCTCAGACAGTACCAGAGCTGTTTTAAATGTCACTGCTTCTATACTGGATATACAAATTGTCAGAACTGAAAACAGTGGACTTTATTTTCTGTTTTCTATTTTATTTTTCTTTCTTTTATACTTTTACTTTTCTTTTACTGTCTTTTTTTTTGGAGTTATGGGTTATCATGACATCACATGTTACTGTCACATCACATGACACATATAACATTGTAGAAGTATTTAGAAAGAATAATATTATACAGTATGTACAATATATACTAGCTTTAAGAAAAACACATAGTTATTTAGAGTAGGCTAAAGTAGTAGAGCACAGTATAAGGTAGACAATCTTGTACAGAGCTCTCTATTGAGTTCTCTTGTGTTAACACTAATATAAGATTCTATTTATTGATTAACTCTAATAATCTTTGAGTTATAATACAAATACACAATGCTCCAATAATTTTACTCTCACAATAGGATATCAGTCTCTTATAGAGTTAACTGCCCTCACTGCTGGTACTTGCCACCCTCCATGGCATACTGTTTCTGCAAGAAAGAAGACTCTAGCTATAAAACCAGAACTTTTCTAAATATCTATGCCTATTCTTGAGGGAGAAATAATAGGTAATGTGAAGGATGCCTCTTCTGAGTATGTTACTTCTTCCATACCTTGCTTGTTATAGATCTGTCCCAAACTTTATATCTCCTTTCCTTCATGTTCTTCTCCTGTTATATATGTCAAACCTATTATTAATACTGATGTCTAAATAGATCTGATTAAAAGAGACATTATGGAAAAACTAGGACTTAAGTTGGTTGAGATAGAGGCTCTCAGCCAGTTTTGGGGTGCTTTAGAGAAGCCTCAGAAAAACTACAGTATCAAACATTGTTTATACTCACTAATTGTCATAATATACTTAAACTTTTGTATTTTATTTTTATTTTTTCTTTCTTTTATTTTATTTTTTCTTTATTTCTTGGACAATGAAAAGGAACATGACCATGGTCACATGATGTATCACATAACATAATATTATAAGCCTAGAATCTGGGAGAAAAGACTAGAAAAATAATATTAAGATATATATCAATAGTATATTTACCTTATAGTATATATATTGTACACTTATGGAGGATGCATAGACATTAGGGTAGGGTTATTTATCATTAGCATAGACCATATATACTTGTATAAATAGTATAAGAATATAGGAAACTTCTTGTTGAGTTCTCTTATGATCTCTACAAGATACTTTCTATTGAGTTTATTTTAGTGACACTATTAGTCTTTGTAACTAGTAGTTGCCACAACACCAGTATAGATAGAATCTTATGGAAATCCAATGTTGTTCATACATTTATAATAGACAGACTAGTATATCTCATATTACTTGGTCTTATCTTTATATACCTCAATTAACTGATTATTAATGTGAAGACAGAAACAGTTATGGACAAATACTGTAAGTATGATGATATAACAGTGAACTACAAAACTACTATCTTAGAAGCTAAGAAGAAAACAGATACTTCATTAGAATAGGAATAACCTTGTATTGAGGACAAAAAACCATTAGCAATCAAGAAAAGCCCAAATCTCTTACTTTAGATGCTAAGAGAAAAATATCTTGGGAACAGGTAAATATACATTTACAAAACCAAATAAGAGATACTACATGGAATTTGCAAACCATTTTGAGAATATATCCTATACTTACAAGCTTTTTATTAATATTTATCATTACATCAAGCTTAAAGATCCTTTACAGATCTTTACTGTACAAACATACTCATATTCATAGAAGTTACAAGAAGCATGAAAGACACTGATTGACCAACATCTAGTAGCTAATTATATCTGCCTCTCATCTAGTTCTTATTTCTCAAGTGTCTTTTTAATCTCTAAATCATATCTTATAGTCCTATCATGTTAGGTAAACAATTACTGCAAGCTTAATACTAACATAGTGAGAGACCAAACACCCTTACCATATATTGAAACTATTCTTACAGATATTGGTTATGAAAATATTTTTGGAAAGATTAATATAACAAACTTATTTTTCCAAATTCAAGTCCATCTTACTACAGTTAGGACTCCCTTCAGCATGTATGAATGAACAGTAATGCCCATGAGGAAACAACTACATACCAACAATATATAACTCTGGCATTACTACTACTAATTAGAAAAATATACTATGTATATATGAACAATATTATTATTTGGTCTAGCTTAATAGAAGAGCATATGAATAATATCCAAAGAGTCCTACAAGCTCTCAGAAAAACTTAATTGTACTGCTCTCCAAAAAAGACTGAACTATTTACATATTATGATTCAAACTTCAAAATATTAAGATAAGAAAAAGAACCTTATATTAGATCAACACAAGAGAACCCAATGGAGTTTCTAGTATAGAACTTGTTTATCTTATATATGCTCAGTTACTAGTTCATGCTACAGTACCATTAATCTACTATAAGACTATGTATTATTCATAAGGTCAACATGTGTTAAACATGTTATAGTGATGTCATTCTTTTTAGAACCTTCTACTACTTTCTATCATGATATTTGATCATATGACAGTGTGACCATGACCAATTTGTGACTGTGACATATGATTTCATGCTAATTCTAACCTTAAGTTTCCAAATAGAAAATAAATAAAATGAAAATGAAAATGAGAAAGGAAAATAAAATAAGTAAAGTCCACTATCTTTAGTTCTGATATTGTACTTGAAATCAACTTCTTAGAGCATGTCATCTCAGCCAAAGACATTTATGTAGATCTAGATAAGATTAACTGGATATTAGATTGGCCTGTTCCTAGGTTGACTACAAAAGTACAAGACTTTCTAGGATTAGTGAGATATCTTGTAATCTTTATATCCTATTTTTCAGAACACATAACTATACTAGATGAACTGGTTAGCAAGAAATTTGATAAGATCTTCCCAAAATAGTTATAGGAACATCAGAATACATTTGAGAAGATCAAGCAGATTGTTACAGTAGCCAAATATTTGACTACAATTGACTACAAATTAGGAGAGAATATTTATATGACAACAAACATGAGTTCAACAGGTACTAGTGCTGTATTAAGTGTAGGAAACACATAGAAAGAAGTATAATCAGTAGTCTTTGACTCATCCAAATATATTCTAGCCAAGAGAAACTATTTATTAAAATCAAAGATAATAGACTTTATTTATTTTCATTTTTCTTTTCATTTTCATTTTATTTTTCATTTATAAGACTTAGGGTTAGAAGTTAGCATGATATTATATGTGATTGTCACATAGGTCATATGTCACACAATTATGCATCATAAAGAACATTGTAGAAGATTCTGAAACAAAGATAATATTATACAGTATGTATTACATATGTTAATCTTAAGAAAAATATATGGCCCTTTAGGGTAGGCTAATGGTAGTGTAGCACAGATCAGTAGTCTAGCATATATAAGATAGACAATCTTGTACTAGGAACCCCATTAAGTTCTTTTATATAAACTCTTATATAAGATTCTTTTTCTTAATCTATTCTAAGATCTTGAGATTATAATATTAAAACTTGATATTCTTTCTTGAGACTGCCCAACACCAGACCTTCTCTCACTTACTCTTCTATTATTCTTGACTGGAAGTGGTATTATTCTTTCTTAAAGAGATAGTATGTATTATACTAGTTAGATAAAAGAAGCTTAGCTATTTAGATCACATCAAAGCCCACTGATGCTTTTTAGACATAGCACCTTTTGTAGACATATTAGTTAGTTTTTTTCAAGTAATATCTTTATGCTGTAGTATTCCATTATATCCTGTACATATAAGAGAATGGTAGGTATTCTTCAGATTCTATTTAGAGTAGAAGGATAACATCATTTTTAGGACAAAATTAAGTCTAGTTTGAAATATGATTTTGAGGGAAAGACTAGCACTGGCTTTGCCTTATCCCTTTATATCCTATTATCTCCTATCCTACTACCATAGTTATTATTATCCACACCAATTGATTTAATTTTATACTATTACAACATGAGTCATCATAACTTGATCAGTTTGAAATAAATAGTCTGTTAGCAATAAGAGCTGATAGCTTAAGTGAGACTAGGAGGAAAAGGAGTAGTAGTAGCCCCCTAAACCAACACTGGATCAAATATAGAAGTGGATAAGTCACAAACATTCAATGGGAAGACAGAAAAGATATCTGGGTTTTTTATGGCATGTAAACTTTATATTAGGATAAGAATAAGAAATAATTTAGTAGAGAAGAAAGTATAGTGGGTATTATCATATGTGTAGAAAGAGTCAGCAGATATTTGGAAGGAAAACATCATGGAAGATTTAGAGAGTGGAAGCTTGAGCTATACAATAGTAGGAGAGTTTTTATCAGATTTAAAGGAAGAATTCAGTAGAGGAGATGATAAGATATTGAAAGTGGTAAAGTTGAAGAAAGTAAAGCAAGAAAATGAGATGATGGAAGAGTTGTTTCAAGTAGAAGGGTATTCAGAGAGAGTAAGTATAAGAAGAAGATTGTTAATAGAAGAATTCAAGAGATAGATGAATAAAGTAATTAGGAAAAAGCTCATAGAGGTATAAAAGCCTTCTAGAAGTATTGAACAATGGTATAAACTGGCGACAAACTTGGATAGATACTGGAGAGAGAGCAAAAGAAAAGGAAAGAGACTAGAGTTCTAGTTCAAAGAATAAATACACCAACAACTGCTAGTGGGGTATAAGAGCAATAATTATCTTAGCCTCAGGTTTGGCCAAGAAGGCAGGAGTTTTAACAACAGGTATAGGTAGGGTCTATACTAATGGAGGTGTCAGAGTTACAAACCTTAGACTTAACATTTTTCTAATATTCTTTCATTTTTATCTTTCTTTCTCTTTTCTTCCTTTTACTTTTACTTATACTTTTACTTCTTACAGACAATGAAGAGGTACATGAATGCAGTCACATGACATATCACATGATGTGGTATCAGAGGCCTAGACTCAAGAAGAATAAAGCATGTTAATGGTATGTTTACCTCATGGAAAATACATGGTGTACTTATGGTTAATACATGGATATTAGGATGGGAGTATTTATCATTAACACAGACCAAGGCCTTTTAGTATATAAGATTGACAATCCTGTACAGAGTTATTTATTGAGTTCTCTTGTGTAAACTCTATACAAGGTTCTATTCATTGATCCACTCTAAGATCTTTGAGTTGTAATAGGAGGGGGTAGAAAGGGAAAATGTGGCTATAGTAAACCTGCAACAGTAGTGGACAGAGTTTATGTCAAGGTGTGACCTATATGCTATAAATGTGGATCAGGAAAGAAACTAGTATAGTTGTAGGAGATTTGAACATCTAGTAAGGAATTATAGGAACTAGGAAATTGTGGAAAGAGTTAGACAAGAAAGGAGGGTAAACTATGAGAAGAATAGGAACAATAAAAATAATTTAAATAGGAAGAAGAGCTTAATGGTACTTGATTAGGCTCTTGTAATTACAATAGGTTCATAATGCTCTCTAAAGTAATAGATAATACATCCTGCTGCAACCTGGACAATGAAAACATGTTGAGAGAAGTTATAGTGAAGATTGGACTAGAAAGAATTGACACTCAAGAAGGTGTAATAGTGGAGGTGTTGTTAAATAGTGGGATAACAGAGTTGGTTATAAGCTCAGAGTTTATAATAGAAGTTTAAGTTGAAGAAAATATAAAGATCAATATATGTGAGAAATATAAATGGTTCTTTCAATAAAGAAAGATCTATTGAGCATACAGTGAAAGTCAATATTTATTATCAGGAGCATAGAGAAAGAACAGAGATAGATGTGATTAGAAGATAGAAGTGGAGTGTAATTTTGAGAATGTCATGGCTTGTTCACTACAATTCTGAAATTGACTGAAGAACAGAAGAGGTGAAGATGATAAGGTGCCCAGAGAAATGTAGAAAATAGTAGAGACTAAAGTAGGTAAAATTGGGATGATAAAAATTAAAAAAAGAAGAGAAAAAAGAGAAAGAAGGAAGAGAACAAGAGAAGAAGAAGTAGAAGAAAAAGAAAAAGAGCCAAATAAGAAGGGAATAATGGAAGTAAAGAAGATGGCTAAATAATAGAAGATTTGGAACAAGAAGAAAGAAGTAGTAAAACTTGAAGAAGAGGCTAAGAAATTAGTATCTCAAAGATTTCATAAGTGGATTTATGTCTTCAGAAAGAAAGTAAGTGAAAGAATACTGACAAAGAAAGTGTGGGACTATGTAATAGAGATAAAAGAAGTGTTTGTGCTAAGAAAGGAGAAGGTATACTCACTATTGAGGAAAGAGAGAGGAGAAATGCACAAGTTCATTGAAGAACAACTGAGGAAAGAGTATATCAGACCCTCAAAGTTATCTCAAATGCCATCTGTGTTTTTTGTAGGAAAGAAGAATGGAAAGAAATATATGATACAGGACTATTGGTATTTAAGTGAATGAACTGTAAAAAATAATTATCTTTTGTCTCTTATCTTGGAAATTGTAGAAAATATAGGTATAAAAAGATATTTACTAAATTATATTTACAATAAAAGTATAACAATGTATGAATAAAGAAGAAAGATGAGTGAAAGGCAGTGTTCACAACTCCAGAAGGGTTATTTGAACCTATGGTTATATTCTTTGGATTAACCAACTCTCCAGCAATATTTCAAATGATGATAAACAAGATCCTATAGGACTTGATTAATACTGGGGAAGTGGTAAGTTTCATTGATAATAGAATTGTGGGAACAGAAGAAGAAGAAGAGTATAATGAAGTAGTAGAGAAAGTAGTAAAAATATTGATAGAAAATGATCTATATGTGGAACCAAAGAAGTACAAGTAGAAGATGAAGAAAGTAGGATTTTTAGAAGTAGTGATTGGACTGGAATAGAAGAAGAGAAGATGAAAGATATATTATACTAGCCAACTTCAAAAGAAGTTAAAGATGTACAGAAATTTTTAGAACTTGGCAATTATTATTAATAGTTTATTAAGGACTTTGCAGCAATAGCTAGACCATTATATGATATAGTAAAAAAAGATCAAAAGTGGGACTAGATAGAGAAGTAAAAGAAGGCATTCAAGAAATTAAAGGAGAGGTTTACAAAAGAACTAGTGTTAATAGCACCAGACTTAGACAAAAAATGAGAATGAAAGTTAATGCATTGGATTATGCAATAGGCAGTGTATTATCTATAAAATGTGAAGATGAAAGATGGAGACTAGTGGCATTTTTTTCAAAATCTCTAAATAAGATAAAAAGGAATTACAAGATTCATAATAAGAAGATGCTAGTGGTGATAAGAGAATTGGTAGACTGGAGGCATTTGCTAGAGGGTGTTACAACTCAAAGACTTTAGAGTTAATCAATAAATAAAACCTTGTATCAAGGTTAACATAAGAGAACTCAATAGAGAACTCTGTACAGGATTGTCTATCTTATATACTAAAACCCCATGGTTTGTGCTACTACTACTTTAGCCTACCCTAAATAACCATGTATTTGCCTTAAGGTCAGCATATATTAAATATGCTGTATGATGTCATCTTTCTAAAACCTTCTATATTCTTTCATACTATGTGACTTGTGACTGTTACTGTGACTGTGTTATGTGTGACATTGTGACTATTATGTCATGCTAAACCCTAACTTCTGTTCCTAGAATAAAAACTAAAATAAATGAAAATGAAAAAGGAAAATTAAATTAAATTAAATTAAAAGAAAAGAAAATTAAAAGAAACTTGGGTCCAAACTTCATAAGTCTGACAGAGGGTGCCAAGTACAAATTTGAGGTTTGGACTAATAACAAAAACTGAGAATATTTTATGAAAGTACAAAAGTTAAATAGAAGACAAGCTCATTAGATACTGTACTTATCAAGATTTAACTTTACTCTAAAACATGTACTAGGCACAAAAATAGAAAAGATAGATAGACTTAGTAGGAGACCAGACTAGAAAATAAAAGTAGGAAATAATAATAATAATCAAATATTAATTAAGAAACACTAGATTTGTAACTTAGTTGAAGTAATAATAGAAGGACCTGAAGTAGATATATTGGAAAAAATAAAAATAGCTAGGAGAAAAGATAAAGAAGTAGTTAGAATAATAAAGGAAATGAAGAAAGCTAAAGTTAAAGTATTGCAAGATATTAAATGTCATTTACACTCACTGATTTTATCTGTGATAATTACATAGAAGATAGAGTTCAGATAAAAATCTTGATGGGAATAGACTTGGACAGATGTAAATATAGTATTATGTGGATATGTCAACCTTAGCTTCAATAGATGTTATTACATCTAGCCTATGTATCACATTGGTTGAGATTTTGGATAATAAAAGTTTAGGCAGGAGTATGAGTATGACACAGTTCAAGTTAATAACCAGACTAAGGAAAATAGTATATAGTAGGCTATGTTCTTAAATACAAAACTGGTAATCTAATAATAATTTACCACTATACATACTTTGGGTTATCAGACATTGCAAAGGACATTGCTCAGAACTCCATAAATTTAATAAGGAGTGCAGAGTCTAGTCTTTGGATTGATAGATGATTAGAATGGAGTGTGATCCATGTCAAAGGAGTGAGAAATACATCAATGATGGATAGTATATAATATAAGAAGATGAATAGCAGATAGAGGAGAACTTGGTGTTGAAGGAAAAAAAGATGTATGTGCTAAAAGACAAAGAGTTGAGAGTAGAGATAATCTGGTTGCATCATGATATACTGGTAGCTGGACATGGAGAAAGATGAAAGACAACAGAGTTGGTAACAAGAAACTACTAGTAGCCTAAAGTAACAAAAAATATAGAAAAATATGTGGATAGTTGTGATATATATTAGAAAATGAAAAACAGGATAGAGACACCAGTGGAGAAGCTGAAGTTGAGTGAAATGCTAGAGAAGCCATGGACATATTTGATGGTGGACTTCATCACAAAGTTATTGTTAGTAGCTGAAAAAGATGTAATTTTAGTAGTTTATGACAAGTTGTCCAAGATAGTGGCAACAACAAAGGAAACATTAGTGGAAGGATTAGCAAGGTTGTTTAGAGATAACATATAGAAGTTGTATGGGTTACTGGAATGTGTAATGTTGGATAAAGGACCACAGTTTATAGTAGAGTTAACAAAGGAGCTAAACAAAATGTTGGAAATTGAGATAAAGTTGTTGATATCATTCTATTCTTAAACAGATGGTTAGATAAAGGAAATAAATCAAGAACTAAAATTGTTATAAGACAAAAGTGTGGACAGACTTTAGGATTAGGGTTAGGACAGTTAAGATATTGTAGTAGTTATATTATTAGTCTACAACAAGAGAGAGAAGGCATATGACATTATGTCATAGGGCCTAGAGCAGTCTAGAGTAGTCTGGAAGGACTTAGAGTCTAGAAGGACTTAGAGTCTAGAAGGATCAGAAAGAGTCTAGAGGTAGAGTGACATCAAGAAACATGTTAACAGCATGGCTTCCTCATGGTGTACACATGGTGCATGCATGGATGACAGAGATTAAGAGTAGGGTTGAGGGTATGATGTCAGGGCACATGTATACAGCATGCTGGCTTTGAGAAAGACACATGATAGATGAGTAATGGACATAAAGACAAGGCATGGACATTAGGGTAGGATGATGCACAGTTATAATACAGACTATGGATAGATATATAAATAGTTGGTAGAATATTGTTGTGGTTCCCTGTTGAGTTCTCTTGTAAATTATACAACTCATGTTCCCCACTAGATATCCCTTCTATGAGATTTATTGCTTGTGCTGCTATTGGACTTTGTGTCTAGTAATTACCACAACAAAAATAGTATTTATGGTTCTTTATTGATTATAAACAAAATAATTGGCCAGAATGGTTAGTAACAGTAGATTCTGCAGTGAACAACAAAATACACTCAGCAACTAAAGTGTCTCTATTTATAACAAACTATAGTATAAAATTAAGGATGAGAGCAAACATTAGAAGTAAAGAAAAAGTAGAGAAAGCTATGGAGTTTGCTAAAAGAATAAAAATGATACAGAAAGAAGTAGTAGTGGTATTAAAGAAAGTATAGAAGGAGATGAAGAGACAGGCAGATAGATGAAGGAAAGAAGCTGAAAAATAGAGAACAAAGAGGATAGAGTAATGTTGAGTATGAAGGACTTAGTATTCAAAGAAAGACTAGTAAAGAAGCTAGTGAATTGATATGTTGGTCTATATTTTATTAACAAGATAGTATCTACTAATGCAGTCAAATTATGACTGCCTACTTTAATGAGAATTTACCTAGTAGTAAATGTCAGTCAGATAGTACAATATAAAGAGCAAGTTGGAGGACAGAAAGTAGAGGAAGCAAACCCAATAGAAGTGAAAGAAGTTGAGGAATAGGAAGTAAAAAATCTTAAATAAAAGAAGAATATAAATAGTAAAGTACTTAGTGTAATAAAAGAGGTTTACAGTAGAGTATGATATCTGAGAGAGAAAAAAAGATTTAGAAAATACAAAGGAAGTAATAGTAGAATTTGAAGAGAGACTAAGTACAGAAGTAAGATAACAAGAGAAATTGTATAGGATAGAAGAAAGAAACTTTAGGAGGAGAGAGTTACTAGGGAAGTATATAGCAAAAATATTATATAAATAAGATGATGGAAAATTTAAAGTAGAGTATTTAAAGAAGTTAGAGAGAAACTGGCAAAAATGGGAGTCAGTCTTTCAGAGAAGAAACCTTAAAGGGGAATAATATCAAAATCAAAGATAATAGACTTTATTTATTTTTATTTTTCTTTTCATTTTAATTTAATTTAAATTTATGAGATCTAAGGTTAGAATTTAGTGTTATATTACATGTGACTGTCACAAACTGTCACATGTCACACAATCATATATCACAGAAAACATTGTAAAAGATTCTGGAACAAAATAATATTATACAGTATATATTACATATGTTAGTCTTAAGAAAAATGCATGGTTTTTTAGGATGGTAGTGTAGCCTAGACCAGTAGTCTAGTATATATAAAATAGACAACTTTGTACTAGAAACTCCATAAGTCTTCTCATATAAATTCTTATACAAGGTTTTTTTTCTTGACCTACTTTCAGAACTTGAGATTATAACACTACCTTGTTTATAAATAAGAAATGCTTGCAATTGTCCAGGTATTAAAGAAATAGTGCTTCCATCTGCTAGGAGTACACTTTATAGTCTTTATAGACTATTACATGCTCAAATACTTCAAAGACCAGAAGTATTAAGACTTAAGCTCAAGAATTAGAGTGAAAGAATTATCCTTGTATTAGATGATACAAGAGAACTCAATAGAGTTCCAGTTACAGAGTGTCAACCTTATATACACTTGGTTAATGGTCTATACTATACTAAATCTAATCTACTCTAAAGAATATATATACTATATATTATTGACATATAGTATGATATTATTATTCTAGAACCTTTTATGTCCTTATGTGACTGTGACATGTGATACTATACTAATGAAGTTTTGAGAGGAAGCTACTTCTAGCTATAAATATACTGCAACTTAAACATCTCTTGTATCTCATCTTATATAGACTGTATGTGAAATAAGAGTAATACTTCTGAACCTATAGGCCCTTTATATCTTCTTCTAGCTCTAAACAACTACTTTGATAGTATCAACATTGATTTTATTGGACTACTACTTATATATAAAGAATACAATATGTGAATGACAATAACAGACTAGCTTGGTTTGGCAGATATTCCCTGCTAGATAATAAATACTGCTCAAGAAATTGCATGTTTATTCTTTGATAGCTGGTATTGTGAAAACAGACTATCTTCAGAAATTATAACCAACCATGACAAGCTATTTGTCAGTTAATTCTGAAAGGAATTATATAAACAAACAGGAGTTAAGTTAAAGATGTTATCTGTCTACTATCCAAAGACAGACAAAGCTACAAAATATACCAACAAAACAGTTAACCAGATTTTATAATACTATGTGAACTACTGACAGAAAGAATAGGTAAAGATATTACCAAGAATACAGTTTTATATTATGAATATAACCAATATGTCAACAGGTTATCTACTCTTTCAGCTGTGGTCAGGATTCTCACCATAACTTATTTCTCCTCTTATTCAACTACTATATAATAACAGGCCTGAAGTATCAAAAATATTCCAAATACTTGAATAGCTCCAGAATAATATTAAAGATGCTTAGGATTCTCTCATAGCAACCAAGATTAGACAAGTCCATCATGTCAATCTATACCATACTGTTAAAGAAACCTATCAAAAAGGAGATATGGTCATACTTAGTATAAAAAATCATTAGTTTTTATACAAGTCAAAGAGAAATAAGCATATGATAAACCATGGAAGGTTATCCAAGTATTTCTCAATCTTATACATATTATTTATACTTAGGACTTTCTAAAGATTATAAAAATCTGTAAAATTCTATAAACCCTACTAGTTGCCCTAATAGATATAGTAAACTTATAAATAATACATATACTTTAGAGTAAGGTTATTTATTGATAGCACAGACTATATACTATTAATATATAGAGTAACAATATATTGGGAACTTCTTGTTGATTTCTTTGTAATCTTTACAAGATTCTTTTATTATAAGACTACTTAGTAGGCCATTAACCATCTTAGTTAGTGATTATCACAACATTGTGAAAGAAATAAAAAGAAATATATAAGGAAGTAAAAGCATTATTGAAGTTATAAAAAGATGAAAAAGTATATGGATAGGAATAGAAAAGGTAGTAGAATAGGGGGGGAGAGACAATGTAGTGGAAATAAACCCCATTCTATATAGATTATGCCTACTTCAAACCTACTTGAATTCAATTTCCAAGTAATTCTTTATGTTGGAAAACTATATAAGTAAGGTTATAGTTAATATACTGTAAATAATCTCTTATAGACACAGACTGCTACTGCATCCCATATAATAAATTGTTGATTTTTTTTAAAAAAAGTAGTAGAATATAAAGTAAAGGATAGAGGATTATTAAGTGTAAAGAACTTTGTAAGGGAATGCAAAATTTCATTATACTCAGCTAAGTAAGCTTTCTCAACTACATACTTTGTAGGCTTTTTTACAAATATTCCTATTTTCCTACACTCCACAAACTTTTCTATAGACTTCACTATAACCTATTAAACACTATTATAGAACTCAAATTCTATACTCATACCTCACTTTTTTAGAAGATTTTCTAGACCACTTATTTACTGTTTTCTATCACTTCAAGTATGTCTTGTCTTTTTTCCCCCACTAAATTATAATGGACAGTAGAAGTATTTAGAATATTAGCTGCCTTTAGAAAACTTCATTTTGTTCTCTTAAGTTTCCCTAAAGATAGATAGTATTAAGTTACCAGTTGCTATAATAAACTTAGGTTTTTCTAAAGATTGTAAACTTCATATAATTCTGCAAACTTTGTTCAGTTGCTCTAATAGTAGAATAAAATTCTTTCTATAGAATCTCAAAGCATAAATTTGTTTGGTAACCTTGGATTGCCCACTTTTCTCTTTTCTCACTTCTTAATAAATGTCTGCCCTTAGTAATTACCTTATAATTTCTATCAACATCTATAAGGCTTTAGAACTTTTTTAGTACTATCTAAGAAAAGTAGCAGAGTACTAGCAAGCCTTATAGTTTAACACTAATAACATTCTTATTAGTCTCATAATCTAACTTAGAGACTTGCAAGTCTTTATATCCAACCTTACCTCTGTATTCATAGATGTACCTTATATTCTTGCTCTCAAGATTCCTTTCCTCCACTAACACTCTTAATATTAAGACTTAAGCCCATAAATAAAGATGAAAGACCATTTTTGTATTAGATAACACAAAAAGAACTTAATAGAGTTCTATATACCAAAATAGTCTTTCTTATATACTACAGACTGTGGTCTGTACATACACTTCCACTAACCTACCCTAAAGTACATGTGCTTGTTCTAAGGCTAGCATATTGTTACTATACTATATGATATCTTTTGTTCTAGAACTTTTTATAACCTTATCTGTGTTACATGATTGTATGACTGTGACATATGTGACAACACTGAGACATGTGTCACGCCTTTGTGACTTGTGACTTGTGTGACATTATGTCATACTTTTATCTAAGTCCAAAAATAAAGAAAAAAGAAAAGAAACTCAAAAGATAAAGTGAAATAGAATGAAATTGAGTCCACTGTTTATAACTCTGACACTTATATCTAGAAATTTCCCTTATCACTCTTAATCCTACATCTTTTCTTTGTCAAACTTTGGTGGTAATTAACAAACTGGATAAGCTTTTCTAAGCTTTTGTTTTCTATATATTTATCTGTCTGCCAAACAGTTCATTTGTAATTAAAACAGGATCTTCTAGACCCTATTTTTCTTTAGAAGTAGTTGCACATCCAGATAGTTAGAAAGCTTCTTCTGAGAGAAGTCTACTACTAATATCTTCTCCATTATCATGTAGTCTGAGTTCAAACAGCTCTTTTAGGAATATTTCTTTATGGTCAATACTGTTGTTGGAGCTATCATCAAGTTAGAAGAAACTAGTTATTATCAGGAGAGCTATATTGTAAAAGACTATCTAGATGAGTTTCAAATCTTGAATCTCAGAGACTAGTTTTACTATAAACTCCAAATAGTAATCTAGAATTAGATTGAAATCTTATCAATAAGAAGATTCAAAGATACTGATTCCCATACTTGGTTCAAAGCTATGTATAAATATTAGGAGTAATTCACACTCATTAGAAATATTCATAAATATAGTATAAAAGATGAAATAGATAATACAACTGAGTGGATATGGAGACAAAAGTAATTTGAAAGTGGTATTACATGGATAAAATGGCCTTGGCTTCAACAGAAAAATATTATACTTAGCTTAACTTTGTTGTGTGGTTATATTAAAAGAGAAGGGTTTGGATAGAAACTTCAAATAAGTAGTATAAATCCAAGTTTATTATCAAATTAAAAAACTACATATAGTGGCTATTTGTTACAACTCAAAGACTTTAGAACAAGTCAAAGAAAAAAACCTTATATTAGGGTAATATAAAAGAACTCAATGAAGTTTCTTGTCAAGTTTACAGATGGTGGACTTAGTGTTTTCTCTATTTTACTTTTTATTTTATTTTCATTCTGTTTTATTTTCTATTTTCTATTTTTAGAACAGCTAGGGTTAGGACTGACTGGTCACGCTGTCACATCAGTCACAACCTGATGGTGTAGTCACAAGACAGATCATGAGACTTAGGAGAATTTAGTGGAAGATTCAAGAACAAATGATGTCATACAATATAGACACCACATGTTGGCCTCATGGACTACACATGGTTGTTTAGGGTAGGGTGCACAGTACTTAGCACAGACCATCTATAAGACTATATAAGGTAGACTAGTTTGTAGAAGAGTTCTCTATCGAGTTCTCTTGTGTTACTCAAATATAAGAGTTGTTCTATTGTCTGACTCTAAGAACTTTAGTTCATAACATTTCTAGTACAAAGTTGTCTATCTTATATACCCTACTAGATGGTCTGTGTTACTACTATATCTAACCTACCCTAAAGACCATGTGTAGACTATAAGATCAATATGCATTAAGCATATTGTATGATATTATTATTCTAGAATATTCTACCATATTCTAGCATGACTACATAATTATGTGACCATTAATGTAACAGTAATATATGATATGTGACATGCATGACATATTATGTGACCAGTTTGTGACAGTTGTGACAGTAATGTCATGCTAAACTCTAATCCTAAATAAAATAGAAATAAATATAAAAATAAAATGGAAAGACAATAGAAAAAGAAAAAAGTATAGTCTATCATTCACAATCTTGATACTATTGTTTTTAAATATAGGAAGTATCTTTCTAATAATACTACTGCACATACTCTGGATTATCAAGTATTATAGGGGTTGCTGTTTAGAATTCCATAGAATAGATGTAAAATGGAGTAGATGTTAGATGCAGTTAGATAGCATATAACAATAGAATAAAATGGGCCTAACAAGTAAATAAAGCCTTTTAGTCAATATAATATAATACTCTGGTTTTCTTCTTCAACTTATAAATATTGTGGAGCTTATTTGTTTTCTCTTTTTTTTTACAAATATTTTCAGTCATATTACTACTCTTACATTAACATCTGCTAATACTTTCTTCTGGTGTTCCCATAGACATTAACACTATTTAAAAACTCTATAGAACATTGTCTAAAGGTTGCTACTATTGTAATGACTCAAACCACATGGTCTATGACTGCCCAACCAAGTTAGATATGTGTAAATTAACTGCTGAGAAATAGGAGAAATATTATGATATGTATGAGGACTAACATTTTTCTTTCAGCTAGCTTCTTTCCTCCTACCACCATCTTGTGTGGTTAGCGCTCATAGAAAATAGTAGCGATTTGCACTTTCTTCATTTTCTTTTACTACTATGAGCGAGTTAAACATGGCACCAAAACAAACCAACAACAAGAAACAGTTGTTGCTCTTTGTCAGTCCATTCCTAAGCCCTGGTTTCCAGAGGCCTCAGGAGGACTCAGACATGGACTAGAGTATGGATCCTCCACAAGCTCCTGCCTCACCTTCTCTGTGTGTTGCTCCTGCAGGTGAACATGTTCCATTGTCTCATGTTCCATCACATAATAAGGATTCAAATGGCAAGAACAGGGCAGAACCTACTATGCCTTTGGTATTAAATTACAGTGAAGGATAACTAGCAATCAGCCACAATTGGGATGGAGCACACCATGTGTTATCCATATTTGGAACAGAGAATACTCTCGCCAAAGATTCCAAAATGATGTATGATTCCATTGTGAGATTAAGGAGTTTCATCAAACATCATCCAGTGGACAAGAGTCCAATGGAAAGAGAACTTTCACCCGTTGTCGAAATGCTTTGGAAGTTATTCAACATTATATACTCTGCAAAATGGGATACACTCATTTTCAACAAAGAAAAGAATCTGACCATTAGGAAATGTGTTGGAGAACGTATCATACCTTATTACATGCAAAATCAGCCTTCAACCTCATCTTCAAACATGATAATGACAACTACCCTGTCTCCTCTGCCTTCTGTAGAGACTGCTCCTCCTCCCACCACAAATATGTCAGCGGCCCCACCTCCTCTCAACAAGAACATTGAGTCTACCATCAAGAAGGATCCCAAACCTTCGAACATGAAGAAGTCCTATGCACAGGCTTCAAAATCTAATCTATCGCGCATTGAAGACATTGTGTAAGTCAAAGAAGCATTTCCTGCTCTGTCAGCAGACGAAGTAGGAAAAGTATTGAAAATAAAAAATAGCAGAGAGGGTAACAAGAAGCCCAAGATCAACATGATGACTAGAGGGCCGTCAAGGAAGGAGGTCATCATACCGATGGCTAAACATATTGCTGAGTTGATTGTCAACTCAGCTCATATTCACATTGCTAACATCAACAAATGTCTGAGAAACTCCAAATCAGACATTGTCGCAGATTTCATTCGAAGCACAAACAAT
>Ga0157367_1000010_pt1 | contig 106606 bp, 52 predicted proteins | sample AttbisABBM2_FD_113142 | JGI IMG/M metagenome (GOLD analysis project Ga0157367, IMG submission 113142) | Fungus gardens microbial communities from leaf cutter ant in Botucatu, State of São Paulo, Brazil - Atta bisphaerica ABBM2 | ecosystem: Host-associated > Fungi > Mycelium > Unclassified ... | reverse complement strand
GCTAGAGCTCAGGTTGCAACTAAGGCAAAGACTTGAGGAAGGTTAAGGGATATATAAAAGTGGTAAAGCGTAAGGATACAAGAGTGTATCTACGCTATATATACAACTGAGACAATGTAACACAATGAGTCCATGAGGATTAGTACATGAAGAAACAATGAGGAGAAAATGAGGACTGGGTTAGGATATCGCTCCTACTACATGAGGCGCTGACTGATGTTACTACGGCGCAGCCAATCGTTGTCGTCATACCCTGTACCCATGTCCATGTTGACTCCAGGAGGTGTTAATCATAACAGGTTCTCTTATACCTTCTTTTTCCTGTCTGCTTGTCTCTTTCTCTCCTTCTGAGCTTTCTTCAATACTACTCTAGCTTTGTCTTGTACTTTCTTTATTATTTTTACTATATTTTCTTTTCTTCTAATGTCTGCTTCTGTCCTCAACTCTCTTTTATAATTTGCTATAAACAGAAATATCTTAGTTGCTGAATGTATTTTATTGTTTACTGCAAACTTTGCTATTACTAATAATTCTAGCCAATTATTTTGCCTATAATCCACAAAGAATCTCAGATATTATTCCAACTCTTGATTCATACATTTGGTTTGCCTATCCATTTGTACATGGAATACTGCTGACAACTTTGTTTTAATTCCCAATATTCTATCCAATTTCTTAGTTAACTCTACCACAACCTGTAGTCTCTGATCTGATATCAGATTTTCTCTAGTAGCTTATATAACTTCCATATGTCATTTTTAAACAGCTATACTAACATTTTTACCAATATTCTCTCTATTGTTGTTACAAAATGCACCATCTTAGATAATCTATTATATACTACCAAAATTGCATTTTTTTCTGTCACTAATAGCAACTTTGTAAGAAAGTCAATCATTAGATATATTTATGGTTTTTCTAGCATTTTATTCACTATTAGTTTCTCCACCAGTACTTCTGTATGGTTCTTTATTCTCTAATATAAGTAATATCTATTTATATATATTTTATTACTTCCAGCTATTAATAATTCCATATTACTAATTCTGTTATCTTTCATCCTTCTCTATGTCTAACTACTAGTATATCATTATATAACTTCTCATTCTTTAATACATATAATTTCTTATTTTTAATACTAACTTTTCTTTTACTTACCACTTATTTCTTCTTAATGTCTTTACTCCTATCTTTTTCATTTCTTATACTACTCTAACTACTTCTTTATTTTTTTCTCTAGTCCTTTTATTTTTTTATCATATTTATTTCTGGTCCTTCTACTACTACTTCTATAAAATCTCAAATTCATTCTTTTTTGATTAATTTTGATTTTTGTTATTATTTTCCACCTCTACTTTTTAATCCAGTCTCCTACTCAGCCTATTTATCTTTCTTATTTTTATCTCTGGTACATGTTTTAAGGTGAAATATTAACAAATATAATGCTTACTAGGTATATCTCCAATTAAATTTCTATACTTTCATAAAATATTTCATATTTTTATAATTTGTCCAAACCTTAAATTTAAATCTCATTTAGAGATTTTGATAAGTATATTAGAGTTAAAGACAGTAAACTCTACTTATTTTTATTTTTATTTTTATTTTATTTTCTCTTTAGGTAGACTTAAGGTTAGAAGTTAGTGTGATATTATATGTAACTGTCACAAACTATTACAAAATCATATGTCACATAGAAGAATATAGAAGTTCTGAAATAATGATATCATATAATATATTTACTATATGTTGACCTTATGAATAATATATACTCTTTAGAGTAGGCTAGATTTAGTATAACATAGACTATTAGCCTAGTGTATATAAGATAGATATTTTATACTTAGAATTCTATACAAGATTCTTTTTTTTTAACTGATTACTAAGTCTTAAGTTGTAATATTAGAACTTGATATCTATTTCTTGAGGCTGCTTAATATAAGGCTTCTCTATCTCATACTCTCTTTTCATTCTCAACTGGTAATCAATATGACTATGGGGGAGAGAGATGGCATAGTGGAAGAGACCCCCGTCCATATGTATTATGCCTACCTCAAACCTACTTAAGGTTATAGATTCAATTCCTTAATAGTCCTTTGTATTGGGTAACTGCATAAAAAAAGGTTAGGGTATTGATACTTCATACATAATTCCTCCTGTAGGCATAAACTGCCATTACACCCTGTGTAATAAATTGTTGACTTAAAAACAAAAAAAAAAGTCAATATAACTACTAGTCACTCTTGGTATAAAGCCAAACTCTAGGTATAAAAAAGAGCTATCTATTTAGTATAGACAGTTATGTTAAAGTTGAAGACAGTAAACTTAACTTTTTTCTTTTTTAATTTTTATTTTATTTTATTTTACTTTATTTTTTATTTTGAGGTTTAAGGTTAGAGTTAGTGTAATGTTACAAGTTACTATTACAAATTGTCATATAGAATAACTCAGTGTCACACATCAGTCACTATCACATAATCACATGTCATGAGGGAACATGGTAGAAGCTTCTAGAAAAAAACAACATTACTATAATATATTTGACACATGTTGACCTTAAGAATATTACATGGTCTTTAGGGTAGATTAATGGTACTATAGCATAGACTAACAACTTAGCATATATAAAATAGACAGTTTTGTACTAGGAACTCCATTGAGTTCTCTTGTGATAACCTAATCCAAGGTTCTTTCCTTTGACTAACTCTTTAGTCTTAAGATTGTAACAAGTTATAGATATTAGTGACCAGACTTAGGTCACTAGCTAGATGTTACTTATTGTTAATTGGGTAGTGTCAGATAGTATACTTGTTCTTTTGTATAGAAGCTCTATGCTGTAGTGTTTACTTGTGAACTGTATATATAGGAGAATGGTAGATATCTCTAAGATCTTGTCTAAAGTAGAATAGTTTTCTTAGACCAAAATTATTTAAATTTCAATTAGAACAGTAGTTAGTAATCAATATAATTAGTAGACAGTATGAGGTGAGACTTGAAGAGGGCTCATTATCATGATATACTTGGACTCTGACATTTTATTTTAATTTTCTTTTCTTTTTATCTATTTTTCTTGATTTGACTTTTCTTTTGTTTTTGTTTCTTTTATTTCTTGGATGATGAAGAGGCACATGACCATGGTCACATGACACATGACATGATGTCATAGGCCCAGAATCTGGGAAAAGAGGCTGAAAGAATAATGTTAAGATGTATATCAATAGTATATTCACCTTATAGTATATATATTGTGTACTTATGGCAAATACATGGATATTAGGGTAGGATTATTTATTATTAGCATGGACTATGTATTAGTAGTATATATAGGATAAAAATACATTGAGGATTCCTTGTTGAGTTCTCTTATGATTCCTATAAGATACTTTATTTATAAGTTTACTTAAGTGGTCTATTGATTATCTTGACTAGTAGTTGCCACAACACCTATTAGTACTTATAAAGATTGAGTCTAGTTCATATTACAAGTCAGAGGGGAAAACTAGCACTGGTTCTATCCTACTCCTTTTTATATCTTCTCCCCCTAGACTACTTTTAATTTTATTATTATTCATACCAATTAATTCTCCATTATTTTATTACAATATGAGTCAACATAGCTCAATCAGTCTGGAATAAATAGTTCAACAGCAATAAGAATAAATAGCTGCCTTACAGATACTAATAGCTCAAGTAAGACAAGAAGAAGAAGAAGCAGTAGTAGTCTCTAAATTCAACACAAGGTCAAATATAGATGTGGTTAAGCCACCAACATTCAATGGAGAAGTAGGAAAGGTTTCAGGATTTCTTACAGCATACAAGTTGTATATCAGAATGAGGATAAGAGATGCAGCAGTAGAGGAACAGATACAATAGGTCTTGTCATATATGTAGGGAGAATTGGCAGATATATAGAAGAGGAATGTTATAGAGGATTTAGAGAGTGAAAGTTTGAGCTATATAACAGTAAGAGAGTTTTTATTAGATTTAAAGGAAAGATTTGGTGGTGGAAACAAAACAATGAAGGTAGCAGAATTGAAGAAGGTGGAGCAGAAAAACAAGACAATAGAGGAGTTGGTACAGAAGTTTAGAAATATAGCAAGAGAAAGTAGTTATAAAAAAAGGAATAATTAGGGTAATCAGGTAAAAGCTGATGGAATCAAAAAATCCTCCAAGAACATTGAGTAGTGGTATAAGCAGGCAAAAAATTTGAATAGATATTGGAGAGAAAGTAGAAGAGAAGAAGAGAGATTGAGAGAAAGAAGAGAAATAGGATCTTTGGCCCAAAAAACAAATATGTCAGCAAATGCTGGTAAGGTACAACAGCAATGACTACTATAGTTTCAAGTTTGGCCAAGAAGATAGAAGATCCAACAACAGATGCCAACAAGACCTACTCTGATAGAAGAAGTAAAGAGGATAAATATAGTTGTAGTACACCTACAATAGTGGGCAGGATTTGTGCCTAGGCAAGATCTATATACCATGAATGTAGATAGAGGAAGAGAGTCTGGTAGTCCTCAACTAGACTCTAGTAATAATATATTTACAATGCTCAGTAGAATAACAAACAATGTATCCTGCTATAATTTGAACAATGAGAACATATTAAGAGAAGTCACAGTGAAGATTGGACTGGAAAGGATTGACACTCAGGAAGGGATGATAGTAGAGATGTTGTTAGATAGTGGGACAACAGAGTTAGTAATGAGCTCAGAATTTGCAAGAAAGCAGGGGTTCAAATTAAAGAAAATAGAAAGACCAATATATGTAAGAAATGTAGATGGTTCTTTTAACAAGGAGAAACTAATTGAGTACACAGTAAAAGTTAATATTTATTATCAAGAACATAGAGAGAGGATGAAGATTGATGTAATCAGTGGCCAGAAATAGAGTGGAATTTTGGAAATACTATGGCCTCCTTACCACAATCCTGAAATTGACTGGAGAACAGAAAAGGTAAAAATGACAAGGTGTCTAGAAGAGTGTAGAAGACAGTAGAGACTGAAGTAGGGAAAACCAAAGTGGCAAAAGCAAAAGGAAGAAAAAGAGAGAAGAGAAAAAAAACTAAAGAAAGAAAGAGTAATAGAAGGAAAAAAGTTGGCAAAGAAGTGGGAAATTTGGAATAAGGAGGAAGAAGTGGCAAAGTTTGAAGAAGAGGCCAAGAAATTGGTCCCTCAAAGGTTCCACAAGTGGATTCATGTCTTTAGAAAGAAAAGTGAGTGAGAGGATACCAATAAAGAAGTTGTGAAATCATATAATTGAGGTAAAGGAAGGATTGATGCTAAGGAAGGAATATCTGTTGTCAAGGAAAGAAAGAGGAGAGGTTCATGAGTTCATCAAAAAACAATTGAGAAAAGGGTATATCAGAGTCTTGAAGTCACCTCAAATAGCACCAGTATTTTTTATAGAAAAGAAAGATGGTAAGAAGCATATGGTTTAGGACTATAGGTATCTAGATGAGTAGATTATTGAAGACAATTATCCTTTGCCTCTTATTTCAGATATTATAGAAAATATAGATATAAAAAAGGTATTTACTAAATTAGATTTATAATAAAGATATAATAATATATAGATAAAGAAGGAAGACAAGTAGAAGATAGTATTCATAACTCCAGAAGGGTTGTTCAAACCTACAGTTATGTTCTTTGGACTAACTAGTTCTTTAGCAACATTCCAAACAATGATAAACAAGATCCTACAGAATTTAATCAATACTGAAGAAGTGACAAGTTTTATTAATAATATAATTGTGGGAATAAGAGAAGAGAAGAGGTATGATGAGATGATAGAGAAGATAGTGAAGAGGCTAGCAGAGAATGATTTATATGTAAAACCAGAAAGATACAAGTGGAAGGTCAGGAAAGTAGAGTTCTTAGAAATGGTAATTGGACCTGAGGAGATTAAGATGAAAGAAGAGAAGGTAAAAGAAGTGTTGGATTGGCCAGCTCTTAAAGGAGTCAAGAATATAAAAAAGTTCCTAGGATTGGCAAATTACTATTAACAATTCATAAGAGATTTTGCATTTATAACTAGACTGTTGTTATAGTATGCTTGAACTCTAGGATTTTCTTTTTCTTTTATTTTCTGTTTTTATTATTTCTTGAATAATGAAGATGTACATGACTGTGGTCACATAATACATCACATGACATTATGTCATAAGCCTAAAATCTGGGAGAAAGGACTAGAAGAATGATGTCAAGATACATGTCTATAGCATGTTTATCTCATGCTAATATATAGATATTAGGATAGGACTATTTATTGCTAGCATAAACTATATATCTATAGTATAAATGGGGTAACAATACATCAGGAACTTCTTGTTGAGTTCTTTTATGATTCTCATGAGATTCTCACCTTGTAAGATTACTTAGTGCACTATTGACTATCTTAGTTAGTAGTTGCTACAACAACCATTACATGACTTAGTAAAGAAGAATTAGAAGTCAAATTGGATAGAGATATAAGAAAAGGTATTTAGGGAGCTGAAAGAGAGATTTACAAAAGAACTAGTATTAGTAGTACCAGACTCAGACAAAAAAATGAGGATGGAAGTTGATGCATTAGACTATACAATAGGAGGGGTATTATTTATGAAGTATGAAGATGGAAGATAGAGACCTGTAGCTTATCTCTCAAACTCTCTCAATGAGATAGAGAGGAACTATGAGATCTATAATAAGAAGATATTAGTAGTGATCAGAGAATTAGAGAATTAGAAACACTTGTTAAAAGGTGCAAAATTCAAGTTTGAGGTCTGAATAGATTATAAGAATCTGGAATATTTCATGAAAGTACAAAATTTGAACAGAAGACAAGTTTGCTAGATATTGTATTTGTCAAGATTCAACTTTACTCTAAAACATATGAACAAAAATAGAAAAAGCAGATAGACTTAGTAGTATTATAATATGATAAAGAGAAAAGTGGTAATATTCTTTATATATTCCTCAGGATTTTATATTGAATTTTACTTTGGATTTACTTTTCTTTTATTATATTGATAATGACAATGAAGAGGCACATGACACTGCAGTCACATGACACATCACATAATGTGATGTTATAAAGCCTAGAAGAGACTAGATGAGACTAGATGAATAACATCAAGGAGCATGTTAACTGCATGGCTACCTCATAGTATACATATGATGCACTCATAGATAACACATAGACTTTAGGGTAGGGTGAATATTAAGTAGCACAGACCATGTGTAATTTATATAAATAGAATAGCAATTTAGCAGAGACTTCTTGTTGAGTTCTCTTGTGATCTCCACATTGATAGCCTACTAAGAGCTTTACTTGCTTGTGTGATTATTGGACTTTGTATCTAGTGGTTGCCACAACAAGTAGGAGATCAGACTGAAAAGTAGAAGTAGGAAAAAACCAAAAACTAATAAAAGAAAAATATATTTATAGTTTAGCTAAAGTAGTAATAGTAGAATCTGAAATAGATATAATAAAAATAGCTAGAGAAAAGGATGCAGAAGTAGTTAGAGTAGTGAAAGAGATGGAGAAGGTAGGGGTAAAAGTGTTGAGAGGTGATGGGTGGCAAGTAAAAGAAAACTCAGTAATAAAGAAGGGGAAAGTATATATACCAAAGAATGAGGAGTTGTCAAGAAATAATTTATATCAATGTCATAATATATTCTGTTGGCAACCAGATGTTATAGGAATGATTGTGAGTAATTGAGTATAAACATTCATATAGAGACAATTAATAGAATAAATCTCTTCATAAATATTTGGACCTAGAATTTATTGTAGAGCACTTATATAGAGTCTCTTTTGCTTCTAGAACTTTAGTATTTTGTGCTGAATTCTAGATGAGTGCTGTATCTATCATGAGTATCTAGTTTCTAAATATAGCATCTTGTGCTAAATCCTAGGGATTGCTTGTATATATTTGTCATGTCTACAACATCACTGCATTATCTATAATCTACTTCTTATTAGAAGTTGAGAATAGAAATAATCTAGTTATACTATGATATGCCAGTAGCAAGACATGCAGAAAGATGGAAGACAACAGAGTTGGTGATAAGTATTACTAGGGACCAATGGTGATAAAAGATATAAGAAAATATATGAATGTGTGTAATAAATATTAGAGAGACTATAAACATATTTAATGGTTGACTTTATCACAAAGTTACCATTAGTAGCAGAAAAGAATGCAATCTTAGTGGTATGTGATAGGTTGTTCAAGATAGCACATTTTATAGCAACAATGGAAGGAACATCAGCAGAGAGATTAGTGAGGTTGTTCAGAGATAACATGTGGAAGTTACATGGATTGCTAGAGAGTGTGGTTTTGGATAAAGAACTACAGTTTGTGATGGAGTTGACTAAGAAGTTGAACAGAATGCTGGGGATTAGAACAAAGTTGTCAACATTCTTTCACTCACAAATAGATGGACAAACTAAATGCATGAACCAGAAATTCAAACAATATCTGCAATTCTTTGTGAATCATAAACAAAAAGGTTGGCCAGAATGGCTAGTAATGGCCAATTTTGCAGTAAACAAGATACATTCAGCAACCAAAGTATCTTTATTTATGGCAAATTATAGTAGAGAATTGAGAATAGAAGCAGATATTAGAAGGAGAGAAAAAGTAAAGAAGATGACAGAGTTCATAAAAAAAAATAAAGAAAGTACAGGAAAAAGCTGCAACAGCATTAAAGAAAGCATAGGAAGAGATGAGAAGATAAGCAGATAAGGAAAGGAGAGAAGTTAAAGAATGAAAAAAAAGATAAAGTAATATTGAGCATAAAAGACTTAGTGTTCAAGGAGTGACCAGCAAAGAAATTAATAGATCAATATATTGGTCTGACACTATACTGTCATCTCTAAAAAAAACTCTTATATTTATTATGTTTTCACAAGTTTCCTATTTAAAAATCTTTTATATAATGTCTGGAGTAGGTTTTCTTTCTTAATACAAACAATCAAACCTTATGATAGTAATATGATTACTAAACATCATAGTCTTAGAGCCTAAGAATATTCCTCTAGCATATTTCATCTATTGTAGTATTTGATTCATTATATCTAGATATTTGAATATAAATTTTCTGATTCCAGGATTGCTTGCAAGCATCTCATATATCCCATTCTTTTGCTCATATTAAGTTGCTGGTCCTCTAACTAGGACATTATTGATGTAGAGTAGTATATACTTTATGTCTCTTTCTTTAGTATATATAAGTCACATTCTTATAGAAAATTGGTATAGAATTTGTCCAACTTATAAGTAAGATAACTAATCTGAGTGCTCTAAAAGAAGTTTGGAATGTAGTAAGGTCTCATGAATGCTTTGTTAGTATTTGCTCATCATATCCCATATATAAATCTAGTATCCTATTGTAAGCTCTTTTTGTAAAGTATATAGCCAATTTTTCTGTAGCTAGGGGCAATTCTGAGTAGGCAATTGTAACCCTATTGAGTGGTTCTAAACTATGTACTATTCTAAGACTTTTCCCATCTCAGAACTACCTCAACTGATAAGACAAGTTAAAGGGCTCATATACTCTAGTATTGAGCTTTCTCTTATTTATGGCACATACTTTCTCATAGATAGCTGGTGGTATTCTAAATGAGCATTCTATTTATGATACATGTACTACCATTAGTACTGCTATAGTTGGAAAGAATTCCTCCTTAAACTTCTCTTTTTCTGAATTATCCTAGATAAAGGCTTTATTTTGCTGTTCTATTAGCCAATGCATAAGCCTTCTCTCCTTAAGCCACAGAAATCCAGATCTGTGATTCTTATTTCTTATTTCTTTTTTCTTTTGAATGAGTACTGTCTTTTTTAGCATAAACTTAGATAGTTGTTTTGACAACTTTGGCATTTCCTCTAAAGAGTCTCTCTGACTGTTCCTGATAATTATAAATCTACTAGAAAGTATTCTGAAAACTTGTTCTACTTTAAGAGCTACTAGCTTGTACTTCTTGGAAAAGCAAGCTACACTTTCCTCTTGTGAATGTCTATTCTTGATTTTGGTTACTACTTTTACTGGCTGCAACCTATATCTAGTGTTCTCTAACTAGCTAACACACTGTTTTAAAGTGTTCCTGTCTTCTTTTTCTAATATTTCTTCTAATCACTGCAAGTACAACAGTCTAATTTTATCTTTCAAGAGCTTATTCACCTATACTAGTAGTACTTTTCAAAGCAAATTTAAGACTATGTCCATCTTTCTAGACAGAATTCCTTTCTTATAGGTAGGAGTATTACTTCTATTTTTATATTTGGATATATAATGTTAATAATCTGATTTTTTTTCTTGTTATTGACCACCTAACTCTCATTAATAGTATCAAAGAGTCTTCTGAGTAAAATCTGGTATGGTTTCTTTTCCATTATATGTATCTGTAACAAAACTGTTACTTCTTCTAGTATAAAGAGCATATTTTTTGCTAACTTATACATTCATAAAAGACTTCCATTTGTGCTTTGCATCTATATACTGAGACTTGGATCCTAAGTAATCTTAATAGCAACAGCCATAGCTTTACTCATGAATATAATCTGAGACCTACTATTCAGCAATATCTCTTTTTTATATAGTCTATTCACAAGTACTAGGATAACTCTAAGAAAGGCTATGTCTAGTGCTACTTCTTCTTGCCCATTCTCTTCTGTTTTAAATCTGACTCTCCCATTCTTCAGGTACCAATATGTCTAACAACTGGACTACTAGATTATTAATAGTCTAGAGTTCCACTGTCTTACTATTTCCTATATCTATAGTCTCTTATATTCTCCCTGGTTTCTTTAGAAAGCTTACAGAAACAATCTTTTCTTTTATCCTGAAGGCTATTTGAGTATTAGTACTCTCTTAACCACTTTCATTCATGCTCTCATTCTCTCTTTTGCTCATTAGCACCTTCTTTAGTGCTATCTGCAACTTAGGAGCTACTACCCATAATTCCTTAGATATTACTTATATTTCTCCTGCTAATATTCTCTTTAGTATTTCTTCTAGGTTGACCTCTTCTTTTATTGGATCTTTTGCCCTATAAAACATTCCTTTCTTTTGAAACTATTTGAAATACCTTGTGGGTCTTCTATATAGAAATTTGTATTGGCCCTCCACTATACTCTCTTGTAAGTAACTAAAACTTTTTTAATTTTCTCTCTCATTTTCTAAGACTAGTAGCCTCTGAAAGCAAACTATCTTTTAAAGTATAGCACCTTTTATTGGTTCTTCTAAAAACCTGGCCTTTTCTTGGCTATCTCTCCAGTTCTAGTTTGTACATACTCAGTAGCTATATAACAAAGATAGGACTTTATATTCTCATCCTCCCCTTTTAGCTATAGCTTATCTATATTTATATTTATATTCTGTAATATTACTTCTAGGCTTTTGACCTTTCCTAAAAGCTGTTCTAGCTCTTGCAAGTGTGACTCCTCCCTACCTATTCTTGCTAGCTACTTCTGTATTGCAACTTTGGCTAGAAGAGAGGTCACATAACCAATGTCTGGTCTTTAATATAAGTATTCACAGTTATCTAGCTCTAGGTCCCCCCACATCATAACTGCTATTGATACTGGCATGTGCTTCCTTACACATTTCTTTATTGATAGGTTTTGCTTCATAGATATAGGCTTTTTGTTTGTAAACCAAACTGTGAACTTATCTATGATAAGGTATTTTTTTTCTTGTCTTCAGTCTTAGCAAGGCAAAACAAGAAAAGATAATTGGTTTCAAAGTATTTTTAAGGTGGTTACAATAGCATTTTTACATTGGTACTAGACTGGAATCTAGACACACTTACTGGATACTCTCTCAAAGGTACTTCCTGACTCTGCAAGAGCAACTTAATATTGTCTGTTCATGCTCTATACTATCTGTTCATATCTTTCTTGACTCTTCTCCTGTTTCTTGTACATAGTTTTTAGTATGTTTATCTAATGTAGACTCTCTACATTAGGAGATGATTCCACTTTACAGACTGTCTCCTTTTTGGAGAATATGATCAGCACTCTCAAATCTAGATCCACTCTTATTTTTTGGAACATCATTACTAAAGTTTACTTTAGAGCTTAGGCAATAGTCTTTCCACTAACAAGCTCTACAGCCTTCTGAATGATCTGTTTGAAATTGTAAAGGTTTTCTATCTAAACTTGTTTACTTTTACTTTTTCTAGTAGACTTAGCCTTCAATTTAAAGCATCCTGAAATGTAATATCTAAGCTCTTCACAAAGAGCTCTACCAGCTCTCTGTTTCCAGTAACAGTGGGTACTTCTAAGCTACATATATGAAATGTCTCTTGGAAGCCAAGAGATAATCTTCTTCCAATATAAAGAAACTCAAGCTTTAATCTTTCTAAAAACTGCTTTCAGTTGTCTGCTTCAAACTTCTTGAAGCTAGACCACTTGTTGCAAATGTCTGGTTTGATATAAGATACCAACTAATTCAGCTTATCTACCAAATTAGAGGTATCTGTCATCTTGGATAATTGTTCAACAATTCTTAGAAAACTATGAAGGGTCCTTGGTTGTCTGTTCTATTTTAGGGCACTTAGACTTAGAAGTATAAATATGTTTGGTTTAGAAAGTATTCTGGCCTGTTTATCATATTCTTGAGAATGAAAAAAGGTCAATAATCAAGATATCAAAGATTCTGGCAGTGGTAATAACAGTAGTATATTAAATTCTTGCTTGAGAGCATGCTCTTTTATTTTAGCTAGCATTTGTAAAATATCAAAATGTCCAGAAAATACTAGACCAAAAGACTGGTTTTGGTTGTCACTGAATGAATTTAGTTCTCTATCACTCAAATAGTCCAGAGTAGAAGTTCTGTGTTGGGAAAATTGCCTAGAGTAGGGGAACAGATTAAAAGTATGATCTACTTGCCTATAACCACCTCTTTTTGAAAGCAATCTTTCTGGGTTATCAAGAGGTGTTATTTTATTGGCTCAATAGACTGCAGAGGTTTATCAGCTACACCATCCTTGTTTTTGCTGGAATTTCTACTTGAGAATAGAGAATAATACAAATATAAATATTATAACTTAGATCTCAGAGTTAAAATGAAAGCATACTCTTGTATTAAGTAATATAAGAGAACTTGATAAAGTTCCAAGTACAAACTAATCTATCTCATATACTACAGACTGTGGTCTATGCACATACTATGACTAACCTACTCTATCTATATACACTCCATAAGACCAATATATTATTACTATACCATATAATGTCATTTATTCTAGAATCTTCTCTATGTTACATAATTATGTAATATGTGACTGTGACAGGTATCATGCATCTGTCACATATAATGTCACATCATACTCTTTGTCTAAGTTCAAAGTAAAAGTAAAAGTAAAATTAAAATAAAAGAAAAAATAAAAAATAAAAATAAAAGAGAAAATAAATAAAACCAAGTCTATTTTTCACAACTTTGACAAACCTACCATAAAAACTATACATACTTTATAAGATTAACATACTATTGACATATTATATAATATTATTCTTTTAAAATCTTTTATATCTTTTCATATATTATATGATTGTATGATTATGTGTAATATTTCATGCTAAAATCTAATCCTAAGTCTCCAGTAATAAAAATGAAACAAAATGAAATAAAAATGAGAAATAATAAAAAAATAAAGCCAACTATTTTTAATTCTGATATTGTGGTAATTACTAATCAAAATGATTAATAGTATACTAAGTAGCCTTATAGAACAATAGTTTCATAGAGATTACAAGAAAACTCAACAAGGAGTTCTCAATGTATTTCTATTCTATATATACTATAAGTATATAGTCTATGTTAATAGTAAATAGCCCTATCCTAATATCTATATGTTAGCTATAAGTATACTATATATATATCATGAAGTGAACATATTATAAACATGTATCTTGACATTATTCTTCCAGCACTTTCTTCCAGATTTTAGGCCTATAATATCATGTTATGTGATTGTAGTTATATATATTTTCATTATTCAAGAAATAAAATAAAGAAAAATAAAATCAAAATCAAATATAAGAGTTCAAATCTACCATGACATCTGACATTACCTTTTCTTTAAGGTTTCTTCTTCATAAAAACTAACTTTCTAACTTCTTAAATACTTTTTCTCCAACTTTCTATTATTCCAACCATATAACTGTCAGAGTTGAAGATAATAAGCTTTATTTATTTTCATCTTATTTTTTGTTTATTTTTTGGACTTAGAGTCAGAGTTAATGTGACATTATATATTTTTTGTTATATATTACATAGAAGAATATAAAAGATTTTAGAACAATAATAACATATAACATGTTTATTATATGTTGATCTTATAAATTATATATGGCCTTTAGAATAGGTTATATAAGATTATGTATAGACTAACTAGCTAGTGTATATAAGATAGACACTTTATACTTGAAACTCTATTGAGTTTTCTTGTGTTAACCTAATATAAGATTCTTTTCTTATCTTAATACTTTGAGGTTTGAATCATAACAATAGTATTTTTACCATATACTTTTCTAGTAACTCTCCCTTTCCAAAGTTTCTTTTGTCTGCTATTTCCAACTTTTCTTACTTCCTTAATTCTATACTTATCCTTCTCTGGAACTCAGCCACTGCTTCCTTTATATTTTCTAAATTTCCCTCTTTCTTTTATATATTATGTTTTGCTGTAAACTTCTTTTATTGTACTAAGTACTTCACTACTCCTCTTATTTTTCTTTTATTTAACATTTTCTCTATTTCTCATTCTTTAACTTCTTCTATCTCTATTAGTTTCCTTAACTTTTTATCTCTCTACCAGTTCTCTATATCTTACTATTCAACTGACATTTACTACTAAGTGAATTCTCATTAAAGTTGGCAGCCTTAATTTGACTACATTAATAGATATTACTTTCTTAATAATATATTATGACTTAAGTCTGAAAGTTAAATAAAAAATACTCTCTTGTATTAAATGACATAAGAGAACTCAATAGAGTTTCTGTTATAAGCTAGTCTACCTTATATTCTATAGACTATAGTCTATATATATACTACAACTATCCTATTCTAAAAACCATATACTTTCTATAAAATTAATATACTATTACTATATTGTATGATATCACCTTGTTCTAAAACCTTTTGTAATCTTCTCTGTGTCATGTGATTGTGTGACCTGTGACAGTGACATATTTAGCCATCTTGTAACAGATGTCACTCTTTTGTCACTTTTTGTAACATATATAACTTTATTAAGTTCTCTTATGTCACTCAATACAAAAGTGTGTCTTTCATCTTAATCTAAGGACTTAAGTCATAACATAAGTTACATCTACCCACATATTTTCTCATATCTTTCATCACTTCCAGCTACTAATAATTCCTTGTCACTAACTTTATTATCTTCTATCTTTGTTACATTCTGATCTAGCCATATTTATTCTAACTTATAAATAATACCTCTCTTCTTATCTATACTCCCTAATCTCTTCCAATATAGATTACATCTCTTCATTCCATCTCAAATATTCTTGCTGGACTCTTGCCAACTCCATGAACCTCTATTTTCTGATATTTGAAGATTACTAATAACCAGGATAACTCACTTAGTAGTCTCTATACTAGATAACAATCCTAGGTAAAATACTTAGTATATAAACCAGTAGTTTACACTGTAATAGCCTTATCCTGAAAATCAACCAAAACTAACACTAACTTTCAGTGTTGGCAATGATACACCTTATCATCTTTAGATGGCCTAATTATCATAGTATGTATGAACCCTTATATTTTATTTTGATTTTCTTTTCTTTTAATCTATTTATCTTGATTTGATTTTTCTTTTTCTTCTATTTCTTGGACAATGAAGAGGCATGTGACTGCAGTTACATAATACATTATGTGTCACTATGTTATAGGCCTAAAACATAGAAGAAGAGGCTGGAAGGATAACATTAAGGTATATGTCTATAGTATATTCACCTCATGGTGTATATATGGTGCACTCATATGTTGTAGCAACCACCAGACATAATGTCCAATGATCTTACTAACGAGTAAATCTCAAAGTTGGGATATAATGTGGGAATTTCACAAGAGAACTTGACAAGGAGTCTCTTCTTAATTAGAGTCCTATATATACAAAGTTCTCATGGTCCGTGCTACTAATAATTAACCCTGCCCTTATGTCCATACTTCTTCCTCATGTTCGTCTCAAGACCACCATGTTGTATACATGTGCCCTGACATTATCTTCTAGATCCTTTTACCACATTCTAGGCCTTATGATGTCACATCATGTGACACATCATGTGACTGTGATGTCACGTGCCTCTTCATTATCCAAAAGAAAAGAAAACAAAAAGAAAACAAAATCCCTATAAAATCAGAAAATAAAAGGAAAAGAAAATAAAAATTGTTTATGTCCAAAGCATCCCATAACATTATAGCTGATACATGAACATCAGGGTAGGGCTATTTATTACTAGCACATATTATATAACTATAGTATAAATAAAGTAGCAATACATCAGGAACTTTTCAATAAGTTCTTTTGTGATCTCTGCAAGATTTTCACTTGTAAGACTATTTAATGTGCTATTGACCATCTTGGTTAGTGGTTGCCACAACATTAATCCCCTAAGTTTTCCAAGTTCTCTTCTGAAATATACAACCAGTATGACTAGTAGAAATGCAGTACATAAGCTAAAGTCAAAGATCATTCTGATCCTGTCTTCTATGTTCTCAGATAATGTATAATAACTTATTTGGACTTCCAAGAGACCTCATTATATCTTGGATAACAAGGTATAAACTACATCTAATAATCTTTCTCCATATCCTACTATCAGTATATCATGATGTAACTAGATAATCTCCACTCCTTATCCTTTAGTATATATACCTTTCTTTCTTTAACACCAACTCTCCATCTATTTACCACTCATCACCTCTTAACATTCTTACTCCCATCTTCTTTATGTCTTTTACTACTCTAACTACTTCCTTGTTTTTTCTTCTAGCCTTTTTTATTTTTATACTATATCTACTTCTACTAAACCCTACACCTATTTCTCTCTTATTGATTTTTGATTTTCATTGTCATTCTCTACTTTTACTTTACAATCTAACTATCTACTCAATCTATCTGCTTTTCCCATCTTTGTCTCTAGTACATATTTCAAAGTAAAGTCAAACCTTGACAAATATCATGCTCATTAGGCTTGTCTATAGTTTAATTTCTGCACTATCATGAAATATTTTAAGTTTTAATAGTCTGTTCAAACCTCAAACTTGAACTTAGTGCTCTCTAGTAAATGTTTCCAGTTTAGTAATCCCCTGATCCTGCTAACATCTTCTTATCATGAATCTCATAGTTTTTCTCAGTCTCATTTAAAGACTTTAACAACTATGCCATCAAAAGATATATCTACTTCCATTCTTATTTTCTGTTGAAGTCCAGTGTAGTTAACACTAGTTCTTTTGTAAACCTCTTCTTCAGTTTCCTAAACACCTTCTCTTATCTTTCATTTCTAATCTTTTTTCCATCAGGTTGGGTAATGGTCTAGCTATGAATGTAGAATCTTTAACAAACTGCCTATAGTGATTGGCAAGTTCCAAAACTTCTAAATATCCTTAACTTTATTAGAAGTTAGCCAATCCAATACTGCTTTCATTTTTTCCTTCTCTATTTTTATTCTCTCCAGTTTTATTACTACTTCTAAAAATCCTACTTTCTTAATCTTCCACTTGCATTTTCCTGGTTTTACATATAAATTATCCTCTACCAATCTCTTTACTACCTTTTCTGCTACTTTATCATACCCCTCCTCTCTTTCTATCTCTACAATTACATCATTAATAAAACTCACCACTTTCTACTATGAGGCTTTTAATCTTCAAGCATTGGTTGGAAGTGAGACAACTTGTGGCCATATGATAAGGATTGGTCTGTTTGGAATAATACATGTCCAAAAGAGAGTTTAATATATATTGTTTAAGAAAGGATACTACTCTGAGATAGTGACATCCTATAAGTTTATTAAGGTGAAAGTGAATAGGAATGAGACCAGCAATAGCCTTTACTCTCTATGAAGAAGATGTATGAAAAGCTTCTGTAATCTATAGGACTACTCTTTTTTGCATTTTCTTCAATTCCTTGATAAATTGATATAACAGTACTTTGAAATACCATAGCTGAAAGCCATACACAGTGATGAGGAAGATACAAGTTCTATATAGAAGATGCTTGTATATAAGAAAGAGTTCTCTTATTAAGTTGATAAGCATTTTTATGCCTTTAATAATAAATAAAGCTTTATTAGCATAATAATAAATATGGTGTCAAAAAGAGAGTTTCTTATTGAAAAAAAATCCTCAATATCACCATGTATCTTTATGTTTGAGTACAGTGCCATTTATAGGTTTAAGGTCTAGCAGAGGAGGATTGGTATTCTTCATTGACTTAGAGAAGTGAAAGATCTCTGATTTATCATATTCAATTGCTAGACTGAATTGGTTGAACTACAGTAAAGATTCATGTTATACTTTTCATAACTCTTCTCCTGAAAAACAAAAAGACCATCATCAACAAAAGAAAGAATAGAAAAGGAATTAAAAGATTTTTAGTTCTTTTTTCAAATATATAAAAAAGAGAAGCAATATAAAAAGCTGAGAAGATAGAAAAAAGAGCAAATCCCTGTCCAACACCAACATTTGCTTTCAAAGATGGTAATATGAAATAATTTCATATATATTGAGTTTGCCTGTTGATTAAATAACTAGATAAAAATTGAGAAATTCTAATGTCAAAATCTACTTTGTTTAGAATTATTAAAAGAAGTTGATGATTCAAAGAAGAGAAGAATTGCACAATATCAAACATAAGAGTGCTAGTATGAAAGCCCTTAATTCATCTTGCTTATATGTTAAGAAAATACTAGTATCTATTATCAAATATTGTTTGATGTTCCCCAATTAGTTTAGATGAATGAAGTTTGAGACAATAAAACAAACCTGTAGTCCATCACTTATTGCTTTTTTGATTAATTTGCCTAATACATTGAGAAGAATAATAGAATAAAAGGTTTTAGGGGTATCATACAAAGATTTGTTAGGCTTTAGAATAATAATAGATATGGACTTCTTGAAGTGTGATGGCCAATAACTGAGATTGATACAAGAATTTGCTGTGTTGACAATGTTAGTAATAAATTTTAAGATAGTTCCAAGAAATATGATTAGGTTCTAGAGTAGACAAACTACTGTACTTATTGATAACATTTTTAATTTCAGCACTAGAGAACTGAAGCCATTCTGCTCATCAACATGAGGGAATTTCATCAAGAAGTTGCAAATTGATAGGTTTATTTTGAGCTGAATTGTAAGATTGATGTAGTGCTTGCCACAAATCATTCAGATCATTGCAAGAAAGTCCATTAAATTTAATGGCTTCCATTGCTGGTAGTTTTCATTTCTTGATACAATATAAGATCCCATGGTCTCTTGTTAGTTAAAGCAATTTCTTGAATTTTATTGTTTAAAAAGACTTAATTAGCTGTTCTTACTGACTTTTTATAAATGATCTAGTTTATTCTTCTTCTAGATGTTCAATAGGTAGCTAAGTCTTTGTTGCACTTCTAGTTCTACCATTGTCAAGATCATTGACAGTAGACTTTATTTTATTTTCTCTTTTCATTTCATTTTACCTTTCTTTTCTTTTTCCTTTTTATTTTTCTATTTTTAGAACAACCCGGTTTAGGGGTTATCAGTCACGCTGTCACATCAGTCACAAATTGATGGCATAGTCACAAGACTCCTCATGGGACTTGGGAGAATGAAGTAGAAGGTTCTAGAACAAAGTGACGTCATACAGTATGGACAACACATGCTGGCCTCATGTTATACTCATGGTCATTTAGGGTAGGATGCACAGTAGCTAGCACGGACCATGGGTAATAGTATATAAGGTAGACTACTTTGTATTAGGAACTCTATTGAGTTTTCTTGTGTTACTCAATACAAGAGTTGTTCTATTGTCTGACTCTAAGGACATTAGTTCATAACAACCATGCTTTAAAATGTTTAGTAATGTTGACAAATTTAGAATGTTTGTTCTAAAGATCTTCCTCAATAGTAGTGAATTCCTGAGTCATATGTTCTAGTATATTATAGTTAAGAATTTTAGTTATGTTAACATTGCTTATCCTGTTTCTAAGTTCATTAACAAATTCTTTTTCTTCTTTGATATTCCTAATAATAGACTATTTTCTTTCTTGAATAAATTTTTCCTTAATGATAATTGATATAGATAAAGGAACATGGTTAGAAAAACTTTGTAAGTTAGGTGAGATATGATAATTATTAAATTTTTTCACATCTGCCCAGAGAAACATCAGGTCTAAAACCAAATTTGAATCTTAAGGATTGTTCACATATTGAGTATGTACTAGATTGATAAACATTAATAAATCTAGATTAAGAATATCAGCTACTTTATAAAGTGTATTAGCATATGCTGAGTAATGAAGATATGATAGATCTCAATTGCTATCTCTGATATTAAAGTCTTCTATTATAATTAGGATATTGTTCAAATTTACCTCAATATTATTCAGATACTTTAAGGCAGTCTGTTGATTATCTGAATAAATACTAAGAATAAAACATATAATACTATAATTAAAAAAGGAGATAAGGTTAATATCTCTATGATTAAAAATGTCTTTTCTTAATTAAAAATATAACTTAACCAACTTGATGTTAATGTAGGTGATCACAAATGTCAATCTATATAATAGCTATATCTAACTTGGGAGAGATTTTAATAATATAAGGACAAAATACTAAAACAATATCATGAAAAATATGAATATTCTTGATTACCTTTTCTATTATATCAGATATAATATGAAAATTTATGTCAGCCAAGTAATAGAGTATCCCTAGAATTTTGAGATGTAATTTAAATTGGGAGAGTTGAGAGTTCATGACATCATTTGAATTGATATCATTCAATTCTTTAATGTATTTCTTAATAATGTTCATGTCTGAAGAAGCTGTAGCTTTGTTAGTAGTGATGATGATATCTTTATTGTCTATTAGGCATGGTTTACACTTAAAGGTAAAAGTCTATAGAGTTGGCTCAGATATGCACAGAGTGTAGAAACTTCATGCAATGAGCTTGGTAATGTGGACTTATTGGAATAACCTTGGCTTCAACTTATATGTTGTACTTCCTACAAGCTACATGGTTGCAATTTCAGAGAATAGTCTTTTAAGGAGTTGTAAGGAGAGGAGTAAAGCACATTGCCATTAACACCAGAGATTTAGTGTTAACTTTAGTCAATTATCAGGCTAACTATTACAAAGGGGTCACTAGCTTTAAATACATAAAATAATAAAAGGAGTAACTAAAACAGATCTCCGAACAAGTATTTAATTAGTAAAATACTACATAGGAGTTTAGATTTGAAGAGGAGAAAACTCTGTATAAAGTCCGAGTAAATTTGCAGAGTTTGAAGAAGATAATTAGGCAATGGATACAGATGAATATGACCATGGATTTTGACTCAAATAAAGTAAAATAACCATAGACTTTTGGTAGAATTAAGTCTATTATAAAGTACTAAACTACTGATAGAGTTTTGGACACAAATAAGACCAAATAACTGCGGGAATTTGATGTCATATTAAAGTCAAACATGTTTTAGACATATTTCAGAGTTTGGGATATAACAGTGCAGACTACCAAGTCTACTATCACTTCTTAGCAGTTCCACCTGCTAAATTCTCTATCACAGTTCTGTCTGCAAAATAATCTTCCCACTTCAAAGTCCAAAATAGCTTCTTCTTACCATAATTCCTCAACTTCAACCCCAGTTCCACCACTTGGGACATTCTTCAATACCATTTCTTGTTTCAGTGACCATTTAGCTTATCTATTAAATATTCTACAACAATCAAGACAAATTCACCAAAGAGGCTGCTTATCTCTGAGGTCTTCATCAAGTACTGTCCAGCCTAGCTAAACAGTTTTGCCTGTTCCTAGCCCAACTATTGTTCCTGTAGACAATAATTCTAACTAGAAGGATACTCCCATTACTAATATTATTATAGCTAATAGACCTACTTCTTCTACTTGCTTATAGTCAAAACCCTGTCAGAGCAATAATACTAATAAACAGTTGGCCAATATACTTAGCTGACTTGCTAATACCCTTAATGCTAATTAGACTCCTAGACCTAATACTAATTCAAGAGGAACTAAAATCTATATCTCTGACATCTTCAGTGGCATGGAGCCTAACAAGCTCAATAATTTCTTGTCCCAATGTTACCTATATTTCCATGCTAACCTGGTGTAATTTGACATAGACATTGTAAAATTTATTTTTGCAATGATCTATCTTACTAGAGTAGTCCAAGACTGGTTTGAAATGGGCCTCAACCAAGAAGACCAGAGTATCCTACAAAACTGGCTATTTAACTAGAACCTATTTGTGGATGAGCTACATCAACATTTTAGTCTTTTGGATCCCATCAGTGAAGTAGCCAATATACTAAACAATCTCTGTATGAAGCCTGGTAACAAGATTTCTACTTACAATGTAAACTTTCTATATTATACCTCTCAACTATGTTATGGAAAGTATGCTCTACTATTGCTATTACCAGGGCCTTCCAAATCAGATCCAGGATCCTACCTCTACCTAAGAACAAGAAAAACTTACCTCATTCTAAGACATGTATGCTTTGGCAATGACTATTGATCACTACTACTGAAAACATAACTGTAAACACCACCATGCAAGACAGGCAAAGAAAGAGGCCCTTGAGTCTCACTCTCAGAAGTAAGAGAAAGCTTCTACCTCTAGTCCTGCCATAGTCTCCCAAAATAAAACAAACCTATCTCTAACAGCCTCATCTACCAAGATCTCCTCAAAATCATCTCTATTTCCTACTCCTAAGAAACAACCCAATACTCTGTGGGTGGACTTCTTTTCCAAGCTGGCTAGCAACAGCAAGTTGACCAGTGATAAGCACAAGAAGCATTTTGAAAACAATCTGTATCTCTATTATAGTGCAGAAAATCACAAGCTGGACTCCTATTCCAAGAAGTAGATATCTCACTCTTTCTCGTGTTATGACTAATATACCATTGGCATCTCCATCCTTTCTGGACATTTCTCTGCAATCATCAGATTCCATAGTTTCCATACCTGTATCTAAGACCTCCATGTCTAACTCCAAGCGACCTAACATGGCTATCATTAGTGCTGTAGCATTTTTGTACATATAAAAACTCCTGGGCTTCAGCAATTTCAAACTCTGTCTTCATTCTTCAGACATTCAGGCTAATTCTGCAAAACTTGCAGAAGCCTCTGATCTTTCTAATATCTCTTCTGAGTATCACAAATTCACCAATGTTTTCAGCAAAACTAAAGCTGAAGTCCTTGCTTCTCATCATCTTTATGACCTCAAAATCAATCTGGAAGAAGGTGCTCAACCTCTAGTTGGCCCCATATATTCTCTTTTAGCATCTGAACAAGAGGCTCTCAAGGAATTCATTAAAGAAAACCTCAATTCAGGTTTCATCCAACCAACCTCATCTCTACACAGTGCACCAGTCTTATTCATTAAAAAGAAAGATGGTTCACTATGCCTCTATGTCAACTTCCATAGTCTTAACTGCATCTCCGAGAAGAATTGTTATCTACTCCCATTCATCTCTGATCTACTAGACTTATCTTGTAAAGCTTATGTTTATTTAAAAATAGATCTTTGCTATGCTTACCATTTGGTTCACATCACTAATGGTGATGAATAGAAGACTGCTTTTAGGACACACTATGGGTAATTTGAATGGTCTGTAATACCCTTTAGTCTTACCAATGCTCCCATGGCTTTTCAGCAATTTATGTATGATATTTTCTCTGATCTTTTGGATGTCTGTGTTGTGATCTATCTGGATGATATACTCATCTACTCAAATGACATATCCAAATATCATTGGCATATAAAAGAAATACTCAAGCATCTCTACAAGGCTAATCTTTATGCCAAAGCAGAGAAATGTGAATTTCACTCTGAGTTAGTGGAGTATCTGGGATACATTCCATCCCCTTCTAGCCTTACCATGTCTAATGACAAAGTAAAGATTATTCAAGACTGGTCAGAACCCAAGAAAATCAAGAATATTTAATTTTTCTTAGGTTTTGCAAACTTTTATCACTAGTTTATCTTCAAATACTTGGACATTGTCATTCCATTAACATGTCTGACCTGGAAGGACATTCCTTGGAAGTTCAACTCCTCTTGTCATGATGCTTTCAATTCTCTCAAGAAAGTATTCATCTTTGCTCCTATTCTCACTCATTGGATTCCCAATGCTCAACTCATCATGGAAACTGATGCTTTGGACTATGCTCTTATTGCAATCTTTTTCATTGTTAATGAGGAAAAAAAAGTTTATCCAGTAGCCTTTCACTTCCACACTTTCACTATAGCAGAGTTGGACTACAACATGTATGACAAGAAATTACTTGCCATCTTTGAAGCTTTCAAGATTTGATGACACTACTTGAAATATCTAGCCTATCCTATCGACATTGTTATAGATCATAAAAACCTTGAGTATTTTTCTACTACCAAGATCTTGACCTGGAGGCAAGTACGGTGGTCTGAGTACCTCTCCCAGTTTAATCTTGTCATTAGGTTCTACCCTGGTTATCTTGGCACCAAACTAGATACTCTCACTAGACAATGGGACATCTATCCTAAAGGAATACTGGCTATACTACAATTAACCCTCACAACTTCAAATCTATCTTCACTCAAGAACAACTTGCAGTCTCTATATGAGCTACTATTATCCTTTTCCCTTCTCTCTGCATAGCTACAATTGTGAATCTAGACACCTTACATCAAGACATCCTTTTGGCTCTCTCTAGTGACCTAATTGTAACAAAATACATCCCCACAGATGGCCAGTGGTCTATAGACCCAAATAGTTTTCTTCTCCTTGACAATAGAATTTATATGCTATCTGCTAGTAATCTCCACACATACATTCTCCAGTATAATCATAATCACATCCTTGCTGGACATTTTGGTCAAAACAAAATACTGGAATTAGTTCACTATGGATACTCCTGGCCCAGCCTCTATACTGATGTACAACAATTCTGCAAGTTCTGTATCACTTGTATGTGATCCAAGCTACAACATCACAAACCCTACAGATCTCTCAAACAACTTCCTATCCCTAAACAACCATGGAATTCTATTTTTATGGACTTCATCAAGAAACTTCTGTCATTCTCTAGATTTGACACTATCTTAGTCATAGTTGACTGGCTTACCAAGCAGGCAATCTTTATCCCTGCCCATGACACCATCATATCCTCAGACTTAGTACATCTGTTCATTCTTCAAATGTTCTCCAAACATGGTGTTCCTTCCCATGTCACCTCTGACAGAGGCTTAGAGTTTGTATCAAACTTCTTCCATTCCTTAGGCACTGCTCTCAACATGCAGCTTCACTTCACTTCAAGCTACCACCCCAAAGATGATGGACAAACTGAACACATGGATTAGACCCTTGAGCAATATTTCCATGTATATTGTAATTACCAGTAAGATAACTGGTCTAAACTCCTACCTCTTATGGAGTTTGCCTACAATAATGCTCCAAGTGCTACTACTGGTATTTCTCCATTCTTTGCTAATAAGGAATATCATCTAAACATCACTATTCACTCTGAACATGATATTGCTTTCTCTTGAGCCCATGACTTTACTATAGATCTCAATGAATTACAGAGTACTCTCAAAGCTAAAATCTCTGTAGCCCAACAGCATTATCAGAAATCTGCTGATGTATAACATTCTTTTGCTCCTGATTTTAAAGTAGGTGACAAAGTCTTTGTTAAGGCTCAGTTCTTCTGAACCACTCAGCCTTAAAAGAAACTTTCCAAAAAATACCTTGGACCCTATGAAATCATTATCCAGCCTAGTACTCTATTGTTTACCCTCTGTTTCCCAGAGTCTATATGTTCTGTTCATCCAGTTTTTCATATGTTTATGCTTGAACCTGCCATATCCAACACTTCTTCTGAAAGAATACAACTGGCCCTCACTCCAGTTATAATTGATAGAGAACCTAAATATAAAATTTATTGAATAGTGGATTCTAAAATTGATTGCCAATAGGCATGCAAACTCCTATACAAGGTGATTTGGCTAGTGTATGAAGACACTGGAGATGAATCAGAGTGGATCTCTGTATTAGAACTCACCCATGCCTCCAACTTAGTAGCTGATTTCCACATTGCATATCCTGCCAAGCCCAGTCCACTCTCTTTGTTCTAATCACACTATTGCACTTATTTCCTGCTTCTACACATTTTCCAACAGAGATTTTTCCTTTATTAATTCCTTAGTATATTCTGTTTGCTTATTCTCATTAACCCCCTATTTCTGTGCACTTTTTGGAGTTTCTTTTCAAAACTTTCAAATGTCTTTTTATTTTATTCTTGATTTTCTTACTCACACATTTAGTTCAAAACAAAATTAAAAAATTAAAACAAAACAACTATTCTAGCAGAAGGCAGACAATGGAGTCCCCTCCTCTTGACTTTCTCTAGGGCTATTCTTAGACCCCTCCTTGTCATCTCTGTTCTTCTCCTTCTTATTTTCTTCTTTTGAGCCCCATTTCTACTCCACCACAGCCCCAATCCTCTCCAACTGGGCCATGTTCCTCTTCTAACTCTCCACCAAGTCCCAGAGTGTTATGATGTATGCAAGGACTAATATTTTATTTTTCTTTTATCTATTTTTCTTGATTTTATATTTCTTTTCTTTTGAATTTTCTTTTCTTTTTCTTTTTATTGATGATAAAGAGGCACATGACTGTGGTCACATGACATATCACATGATGTGAGGTCATAGGCCTAGAACAGGCTAGATGGATAACATTAAGAAGTGTATTATCTGTATAGCTACCTTATGATATACATATAATGCACTCATAGATGACACATGGACTTTGGGGTAGGGTAAATATTAAGTAGCACAGACCATGTGTAATTTATATAAATAAGGTAGCAATTCAGCAGAGACTTCTTGTCAAGTTCTCTTGTGATCCTCACATTGATAGCCTACTAAGAGCTTTGCTACCTTGTGTGATTATTGGACTTTATGTCTAGTGGTTGCTACAATACAGAGGAACCTTCCAACTTCTCAGTACTCCTCCACAAGTTCTTGGAGTGCTTTTTCAATAGCACTTAGAACCCTGCCATAAGTAGAGATCATGGCTGGGATGTTGGTGTTGGTATGGAGTATATATTGCTGCTTGATAGTAATGCATCCTGTGCATGCTAGAGACCAGCTAAGGGAAAGCTATCAGTAAAAAAAGAGAAAAAAACATAGAGAAAAGAATTCTTTACTCATCTTAAATTGTACACCAGACAGTCCTGTCTGGCATGTACATATCTTTCACAGGGATTAGCATCCCCTAGCTTGACCCTGATGTTTTCTCAGTACCTCACTGGTTGTTTTCCTTTAGCCTTTTTGGAAGGCCAGCAGTCTGTATTGTCCTCTAAGGGTGCCTCCTTACACTTAGGTCCTGTAATCTGAGACTCTTCAGTGCCCTCCAAAAGAGTGGCTTCTTCCTTTAGTATCTTGTCCTGGAGTTGTTGGAGATACTTCAATGTCCTCTTCTTCTTCTTCTTCTTCCCTGCAACCCTCTTCCTCTTAGCTTCCTCCCTTGCTTTTGCCTCTGCCTCCTTCCTTGCCTTCTGAGCCACATGCTTAATCTGATATAACTTTGCCACTTCTTTCAGTTGGATCAGAAGTTGCTGCTGCTCCTTGTGTCTCTGCTGCATCTCTTGCTGTTTCTTTTCAAGCACATCAGCATCGTCTTGAGAAATGTTGGAGGGAGTGGAGGAAGATATGGTGATATAAAGGCAAAGGTGAAAACTTTCTTTTCCATTTATGTATTGTTGATCTAGGTACAATCACAGGATTTTCAGATAAACTTAATAGAACTTTGAAGGCTCAGTCTTAAAAGGGAAATACTGTCATATGTAAGTCTATTTGTCTGGAAATTACATCTCTGTGGTGATATTGTCTCCCAACCATACAAGCCTGCCTTTTATGGCAGCCATCTTTCTTGCAACATGTCTTATGGCAGTGATGCTACCATCTGGGTATTCCATCTTTCATAACAGAGATATTTCTATTTAACTTGGTCTTCCATGGCAGAATCACTCCTGTCAGTGTCTTAATACTAAAACCTCCACTCAGAGTAATAAGGGCTATATTACTGAAACTCTGAGCATCTCCTATAGTAGGAACTCATATAAGACTAGTAGCTATACTGTAATTTGCTAGTCTGATAATCAATAAAGATAAACTCTTATTGAACTCAATCTCTAGTGTTCAATGGTAACATACCAAATCAGTACTCACTATCATCTGAAGTTGTGACCATGCAGCAGACAGGTGGCACAGCACATAAGCTGTAGTCAAGGTTGTTTAACAAGTTTGCACATCTCTGAGTTTATATTGTGGACTTTCACCCTAGTGTGAACCGCACCTAATATTGTCAAAGCAAATGAAATCAGCTGAAACTTCAAATTTTACACCTTTCAAAAGTCTGTTGATGTTAGAATTATATACATTTGCTTGATGTTGTGGAAACCACTAGTCACAAAGACCAATAGAGACACAAGCAATAAATCTTAAAGGTAGATATCATTGTGGGGATTACAAGAGAACTTAACAAGGAGTCTCTGCTAAATTGCTACCTTATTTATATAAATTACAGATGGTCTATGCTACTAATAATTAACCCTACCCTAAAGTCCATGCATTGTCTATGAGTGCACCATGTGTACACCATAAGATAGACATGCTATTAATATACTTCTTGATATTATTCTTCTAGTCTGCTCTTATCCAGTCTAAGCCTATGACCTCACATCATGTGATATGTCATGTGACTGCAGTTACATGCCTCTTCATCATCAATAAAAGAAAAAGCAAAAGAAAATCAAAAGAAAAGAAATATTAAATCAAAAAAAATAGATAAAAGAAAAAGAAAAATATTAGTGTCCAAGTGCACCATAATACTTGAGATATGATTGTGTTGGAATTGATTTTGCTCATTAGTATGATGACCTGTTTTTTAGAAGATTCTTTAGTAGTTATACTAAGTTTCAGTCTATCCTTCACTCCATTGTTATATACAATGTTGTTAATTTTGATGATTTTACCAGAGGGTAACTTGGGAAATGCATTCTTGATTTTGAGAATATTCTCAATGTTGTCTTTAGTAGCCTAAGCAAATGATTAGGCTTTTGAGTCAGAAGACTGGGTTTTCTTGTAATATTTAAACTTAGCCAAAATACTTTTACTTGGCCTAAAAGAGATAGATAGGGAAATTCTAAAAATATTAGCTTGTTTACCTTTATCAGTCTTTTTGTCTTCAGTTGTTTTCAGAGTGGTTGTTCTATTCTTATTAAACTAGAAAGAAACATATAGTTAGAAAGTTTTACCTTTGCTATTAACTATTAGATTATTCTATCCAGACTCATAAATGGCATTAATAAAGTCTTAAGCTACAGAGCTGAATTCTACAATCTGAGGAATATCATTAGAGGTTTTATTACCTAATGGTCTTTGTTTTATGAATATAGCCATCCTTCATAAAGAATATACAATATTTTTTATGTTACTAGCTAAGAACTCATCAATACCAAACAAGAAAATTAGAGAAAAGTTACCATCCTATAGTTGTGGGTCCATAGGTTAGTTTGCCTGGTATAGTATGACCAAAGGTTCTAAATTAGAGGAAGCCAATGTGTTATTTGCATTATTAGTATTACTACTATAAGGCACATATACAGGGATTTCTATATATTCCAAAGATATATTAATTTGAGAGAGATTCACTTATTCCTCTCTCTGTACTTGTTCAGCCCACATTAATTTTCTAGACTAAGCTTCAATACATTCTGCATAATCTATTGAAAATACAGATGAGCTAATGAACATGTTTCTTTGGCTATTGATACTAGGAGATGGAAATTGTTCTCTAGATAAAATAATCTCAAGATCCATTGAAAAATACTTAAGATGACTTGGTTAATTATCATGAGGTTGAGAAGTGAAAAGATTTAGTGTATTTGCTAATTCTCTTCTAGATACTACCATACAAGATAATGGTAGAAGAAAAAGAAGTGATTGTAAATTTAATCTTTTTATTCCCATATTTTCTATTTTTTTATATCAACAATTTATTACACAAAGTATGATGGCAGACTATGATAACTACATCATAACTACTTACATAAGGACTAATGAAAAAGAGAAGAAAGAAAGAAAAATAGAAGAAAAGAAAAAGAAAAAAGGAAAAGAGAAGTAACTAAGTATAAAGTGAGCAAAGAAAACAGTTACACTAGATAATATCTTTATGAAAAGAGAAAGTGCTAGGATTAAATTTCAGAAAAGCCACCAGTTGACTAATCATATCCCTTAGCACCAATATTTGTTGAACCTCCTGCAATTGTGGAGGATGTGGTGTCTGGCTTCAATTGGATAAGATTTATATGAATAGCTGAAGTTTTTTCTTAGAAAGAATCTAAAATAATATTCCTCTATTAGAGCATAGTTTGTTATAGCTTGGATGGCTCTTGCATATAACAAGTTTGAGTGCCTGAAATACTTGATCTATAGTCCTTCTTTGATATATGAGGGTTCAATGTTATAGAGATCATTATCCAGAAGATTAAAGAAGTAGTTATCTTTGAGATCAGATGTCTGAAATGTCATACACCAATTTTTTATAATATTGTCACTTTTTTCTTTCTTATCAAAGTCTCACAATACTTTGGAGGAGAATAAAGGAATGAGATTAAATTTATGTGTTTCTTTATCAACTGATGTATGATGAGATCATTTGAAATTGCTTAGACAATCCTAAAATTCAATAGAGTTTGTTGAATGTCTATTAAAGAACATTCTAAGGTTCTTGGTAATAATGATTAATTACAGTTGATAAGAGTGAATAGTTGAGTCAAAAATATATTGCACTAAATAGATGGAATCAGTGATAATGATAATATAAGAAGCATTCAGAATTTGGATAGCTTGATTAATCCCACATTTGATAGCAAATAATTCAGCCTCAGTTGTAGTGATATTAATAGCATGATAGAGCATCTTCTTAATAGAATTGGAATAGGAATGAATATGAGTGATATACATGGTGACATTGGTAATGCTAGCATCAAGAACAACAATGATGGGCTTTGGATTTAACCAAGCTTTAGCAAAAATTTCATTGAGTTTATGGATATGAGTAGCTTTGCTTCCTTTATTTTTGTGAATTGTTCAATGAAAAAAAAAATAACTAGAGAAAATTTGCTATTTAGAGAATTAAATAAAGAAAAGACATCATTGAGACAATTGTTAATATTTACAATAGAACTCTTGATATTAAGTTGCTGTTTGAAAGTCATATTTTCCAAAGAGAAATAATGAAGAAAAGAATGAATGGTATGTCTGCTTTCAAAAAGAGATTTGATAGCATGACTAGATGGTAGAGTCAAGGTCCTGAGTTGATATCTACTACTTAGAATGAATAAAATTGTTAGAAATCAACTGAAATTAAAGTCTTTTGATGAGTTTTTCCAAGGTATTCAGCAAAATAATAGAACAAAATGCTTTTGGAGAATCATAAGCCACTTTATTAGATTTGGGAATGATAATAGACAATGACATTTTGAAGTGAGATGACCAATGACTTATATTGATACACACATTAACAATATTGATAATATTAATAAGGTATTTTTTATCTTTGGTAACAGCTTTGAAATATTTCCAAGAAATATAATCTGGTCCAGGAGTAGATGAATCATTGCACTTGATAATGGTACTTTTAAATTCTTCATTAGAAAAAGATAGCCATTCCAAATTTGGTTTCAAAAGAAGTTCATTTAAAATGCCAAGATTAATATGACAATTTTGTGCCAAATTGAATATCTGATGTAATATCTACCAAAAATTATTGATTTCAATACAGGGTTGTCCATTAAATTGAAGTGCTTCAATTGCTAGTATTTTGCACTTTTTAACCCAATTTATAAGATTTCAAGGCCTATAATTTTTCAAAGCAATTTCTTAGATTTTATTATTGAAAAATAATCTCTTGGTCTTCTTGATGACTCCTTTAAAAGATTTCCAGTCCTCAATGATCTTTAAAGACCTATGAATCTCAAGTTTAGCTTGATAATCTTTATTTCACCAAGCTTTGGAATGTTTAGTAGTGTTAACCTATCTTGCATGTTTATACCAAATAGATTTTGAAATATTTGTGTATTCTTGAACTTATAGTTCAAGAGAGTCCTTGTTTGGAATAAATAAAGTATCAATGTTTCCTATTGCTTTGATAAGTTCAGAAATAAAGTTTTTTTCTTCTTCTTCTTCACTGTTCTTGATAATAGTTTAATGTTTATCTCAAATGAACTCTTTTGCAATAAAAATGTCAACAGTTAAAGGGATGTGATCAGATGGGTATTAGAGTTTGGGGATAATAACATAATTGTTGAACTTGATGGAATTTTAACAAAGAAAAAATAAGTCAATGACTAAATTTGTGTTATTGGCATTGTTAGAATAATGAGTAGGAACTTGTTGAATAGGATATAAAATTTTGAGATCAAAAGAATCTGCAATGTCAAATAGAGAGTTACTGTAAGTTGAATAAAAAGGATAAGAAGAATTCTAGTTTCTATCTCTGATATTGAAGTTACTAGCCATAACTAGAACATTATAAAGAGTGGCTTCAGTATTCTTGAGATACTTTAAAGCTGATTGATAATCATAAGAATAAGCATTGACCATAAAGAAAATATCATCATTGTTAAAGAATGAAAAGCAATTAATATCTTTATGGTCAAAAATATCCTTTCTTAAAGAGAAGTGTATATAGAAGAGTCAAGTATTGATGTAAGAAATAACTCTTGTATGATTGTTATTATCAGTTGAAGACCTAGAAAAAGTAAGCCAATTGGGATAATTAGGAGCTCTTACAACTCTGTCTTCTTTCTTGTTAGAAAAGCTCAGAATAGTACAAATGAACAACAATAGGGGTTTCTGAATGAAAATAATGTCAAATTCTTTTCTAGTTTCTAAAATGATGTCAGTCAGAGATTTTTTCTTTCAAACATTCTGTGAAAATAATCTGAGATTTTTTAAAATCATAAAATCTCACTGTCTACAGTTAAGTGAATTGAAATACTTCTGTTGTTGTAAAGTTCCTAATACTTTTTCATGTGCTATTTCTTGTTAAAAAATATCTCTAGAATAAACAAGTGTTGAAGTTAGCTTGATGATCACCTTTGCAATTCAAACATTTGAATATATAAGAGCAAGATTTGTCTTGCTTGGTTTTAAGTCATGAGGAGTTTGTTTTGAAGTTTGCTTTACAGTATCAAGCAAAATATCTATAGTACTCAACTTTGTGGAGTCTGTTGCACTTGATACATCTTGAACCTTGAAAGTGGCACATAAAGGTAGTATGTCCTTATTTCCAACAGTTTTTGCATTGGAAAACTTCTGGGTTTATATGTTAATCCAGATGATTGCTATGTCAGATTTAGATGATGCCTTGATAATTCTTGGCTTGAAAACAAGGATTACATCATTGAAAATGTGTATAGATTTGATGATAAATTCAACAATGCTAGAATTGACAAATACATTAGTATTTTCCATAATGTAGAAGATACCTATGATTTTAAGATAGGATTTTGATTGTGAAAGACAAGAGGATATGATATCTTTAAATTTAATTGTATTAACATTTTTGATATATTTTTCAATAGTAGAAAGGTCAGATTGAGAAGTAATCTTGTTAGTGGTTATGATAAGGCTTCAAAGATCAGAGCAGACAATGTTAGCTATAATATCAAACTTGATATTTCTAAAAGACTTGTTAATATTAGAAATATGATCACCAGATAATAACATAAGTTTAGGAATGTTATCACCCATAGGAACAATGATCTGCCTTTTGGAAGGGCTCTTTGTTATCATGTTGATACAAGGTTTTTTCTTTCTTAGTTTATTGATGGATTTATGAATTTTTTTGATTTTCTTTGATAATAAATTGGGAAATTTTTTTTTGATTTTCAATATGTCCTTGATATTAGATAATGACACTTGCACATAAGAATGTCTATCTTTGTTAGTGCTCTCCACAGATTTCTTATCTTTCTTCTGATAAAATTTCCATTTTTTAAAGTCTTCTTTAGACAGTCCAGGTGAAATAGATGGTAAAATATTAGAAACTTCCACTGGTTTGGTAACAAGCTTCCTATTCTCAGGTTTTTTGCTAAAATTGTTAGGAGTCCTATTAGTAGAAAATTAAACAGCAACATATTGACAAAAAAACATATTCTGATTTTTCATTTTTAATTTGTTCCATTCTTCTTCATAAATGAAAAAAAATAAGTATCCAGGCTGCCTGACCAAAATATGTAATAGCTGGAATATCTTCTTCATTATTGTTTAGCAATTTATTACACTTGATGTATTCCACAATTTTAAAGAGAAACTTTATAATATTATTGTTGTCTACTACAAGAGTTTCACTAGTTCCAAAAATGGAGATAGGATGATTCTAACTATTCCAGCACTTAGAAAAGACCAGTTGCTTATCTCTATAAGGAATAAAGAAAATATCAAAGTCTTGAGGAAAATATATGTTTGTGCTGCAGTTGTCTATACTTTTCCTATGAGAAACTTGCATGTTGTTGAGAGTATTAGTCTTTTTGTTATAGTTGGTATCCTCCATATTGGAATTGGCATAAGATAATTGAAAGTCTTGTGGAGAATCTATTTGCTTAGCCTACAATAGGTCTATATTCTGTACCTCTATTCTGGCATGGTAAGAAACAGAGGATGCATTGGAATGTAATGAAAACTCTCTAGAGCTATCTGATGTATCCTCCATTCCTTACCTTCCTATATTTTCTACAATGTCCAAAATCAAAGGTAAAGAGTAATTTTGTTTAAATATCTATAGTCCTATACTATATGCTTCTTACCATTCTTTTTTCCTACAAAAAACACTAGTACTATTTCAGGTGACTTTGAGAGTCTAATATACTCTTTTCTTGATTGTTTATCAATGAACTTGTGTACTGATCCTCTCTCTTCTCTTGATAATAGATAAATCTTCCTCTTCTTTAGTATAAACCCTTCTTTTATATCTATTGCATAATCCCACATTTTCCTTGTTGATATTCTCTTGCTTGCTTTCTTCCCAAAGATATAGATTCACTTGTGAAACCTTAGAGATACCAATTTCTTAGCTTCTTCCTCCAACTTTGCTACTTCTTCCTTTTTATCCCAAATCTCCCTATCTTCTTTACTTCCATTGTTCTTTCTATTTTTGATTTTTTTTTCTGCTTTTCTTTCTTCTTTTACTCCTTCTCTTCTCACTTCCTTTTATTTTCTTCTGTCTTCTCTTTTTGTTTTTGTTTTTACTATCTTTGTTTTTCCTGTTTTAGTCTCTACTGCTTCCCACTCCTCCAGACACCTCATTATCAGACACCTCATTATTACTTCCTCTGTTCTCCAGTCAATCTTAGAATTGTACCATGCAAGTCATAGCATTTCCAAAATCACACTCTACTTCTGTCCTCTTATTACATATATCTCTATTTCTTCCTATGTTTCTCATAAAATATATTTACTTCCACTGTGTTTTCTATCAGTCTCTCCTTATTAAATGTACCATCTACATTTTTTACATATATAAGTTTTTCTATTTTTCTCATCTTAAACTCTTACTTTCTCACAAACTTAATACTTATAACTAAACCTATTACCCTACTATCCAACAATGCTTCCACTGTGATTCTCTCTTGTGTATCAATTCTTTCAAGCCCAATCTTTACTGTTACTTCCCTTAGAAGAGGTTCTTCTAAATCCAGAATACCAGCTTGTATAACATGACTACTTAGTACATTGAATTTATTATAAAAGCCCAGTTGAGGACTACTAGACTTTCCTTCTCTTTTGAAATTGTCTCTGTTATTATAATTATCCCTATATCTGATTCTTCTTTCTTGCCTCACAACTCCCCAACTTCTACAATATCTTACAATATGATCAAACTCTCTACAATTATAACAGTTTCTCTTTTTATTTATATCAATTGCATATGAATCTCTTCTTATTCTTTCTGCTTGTCTTTATAGGAGGTTTCTAACTACCACTGCATTTGTTCTCTTCATTGGAATAGGCCCCACTAGCACCTACTGCTCTTCTTATCTCCTCTGCCATACTTGGAGTGAAAAAATCATAACTTGAACCTCTCTTGGTTATTCCCTATTCCAGTCTACATCTATTCTTGATTTCCACTTCCCTTTTTTCTCAATCTTTCTTCCCTCTTCCTACTCTCTCTCTAATACCTATCCAGATTAGTTGTCTGCTTATACCACTGCTCAATACTTCTTAGAGGTTGTTTCACTTCCATTAACTTTCTTCTGATAACACTGTCCATCTCTCTCTTAAACTCTTCAATTAATATCTGTCCTTCATACCCACTTCTTCTTGCACAAACTTCTCTATTGTTCTTATTCCCTGTTTAACTTTCCTAAGCTTGGCTACTTTGGCTAACTCATCATCTTCTTCACAAAATTCTCTCTTTAATTCTACCAAGGAGTCTCCTACTAATGGAAACTCCAATTCTCTTACTTTTATATCTTCCAAAATTGTTATGATCAATGCCTCCAGGATACAACATAGAGAAGGGCAAAGGGTATGACGACATGATTGGCTATGTTGTAGTGGTCTCAGTCAGCGCCTCATGTAGTAGGTGCTACAACCTTACTTTATCCTCACAGTCTTCTCATGTTGTCTTATTCATATGCCTCATGTACTGAACATTGTTTTCTCATGTCATACTCATATATATAGCATAAATACTATCCTGTATCCTTATGCTTTACCATTTTATACAATCTCTTATCTTCTCTCAAGTCTTTGCCTAAGTATAACCTGAGCTCTAGCTTAAGGTTGTAACAAAAATATTTTCTTTCTAAATATCTGCTAATCTTTTTTGCATATATATCAAAATCCACTAAACTTGTTCTTCCACTTCCATATCTCTCACTATTATCCTAATATAATCTACATATTATAACAAACCTGCCACTTAACTCACTTCTCTACTAAAAAAAGGTAGTTTTACCATCTTTGCCTAGTGCCCAATTCTGGGCTTTGAAGTTGCTTCTTCTTTTTCTTCTGCTCCTTTTACTCTTATCACTATTTCTACCAGTTGTGCCTACATTACTATTATCTGTTCTGCTTATTGTCTTGTTAAGAGCTGCAACTACTCTACTTGATTGTGTTCTAGCTAGATAGGAGAAGTTTAGCCATGTATAGTGCATTAAAGCTCACTATTTATTGTAGGCATACCAACCTTTTGTGGACATGTTTTGTATAGTATTAGCTCTGTACTATAGATCCACTTGTAACTTGTCTATATAGAAAAACAGTAATTGCTCTTAAAGCATTATTTAGAGTAGAATGGTCTTCTTAGACCAAAATTGTTTACATTTTTTAAGACAGTAGCCAGTAGTTGAAATAGTCAGTAAAAAGTATAAAATAGGATAAGAAGAGAGCCTACTAACACTTACAGAAATTATTTCAAGTTTGGAATATGAGTTTAAGAGTGAGGCCAAAATAGGCTTCTCTCTCTTATCCTTATATATATCTTCTTCTTCAATACTACTACCACTATCACTACTATCTATACTAATAGATTCCTCTTCCCTTTACAATATGCTTTATACTTAGAGCCCAGCAAATCTTTTGAACTAAAGACAATATTATCTTTAGTCAAGAATGATAAAAGAGTAAGAGAAAAGAATAAAGAAGGTTCTGTGTTCCATAATCTCAGAGATGAAAATTAAGTTCTAATATTATAACTTAGACTTAAGAGTGAGTTCTTAGTACAAAGTGTCTATCTTATATATACTAGCTAATAGTCCATGTGAGACTACCACTAACCTATTCTAAAGGCCATATATACTTCATGAAGTCAACATACTGTTTATTATATTATGTGATATTTGTAACAGTATTATATGCTAAGTCTATTCATTTGGAAGATATATCTCTATGATGATATTACCTCTTAACATTCATAACACAAGCCCTTTTTCCATAATGGCTATTCTTTTCATAACATATCCCTATAATAGTGTTAAAAATGCAAAAATTGAACTTTATTTTATTTTTATTTTCTGTTCTTCCCAGTCTATTCTATTTTTAGAAATATGGTTAGGAATCAGTGGGATGTTACATATCATGGTCACACTGTCATGTGATCACATACCATAATAAAAAATAGTAGAAAGTTCTAAAAGGAATGACATCATACTATATATTATATATATGGTGGCCTTAAGGCAGACACATGGTTATTTAGGGTAGGCTAAAGTAGTAGTACATAGACCAGTAGTCTGAGGTATATAAGGTAGATAATCCTGTACAGAGTTTTCTATTGAGTTCTCTTGTATTAACTCTAATACAAAGTTCATTTGCCTGATCAACTCTAAGGTCTTGAGTTTTTAACAGATAGTGATACAACAACCTGCTAGATATCCAGTCTTATATGATAGGGATACTTCTATCTAACTTGGTCTTCTATAGCAGAGTCTTATCTTACTCATATCAATATCTTATGACTGAAACTCTAAGCATCTCCTATATTACCTACTTATATATAAGACTAGTAATTACACTATAATCTGCTAGTCTGATAATCAATGAAGATAAACTCTTATTGAGCTCAATCTCTGATGTTTAATGGTAATATACTAATCAGTACTCACTTTCATATCAGACTTTATTCATTCATCTGAAGTTGCAACCACACAGCAGATAAACAACACAGTACATAAGCTGAAGCTAAGGTTATTTTATAAATTCATGTCACAGAGTTTACATACTCTATATATCTCCAAGCCAACTTCACAGACTTTTATCTCCTGGTATAAACTGTGTCTGACAAACAGTCATGTATAATATTATACTAAACTCTAACTTTAAGTTTCCAATAAAGAAAATAAAATAAAAATAAAAATGAGAAAGAATAAAATAAAAACAAAGTCTATCATCTTCAATTAATACACTTTGTCTTCTATATTTCCATACTTAAACTAGCTACTTCTAACATATTCTCTAAGAGAACTCAACCTATTCTAGCATTAGTTATCATTAATGGAGAACCCAAGTATGGAATCTTACAAATTATGAACTTTAAAATTAACTAAAAATAAGCTTACAAGCTTCTCTATAAGATTATTTGGGTAGAATATGTAAATACTAAGGACAAATCTAAGTAGCTTCCTACCACTGAACTCATATTATAAACTTAGTCTCTGCCAAGCCTGGACTTTTCTCTCTATCTTAATTATTTTGTTACAAAGTTTAAACCCTATCCTCTACATATTTTAAATAGAATTTTTTCTTGTTTTCTTGTTTCTGTTTTTTTATACTATTTCTCCCTCATAATAATTTTAATTAAACTAATTAATGGAAGATAGAAAACAACATCTACACTACTACTATTACTACCTTCTCTTTCTTAGTCCCAATCTCTATAGACATCTTGTCAGATGCAGTTCACACTAGGAGATGAAAGTCCATAGGGTTGGCTTAGAAATATGTAGGGTATAGAAACTCCATGTCATGAGTGTTATGATTCAAGACTCAAAGCGTTAAGTCAAGAAACAACTCTTGTATTGGAGTGATACAAGAGAACTCGATAGAGTTCCTAGTACAAAGTAGTCTATCTTATATACTAGTCCCCATGGTCTGTGCTAACTACTGTGCACCCTACCCTAAATGACCATGAGTATTACATGAGGTTAGCATGTGTTGTCTATACTGTATGATGTCACTTTGTTCCAGAACCTTCTACTTCATTCTTCTAAGTCCCGTGATCAGTCTTGTGACTACACCATCAAATTGTGACTGATGTGACAGCGTGACTGATAACCCCTAACCCGATTTGTTCTAAAAATAGAAAATAGAAAATAAAAGACAAAGAAAAATAGAATAGAAGAAAGAAAATAAAAATGAATGAAGTCCACCGTTAACGATCTTGACAATGAGTTCAGTGATGCAGACTTGTTAGAATGACCTGTGCTTCAGTTTATGTACTGTGCTGTTTGTTTACTATATAGTTGCAACTTCAGATAAGTGGATGAAGTCCAAGATGGAAGTAAGTACTGATTTGGTGTGTCACCATTGAACATTGGAGATTAAGTTCAATAGGAGTTATCTTTATGGATTATCAGAGACTAGTAAATTATAATATAATCACTAGTCTTATATATAAGTAAAATATATAAAAGATGCTTAGAGTTTTAGTATATTACTCTAAGTGAAGGTTTCAGTAGTGAGATACTGACAAGGGTCAGATAGGAGAACTCTACCATGAAAGATTGAGTTAAATAGGAGTATTTTCATTATAGAAGACTAGATATTCCAGATGTGTTGTAAGAAGAATAGCTGTTATAAAAAATAAACTTATCTTAAAGATGTTTTAATAACTATACTGCTGTAGGAACATATCTTCAGAATGTATGAACTTAATATATGACATATCTCTTATCCACTCTCTTTGACCACTTTTTACTTCTTACTTTTCTCTAGACTTATTTTTCACCTTATTGTCAGGCACAGTTAAAGTCTATAAGATAAGCTCAGAGATGTGTGGACTTGTGGAATGACCTTGGCTTTAGCTTATATACTGGCTGTCTGTCTGCTGCATAGTTGAAATTTCAGAGAATAGAAAGAAGTCTGAGATGAGAGTGAGTACTGATTTGGTATGTTGCCATTGAACACTAGGGATTGAGTTCAATAAGAGTTTATCTTTATTGATTATCAGACTAGCAAATTACAGTATAGCTACTAGTCTTATATGAGTTCCTACTATAGGAGATGCTCAGGGTTTCAGTAATATAGCCCTTATTACTCTGAGTGGAGGTTTCAGTATTAAGACACTGACAGGAGTGATTCTGCCATGGAAGACCAAGTTAAATAGAAATATCTCTGTTATGAAAGATGAAATACCCAGATGGTGGCATCACTGCCATAAGACATGTTGCAAGAAAGATGGCTGCCATAAAAGGCAGGCTTGTATGGTTGGGAGACAATATCACCACAGAGATGTAATTTCTGGATGAGTAGACTTGGCATATGACACTTATTTCAAATTGTTATAAAGCTCTTAAGGCTCATTTGTGAGATAACATTATTATGTTACTAAGTCTTGGAAGAACTTGACAACTCTATAGTGTTTTTTTGACCAAATCTCTAAATATCATTGAAAAGATGCTCAGAATTCTACTATAAGTAAGGTTTACACTTTACAGTCTGATAGTATTTTATTACACTAGGATACACTTCTGCTTGATAGAAATATATCTTGTGTAAGCCAAAAGTTTGCTATAGAGAAGAAATTTAGTAAAAAATATAATAATCCTTTTGCTTTCTTCAATGGCCATAGCTAAATCTCATTCTATGAGAAAATCTCAAGGATCTTCTTTCTTTGCTTTTGTTTTGCTAAAGATAGAATCTTAATATTCTTCAGAATATTGAACTTTCTAACCAGAGCTATCTTCTAGAGCTTTTTTAGCTCCTCTTTTCACTGACTTTGTACTTTCTTCTCTATATATTTTCTTTCTTTCTTCTCATACTATTTCTATTCAGCATTTTATTTTTGCTTTGATATCTACTACTAGTTAAGTCTTCTTGACTACCCATACCTCATATTATACCTTCACTGCCTCTTCAAGGTGAACCAATAGTACTTACTTCTTATTATATCAGTGTTCTAGTTCTTATTTTTGTCTTGCCAAAGCTTTGGCTTCTAAATTCAAAATAAATGGGACTTAGCAGAGGATTTTCAAGAAAACATAGTAGTAAGAAAAAAAGAAGCAATTTTTTTCTTTTATATTGTTATAAAATAATCATGTATTTCCTAGGTTAACTTCAAAGGCTCAGTTCCAAGAGAGAAATATTGTTATATGTCAAAGTCTAATCCTACAAATAATCCATCTTCCATAATAGTATTATTTTTCTTCAAACTCTATGAGTACTTGGTCTTCCATAGCAGAAATTACTTTTATTCTAAATTTTACACTTAGTTAGTATTTCTCTATAGATTAATTCAATCAAACATCAATTTAATCAAACATTTGCCCAGCTTAGAGCCAGGCTTAGACACTAACTTTACTCAATATGGATAATTGCTAAACTATGTAGTAATAGCACCACTTGAGTTTTCAAGTGTTTTAAATACTTTCCCTTGTATTGAATAACTGGTAGATACTCTATAATCTCCAGTCTAATAATTAACAATAGTCTTTATCACAACTAACACTCAATTCTAGTGTTAAGTTGACACACTTCTTTTTATCAAAACTCCCCCTTTTAAACTTCATTTGAACTTCCAAAGTTGTGACTAAGTAATATGTAGACAGCACAACATATAAGTTGAAGCTAAGATCATTTTAGAAAGCCTACAACCCTGTATAGTTTAATGAATTTCTATACTTATTAAACTTTGCTAGCTTCATAGACTTTTGCTCTCAAGAGTGAACTATGCCTGACAACTGCTATCAACTCCTTAAACCTGAAATCTGGTTATATATGCTATAACTTAGGCCTAGGTGCTAAGGTAAAAGCATACTCATGTATTGAATAATACTTGATGAAGTTTTTCCTACAGAATAGTCTACTTTATATATCTCTGGAAGTTAATGTGCATATCTAATCTACTTAAACTATTACTAAGTTCTTTTAGTAGTTTCTATAATATTTTACCAAGTTATATAACTATGTAACTGTAATACATGTCATGCTTTCATTATGCTTTGTAACATTTGTGATTATTACATGTGACATCATATGACATCTCTTAGCTAAGTCTAAAGAAGAAAAAAGAAAAATTAGAGAAGAAAGAATAAAAAAATAAAAAATGACTGAGAATTTCTGACAATACAAAGTTTGTAGTGATTAACTGTAGTAGTCAATTGTGAGATGGTAGCTTTTGCCCAGTCTTTCTTTTCAGAATGAATGAGTATCTAAAAGGGGATGTTAGAAACATCATATGCTCATTACTTAGAATAGCTGTATTTATTAAACAACAAAACTCAAAGACAAGATAGCAAAGGATATCTCTTAAATTGCTGAATCTGGTTTTGTGGCATAGGAATCCTTATCTGCCATTTACAAAGCTGGTTAAAACAGATTGGCTGCAAACAAGAATAATAAATCATTCAGACAGTATGTTTCAGCATAATTCAATAAGATACCTAGCAAAATCACACTCCCTAACAAATCAGTGAAAGATAAACAAGCTGATATATCTAGAATTTTTCTACCTATTCCTTTAAGGCCCAGCAAAAACATTTTAGCTAAGTTAAAATTTTTCAAAAAAAATTTAATATCAACTTTAAACTCTCAAGCAAACAAACAAACCCTTGTATGCTCAAGCATCCAAGAGTGATGTCAAGATATAGTTAAAATCAAGGACATTTTTCTAAAGCTCTCTACTAACAAAGTTTCTGAAATTTACAAAGTCATTAACAAAAAGGTAAACCTAGGCTTAATATAACTACTAAAGGTCTCTCAAAGAAACATATTATCATTCCTATGGGATCAAACAGCACTGAAAAGGTAATGACAAAAGTGAATATCTATGTTTCCAACATCAATAGGCTCTTGAAAAGAGTGAAGTCTGAAATCTCAGTAGATTTTATTCAATCCAACAAGGTAGCTGCTACTTCTGATTTGAATATTGTCAAAAAATACATGAAGGATTTAAACAGCATCAACTTCAATGACATCATGAGCTCTAGGCTTCCCTAGTTGAAATCTTACTTGAAAATTCTGGGTATTCTATATTTTGTTGAAGAAACTAATCTTCCCATCTCTTCTAATATCATTAAAAGTGTCATGAAATCAACTTATGTTTTCAATGATATAGTATCAGTATCTCAATCTCATGTCATTAAAGTCTTCCCAAAATCTAATATAGTAGTTATTTGGGTTGACATAGAATTTCTAAAATAGATCAAATGCAAAAATACTTATCAACAGATGCTTCAATATCAGAAGTCACATTGCCATGATTTGAGGCATAAACATAAATTCTAGAGTTCTATAGTGTAAAAATTGCTGGAAATGGAGGCACATAATATTTACTTGTTGTACATATGAGTCCAAATGTCCAAAATGTAACAGACTACACAAACTATAACACCCCAGAGATATAGTATAGTACTGTAAAACTAATTTTAAAACTAACTCTTCTAAACTCAAAACTCTAAAAGAAGAATCATGTAATCATACATTCAAATGCATCAATTGCAAAGATAACTATCAAGTGGATAACTACATCTGTTCTTTCTGGAAGTATAGGTTTAATTGAGACTGGTATAACAAGAAGTCACAGAAGCTCCAAGAAATCAAGGCCAATTTGGTTTGCTCAAGTATGGGCAAGATAAAACAATAATTTTAAAGAAACTAAAAATCTTCTTACAAAATGTTTGCAAGAAATGTCTTCTTACTAATCTTATCCTAGAAAACAACAAAAACTTTGACATCATATTTATTGAAGAACTTTCTTGATTGGTCATCAGAACCATTTCTAGTTTGACATCTGAAGAAGGTGAAGAAGTCATTAGTACTTCTAACCACCCATCATAGATCATATTTGTGAGACATGATGGTAATGATAATAACTATCCAAGATTCCTCATATATATCAACTTAAGGCTCATTCATTCACACTTCTTGCTCAGGAAAGATCTTATAAACTATAGAGATATTAACCTTATTTTTTTTTTCAAATATAGCATCATTTGTTTCATTATTAATGTTTATTCAGATGATCAACAAACTGCCTTGAAATATCTGAAGGATATAGAGATAAACTTAAACAATGTTCTCATCATAACAAGGGATTTTAATATTAGAGATAACTAGGACTTGTCATATTCTCACCATTCTGTATATGCTAACATCCTCAGGGAAGTCACTGACTCATTCAATCTAGAACTGTCAATGCCTATTGCACAAGTTCCAACAAGATATGCAAACAATTCCAATAACTCCAACTCTATGATTAACTTAATGTTTCTTTAGAATAATACAGGAGAATTTAACACACATACTATTTTACCAAACTTATGAAGTTTATCTGATCACACTTCCTTAATAGTCAATATCATCATCAGAGAAGAATTTATACAAGACAAGAGAAGAATAATTGTCAAAAATAGTGAAGAAGAAGTTAGATTTGTTGAGGAACTGATAAGTAAAGTCAGATGTATTGATATGACTAGTATTTCAGACTACAAAACATTAGAAAGAACAACTCAGAAATTCATGGCTATTACAGAAGAACCTTGGATCAAATATTTAAAACATGTTAATATTACTAAATACTCAAATACATGGTGAAATAAAGACTGTAGCAGAAACTTGTCTACATACCAAGCCTCTAGATCAAGATCAGACTGGAGTAATTTTAAAAAGACAGTTAAAAGAAACAAAAGAATATTTTTTGATGAAAAAATTCAAGAAATCACATCAAAAAACAAGAGACTATAAGATCTCATGAACTGAGTAAAGAAATACAAGTTACTAGAGATAAAAGCCATCAAGTTCAATGAATATCTATATAATGAATTAGAAGATCTTTGACAAGCTCTCTATCAAACTTTCAATTGCTTGAGGAAATCTGAATAGCCACCCTTTTCTAAGTATTACTGATACTATAAAAAATACAGTAGTTTGTTTACTTCAGGACCCAACCACATTTCATGGAATCATCTCAAGATTTTGGTAACTAACTTCAAATATGTCACCAATTTCATCAATATTGCTAATTTGTACATTAACCTCAGTCATTGGCCAATGTATTTCAAGAAATGTACTTTAATTATTATTTCTAAACTAAACAACCTAGTATATGACTCTTTTAAAATGTTTCATTCTATTGTTCTCCTAAACATCTTAGGAAAACTCATTAAAAAAGCTATTAGTGAAAGACTTCAAATCCACTCCATCACTTCAAATTTTGTTCACTTAAATCAATTAGAAGATATTAAACAATACTCCACTCTAAATGCTGGTTTATACCTAACCCACCTAATACAAGCAGGGTGGATTAAAGATTTACATACAAGCATGCTAGCTTTTAACATAGTACAATTCTTTCCATCTCTCAATCACTAGCTTCTCCTAATGATATTAGACAAAGCAGGCTTTGATTTAAGAATTTTCTCATTCTTTTCCAGTTAATACATTTGGAACAATTTTTTCTCTTCTTTTTTCAGAGCAGATATAGATATAAGTCATGGATCAGCCCTCTTCTCTATTTTCTCTACACTTTATATCACTCTAATATTTCATATTTTTGAAAAAAAAACTAGTAGTTTTTTATCTCTTATTCTATTTCTACTCTTTTCTTCATTGATGATAGTCTTTCTATTTCTCAGAGAAAAAGCTATGAAAAATCAAACACCAATTTATTTTATAGTTTAGTATTATTTCTTCTCTTTTCAAACAATTGAGTCTTATAGTTAAACATAAAAAATGGAGATTTTTCATTTTTCTAAGATAATAAAGAACTTTAATTTCCCTTTTCTGGATCTTAGATTGCTAAAAGGATGAGTTCTGTGACCAAAAAATAATTGGAGATACTAAGGCTTTGTTTTCAACAGAAAACTATCTTTCTGTCAATATATTTACTTTTATACTAATAAAGCATTGTCCACCATCAAGAGCATAAAGATGTTGGGGAATTCTACTAGAGATTTGTCACCCATTCACAAACAACTCTTATACAGAATATGCATTATATCAATTGAACTATATAGCTTTCAGCTGTAGTATTATAAGAGGGCATTACTTGTTCAACTCTTAATGGAACTATAGAAAATATAATGAAGAGTAGCATTATAGATTATAAATACTTTTTGAACTTGACCAACTTAGAGAGTTGAGATCATAGCAGATCTTATTCTTATTTATTTCTATCTCAACAAAATCAGTAGGAGACATTATTTAAGAGTAGTGTTTTTATCTCAATAATATGCCATAAACTTTCTTCTTAATGAATATTATTCAAAAAAAGCCAAGCCTCATTGCCTATTATTAGCCTATCTTACTCAAAAACAACACTTAAAGAGTTATCTTCAGATTTTTGTTTAGTTAATATATTTCTTGATTTTTTCACTTTCATATAATAAACTGTAAAGATATAGAAACCAAATCCACTCATTTAAAGAAACTCAATAAAATCTTCAACAATGTCATATACTAAGTCCACCTGTCTAGAACAATATATCCTCATAGTACACTTCTTGTCAACAGCTAAATCCAAATAAAGCCTGCCTTCCACAGCAGCTATCTTACTCACAAAATACCTAATAATGGTAATACAATTATTCAGATATTCTGTCTTCTATAACAGAGATACTCCTATTTGACTCAGTCTTCTATGGTGGAGTCACTCTTATCAGTGTCTTAACACTAAAACCTCCGCTTGGGGTAATAAGGATTATACTACTGAAATTCTGAGTATTTTCTATAGTAGAAACTTAGATATAAGACTAGTAGTTACACTATAATTTACTAGTCTAATAATCAACAAAGATAAACTTTTATTGAACTTGATCCCTGGTGTTCAACAGCAACATACCAAATCAGCACTCACTTCTATCTTGGATCTCTTCCTATTATCTGAAGTTGCAACCATGCAGCAGATAGACAGTATAGTACATAAGCTGAAGCCAAAGTTGTTCCACAAGTCTGCATATCTCCAAGTCTATCTCACAGACTTTCACTCCTGGTATGAACTATGCCTGACAAATAATTCTATTTCAAATTTAAATATTATATTAGTTATTCCTGATACTAGTATCAAAAACAATATTATAACTTTAATTTCCCATATACACAATGGTTGGAATATTATTGCCAAAACAATTCATTATGTAATGCATGTTACCTCTATTTCTACTAAAGTGAAACTTTTCTTGATTAAAAATCAATTTAGCTATTCAAGTTCCAAATGTTAGACAAACCATCATCATCACAGATGCTATTTTAGCTACAAGATATATTTTTGATTCGTCCAATCATTCTTTTCAACTGTATTCTATTACAGTATCTCAAAATCTTAGAGTCTTTTTAATAAGAACTTTAACAACACAATTTTGTTTTGAGATTGCCCTAGCAACAATAAATAGCCTTCTTATTTAGTAGTTGATAAAGAGACTAAATAAATCAAGACAGACCCTATATTTCTATATAAATCTTCATGTGATTTTAGCAAAAAAGAAGAATATGACACAATTTTAAAGAATTAGCAAATAACTTTTCAAGTGTTAGATTATAAGGGGAAGAATTTTTTAAACTTAAATGATGACAACAATTTACCTACCAGACCTACTTACTTGAAGAATAGTGTATAGCTTAAATTCATTAAATACTCTAATTCTTTATATGTATGAGCTATCAGAGCTATTACAAATTATACTTCTATAAGTGAATATTGTCTCAGATTTTTCCCTAAGGAATCCTTTGCTTATCCATGCAGAGACTATTCAATTGAATTATGAAATCATATTTTATATGACTATAGAAGGTATATGAAATACTGGAATTTCAATAGGAAGTTTTGTTATAATTCAATAGTCTTAGAGTTGATCAAAGAAAGAAACCTTGTATTGGGTTAACACAAGAGAACTCAATAGAGAGTTCTATACAGGATTGTCTATCTTATATATACTAAAACTTAATAGTCTGTGCTCTACTACTTTAGCTTACTCTAAATGACCATGTATTTTTCTTAAGGTCAACATATGTTGTATATGTCATATGACATCATTCTTTCTAAATCCTTCTACAATGCTCTATGTATCATGTGACAGTGACCTGTAATGTTATACTAACCTCTAACTTAAAAATAAAGAAAAAAGTAAAATTAAAAGTAAAATAAAATAGAAAACAAAAATAGAGTCCACCATCTTCAATTCTAACAAGTTTTTGAAGAACATTGTTGCTTTTTTCAAGATTGATCTTGAAGTTTTTTTCTTCTATGAAGGCATTACTTAATAGTAGCTTTACTATTATTAATATTATCTAAAAATTCATTGCCTATATTTTCTTTTTTCTTTTCAGTTTTTCTTTTCTTTTCTTTTGTTATGTAAGTAGCTATATTATAGGTACCATAGTCTACCACCACATCCTATGTAATAAATTATTGATTTAAAAAAATAAAAATAAAAAGTATAATACTTGTTAAAATAGCTAAGTAAAGTCTGTAAAGTTGTTATATACTAAGTCCAACCTTATAAATAACCTATTTTCTACAGTGGTATTATTACTCTACAATACTTTGCATATAACCTATCTTTCACAATAATGTTATCTCTTTACAACACTTCTGCTTATAACTCATCTTCTATAATAGTGTTATCTCTCTATTCAAATCTTATGAGTACTTAATCTTCTATGGCAAAGTTTACTTTTTTTTAACTTAAACCTTTGTCAGTGTCTCATCACTTAAACATCTACTTAACATTGTCACTGACATTACTCATTTTATAACTTGGATCTCAGAGATAAAATGAAAGTATACTTTTGTATTGAGTAATATAAGAGAACTTGATAGAGTTTTAAGTATAAGCTAGTTCATCTTATATACTACAGACTATAGTCTGTGTGTACACTACAACTAACCTACTCTAAAGTCTATATATTTTTCATAAGAATATATTATTATTATATTATATAATATTATCTATTCTAAAACTTTTTATAACCTTCTCTTTGTTATATAATCATGTGATATATGACTATTACATATATGATCACTATGTGATAGTTGTCATGCTTTGTGACTTAAATAACCATTATATGTGATATCATATCACACTCTTTGTCTAAGTCCAAAATAAAGAAAAATAAAAGCAAAAACTAAAAATAAAATAAATGGAAAATAGAAAATAAAATAAAATCATGTCCATCATTTACATCTCTGACAAATCAAGACCATATTTTAAAGTAATAGTACTATCTAAGTACTTTTTAATTATTTAAAAACTGGTAAATATACTATAATCTTTAGTCTAATAATCAATTATTATTAATACTAAGCTCTAGCATTATAGTGACATATTTATTCTATCAGTACTCAATCTCTTTGTTATATTCTAATCTGACTATATTTGTCTCAACCTATAAATAATATCTACTAATATATTTATACTCCCAATTCTCTTTCAGTATAGATTAACATACTCTATTCTACCTTAGACATCTTCACTAGACTTTCTGACAAACTCCATAAATTTCCATCTTATTATATTATAACTTAAGACTTAGAGTTTAGTTAAAAGAAAAATCTTATATAAAGTTTATACAAGAGAACTTAATGAAGTTCTTGATACAAACTAATCTATCTTATATATCACAGACTATAGTCTGTACACACACTATAACTCTAAAGTTTATATAATTTCTATAAAGCTAATATATTATTACTATACTATATAATATTATATGATATTATACTAAATTCTAACCCTAAGTTTTTAATAAGAAGATAAATAGAAATGAAAATGAAAATAAGAAAGAAATAAAATAAAAACAAAGTCTACTATCTTCAACTCTAATATATTAGAGCAACTGAGCAAAATTTGTAGAGTTATATAAAGTTTACAATCTTTAAGGAAATCTAAGTTATATTGGAACAAAAATACTTCTACTATTTATTACAAGATATACTTGAATCTGAAACATAGTAAAAGAAACTAAAACAATAATATTAAGAGTATGGCTATAGTATGTTCACTTTATAATAATGGTATAGTGAACTCATAGATAATTAGAGTAGGACTTGTAATAGTAGTATATAGTATATAAATACATCAGGAACTTCTTATTGAGTTCTCTTGTATTCCCATAAAACTCTTAATATAAGACTACTTAGTGTACTATTGACTATCTTGGTTAGTAGTTGTTACAACACAATCCAGAAAAATAATACTAAGATAATATTAGAATAATGGTGTGCAAATAATTAGGAACCTAAGTCAAAATATTTAAAACATTATCTGAAAAGATAAGATATAGTTGAAGTAATAGAAAATAGTAAATTGGTAGTTTAGAAAGTTTTCTGAAAGCACAGAATATGACCATAGAGTTTGGGTTTTATAGTAGTGAACTCTATAAGACTGACAGTAGAGTTTAGAAATGTGAAATGATAGTAAAGTTTATAGTGAGGGCTATAAAGTTCAGAAAAGTAGTAATAGCTATAGAAAAGCCTACAGAGCTTGCAGTTGAGAGAACTTGCTTAGCTAAGCATAGTAAAAAGTTAAATTCTCTTATACATTCTAATATTTGAGAACTATCCAGACCTAAAGTAACTCACTTACAGTCTTTATTTCCTAAATAGCTATCTTAAGTAGAGTACTTTATATATAAGCTAGTAGTTATACTGTAAACTTTTATCTTGAAAATTGACCAAAACTAACACTATCTTCCAATGTTGGCAATAATACATTTTACTATCTTCTAATAAACTTAACTTCTATAAGATTCTAAGTAAAACTTTTAAAATATGTAACAAGTATAACTAGAAGATCATTCAGTATCTATGTTTTGTATTCTAGATAACTTTACTTGCTCATCTATCTTTGAAGAACTCACTACAGATTTCAGATAACAAGTCTAATACTATAAAAGTTAATCTGTATATATCTAATCTACTCTGAAGACTAAGTCCTTCTAATAGGTTTTATAATATTTTACTAACTCACATAACTATGTGACTGTGGCTGTGACACTTGTGACCATTACATGTGACATTACATCATACTTCTTAACTAAGTTTAAAGAAAAAATTAAAGAAATTAAACTATAAAAGAAAAGAAAAATTGGAATAAAATTATAAAAGTAGAAGATATTTAAGTCTATTCTGGGGATTTCTAACACTATCATAAATACTACCTGAGTACATTTTAATCTAGTGGAATAATATTAATATAACTAAAGAATAATTATATCCAGATAGTTGAAAACTTTGATAGAAGTATCTAGAAGGTTAGCCAAGAAAAAAAAAAGTTTATAGCAGCAACATATAGAATAGGGTAGTATTGGAATGCTAGGCAATACTTGACAAAGTTTAATAGTAGAAAGTAGTGATATTAGCTTAATAAACTCTGCAAAGTTTAGTAGAGTTTAGATATTACTAATTAATAGAAGGTAAAGACTCTACAGGGTTTAGTATAGGTATTTATAATGTTTGTATACTAAAATTTTATATGAAGGCTGGTTCTCCTATAGTGTTATAGTATAAGAGTCTTATAAGAATTATAAGAGGACTTAAGAAGGAGTTTCTAACGGATTTCTATATTATATATCATAGTCATAAACCCTAATATTCTTCTAGTATCTTCTATAACCTTCTATCACATATGATTTTAATTACATACATAAGTTATATGACTGGTGATATTATATTATATAACTATATTACATACTCTGTAATAACATGATCTTATTGTTCAAAAACAAAGAAAAAAAGAAAATCAAATTTAAAAAAATAGATAAAAATCAAAATAACATTTGTCTTTTTAGATAATATTCTGGATACTTCAAACCTATCATTGCCAAGTTCTTTTTAAGTTGATGTGAACCTTTTCTAACACTTATAATTATTGAAAGTAAATCCAAATACAAATATTCCAGATTATTGACTCAGATATTAATTGAAGATAAGCTTACAAACTTCTCTACAAGACTATTTAGCTCAGTTATGAGGATATGAAAGATGAATCTGAGTAGTCATCTACCACTGAGCTTTTCCATATTCCAGAATTGATATTTAACTTTATATTGTATATTCTACCAAGTTTAGATGTTAGATAAGGAACATGCCCAGAAGAAGCCATTTATAGAAAAATTACATGAAATATTAGAAGAGTATAGAGACATTATCTAATATATGTGAATATAAATCTGGTATGATCTTGGCAAATATGCTACATTTCTGTATGTTATAATAGTTATATTTAGAAAGAGAATTACAACAGAAAGCAGATTATAGAGAAAGTCAAACTTTTAAGTATGGGTACTCAGAATAGTATACTACACTAGTTAATTTTCAAGCTAAAGAACTACAGAGTAAAGAGATACATGACTTTGGTCACATGACACATCATATAACATAATGTAATAGGCTTAGAATATAGCAGAAAGGACTAGAAGGATGATGTTAAGATACATATCTATGGTATGTTCATCTCATAGTATACATATGGTATACTTATAGCTGATATAGACCATATACTTGTAGTATGTATAAAGTAGAAATACATCAAGAACTTCTTGTTGAATTCTCTTTGTAATCCTTATGAGACTCTTTGCAATATAAGACTACTTAAGTGCTTTATTGACCATTTTAGTTAGTGGTTGCTATAATAACTGGAAGTAGTATATAGACCAAAAGAAAGATATCTACTTCTATAGATGTTTTGGGCAGAGTAAAGCTTAGGTAAGCATTATCCATGATGGATTTGGATGGATCAGATATGTTTGGATGGGTATATTATTATAGTATTATTAAACTCTGATATTTTATTTTAATTTTCTTTTATTTTTATCTATTTTCTTTGATTTGATTTCTTTTTTTCTTTTTCTTTTATTTTTTGGATAATGAAGAGGTATATGACCATGGTCACATGATGTCATAAGCCTAGAATCTGAAAGAAGAGCTGTGTTATAACTTAAAGACCTTAGAGTAGATCAGTAAATAAAACCTTATATTGGATTAACACAAGAGAACTTAATAGAGAACTCTGTACAGGATTGTCTACCTTATATACTAAAACTCCATGGTCTGTGCTAATTACTTCTAGTCTACCCTAAACAGCCATGTGTTTATCTTAAAATCAACATATGTTAAATATGTTGTATGATATCATCCTTCCAGAACCTTCTACACTTTTCTATGTGACATGTGACTGTGACATGTGACTGATGTGTAACATTGTGATGGTGATGTTACATTAACCCTAATCCTAAGTCTCTAAAAATAAAAATAAAAGAAAAGGAAATAACAAATGAGAAAAGATAAAATAAAAGATAAAATAGTTAGAGTCCACTGTCTTGAACTCTGACAGGCTGGAAAAATGATATCAAGATATATATTAATAGCATGTTCACCTCATAACAGATATATAGACATTTGGATAAGATTATATATTATTAGCATGAACTATATATTACTAGTATATATAGTATAGGAATATATTGGAGATTTCTTGTTGAGTTCTCTTGTGATTCCCATAAGATACTTTGCTTATAAGTTTACTTAAGTAGTCTATTGGTTGTCTTGACTAGTGATCACTACAACATGTATAACACTAGACCACTTTTACTATTCTTATTTATCTTTATTTTAATTATTTTTTTCTCTGCTGAATTTTTTTGATAATAATGAGTAAATCATATAAGGGAATTTGTCTATGCATAAAGTTCAAGCACTCAAACTCTACTAAACTCTAGATTATCCTGATTCTGTTATAATTTTAAGCTTGGCTCAGGTTTCAACTTAGAAAAAGACTTGAGAAAGAATAAGAAGAATAGATAAGAGGAATAATCAATTGGTAAAGTGTGAAGATATAAGACTATATTTACTATTATATATACCTATAGACTATGAGAAATAAGAAGGATATTCTTGAGAAAATAATAAGTAAAAAGTGAGGAATACATGATGATACCCCTTCTTGTTAGAGTGAAATATAATAGACTTTATTTGTTCTTATTTATTTTCTCATTTTTATTTTATTTTCTATTTATTTTTCTTATTTCAGACTTAGAATTAGAGGTTAGTGTAATATTATATATAACTGTCACAAACTATCACACAATGTGACACTATGTCACATATTTGCTATATATCATAGTCATAGTCACACAATTATAAATCACATAAAAAAACATAGAAAATACCAAAATAATAATGTTATATAGTATATTTATTATATATTAATCTTATAGATAGCATATAGTCTTTAGAGTAGGTTAGATAAGGTCTCACACAAACCAACTAGCTAGCATATATAAGATAGACACTTTATACTAGAAACTCTATTGAGTTCTCTTATATTAATTCTAATACAAGGTTTCTCTTTTGATTTTGCTCTTGGTTTTAAGTCATAACACTCCTACTACATGAGATGCTAACTGATAAAACATAAAGAAAACACTTATAAAGCATGAGGCATTGATTGTAACATGTTCTCTATTAATCAGTACTTTTCTATTTTACCAAACTCTATAGTCTTTCTTAAACCAACATTACTGAATCCTATGATTAAACTTCACTTAGTACCATTCAACATTCTAATATTACCCCACTCTGATTATCACTGTTGAAATTTTCTTTCCTTTTTTGGTAAATATTTTAAATACTTTCATTAGAGTTCCTAACTATCTAGTTATTATCATTTTTTAGTTATGTCAGCACTGTTCTACCAGATTGGAATGTATTACAGTAGTATTCAGGATAATTTCTATCTTTAAGAGTTCTTATTCTGTTCTCTTAGGACTTCCTGAAGGTATATACCACTTGTACTTAGTCAATTAATATACTTAAGACTTTCTAAAGATTACAAACTCTATATAACTCTGTAGACTTTGCTAGTTATTCTAACACTATAGAGCTAAGTCCTTGAAAAAAAATACTGTTACATACTAATCTGTACATATCCATTATCTGCTATAGATAATAATTAACTGATCTTCTCACCATACAGTCTGATTCATTGTGGATTAGCAGTATTCATTCTATTGTTGGTAACTCTACAGACAACCTCATTGAATATCCAATGCTTCTCATAGTGCTTTTGGACACACTTACAAATATTATGTATTTAGAGTAAAACCAGAGTAAAATCTCCATCCTTTATTTCTTAGTTATTATTTCAGAATCTAGTACTTTCATTTAAGATCAGTAGATACACTGTACAAACTTCATGAAGTTGTAATATTGTTAGGCATGGTTTGTACTTGAAGGTGAAAGTCTACAGAGTTGGCTTGGACATATACAGAGTGTAGAAACTCCATGCAATAAGCTCAGTGATGTAGACTTGTTGGAATGACCTTGACCTCAACTTATGTGTTGTGCCTCCTATGAGCTACATGGTTGCAATTTCAGAGGATGGTTTTGTAAGGAGTTATAAGAAGAGGAGTAAAGTGTGTCACCATTAACACTGGAAATTTAGCATCAACTTTAGTTGATTATCAGGCTAGCTATTACAAAGTGGTCACCAGCCTTAAATACATAAAATAACAAAAGGAGTAACTAAAACAGATCTCTGAGTGAGTGTTTCATTAGTAGAACACTATATAGGAGTTCAGATTTGGAGAGAGGAAAACTCCATGTAAAGTCTGAGTAAATTTGCAGAGTTTGAAAGAGATAATTAGACAACAGACACAGATAAATATGACCATGGATTTTGACTCAAATAAAGCAAAATAACCACAGACTTTTGATAAAATTAAGTCTATTATAAAGTACCAAGCCACTAATGGAGTTTTGGGCACAAATAAGGCCAAATAACCATGGGAATTTGATATCATATTAAAGTCAAACATGTTTCAGACATGTTTTGGAGTTTGGAATATAACAAATATCCAAGTAGTATAGATCAAAGACTAACAACAAGAGAACATTCTCAGTTTGTGTAAGATGAAACTAATGTATTTGCAATATATCTAACAACAAGAGAACATTTTACAAACATCATAAGCAAACACAGCAAGAGGGAAAATATATCTACTCACCTTGGTGTTATAAGATGAAAGTGTGAACAGACTTCAGGTAGGGTTAGGGTTAGGACAGAAATAGGACAGTAGTATTATTATTAGTCTACAACGGGAAAAGGGCATGTGACCTGGAAGTCATGTGAGATGATGTCATAGGCTTAGAGCAGTCTAGAAGAATCTATAGGTCTAAAAGGGTCTACAAGACTAGAAGAGCCTAGACAATGATGTCAGGGAGCATGTACACCACATTGCTACCATATGTAGGACACATGGATGTTAGAGCAGGATGCACAGTCTTGCACAGTCACTGCAGAGTAGACATGAGGTAGATATATTGTTGTAGCATAGACCACTTGTAACTTATATAAATAGGGTAGCAATGCAGTGAGAGCTCCTTGTCAAGTTCTCTTGTGAACTACCCATATTATATCCATTTTTGAGATTTACTTGCTTGTGTAATCATTTGTCATTGTGATAAGTGGTTGCCACAACACTTAGTTTATGCAAAACAGAACTGAGGTGTAAATTGTAAATAACATACATCTATACTACATACTTACTAAGACATCAAAATGTCAAAGAACTAAGTAGAAGAAAGTAAATACTGCCAAAGTGCAGTTGACAATGTAAATAAATGATGTTAAGGCATAAATTCCAGAAATAGGTTCATAATACTACATGTAATAATTTAGTCTGATAATTAGATTACTTAGTAATACACTGTTAGATGTGGTTCACACCAGAGAGTAAAAGTCCATAGAGTTTGCTCAGGGTTTGTACTGAGTGTGAAAACTCATATAAGATGTGTAAGGTTGTGAACTTTACAGAAGAACCTTGGCTTTAGCTTATATGCTATACTATATACTATTTGTCTACTATGAGATTGCAACTTTAAAAAAGAAGCAGAGTCCAAGGGGAGTAAGTACTAATAAGTGTATTGCTGTAAAATACTGGAGTTAAAGATGAAACAATTTTTGTCATATTCATTGTTGGTTATTAGACTAGAGAATACTATGTACCTACTAGTTCTTATATACAAGTATAATATTAGGAAAACTTGAATGTCTCAGAATACAGTCCTAAGTGGAGGTTTCAGTAGTAGAACACTGACAGAAGTTAGTGTCAAAGTTTAAGATAGTAGACTTTATTTATTTCATTTTATTTTTATTTATTTTCATATTTTTGAGATCTAGGATATATGATTATTATAACTGTCACACATTGTAACAAAGTGTGATAGCTATCACAGAGTCAGTTATATATGTTATAGTTACAGTCACATGATTACAAGATATATAAAAGAACAAAGAAAAAGCAAAGAAGATTCTAAAGAGATAATATTATACAATATGTTAATAGCATATTGACCTTATATAGTATGCATGATCTTTAGAGTAGGTTAGTAACAGTCTTACATAGACCAGTAGTTAGTATATATAAGATAGGCATTTTATACTAGGAACTATATTGAGTTCTCTTGTATTAATCTAATATAAGATTCTTCTTTTGCTCTTACACTTGAGTTTGAGTTGTAATAGTTAGTATAGAAAAAACTCTACCATGAAAGACCAAGTACTTGTAGGGTTTTAAGCAAAGGATATCATTGCTGTAGAGAATAAGTCATGAAATAACACCACTATAGAAAATAGGCTATTTTAGATATTGGACTCAGTATATAATAATATATACTCTATCTCATCTATTATCAAACCTCTTCTCTTTTATTTGCCTTCTTATTCCAAAGTTACAACAATGTGGTAATATCACATTCTAATCTGGTCACATCTGTCCTAACCTATAGATAATACTTCTTAACTTATCTACACTTTCAGACCTCTTCTAATATAGATTATCCTCTCTATTCAACCTTAGACATCCTTACTAGACTTCTTGACAACTTCATGGATTTTATCCTAACATCCAAAAACCATTTGAAATCAGGATAGCTCACTTACAATCTCTGTTGGAGTTGTAAATAATAGACTTGAATTTTTATTTTATTTTATTTTCATTTTTGACTTGGGATGGAAGTGTAATATGATGGTCACACAATCAGATGACACAGAGAAGGTCATAGAAGGCCCTGGAACAAATGACATCATATAGCATGGTAACAACATATTAACTGTTATAGCAACTACTGGTCAAGACAAACAGTAAACTACTTGAGTAAACTTAAAGACAAAGTATCAGTATCTTGTGGGAATCACAAGAGAACTCAACAAGAAGTTCTCAATACATTCCTATACTATTTATACAAAAGAGTTATGATTCATGCTAGTGATAAATAGTCCTATCTTAAAGTACACATGTTGTTTATGAGTTCACCACACCATTATCACAAGATAAACATGTTTCTAACATCATTATTCTAGTTCCTTCTACTTTATTCCAGACCTATGATATTATATCATATAACTACAGTCACATGCCTCTTCATTGTTCAAAAGAAAAAGAAAAGAAAATCAAAATAGATTGTTAGTATCCTAGTACACCATGATATTGGCCTTATAGCAAGCACATATACTTTAGGATAGGATAGTTGTAATGTATGCATAGACCACAGTCTGTAGTATATAAGGTAGACTAGTTTGTACTTAGAACTCTATTAAGTTCTCTTGTGATTTACTCAATCTAAGTAAATTTATATTCCTAATCTTAGGACTTAAGTCATAACAAGTCTGACTTCTGAGAGCTTACTAATAGGTCTTGGATAACGAGATGTGAACTGTGTCTAACAGACAAGTAGTTAGGCACAACATATAAGTTAAAGCTAAGATTATTGCTTACTCTATATACTAACTTCATGGTATTGTGAAGCATTCTGATTAGTAAGCATATAGTCCACAATCAGTAGTCCTAATTAGGTAGTTGATGTAAAAAATTTTACATAGGTTGAACTACCACTAATACTACTCATCTTCAATTATTACTTATACTTCCTTAGTTCTCTATCTCTATTAAAGTATTCACTATAGATAAGTGGTTGCTAGTTGTCTACACTGCACCATGCTACTATGTATTCTGTTCCTTCTAACAGATTATGAGCCCCAATTGTCTTAATCTTTAGTTAGTAGCTTTTTAGGCTGCTTTCTATTAATAAGAAGGACTTGACCAACTCTACTAGTGAGCTGACACCTTGTTGCTTCTAGGCTTGTTATGGATTGAGCTAATTCTGAATCACTCTATGCCTACAGAATCATCTTGTATTTTACATATGCTAATAGCTCATCACTAGTTGGGACAAATATTTATGCTTTAGCTATATTTGCTCCCTAATTTATGCTGATTATATTTACTACAGCAATGGCCAACTTTGTTGCTACTCTTTCCAAGCTTACTAGTCCTGCTGACTACTCTTTTTAGGAGATCCATATTAAATTAACTCTTGCTCTTATCACTTATTCTGAGACTGTCTTCACTGCTGAAAATATGCTGAATGCTTTGGTACTCTCTTAGACTACTGATGTGGATGAGATAACTAGGAGAAACTTTCTGGGCTCTCAATCTCTAGCTGTTCTTAATTCTACTTTGCCAGATAACTTGTCAATATATGACCAGTTTAATGCTAAGATCTTTTGAGCTTATTTATGGACTCTTATGGGATCACCTAGTCTAATGTTAGTCTTTGCTGACTGCCAAAAATCAGTGATATTTCAAATTCCCAGTGATCAGAACCCTGTTCTTCAAATTACTGAGCCTGATTCTCTTTATATGAGAATCTATGAGAATAACTGCAATATTTCTCTTTTCTTACAGATTGATGATTCACTAGATTCCTTAACTCAGTCTACCCAATCTATGCAAACTGTCCTTAAATGTGACAATGCAATCTCATATACTAATGTAATAGCTGCAATGAAGGACTTTGTAGTCTTAAATAAAATTAATTATGTATACATGGCTCTAAGTCAAAAAAGATTTGTTTTGCCTGACTTACATATTGCTGTGAATCTCTCTAGATGTGAAAAGGCACTATGCTTCTTATGTAAGAGTAAAAAAGTGCCTTATGGCAGCTTTTATGAAGATGAATAGTTTTTGGATTCTGATGCCTCTACCTACTTTACTCTATTTGAGTCTGACTTTGTTGATATAACTTTGAGTAATTATAGTCAAGTTGAGACTGCAAACTCAAAAGCACCACTATTTATAGTTGCTTCTAGTACTATTCTGATTGAACATGAAATCTTTGACCCTGAGAAAGAAACTAATAAAGTTACTATGTCAAAATTATGACTAGTATATTGTGTTCCTAGTATACAAATATATCTTCTTCCTACTGGACAAATTCTTTAGTCTAGATTGAAAGTAGAAGGTGATAAAAGTAGTTCTACTTTTTATAATAAGTCTGGTAATACTGTCCAATTGGCTACTCCTGACCTTTAAGACAATATCCAGATTGTGAGGACTCACATTCTCAAGTATAATATCCCCAATTCTGTAAGTCTTACAACAAAACACCTAGTTTTTGAGACTTTGCATTGTTGTTTTGGACATGTTTCTGATGAAGTCATATATTGTATTCTTAACAATGTTACAAATGTGAAGAAGGTTCATTTCCCAACACAGAAACACATCTGCTGTGGTTGCACTCTTGGAAAGATACACTAATGTAATTTTTCTGAGAACTCTGTTTGCTCCAGTGAACTTCTAAGATTGATTCACTCAGATCTCCATAAGCTCCCCATCTTGTCTTATTCAAAGTATAAGTAGATGATTACATTCCTTAATGACTATTTCTCCTATTGTAATATTATCTTTCTACACAAAAAGTCTGAAGCTATAGAAACAATTAAGTCAATTTTCCAGATGTGGTCAAATATTATTTCTCATCTTGTAAAGAGGTTGCATACTGACAATGGGGGAGAATATATAACATTAGAATTACAATTCTTTCTAAGAAAGTAAGGAATTATCTATAAGACTAGTACTTTATATGTACACTAACAAAATGGTTGTGCTGAATAATCAAACCACATCTTTCTTGAAAAGATGTAGTTGATGTGATTTTAAAACATGCCTACCAGATTCCTAGTAGGAGTTTGCAATTGCAGCTACAACTCATATATACAATCACATATTTGTTAGATATCTCAAATAAAAAACACCTAAGGAAATCTTCTTGGGTAATAAACCCAAAACATTGCACTTCTGTGTCTTTGGCTATAAAGCCTATGTGTTTCTTCTCAGTGAAATTCATGCCAATAAACTTGTACCATATTCTAAATTGATGATATTTATCAGGTATGAGAATAATAGTTACTGTTTTTTGTGCTATATACAAGAAAATATCATTTAATGCTCCACACATGCCATCTTTGATAAGGAACTTTTTTATAAATACACTGACTTCCATACAAAAGAATACAAATTATATAATAAGTTATTGGACAAAATAAGTCTAGAGACAGAGTTGTTAGTACCTGACTCTTTTGAAAAAGATGAATCTGTTCCAGTATCTATTCTACATACATCCATTTCTCCCATTCAAAACAATTCTCCTACTCATTCTTCTTCACCTTCTCTTTCTTATAAGTTTACATCTCCCCTACCTACTCCAGGGTCTAAAAAGCCTATAGTAGAGTTGAAGAGAATGACAATGTTAACTCTGATGTTGAGATACAACCACTCAGCCCTCAGCAACCTTTATAACCTACTCTGTAGACACCACAAAAAAGTCCTGAATTAAGAAAATCTAAGTATTAAACTCAGATACCTTTTAGAGAAGGAAATATTTATAGAGAATAAGAACATTCTACCAATATCCTGCAAAATTCTTTATAGTAGCCAAGGAGGAGGTTTTCCAACCACAATATGGTTCATAATAGGTATGAAAATGCTTGTCAAAAATTATAAAGAATTTATTAGAATATATAATAATTTTCTGATAATCTATTATCCAGAATAGTAAGGATAAATGAAGTTGATTACTCATATAACTTATTCAATAATATCATTGAGATAAATAGAACCCCATATAATATTCAGTAGAAAGGCAAATGCCCAATTATTAATAATAGAAGTAGAATAGATACTTTACCTCCTACAGGTAAATTAGCTAAGCCAGCTATTACTAGCTACTTGGCATGTCTTGCAAGAAAAGAAGGAGTAGAGTAAATTTGCTTTCTCTTAGCACAATATGTAGCAGAGTCTTGTCCAATTTCCAAAAATCTTGGAGATGTTACTAGATTACTAACTGACATTCAAAAGAAATAGCTTGAGTCCTACCTTAAGAAGCTAAAATTGCTTAATAACAAAAACATCTATGAGTTGTGAACCTCCCTAAGAGAAGAAAAGTGATCAAGAATTACTAGGTATTTAATATTAAGTCTGATGGTCATTAAAAATCTCAACTTGTTACAAAAGGATTTTCTTAAATCAAAGGAATTGACTTTGATAAATTATTTTTTCTAGTTGTCTTTTGTGAGACAGAACACCTATTTCTAGCTATTGTTGTACTTAAAGATTGGGATATCCATAGTATTGATATAAAAACTGCTTACTTTTATAGTAATCTGGATGAAGAAATCTACATAAAGTAGCCTAAAGGTTTTAGGCTACCTGTAAAACCTGGCAAAGAAAAGAAAGTTTGGCAACTCCACAAAGCATTGTATAACCTTAAGCAAGCTGGCTTATCTTGGTGGTAGACTATAACTAAGTTAATCTTAACTCTAGAATTTAAGTGATATAAATCTGATATTAGTGTGTATTATTTCATTGATGAAGAGACTAGAGAGCTTGTTATAGCAATTTTCTATGTTGATGATATTTGCTTCATGGGTTTAAAATATTTCCCACTTCTCTTAAAGTTGAAGCAAAAATTTATGACAAAATGGGAATGCCATAACCTTAAAGAAACCAAAGAGTTTCTTGGAATATATATAAGTCTGTTATGATTGATACCTCAAGGATACAGCATGGAGTTGGGTTAAGTGTATAACATAATTGGCTGTGCTGGAGTAGTCTCAGTCAGCGCCTCATGTAGTAGGTGCTACAACCTTATTTCTTCCTCCTTGTTTCCTCATACTTTATGACTTGTTTGCCTCATGGACTACTTATTGTTTCATTATGTATTCTTAGTATATATAGTGTAGATACACTCCTGTATCCTTACACTTTACCACTTGAATCACATCCCTTATACTTTCTCAAGTCTTTGCCTAAGTGTAACCTGAGCTTTAGTTTGAGGTCGTAACAAAGTCATAACTATAAGAATCAAAAGATCTTTGTAAACCAATCTAAGTACTTGAACAAAGTTCTAGCATACTTTAATGTAGCAACCAACCCAATAAGTACTCTACTGTCATCAGACTATGTATTTAAACCCAATAATAAACAGTATAACTCCAATTTCCATCAAAAGTACTAGCAAATGGTCAGATCTCTAATATATCTAATGATTGGCTTACATCCTAACATAGTATTTGTTGTAGTCAAACTTGCCCAACAGATGGCAAATCTCTCAAATGAGCATTATTAAGCAGGATTGTATCTCTGTAAGTATTTGCTTAATACTTGCAAGTATTGAATAGTATTATAAAATAAACTACTCACTTATTTGTGATATCTGAGCCTTAGGTACACTCTCAGAGGTTTAGAAGTGATTCAGAAGTTAAATAATGATGACAATGATGATTAAGATCAATATAGATGATAAAGAATAAAAATTGATGAAAATTGATGTTGTTAAGTCTGAGGTCTAATCTAATTCTTAAACACAGAGATATATATATATATAAAATAGTGATAGTCCATGCACAAGCTGTTTCCATCATATAATCAAAACTCATATCTGATAGGAGCTGTCATCTGTTATAGCAGCTGTTAGGCTAATTTCAGAAGATAACTAATTATGTTACTATATTAATATGCTTGTATCTCTATAAATACTTATTGCTATAAGGTATACTATATATTATTGAGAATAGTTTGGCAAGCACTTTCTAACACAAGTTCAATTGTGTGAATTTGTCTAGTTGTTCATGAGATATTAGCAAATAAAGCTTTTATAGTTACTGATGATCTAATATCTCAGTTGTTTGTTGTTACTTTTATATATCCCACATATATGTAGGTAATCCTCATTTGGGGCTTTCCAGTACAACTTAGTTTGTGAAAATTGGTCCACTTGTTGTAGAGATACAAGCTGAATGAAGTTTGTGACAGAATAGTTTATATGTTACAACTCAAAGACCTTAGAGTTGGTCAATAAGAAGAATCTTATATTAGAATTAACATAAGAGAACTCAATAGAGAATTCTGTACAAGATTGTCTATCTTATATACTAAACTGCCATGGTCTGTGTTATTACTTCTCTAGCCTACCCTAAATGACTATGTGTTTACCTTAAAGTCAATATATGTTGCACATGTTATGTAACATCATCCTTCCAAAACCTTCTATATCCTTCTTTATAACCTTGTGACTTGTGGCTGTTACTGTGACCATTTCATCTGATGTGACTGATGTGTGACAGTGTGATCATGATGTCACTATAACCCTAACCCTAGATCTAAATAAAGAAAAGAAAAAAGAAAAAGAAATTAAATAAAAAAACTAGTGTTCAGACTTCACATGTCTGATATTATGATGAACTCAGCAATAAGTTTGTTATAGCACACTCTGATTCAAACTGGGCACAAGAGAAACACTCCAAACATATTGATGTTTGCTATCATTACATAAGAGATCTAATTGAGGATAAACAAATTAAACTATATCACATTAATGGGAAAAAGAATCCTGCTGATATTCTGACCAAAAACTTTGGTTAAGTATTGTTTAGTCATTTTCATCCATCTCTTGGCTTAGAAATACTCTAAGCTCATCTTCTGTTTCTATCACTTAATAGCTAATGTCTTAAGCAATGAGGAGTGTCGTAAAATATTCTGCTTAGTAAGTGTATGGTGTATGGCCCACAATTAGTAATCCTAATTAGGTAGTTGATATAAAAATTTTTGCATAGATTGAACTACCACCAATATTATTTGTCTTTAATTGTTGCTCATACTTCCTTGGCTCTCCATTCAAGTATTTACTACAGGTAAGTGGTTGCCAGTTGTCCACACTGTCCTATGCTGCTATGCATTCTGACCCTTCCAACATATGGATCAACCTAGAATGTTTGATTCATCTCTGGATAAGTATTGTCAGCTTGGTCTGCTCTTCTGTGTGACATCTGCAGACTTTCTCACCTGAGTGTGAACTGCATCTAACAAGTTTTCACTTTTGCTACTATCATTATGTATAAAGCTTGACTCTCCTAAGATCAAACTAATATATTTGTAAGTAGCTGCCAGTTGTTTACACTGTGCATGCTTGCTACTTTGCTTGCTCTTTTCAACAGTACTATCTTTATGCCTTACAAATTGGTCATCTCATCTATACTTATTCAATTCTTTATTACAGCCTGACCTAAACTTAAGGTTATAACATGATCACTCTCCAAAATTCTTGCAAATCTTTTTGAGAATGGTAAGCAAAAAGGTTCTGGGACTTTGGTAACCAACTTCTTTGGCCCCTAAAGTTCAGAGAGCTGTCCAAATTTTTCAGCCTTAACTAGAATATTTACCACTTACTCCCATAACTGACTCGGTGTTGGAAAAGGTGCATGCTTTGACATTCCCTTCCACTTCGCAATCCCACGACCATTTCGATAATTATGTATACCGCCTCTGGTACCTGAGTAAGTGTCACGAAGTCAAATTTGTCGGGATGCACACGGGATCCAATTTCACCAATGTTGTGACAAGGAACCATAATGTGCGAACGAGTACGAGACAATAAGCGAGAGTGTCTTGTACGTGTGGTGTCCCTTGTCACATCTATGGTCTGCCGTCAATATATGATACTGTCACTCTATATCTATGGACACACAATATGAACCCACATGAATGATACTTGGTCTGGTTTTCCAACTTCAGTTTGATTGGGACAGCATCATCATTATTTATTTATTTAAATATCGATGTCACACACACACAGTCGACTGATGTGATACCGGTACCAGATTACACGCGGGATAAATACTCCACCAGCTTGTGCGCTTTGGTCTCTCTGCTCTCAACTTCCACCTCATTAGATGCCATTGTTTCTACTCTTATTGAGTCTTTTGGTTGGATGGGTCTGTTACAAAGTGTTCATAGCTCCAAAGTTCAACCCACTACAGCAAATCGCGGGTCCTCCCTATGTCTGGAAAGGAAGTGTCAAATTACATGAGTGAGTCCGCCAGTGAGCACCTTGATCTGTGTTTGTTATCTTCACAATGCTTTAAGCCCTTCGTACTCTTCCAGAGTACATGATATATACGTGCAGAGATACGGGCGATCAATGCGCGTCTGGGGGCCAATGCCAGTAGGCTGAGTTCTTCCCACTTGTCGATGCCCAATTTCATACTCAGTCATGTGCTCTAGGGTGATATACGTTTTTTGACACTGGATCCTTGGTCTGTTCAACATGTCCTGACAAATCCGACGATATACGAAAAACCATGGCAAATACGTCATAACATTTCAAACGTGCTCGGAAACGGTCTTCTCGCGGCGGAGGGACATATCCACAAACGTCAGCGACGTATTGTTGCACCCGTATTCTCCAGGCAGTATGTTCAAGGACTTCTACCTCTCTTCTTCACCAAGGGCAACCAGTTGAAAGAAAAGTGGATGGGTTTAGTTTGTGAAGGTGCTGAAACATACGAGGAACATGTGACGGTGAATGTTTATGATGAACTGAAAAGGGTGACTCTTGAAGTCGTAGGACATGCAGGTCAAGTGATATGGCATTTATTTTGGCTGGAGCTCATTCAAAACAGCCCTAGATTGCGATCTCAATGAGAATCGGGACGAGCTCAACGAATTATTACTTGCACAAAGAGATCTCTGGGACCTCGCGGTTTATCCAATTAGGATCTGGGGATTATTAGTGTCATTATATTGTCCATGGATGACTAAGATCATTGTCAGTCGTACCTCATCCGATTTTAGTATCTGTTCATATGGGTTGTATAGCCGAATGAACATCAGAAGTCCATCAAACGCTCTCAATCAACTATTCGACGTATCACGGATAGACTGATTCGAGAGAAGAAACGCAAGATTGAGGATGCTGTTGCCAATGGCAAGACTTACGAAGGGAATGACTTCCTTAGTCGTTTACGTGAGTTAACCTTTACGAGACTCCTCCGTTTTAAAGTTGAGTATCACTGAAGTGAAGTCTAATGCTGCAAAACACTTGGGTCTTGAAGATCGTATCTCGGACGATGAAATATTTCACAATGTCAATACATTCTTGTTTGCGGGTGCAGATACCACCTCTGTTAGTCTCACATGGACACTTTACCTCCTCGGCCAGAACCTCGATCTTCAGACTCGCCTGCGGAATGAACTCCTTTCTGTCATTCCTGCAGTCTCTATCTCAAAATTGACAGAAGAAGAGATCCACTCTTTGTCTGGCAGTATTTCGAATTTGTCCTACCTTCATAATGTTATCCGGGAGTCATTACGATTAGTCCCGCCAGTACATTCCTTTTTTCGTGTTGCCACAAAAGATGACCAAGTGCCAACCCTGTATCCCGTCCGTGATTACCACGGAAATATCATGGATGGAAAGAGAAGCGTTACAGTACCAAAGGGAACGTTTGTCCACATTCCTATAGAGGGTTTCAATCTAGACAAGGAGTTGTGGGGCGAAGATGCTTGGGAATTCAAGTCAATTTTATCGTCTCTTTTCCATTGACATCTGATAACTTGTAATTTCTTAGTCCTGATCGTTGGGATACCCTACCTGATAAAGTTCAGACATTACCCGGCCTACTCCGTCATATACTCTCATTTTCAGGAGGGCCTCGAGTAAGCCTTTCGGCACCACATCACTAAAGACAAATCCTGACCTGTACTGAGGCATGCGTGGGTATGCAGCTCTCCATGACAGAGATGAAAATGATCCTTTACTTCTTGCTTACTCACTTCGTATTTATTCCCACTGAGGATAAGATCCAGCGTGTCAACATGTAGGTTATATATTTTATTTCTGCCACCATGCCGACTACTCAATGCCATCTTGATCAGTGTCATGACTTATCCGTATATATCAAACCGGTTCAAAGAAGGAAGGCAGTTGCCGATGATCGTAAAACCATTCAGAAAAGCAAATATCACTGAAAAGAAGGCAATACCCATCATACCATAGGCAAATTGCTGATAATCAGTGTTGCTACAGAAGCTCCAATGCAGCATTGACAGTAGGCTAGGGTTGACCAGCAGACGAAGTTGTTCACCAAGTGCACCGTTGGTTTCACTTGCTATTTTTATCACCTTCACGATAGTTGTGTGTTGTGTTGTGTGTCGCAAACACGCGTCATCATACAAATTGTACCATTCCAGCTGCTCAGACAATCTTGTATACCAGTAAGTAACGACATGGTGGATGTCTGTTGTGACAGACATGTGTTATACTTGAGTTCAGCCTATTGTCATTGAATCCAGGTATATAGTCAACAGCTTCCATGTATATCCATTGTCATCTGCCTTCTGTACTAGCAGGAAACTTGGTCTTATTTTTTCTGTCTTTATTTCTTCTTTTGCATTCTTAACTATATTCCATAGTAGATTAATGTTACAACTCAAAGATCTTAGAGTGGATCAATGAATAGAACCTTGTATTAGGGTTAACAGAAGAAAACTCAATAGAGAACTCCATACAGAACTGTCTACCTTATATACTAAGACTGATGGTCCATGCTACTACTGTAATTAGCCTACCCTAAATGACCATGTGTCTACCTTAAGGTCAACATATGTTACACACATTATATAACATCATCCTTTTGGAACCTTCTACCATCTTCTATGATAATATGTGATCATGTGACAGTTTGTGACAGTGACTTGTGACATCAATGCTAAACCTTAGCCCCAGTTCCAAAATAAAATAAAATCAAAAAATCAAAAAACCAAGTCTATCATTTATGATTCTTGTTGTGGTAACCACTAGATACAAAGTCCAATAATCACACAAGCAAGTAAAGCTCTCAGTTGGCTATCAATGTAGAGATCACAAGAGAACTCAACAAGGAGTCTCTGCTGAATTGCTACCCTGTTTATATAAATTACACATGGTCTGTGCTACTTAATAATTACCTTACCCTAAAGTCCATATGTTATCTATGAGATAGCTATGCAGTTAACATGCTTCTTGACATCATCCATCTAGACTGCTCTAGTCTGTTCTAGGCCTTTATGACATCACATCATGTGACATGTCATGTGACTGCAGTGTTATGTGCCACTTCATCATCAATAAAAGAAAAAGAAAATCAAAAGAAAAGAAATATAAAATCAAAAAAATAGATAAAAGAAAAAGAAAAATATTAGTCTTCATACACATCATAACAATTCTGACAATTAACCATTTCTATTCATTCTGTTATCATAAACTCCATTTCTTTTTTCTGTTATTATGTTAGGTCTATAATTTCAGAGATAATACAGGATGGTGAGAATTAAGGAAATATAGTAAATAACTAGACTAAGGAAAGCACAGAGTATTTACTAGTCTTAAATATTATGATTATCAAAATATAATAAAAACAATCTGTTATAAACTATTTTGAGTTATCTATCTTTCATGCTTTATATCAAATTCCAGATGCTTATCTGTTTCTGTAGACTCTTTTATCATAAATCATACATTTGTGTTTCATTGTCTGATAACTTGTTTTCTTGACTTCCTATTATTATATTGTTGAGAGTTAGTCTCTTTGATATTTTCATAGTTATTCACTGTTAAGCTATTGTTCTAGAACCTATGTTAGATGTAGTTTTTGCTTCAAGTGGAAGTTCACAATTGTTATATAAAATAGAATAGATCAAGTGCTAAGACCTTTTTTTTTAAATCAACAATTTATTACATAGGATATGAAGACAGACCATGGTAGTTACTTTGTAACTACATACATTAAGATACATATGACATGAAGAAAAAGAGGAGAGAACTAAAAAAGGAAAAGGAAAAAGAAAAGGAGATTTAAATAAAAGAAAGAGATAAGACAGAGTCCACAAAGTAACAAGCTTTAAAAATCATATAATACTTTCCCCAAATAAGAAAGTATTACTGTTATACATCAAAAAAAGTATAAAATGGCCTATTGTATCCCTTCTCAGATTTCAGTAGTTGTTGTATCTTTTGCACTCATATAGAATATGACATCTAACTTCAATAGAATAAGTACTATATGGACACTTGAAATCTTCATGGGAAAAAAATATTAGTTGATACTTACTGATTAGTGTATGGTTAATGATTGCTTTTGTAACTCTAATATATAATAAATTTCAGTGACCAAAGTATTTGAGCCATATTCTACCTTTAGAGTAAGTTGGTTCAAGTAGATTGTTTTTATTGTCCAACAATTTCAGGAAATTATGACCTTTGTCATCTAATGCTTGGAAGGTCATCTTCTATTTATTAATAAGATTATTTCATTCTTTTTTCTTGCTAAAGTTCCAAGATGACTTCTACAGAAAAGTTGGGATGGGTTTAAACTTCTTAGTTTCTCTATCAATAGCTTTGTGAAGGAACCAATTGCTTTGACTAGGGCATTTTTAGAATTCGATAGTATTACTGATGTTGGTATTAAAGAATTTCCTAAGTTCATAGGAGATTGAGACCATATGAACTTGAAAAGGATATGACATATAATTGAAAACTTTCCTAACAGAATGACTACAATTTTCCTGATGCCTTGAAGATTGGTGGCTTAATTTATGCCATATCTTATAGCAAACAATTCAACTTCAGTAGTTGTGATATTAACTATGTGATGGATTGTTTTGATAATCTATTTGTTATGAACATGAATATAAGAGATGGAAGTAGCAACTTGATTCTTTATGCTGGCATTAGATACCACAAGAGTAATTAAGAGATCCAAAGAGGAAGTGAAAGTAATATTGTTAAGGAATCAAATATATGCTCTAAGATTTTTATCACTTTGTTTACTTGAAGTATGAAAGGAAAAACAATTTGAGAAGATATCAATAAGATGATGATCTGGTGTGAATTCTTTGTTAAATGGGTCAAAAGAAGAGAAAACTTTGTTAAACCTGTTATTCATGTTGACAACAGGGCCTTTAATTTTTAACCACTGTTTAGAAGTGAGGTTATTCAGTGATAGTCAATAAGAGATGGTGTTAGATAACAAATTGGTTTTGAGAAGGGATTTTAAAATGTGATTGCTAGGAGGAAAGTGAGCTCTGAGTTGCAATCTGTCACTGAGCTTTTGTAGATGAAGTTTAATTGGAATAAGACCCATGATAGCCTCAATGCCAGAGGAGAGAGAATTATGGAATGTACCTAAGATCTATATGGTAGCTCTTCATTGTATTTTGTTAAGTTTCTTGATAGAATATGAGAGTAGTGCTTTGTTATAGAACTACAATTGAAAGCTATATAGTGCAATGGGGAGAACACAACTTCTATATAGTAGATGTTTTTGTTGAGAGATGAGACTACAAGTGGATTTGCTGAGTAATTTTATGCATTTGACTATAGAAATAGTTTTGTTAGCATAGAAGTCAATGTGCATACAAAATATTAACTTTCTGTCAAAAATGAAGTCTAAATATCTCCACAAATTCTTTGGCTGTAAAATGGGACTGCCTAATGGGGAGAGGTCAAGAAGTGGGGAATTAAAGAAGCCAGTAGATCTCAAGAAATGAAAGACCTCAGTTTTTCTGTGCTCCAACTTGAGACTAAATCTATCTAAGAGAGAGGAATGATTTGATAGCTATAGAAAAGAAAAGAATTCAAGACTGTTAGAGATTTGTTCTGAGCAACAAGTAATTGTTGTTTACAAAAGAAAGAAAGAAAATAGGAATTTTTAGGGATTTTGAGTGATTTTAAAAGATATGAAGAACTAGAGAAATATAAAGAGCAGATAAGATGGGAGAGAGGGCCAAGTCTTAACTAACTCCAATGTCTACATTAAAGAAAGAAGAAGAAAAGGAATTCCAAACATATTGAGTTTTTCATCCTACCAGATAATTTTGGAAGAACCTTGAAACTTTTGGATTGAAGTCTGTCTTGTCAAAAATATGAGGAAGTAGTTGGTGGTTAAGGGATGAGAAAAATTAGGCAATGTCAAAAGTAAGGGTGCTTATATTGATGTTTTTAACCCATTCTGAGTGAATGAAGTATATGAGAGTAACTCTAGCATCAATTGTCGAATGTTGTTTGAATTTATCCAGTTGACTCAGGTGAATGAAATTGAAGTCTTTTACTAATAACTTTCTCAATGAGTCTGCTGATTGTGTTGAGGAAGACAATGGGTCTGAAAGATTTAGAAGAGTCATACAACTCTTTGTTGGGTTTAGGTATGATAATGGAAGTTGATGTTTTGAAATATGATAACCAATAGCCTAGTTCAAAACAAGTATTAGCAATATCAATGAATTTTTTCAGATATCTAGAGTCATTAATGATAGTCTTGAGATGTCTCCATGACAGTTTGTTGGGACTAGGGGTAGATGAGTTATTGTACTTACTAATAGCATTGATAAACTTTACTTTGGAGAAAGAGAACCATACTGATGAATGTTTGCTCAAATGTTTATTCAATAGACTGACATCGATTTGTTGATTTTGTGTCTTATTAAAGATAGAATAAAGAGCCTGCTAAGAATCCTCAATTTCAAGGCAAGGTTGGTCGTTATATTTAATCACCTCTATAGCTGGTAATTTTTATTTGTTGATCCAGTTCATGAGAGCCTAAGGACCACAACTCTTGTTGGTGGTTTCTTGGATTTTTAGGTCAAAAAACATTTGTTTTGTTTTCTTAACTGTATTCCTGAATTGTCTCCAATTTTTAATGTGCTTTGAAGATCTATACTTTTAAAGATCTCTATTGCAATTTGAATCCCACCAGCTTTTAGAATGTTTGGTTATATTGACAGTCTTCAAATATTAAGCCCATAAACTTTCTGTAGTATGAACAATGGTTTGGACAAAACTTTCTAGTGAAATAATGCCAGATATGTTGGACATATCAATTTTATGGATATGATTGATAAGTTCATTGATAAATCTCTTTTCTTCATTACTGTCCTTGACAAGTGAACACTTCTTGGTCTGAATATGTTCCTCAAATATTGTAATATAAATTGTAAGAAGAGCATGATCAGAAATGAGTTTCTATTCAGGGTGAATAGAGTAGTTGTCGAGTTCTTCTGATCTATATCTGAGGAACATTAAATTGATGACTGAGTTTGAGTCATGATTATTGTCTAAGTACCTAGTAGGAATATGGTTAAGAGAAAACAATAAACCAAGATGCATAAAATCTGTAGTGTAAATAAGTAAATTACTATGGGTAGAATGATAAGGATAGTTAGGATCCTAAAAATTGTCATGAATATTGAAATCATCTGTCATGATAAGAACATTGTTAATTACAACTTCAGTATCCTTGAGATACTTTAAAGCCATTTAAGCTGAGTCTGAATAGATATTCATTAAGAAGAAAATTGAATTGTTATTGAAAAAGGAAATAAGAGAAATATCTCTGTGATTGAAAATGTCTTTGCATAAAGAAAAGCAAAGAGAGGAAATCCTTATATTGATGTATGAGACAACTCACAGGGAGTTGTTTTCTTTAGTAGAGGACCTAGAAAAGGTAATCCAGTTAGGATGATTTAGAACTCCTACCAATTCTTCTCTGTTTTTGCTTCTTGAACTTGGTATAGAGCAAATTGTGGTTCAAAACAGTTCTTAAATAAAAATGATATCAAAATCTGATTGAGTTCTAAGAATGGTGTTGATAACTGAATTATATTCTGAACATTCTATGAAAAAATCTTTCAAGTTTTTAATAATCATGTAAAGTTACCATTCACAGATAAATGAATCAATTGATATTTGCTCTTGTAAAGTTCTTAATACTCTTTGGAATACTATTCTTTGTTGAAAAAATGTCTCCAGAATGGATATAAATTCAAATCAGCTTAGTGATCACCTTTGCAATTTAGGCACCTAAAGAAATGAGGCACAGTTCTCTCTATTCAGTTTCTAACCTAGGAGGGTTAGTTTTTGAGTTAGCTTTGCAACATTAAGAGAATTGTCAATGGTGTTCAGTCAAGTATAGTCCATTGCATTTAACATACTTAGAGCCTTGTATTCTGCATGAGTGAGTAGAGTAACTTCATTTCCAACACTTCTTGCACTATGGGATACCCAGGTTCATGTTCACCCCTCAAATGGTTACAATAAAACTACTGACATTGAAGCATCTGTTGATAAGTTCTCTCGTATTCATACTACTTTGAGAGTCCCAGATATCAAGCCATATGATGGCCATGTCTGACTTGGGGAGATACTTTGATAATCCTAGGTTAGGAAGCAATCAAAATATTGTTGAAGATATGATTGTTTTTGAGAATTTTCTCAACCACATCCAATGTAATAGGAATGTTTATGTTTTTCATGAGGTATAGTAAACCAATAATCCTGAGATATGACTTTGGTTGAGGTAGTTGAGAGGTTTCTACCTTATTTGCATTGATCTGGTTTAAGTTTTTGACATACTTCTTTATAGTTTGCAGATCTAAGACTGACATGACTTTGTCAGTAACAATTATGATGCCTGAATTTTCTACCCTAATATAGTCAGCCTTACACTCTGATTTGATATTTTTTAGCAATCTATTGATGTTGATAATGTGATTGCTAGAGCTGGACATGAACTTAACCATGTTGTCACTGTTCATTAGTACAATGACCTGTTTACATGAAGGATCTTTTGTGGTCATGTTGAGATATGGCTTTGGTTTGTTGCCTCTATTGATGATTTTTTGGATGTTTTCTATCTTTTTATCTTAAAAATTTGGAAACACTTCTTTAATCTTCAAAGTTTCCCTTGTACTGTGCCCAGATAACAATACTTAAGCATATGACTTTCTTGTTATTTCTTTACTTTTGGGGTTGTCATTTTTCTTGAAATATTTCATGATATCTTTGACCTCCCTAGGTAATTTTGCAGAAATGGGAGGAGGTAAACTTGAGACAGAAGCTGGTTTTTCAGTTTCCTTGCTACCTTTGTTTTTCAGAATATTATTGATTTTAGAAGTGAATTTCAACCATAACTTTGTTCCTAAATGACATGTTGTTGTCAACACAAAGAACATTCTATTCTGAATTATAAATGGCAGATATAAATTCCCATGCCATTTTACCAACACCTTTGAGATTCTCAAAGTCATTGACTTTTCCCCTCTTAACAGATTTGTTGAGAATATATTTGGTAATTTAGTTGAGGGATACCTTGATTTTTTTATATTTGATGGAAGATGTTCCATTGAACTATGAAGGGAAACAGGTTAAAAGGCATTATTCCACAAGTCTTGATTGATTGCCTGATTGACATCATATGAGAAATTGATATTGAAGGCTGATGGTTGTTCACTATTTGACCTATTGTTGTTATTGACTTGGCTTTATGTTGGAGACAAGAACATTAGGGCCAGAGCCTCATTGAAAACATGTTGACTCCTATTTATAGGAGAATTGTCAGCCATTCTACTAATAGGCTTACCTCTGTTTAAATTATCTGCATAAGATAATTGAGAACTATTGATGGGTTCTCTACTATCATCATCTGGCTTGTTGTTGTCTACTTCCATGCATTCATGGTAGGGAATAGAAAAAGCACTTGAGGAAACCAAAGAGCTTCTTGAACTTGATTTTTTGGTGAGATTGGACCTTTCCCTTAAGATACTATCAACATCAACATCTATCTCCATGTTGGAAGAGAAAAGAGATATTGCAGAGTTGAAATGAATGGTTGAAGAATGAGAAATTTACTTATTCACTAATACTCTTATAGACACTACTATATAAGATAGTAATTAAGAGAAAAGAAGTGATAATAACTGAAGTACTAAGACTTATCTAGAGAGTGATGTGACTAGATATAAATAATAACCTTAGCTTTAAATTATATATTGTACTAAATATATATTATGTGATATCCTACTTATCTAAGTTTATATACAAAGGATAAAGAGAAAACAAATACTTATTTATTATAGCCTATATAGCTTATAACAGTATCTCTCAGTTCAAACTCTGAGTCATATCTGTCTCTAATATAGATAACACTCAACTTATATTTGAGCTGAACTTTGTCTCTATTTGTCATATGCTAAGTCCACTCATCCTAAAGATATATCACCATGATAGTAATGTCTCCAAATATATCTAATAAAATCCTGTCTTTTATAATAGCCATCTTTCCTGCAATATATCTTTGTAGCAGTGATGCAAACCTTTAAGTATCTAGCCTTTCATGATAGGAATACTTTCTTGAACTTAGTCTTCTATAGCAAAGTTCTCCTATCCAAGCTCTTTCAGTGTTTCACTCTTAAAACCTCTGCAACTCTATTAAACTTGATTTCCAGTATTCAATACTATCAGTACTTAACTCTCTTTTGAGAACTTTATTAAGTCTGTATCACTAAGCTTTTTATATAGAGTTTCCATACTCTATACATCTCTGAGCTGACCCTATGGACTTTCACATCCTGGTATGAACTATGCCTAATACTATTCTACTCAAACTGTTGTGACTTTGAGCTTAAGTACTAGAGCAAATATGTATTGAGTAACATAGGAGAACTTGATTAGAGTTTCACTTGATAGAGTTTCTACTACAGAATAGTCTACTTTAGGAGTTAGTCTGTATACATATCTAATCTACTCTAAAGCTATGACTAAGTTTTTCTAGTAGTTTTTATAATGTTCTACCAAGTCACATGACTGTGACACTTTGTGATATATGTGACCATTCCATGTAATATTACATTATGCCTCTTAGTTAAGTTCAAAAAAAGAAATAGAGAAACTAAACAAGAAAAGGAAAATTAAAAAATAAATTATAAAAAGAAGAAAATGTCTGAGATGGGGATTTCTGATATTACTCTCCTTCAATATTTCTCCTTCAGAGAAATAGACTTCTATCTCTATCAGTTTCTCTCCAACTTTCTTAAATATTCCACTTAAAATTTTCTATTGTCCCATCTATATAATATCTTTGCTATGTATTTCCCTGGTAGTTTTCTTCTTCTGAAATCCTTTTTCTCTGCTTTATCTATTCTCTCTTGTCTTCTAACTTTTGTACTCAATCTTTTCTCAAATTATACTACTATATCCTTTATATTCTCTAAGTCTGTTTCTTTTTCCTAGTGTCATATCCTGATTTGGCCACATCTGTTCCAACCTACAAATAACACTTATCTATCCATCTGTACTCCTAAATCTCTTCCAGTGTGAATTAAATTCCTTCATCCCTGTTATAACTTAAGTCTTAATTAAGATGAAAGATATACTCTTGTATTGAGTAACACAAGAGAACTTGATGGAGTTTTTTTAATATGCTTTCCATAGGGCCAACTATTAGAAACAGACTAGCTACTCAACTGGTTATATTAAAAGTGCATAGTACTTTAATATCTGGCTAATGCTATATATATACTTTATACTGTACTCTTGATAGTATTTTCCTTTTAAGGCATGTGGTTTTCATATGAAAGTCATATACATAGCTACACCCAAGAGTTATGCTATATATTACAGTCTCAGAGCCTTAACAGTCTTATGGAGTTTTTAAAGAATCTAGTAATCTCTGCTTCATAGAGAATCTAGTCTAATGGAGATGTGTAGCTAAGTAACTGGTACCATTTCTAGTAATACTTCTAGCTATATCACACCTTTATGCTAATAACTTTCTATTTAAAGAAAATAATTTTACTAGGAGTTGAACCATTAAAGTAGAACCACTAACTGCTTAAAAGTTTAACATTAAGTTAGATACTAAACTAGTTATACTAAAAATACATAATATTAAGCTTAGCTTTATTATTTGGCTGGTGCTATATATATACTTCATACTATACTCCTGATAGTAATGTTAGAGTCAAATATAATAAACTCTATTTATTTCATTTTATTTTCTTATTTTTATTATGATACATAGAAGGACATTGTTAAGGGCAATTCATACTTGTTGAAATTATCTGCAGATAGCATATAAGATGGAATCAGAAGATAGGTTGGAAATAGTACTATGTGAATAAGACAACCTTAGCTTCAATAGAAGATTGTTGCACCTAGCCTACTTGTTGTGTGGTTATATTCTGGAAGAGAAGGTTTAGATGTTTTTAGAGTGAGTTTGGCATAATCTAAGTTGATTATAAAACTAAGAAACTGGCTAATATTCTTAAATATGAAAGTGTTGACCTCTACTGTTGTACATACTCTGGATTGTTAAATACTATAGAGATTATTGTTTGGAGTTTTATAGATTTGATAAGAAATATAAGGTTTAGTCCTTGGGTTGATTGATAATTAGAATAGAGTATGATCTGCACTGGAAGAATGTTAAAAGGAATAGACAAAGAATATCCACTTGTAAATACATTCTCTTGCTAACACACTTCTAAACAGTGAACCTTACACTATGTAACAAGCTCTCTTGGAAAATTTAGTAAATAGATTGAATAGTTTCTTAGAAGCCTATCACAACACTATCCACCTTAGATTATACACCCCAAAGACATCTCTCAAGTTAAACCTTACAACTGATGATACTAACTGATACTTATCTCACCAGCATTTTCCAGGCTGCTAAAATTCTCCAAAACTTGTCTGAAAGTGATAAATATTCACAACATATACTCATTAAATTGCTTACAAGTAGAGATTTTAAGATAAAAGTCCTCTATTTGTCTCCTCTCTACTTATGACTTATATATTGTTATGGGACGCTTTGGACAGGAACAATTTTTATTTTTATTTTTCTTTTATTTTCTGACTTTATAGGAATTTTGTTTTTCTTTTTCTTTTCTTTTGGACGATAAAGGGGCATGTGACATCGCAGTCACATGACATGTCACATGATGTGATGACATAAGGCCTAGAAGATGGTAGAAGGATCTGGAAGATGACGTCAGGGCACATGTATACAACATGGTGGCCTTGAGTAGGAAATGAGGTGGATATGAGGTTGTAGCACGGACCAGATGTATTTAGTATATATAAGATGCTAATTTAGCAGAGACTCCTTGTCAAGTTCTCTTGTGAAATCCCCACTAGATATCCACCTTAAGAGATTTGCTCGTTGTGTGATCATTGGACTTTGTGTCTAGTGGTTGCCACAACATATATTAGTCTAAAAATACAAAGAATAGAAACAAAACAAATAACAAAAACATGTCTGGAGTTCTGGGAGCACATGATCTTTGCCAGGTTTACAGCCTAACACTAGCCTAATGACTTTATCTTGCTTGCTAGTACTAAATTCTTTCTTTTCCAGAGTTTCTACTAGCTACTTCTACTTATAAGTCACTTCCCAGCCCATTCTCTCTTTTGATCTCTTGTTTTTGTGTTCTAGTAGTATTCTAGGGATTCATGCATATCCTAACTATACTTGTAAGCTTCCTTTCTTTATAGCTAGTTTTTTATAAGTTCTATGGTATTCTTAGTCCCCAAAGATCCCATATATAAGATTTAGTTTGTTTAATAGCTATCACACCATCTCTTAAGCAGATAAAGATTTAAGAGAGCCTGAAATATTATCTAGGAGGACCAGATCTTTTTATAAAAGGCCTATAAGTACTCAAATATCTGTAAGAGTGTATTTTCATGTGGAATAATATTTTCCAGCATGATACTGTTATCTAAGTCCAAATAAATCTAAGTTTAATATTCATAACTCTAACAATTCCAAGTCAACCACTTCTCAGACATTTTTACTAGACTTTTAATAACTTTATAGATCTTTATCTTTATATTTAAGGATTATCTAGACCTAAGGTAACTTCCTTACAGTTTCCATTCTCTAGATAACAATCTTAGATAGAGTACTTAGTATATAAGCTAGTAGTTACACTGTAAACTTTTATTCTGGAAATTAACCAAAACTCACACTATTTTCCAATGTTAGCAATGACATATCTTACCATCTTCTAGTGAACTTGACTTCCACAAGATCCTAAGTAAGACTTCTAAAATATACAATTAGTATAACTAAAAGATTATTCAATATCCATATTTTATATTCTAGATAACTTTACTTGTTTATCCATCTTCCAAGAACTTACTATAGATCTTAGATAATTGTCAGAATCAAAGACAGTGAACTTATTTCTTTTTCATTTCACTTCTCTTATTTTTAAGTCTTTCTTATTTTCTATTTTAATTCTTCTATTTCTCTTCTTATTTTTAGACTTAGTAAAGAAAGAACAATGTAATGTCATGTGTGACTGTTACAGGTCTGTCACACATATCACAGTTATTGTCACAATGTCATGTAACATATCAGAAGGATGGTATCATACATTATATAAGACGATAATTCTTATCTATATAACTCATAATATTTAGGGTAGGCTGGATATTAAGTGCATATAGACCATGTACCAGAAGTATAAAGCAGACACATCTATACTAGGAACTCTACCAAGTTCTCTTATGTTAAACAATACAAGTTTCCCCTTTTGTCCAAACTCTAAGGCTTAAGTTGTAGTAATAATAAAATGTGAACTAAGTCTAATATCTAAACATTATACTCTGTTGTAAAGTCCTTTCATCCAACCAAGTACTTTATATATCTTCACATTATATTCTTGTTAAGGATTCTCTTGACTTCCTTCTCCTTTTTTCTATTTATCTTTATTGATTTTATTTTCTCTATCTTTTGCCCCTTCACTGGTTCTCTATACTGTAAGAGTTCAAGATGGTGGACTCTAACTATTTTATTTTTTCTTTTCTCATTTATTATTTCCTTTTCTTTTATTTTTATTTTTGGGAACTTAGGGTTAGAGTAAACATGACATCACTGTCACATTGTCACACATCAGTCACATGACAAGGTCATGGTCATGGTCACACTGTCATGTGTCACATGGAAAAGCATAGAAGATTCTAGAAGGATGATGTCATACAGCATGTTTAACATATGTTGACCTTAAGGCAAATACATGGCTGTTTAGGGTAGGCTAGAAGTAGTTGGTATAGACCATGGAGTTTTAGTATATAAGGTAGACAATTCTATACAGAGTTCTCTATTGAGTTCTCTTGTGTTAACCCAATACAAGGTTTTATTCATTGATTTACTCTAAGATCTTTGAATCATAACATATACTTTACTAGTCTACTAGTGTTTACCATAGAATGAATTCTTATCAAGGCTGGCAGTCTTAGTTTAACTGTGTTAGCTAAAGTAGTCACTACTTCTTCTATTATATAAGAGCCAACATATAGTTCTGTTAACTTTCTTACTAGTTTCTTCTTGAATATTAAGTTCTTTATACTCAGCATCACTTTATTACTCCTTTTCTATGCTTCTGCTTTCTTCATCTTCTTATATGCTTATTATTTTATCTCTTTCTGTGCTCTCTTTATTGCTGCTTCTACTTTCTCTTGCACCTTACTCACTCCCTCCACAAACTCTGTTACTGTCTCTATCTTTTCCTTTCTTCTGATATCTGCTCCCATTTACAATTCTCTTCCATAGTTTTTTATGAACTATGAAATCTGATTTTCTGTGTGGACTTTGCTATTGATAGCAAATTCTGTCATAACCAGCCATTCAGACCAGTCCTTCTATCTATAATCCACAAAGAACTAAAAATACTGTTCCAACTCTCAATTCATGTGTTCTGTTTGACCATCTATCTGGAAGTGGAATTTCATTGACAATTTTGTTTAAATATCTAGCAATTGGTTCAACTTTCTTGTAGTTCAACTCTTTTGTCCAGTTTACTACAAACTAGAAACTTCTATCAGAAATCATACTTTTTGGCAGTTTATATAGCTTTTATACATTATCTCTGAAAAGTCTTACTAACTCTTCTACTGATGTTTCCTCTGTTGTTGCCACAAATGTCAGAGTTGTGAATGATAGACTTGATTATATTTTATTTTATTTTATTATTTGTTGAAGTTTTTTTTCTTTTCTTTTTATTTTTGACTTAAGACAAAAGTGTAATGTCATGTCATGTATGACAAAGGCATGACACCTGTTACAGAGTTGTCACATATGTCACAGTCATTGTCACACAATCAGGTAACACAGAGAATATTATAAAAGGTCCTAAAACAGATGACATCATACAGTATAGTAATAATATGTTAATCTTATAGCAAGCACATGTACTTTAGGGTAGGATAGTTGTAATGTGTGCACATACTACAGTCTGTGGTATATAAGGTAAACTAGTTTGTATTTGGAACTTTATCAAGTTCTTTTATGTTACTCAATACAAAAGTAGTCTTTTGTCTTTACTCTAAGACTTAAGTTATAACAACAAAGTACATTATCTTTGATAGCCTGTCATATACTACAAAAATTGCATCTTTTCCTGCTACTAGTGGCAACTTGGTGATGAAGTCAACTATCAAGTATATCCATGACTTTTCTGGAACCTTACTTGCTATTAATTTTCCTGCTAGAGATTCTGTGTAGTTTGTCATTCTAGTGTGCAGATCTTGATCATGCTGAATCCTCAAGCCTAGTTCCATCCTATACTCATTCACTTTTTGAGCCAGTTGATGAGTAATAGTTGTAAGTTTGAAGCTACAAATTGAGAATATGTTTTATTTCCTCTGTTCAAAAGATATATGTGTCTATGCTAGTTAGCTTTGATATAAGTCATAACCCTCCATATATATCCCCACATCCCACATCACTTCTAGCCATTAATAGTTTCTTGTCACTGATTCTATTGTCTTTTACTTTCCTCTATACCTAGCTACTAGTATAACTTTTAACCTTAAAGCCTTATCCTTTGGAACATAAACCTTTTCTTTCTTCAAGACTACTTTTTCATCTATTTCCCACTCACCTCCTCTTAACATCTTAATTTGTTTTATTTATTTTTTCTAGTATATTATTATAGACTAACTTCTGAGATATTTGTTTTCTGATTCTGGATAGGACTTTAACCACTTCTGAGTGTACTTCAACATCTGCACTTGTTTGTGTAAAGATCAATCTCTTGTGTTTTATTCTCTAACCTAGACTTTCAGTCATTCTATATCCAAGAAACCATCTCTATAATACCTCCCTAGTTATTCTCTATACTACTATCACTCTAGCTACAGTTTTAATTATAGACTTAGTACTTAAGATCAAGTAAATACTTTGTAGTCTCCAGTCTAGAAATCAACTAAGAATTGCCTAAAGTCTCTTATCTTACTTTTCCAACTTGTCATATGCTAAGTCCACTCATCCTGAAGATATATCATCATGGCAGTAATAGTGGTCAAGTAGAAAAGAGGTTATACTAGGATACAATAATAACTATGCAACACTATCCCTTAATTGTATACTAAATAATTCAAAGAGAATAATATCAACTTTAAGAATTAAGAAAAGATGTAGAAAAAATAATATAGAATAAGATTAGAATATATAAAACTCTCAAAAGGGCTCTTATAAATATGAAAGGATGAAGTTAGAAAGGATATTAAAAGAAATATATAAATAACATTTGCTCACAAATGCTTTTTCTTGCTAACACACTCCTAAACAGTGAACCTTGCACTATGTAACAAGCTCCTTTGGAAAATCTAGTGAATAGATTATAAAGCTCCTTAAAAGCCTTCAACAAAATTATCCATCCCAGGTGATGTACTCTGAAGACATCTCTGAAGTTAAACCTTACAACTGAAGATACCAACTGATACTCATCTTACTAGCATTTTCCAGACTGCTAAAACTCTTGAAACCTTGCCCAAAAGTAATAACAGGTACTAACAATACTCACTCAATAAATAGAAGTTAAAACTGCTCTTGAGTGGGGGAAATTTGAATAGGGGTCCTTCCTCTTACTTCTCTTCACTCATAGCTTATGTATTAGTCTAAAAACACAGAGAATAAAACTAGAAAATAACGGCCAAAACCATAAGAAAGCTTTCTGAAGTCTTGAAAGCATATGGCCATCTCTTTATTTACGACCCAACAATTGCTTCCTACTCATGAAACCATTCCAGACTTCATCAGCTTCTAATCTAATATATTCCTACCTTATCTGACTGTCCAAACATTTATAACTATATAAAGTGCTTGTGCTTTATAGCTAGTCATTCACAAGTATAGTAGTATTTCTTATTCCTAGAGATTCCATCTTCCCAAGATCTGGTTTGATTAACAGCTACTACACTGTTCCTTGGTGTCTACTTGAGAAGACTTGAGGTGTTAAGAATAAAAAGTATAGACTTAGTTTTTTCTCATTTTCTCTCTTCTTTTTATTTTATTTTTGATTTATTTTTGTATTTTTCTATTTATAGAACATAGGATTAGGGTTAGTTATGTGACACAAGAAGAAAGGCATAGAAGGCACTAGAAGGATAATGTCATACAATGTGTACAATGTATGTTGGCCTTGAGGTATACATATGGTTGTTTAGAGTAGGCTAGAAGTAATTAGCACAGACCATGTGCCTTTAGTATAAAAGGTAGACAATCCTGTAAAGAGTTCTCTATTGAGTTCTCTTGTGTTAACCCAATACAAGGTTCTTCTTATTAACCAGCTCTAAGATATTTGAGTTGTAACATGAGGTATCATCTATAAGTGTAAGATCTTCTTACTAATATCTTTAAAGAGGTCTTATATGCTTAAAAACCTTATAAGAGTATGTACTTTCATGAAAAAGCATTTTATGGCATAACAGCAGATGCTAACAAGGCTTGCTCTGATAAAAGAGGTAAAGAGAACAAATACCATTATAATATATCTACAACAGTAGACAAGATATATGCCAAGATGTGATCCATATGTTATAGAGATAAATCAAGGAAGAAACTACTATAACTGCAGAGGATTTGGATATATCTGTCATATGCAAAACCATCTGTCTGGAAATTACATCTCCATGGAGTAATCATACAAGCCTGTCTTCTACAGTGGCCACCTTTCTTGCAACACATCTCATGGTAATGCTACAACCATTTGGGTATTCCATCTTCCACAGTGGAGATACTTCTATTCAACTTGGTCTTCCATGACGGAGTTACTCCTGTCAGTGTCTCAACACTAAAACATCTGCTTGGGGAAATAGGGGTTTTACTACTGAAACTCTGAGCATCTCCTATACTTTCTGTTTGTATATAAGACTAGTAGTTACACTGTAATTCACTAGTCTGATAATCGACAAAGATAAACTCTTATTGAACTTAATCTCTGGTGTTCAATGGTGACATACCAATCAGTACTCACTCCCACTTCAGACTTCTTTCTATTATCTGAAATTGTGACCACGCAGTAGACAGATGGTGCAGCATATAAGCTGAAGCCAAGGTCGTTCCACAAGTCTACTCATCTCTAAGTCCATTCTGCAGACTTCCACCCCAGTATGAACTGTGCCTGACAATATCACAAGATACTGTAGGAATCAAAGGCTTATAAGACAAGGAAGGAGAGCAGAGTATGAGAATAATCACAATATGGACCATTTAAAAGAGAAGGAGAATCTAATAATCTGTCATATGCAAGTCCATCTATCTGGAAATTACATCTCTGCAGTGATATCATCTCCTAATTATTGAAGCCTATCTTCCTTGCAACATACCTTCTAGTGGTGCTGCAACCATCCAGGTATTCCATCTTCCATAGTAGAAATACTCCTATTTGACTTGGTCTTCTATGATAGAGTTACCCCTATCAGTGTCTCAACACTGAAACCTCTGCTTTGGATAATAGAGGCTTTACCACTGAAACCCCAAGTATCTCCTATAATATCCATTTGTATATAAGACTAGTAGTTACACTGTAATTTTCTAGTCTGATAATTGACAAAGATAATTCTTATTGAACTTGATCTCCAGTATTCAATGGTGATACACTAAATCAGCACTCACTTCCATCTTGGACTTCTTCCTATCATCTGAAGTTGCAACTATGCAACAGACAGACAGCACAGCATATAAGCTGAAGCCAAGGTCATTCCACAAGTCCACTTATCTCTGAGTCCATTCTATAAACTTCTATCCTGGTGTGAACCACACCTAATATAGTCCTTAACTAGGTTCTAATTATAATAATTTTGCAATACTCAGTAGTAAAGTAATAAATAATACATCTTGGTGCAACTTAAATAAGAAAGCCTTGAGAAAAGTAATAGTAAAGATTAGACTAGAGAGAATTAATAGATAAGAGGGAATAAAAGTAGAAGCATTGTGGGCTAGTAAAGTAACAGGCTTAGTAATGAGTTCTGAGTTCACTAGAAAGTAGGGATTTAAGCTGAATAAAATCAAAAGACCTATATATGTGAGAAATATAAATGGTATATTTAATAAAGAGAGACCAATAGAACATATAGAGAAAATGAATATATTTTATAAAAGATATAGGGAGAGAATGAAGATTGATGTGATAAGAGAACAGAAGTGGAATATATTTTTAGGAATGCTATAGCTTGCTCACCACAATCTTGGAATTGACTGGAAAATAGAGAAGGTGAAGATAACAAGGTATTCTGAAGAAAGTGGAAAGCAGTGAAGACCCAAGCAGAGGAAATTGGGATAGAAAAAACAAAAGAAAGAAGAGGAAAGAGAGGAAGAGACAAGAAGAGAGAGAGCAAAGAAAGAAAGAAAAGAGAAAGAGAAACTAAAAGGGGAAAAAACAATGAAGGTTAAAAGAGTAATAGAAGAGTGTGGGATCTAGAATAAAAAGAAAGAAGCCAAGAAATTGGTTCCTTCAAGATTCCACAAGTGGATCTATGTCTTCAGAAGGAAAGCAAGTGAGAGGATGCCAATGAGAAAAGTGTGAGACCATACAATAGACATAAAGGAAGAGAAAGATATATCTCTTGTTCAAAGAAGAGAGAGGAGAGGTATATGAGTTTATAGATAAACAATTGAGAAAAGAGTATATCAGATTCTCAAAGTCACCCCAAATAGTACTAGTTTTCTTTCTAGGAAAGAAAGACAGTAAGAAGCATATGGTATAGGACTATAAATATCTAAATAAATGGACTTTAAAGAATAATTAGCCCTTGCCTTCAATTTCAGACATTGTAAAAAATATAAGTACAAAGAAAGTATTTACTAAGTTATATTTATGATAGGATTATAATAATTTATGGATAAAAAAAGGAGACAAGTGGAAGGCAATATTTATGACTTTAGAGAGATTCTTTAAACCCATAGTATTATTCTTTAAGCTTACCAACTTTCTAGTAATATCTCAAATGATAATGAATGAAATCCTATAGAACTTGATTAATACTGAGGAAGTGGCAAGTTTTATTGATGATATAATTGTAGAGATAGAGAAAAAAAAGTGACATGATGAAGAGGTGGAAGAAGTAATAAAAGGAGTAGCAGAAAATGACTTATATATAAAACTAGAGAAGTGCAAGTGAAAGGTGAAGAAGGTAGACTTAGAAGTAGTAATAAGACTAGAAAGAATCAAGATAGAAGAAGAGAAGATAAGGAAAATATTGGATTGGTCTCAGAGATATGCAGACTTGGAAAACAACCTTGACTTCAGCTTATATATTGTGCTGTCTATCTGCTACATGGTCACAATTTCAGATAAGAGGAAAAGGTCCAAGTTGGGAGTGAGTGCTGATTTGGTGTATTGCCATTTAAACACTAGGGATCAAGTTCAATAAGAATTATCTTTGTTGATTATCAAACTAGCAAATTACAATATAACCACTAGTCTTATATACTGATACCTACTATAGGAGATGCTCAGAGTTTCAGTGGTATAGCCCCTATTCCCCCAAGTAAAGGTTTTAGTGTTGAGACACTGATAGGAGTATGACTCTACCATGGAAGACCAAGTCATATAGGAGTATCTCCATCATGGAAGATAGACTACCCAGACAATTGCACCACTGCCATGAGGTATGTTACAAGTAAGATGGACTTAAGCTGTTGAAAAGGAATATACTGTGGGAATGTGTTTTCCAGACAAGTGGACTGGTATATGACAATTGGCTAACTTCTCAAGAAGTCAAGGATATATAGAAGTTCTTAAAACTAGCTCACTACTATTAGTAGATTATCAAAGACTTTACATATATAGCCAGACCATTATATGACCTGGTGAAGAAATACCAGAAATGGAATTGGATAAAAAGATAGGAAAGAGTATTTAGAAAACTAAAGATTTACAAAGGAATCAGTGTTGGCAGTGCTAGACTTAGATAAAAAATGAAGATAGAAGTCAATGTTCTATCAATAGAGTACAAAGTGGCTTACTTGTCAAAATCTCTTAATTAGATGCAAAGAAATTACAAGATCTATAACAAGGAGATACTAGTAGCTATTAAGAGATTGGAAAACTGGAGGTATTTACTAAAAGATGCAAAATCCAAGTTTGAAATCTGGACAGACCACAAGAATTTAGAATACTTTATGGAAGTGCAGAAGCTGAATTATAGACAAGCAAGATAGGTGTTATATTTGTCAAAATTTGATTTCACCTTGAAACATGTATCAGAGACAAAGATGGAAAAGATAAATGGATTTAATAAAAGACTGGACTGGAGAGTGGGAGTAGAAAATGATAATGAAAATAAAAAACCAATAAAGGAAGAATGGATTCAAGGATTAGTAGTGGTAGTGGTAGAAAGACCAAAAGTAGATATAGTAGAAAAGATAAAAAAGGCTAGAGAAAAGAACAACAAAGTAATTAGAGTAGTAAAAGAAATGAAAAAACAGGGGTAAAAATACCAAGAGATGAGGAGTGACAGATGGAAAAGAACTTAGTGCTGAAAGAAGAAAAGATGTATGTACCAAGAGATAAGGAGCTAAGAACAAAAGTTATCTAGCTATACCATAATGTACCAGTAGTAGAATATGGGAGAAGATAAAAGACAACAGAATTGGTGACAAGAAACTATTAGTGGCTAGGAGTAATAAGAGATATAAAGAAGTATGTAGATGGGTGTGACTTGTGCCAGAGGATAAAAAATATAATAGAGATACCAGCAGGAAATTCAATGGTAAATGAGATACTAGAGAAACCATAAATATACTTAACAGTGGACTTTATCACCAAGTTATCATTGGTAGCTGAAAAGGATGTAATCTTAGTAGTATGTGATAAGTTGTCTAAAATAACATACTTTGTAGTAACAATAGAAGGAACATTGGCAGAAGAATTGGCTAGATTGTTCCAAGATAACATATGAAAAATACATAGGCTACCATAAAGTGTAATGTCAGACAGAGAACCACAGTTTGTAGTGGAGTTAATCTAGGAGTTGAACAGAATGTTGGGAATTGAAACAAGGTCATCAATAGCCTTCCATCCACAGACAGATGGGTAGACAGAACATATGAACCAGGAAATAAAACAGTACTTATAGTTCTTTGTGGATCATAGGCAAAATGATTAGCCTGAGTAGTTGACATTTGCAGAATTTGCAGTAAATGGAAAGGTTCATTTAGCAACCAAAGTATCTCCCTTCATAACAAACTATGGGAGGAAATTAAAGATAGGAGCAGATATTAGAAGAAAGGAAAAGATAGAGAAGACAATGGAGTTTGCAGAAAGGATGAAAAGAATCTAGAAAGAAGCAGGAGTAGTACTAAGAAAAGTGCAAAAAGGTATGAAAAGGCAGGCAGACAAGGAAAGGAAGAAGGCAGAAATATGGGGAAAGGAGACAGAGTAATGCTGAGTATGAAAGACTTAGTGTTCAAAGAACAACCAGTGAGAAAATCAATAAACCACTATATGGGACCATATACTATTGAGGAGATAGTATCTGCTAATGCAGTTAAACTCAAACTGCTATCTATAATGAGAATTCATCCAGTCATGAACATGAGTTGAGTTGTAAAGTATATGGAACTAGTGAAGGGGTAGAGAATAGAGAAACCAAAACCAGTAGAAGTTGATGGAGAAGAAGAGTAGGAAGTTAAAAAATACTCAATAAACAAAAAATAAAAGGTATAACAAAGTATTTGATATATTGGAAAGAGTCCACAGCCAAACATGACATATGAAAGCAGGAGAAGAACTCAGGAAATACAAAAGAAGTGGTAGCAGACTTTGAAAGAAGGATGAGTACAGAAGTCAAGATGCAAGAAATGTTAAAAGTAGCAGAAGAACAAGACTTCAGATGAGGGGAGCTTCCAGGAAGATATATAGGAGATACATAGCAAAGATGTTGTATGAATAAGACAATAGGAAGTTGGAAAGAAATTAGCAGAAATAGAAGTTTGTTTCTTCAGAAAAAAAACCTTGAAGGGAGAGTAATGTCAGAATCAACTCTTTTCTTTTCTCTTTCTTACTTTGGACTTAGTAAAAAAGAAATAAGGTGATGTCATGTGTGATGACTGTCACAGATTAGTCACACATGTTGCAGTCACAGTCAAAATATCTTATTATCTAAGATCCAGGAAAGGCATCTCAGAAGTCCAAAACTAAGTGAATTGTATTATTTGAGAACATGAAAGATAGAGCAGAATGATCTTTGTCTTCAGCTTATATGCTGTACCTCTACAGGTCACACTAGTCACATATTTTAAATTGGGGGGCTGGGAATTTAGCAGGTGGAAAACTACTAGAAGATGGTGAGGTATGTTATTGTTAGTACTAGAAAAGAGATGCTAGTTTTAATTTTCAGGATGACTACTACAGTATAAACTACCAGATTATATACTAGTTAGTATACCTAAAATAGCTATCTGGGATGTAACTGCTAAGCAAGTTACCCTGATTACTGATGATTCTCAGATGTTCAGAGAGAAGGTCTATGGAGTTATCTTAGGCTAGTAAGAACATCTGAGATAAAATAGATAACTTTGATCTACACTAGAGAAGGTTTGGGAGCACAAATGAGGATAGGTGGTTATCTGTGGGTTGGGATGGATGAGGTCAGGATACAAGATGTGACATAACTCATAATATTTAGGATAGGCTAGATATAAGTACACACAGACTATTATAATTAAAGACTCAGAATTAAGTCAATAAAAGAATCTTGTATAGGGATTATATAAGAGAACTCAGTGGAGTTCTAAGTACAAAGTCATCTACCTTATATACACTAGTCTAATGGTCTATGCTATACTAAACCTAGCCTACCCTAAAAACTATGTATATTATATGCCATTGATATATAGAATAATAACATTGCTTCAGAACTTTCTACAATATTCTATGTTCTATATGATCATATGACCATGACTTGTGACCAATGTGTGATATAGTGTCATATCACATGACATTTTGTGATAGTTATGTATGATATCATGCTAATTCCTAATCCTAAAACTAAAATAAAAAGAAATAGAAAGGAAAAATAAAATAGAAAGGAAAAATAAAAAAAAGTTCAAGTCCACCATCTTCAATTCTGATACAGACCATACACTAGAAATATATAAAAGACACACCTGTACTAAGAACTCTACCAAGTTCTTTTATGCTAAATAATATAAGTTTTTTCTTTTACCAAACACTTGGTCTTAAGTTATAACAATCAAGTTTTCTTGTATTACTCAATACAAGAGTGTGTCTTTTGTCTTTTGAGGCTTAAGTCATAACAATCTCTCAAGTTAGTTTCTATTTAAGAAAATCTGAGATGTTATCTAAAAGTATTAAGTCTTCTCACTAAAGCCTTTAAATAAGTTTTAAGTTCTTAAAACTAATAAAAGTATGTTTTCTCACAAAAAAGCATTTTCCAGTATAGCAACATAACACAGATAAGATTATAGAAGGTTTTAAAACAGATAGTATCATATAACATAGCAATAATATGTTGGTCTTATGGAAAGTATATAGACTTTAGGGTAAATTAGTTGTAGTGTGCACACAGACCACAGTGTTATGATACAGTGAAGCAGTTATATATTCTTCTGGATTTTATATTAGACTTTACTTTGGATTTACTTGTCTTTTATTATATTCAATGATGATGATGATGATGAGGCACATGACACTGCAGTCACATGACTTGTCACATGATGTGATGTCATAGGCCTGGAGCAGGCTGGAGCAGTCTAGATAGATGATATCAAGAAGCATGTTACTTGTATAGTTACCTTATAGTTGTACATATAATGTACTCATAGACAATGCATGGACATTAGGGCAGGAGTAATTATCCATAGCACAGACCATGTGTAACTTATATAAATAGGGTAGCAATCCAGCAGAGACTCCTTGTTGAGTTCTCTTGTGATCCCCACTTGATATCCTACTGAGAGATTTACTATTTGTGTGATTATTGGTCTTTGTGACTAGTGGTTGCCACAACATACAGTCTGTAGTATATAAGGTAGATTGTTTATAATAGGAACTCCATTGAGTTTTCTTATATTATTCAATACAAGAGTATGCTTTTGTTTTAACTTTGAGATTTAAGTTATAATAGGATTAGTCTTTTGTTCAACACTTTGAACTCAAGATTATAACAATCATACTATGTGACACATCATGTGACCATAGTCACATGCCTCTTCATTGTCCAAGTAATATAAAATCAGGAAAAATAAAGAAAGAAAAAAGAAAATCACAATAAAAATTGGAGCTCAGAGCATATTATGACAATTAGTAAGTAGTTAACAGTTGCCTCCATTATATTATACTATAGTATATTGCTTCTTCCAACATAAAACAATAAAGAGTTAGCAATGGAACAATGAAATAGTTTTTCATACTATATAAATACTAACTAATAGTATAGTAAAGATTAATTTTTTTTAAAAGTCAACAATTTATTACATGGGATATGGTAGCAGTCCATGTCTACATAAGAGATTACTACAGGATTGAACCCAGAACCTTACAATAGGATAGAGGTAGACATAATATACATAGTAGAGGGCTATTACCGCTATGCCATCCCAACCTCCATAAAGATTAAATATGGGGTACAATATAAAATGAATCTACATATATAATATTTATGCGATTGTAATATAAAGCTGAGTATTTTAGTCAGAAACATCACAAATAATTGAGTGGTTAAGTAACAGATTTTTAAATTTTCTAGAAGTAATTTCATTTCTAAATAAAAAATAGCATGTAATATGTTGATCTTTTACATTGTATAATGAATTAAAGAATATAAATATGATATGCAACTGCTTCAGGAAGTTGTTTTTCAAGTACAACTCAACAATTGGTTGCTATGAAGTTATTCTTCAGTTCCTGATCTAGATACCTTGTTATATCAGACCAACTACTGGCTTTTTGTCTAGTGTGCCTGCTATATCTCACCACTTGGTCTACCCGGGTAGACCTCTGATCTATGTTTGACGGCTCATTGGGTATGGTGATGGCAACAAGATATCAGCAAGAGGCTTCAATGAAATAAATATTAGAGTCATATATTGATAAATGACAAACCCTGATGCATGACATATCCAATCGGCTGTTGGATACCAATACCCCAATTTAGGCGGCGACACCAGAATAGAATGTCCGTCGTGTGAGTCGTTTACATTTTGGGCTACGTACAAAGAAGTGGCTAAAACAGGAAATCCATCCAGCATCCTTCATTTAGGACCAGACAAAGCCACAACTGAATGAGGATATATCTGGCGGTTATTCTCATGAGAACAAAGTTTCTTTCTTATAGTGCACAGTAAAGGGAGACTCGCCCTTATAACCTATACTGATCTCCTTCTCTGTACTCCTCTCGCTGTTAGAACTTTCTCCAACTTCTGAATTGGCGTCGCAGACTGCGAACAGCAATGTCACAATCCGATTCCTATCCCAATTGGGTTTTCTCTGTGTTCTCAGCTATCGGTTTTGTTCTTTGCTGTGTTCCATTCCCATGGCACCTACAGGGCAAGTTACTTCCTCTGCGCTGGTGCCTGCTCCTGACTGGTAGCATCTTAGCCTGGAATGCAGGAACATGTCTTGTCATGGCTTGGTTAGGCTTGACTTGCCTTGGACTTTGCATTAATTCTATCATATGGAAAGGGAATTCAATTGACTGGGCTCCTGTCTGGTGTGATATCTGTGAGTTTCACCATGCACCCTACCGAGATATTGAAGTCTCTTATTATATTTTCCAGTTACAAGACTCTTCTACGGTATCAACATTGGAATTCCGGCTGCTTCGCTTTGTATCAACCGTCGCCTTTACCTCATTGCTTCAGTGCGAAAGGTCACCATCTCGAAGGCCGATAAGCGCAACCAGATCGTGGTCGACCTAGCAATTGGTCTTGGCATTCCTATTATCTTCATAATTTGTCGTAAGTATTTGGCAAAACAACTAAGCAACTCCTCAAACTTTTTTAGAATATATTAATCAAGATCTGCGCTTCATCATTTATGAAGATTTTGGATGCATTTACGCCGCATACCAGACCTGGATTGCAACCGTCCTCTTCTCTGTTCCTTGTATAATAGTTGGCCTCGTCTCTTTCATATATGCCATCCTGAGCATCTGTGCCATCCGAAGAGCCCATGAACAAAGCAAGAAGATATTATCTGTTCACGCCAGTTTGACCAACAGCCGCTATATCCGTCTTCTTGCCTTTGCAGCAACTGATGCGACCATTTCGATTTCAATGAACGTCTTTGCTACAGTCGCTGACATTCGCCACGGAGTTTTACCCTGGACCAGCTGGGAGGATGTTCATGACAGTATCTCTCGAGTGTACCAGGTCCCAGCTGAAGTCTGGCGTCCCTACCCCACAATTGTTACTGTACTTGAAATGGACCGGTGGATATGTGTTGCTTGTGCCTTTGTGTTTTTCGCCTATTTTGGCTTTTCTGATGAGGCTACAAAGCGTTATTGCTCTGCTATCAGATCAGTTGGGAAGTGTGTCGGAGTTTCCACTGAAAGATTCGGCAGTTCGTTTGTATCTTCGGGGTATGTTATCTAACTAATCTCCTTGATCAGGCTTACCAGTCTACCGTGATTTAGTATATCCAGGGGTGATGTTGGGTCGCAACCAGGCTCTATCCCTGAAATTTCAATTACGCGCAAAGATTCTTCTGTTTTCAATACCAAAGATTCTGGTTCACTCGTCACATCGTCCATTCCCACTCCTAAACAAAAAAAGTGGACTTTCTTAACCAGCATCCTCTCTCCGAAGAATAAATTCAACGAAGAGGTTTTCGAGCACAATTTCCAGTATAGCGACCTTGTCCTTCCCGATGTTGGTCGCAATCTGCATGGGAACTCCAGTGACAACGTCTCGACAACACCTATTTCAGTTTCTTTGTCGGCCGCATCGAGCATATCCGCTCCCAAACCTGCGACCACATGCCCAGAAACTGTGGATGTCCATCCGTCTGTTTCGGTTGATCCCCCCAGAAACTCATATAATATTGTCTAGTTCGATTTCTATACTTCTACGTGGATAATCCACTCACATATTCGTCCTCGTTCTGTTGATTCTTACTGATTCTTCTCAACTGTAGCCTTAATGATACCCAATGCGAGCGCGCTGTGCATTTTTTGTTCTGATATCATTTTGAAGAATATATTGTTGAAGTGATAGCGCTCCAAAGCGTCATCTATTATATTAGCCTTATTGGTTGCAATGGCCGCCCGATAAGGGAATAGTGTCAATATGTATATACATACCTGGGTGTGCTCGTCATAAGTTTGGACGACTCTTCTTCCAACAAGTTATGCTTGTCTCCTCTCCACTGGCGCGCCCACCCGCTGTCTCTGTTGATGAGTTGAGGACTTGACTGGCTTGCTAGTTGGGCTGATTACCGATTGCCCTTAGAGCTGACCATCTAGCCCTGTACTGAGATTGAGTTGATGTGAAAACCACCCTTTCTTGTCCACTGGATCTCCTCCCTTACTCGCTAACACTGATATTAAGTGTCAAGTTCTTGCACAAATACATACTGCATTACTCAAATAAGCTTGAGTTCACTTCTCTCCATCTTTTCTAACTTAAACCTCCGTTCCTTAGCAAACCGAGTGTTCACGAACAACGTAGTTGCTCTACTCTACTGTCCAGCAGCACATCTACTGCAACACTCTCATGAGTGTCCATCCAACACAATTTTCATCTTAGAGGTGTTATCATTTGCCTCACATCTCTTAGCTCCTTACCTCACTATTATCTACCCTATTCATAATTGAAAACTGATTTGAAACTATTGGTTTCCTACTACCTCCTCTTCTTACCCAACACTATTTTGCAATATGATTTTTCTTCCACAGTTAAAACATATCCTTCTTCTTGACTATTGTTGTTTTCATCCTTTTCACTTTCACAGGCTTGGACACTTTTTAGAAGGGGTTAATTTCTAATTCACAAGTGAGGGAGCAATGTCATGTTACTATACCACTTTAAGGAAGATCATAGTATGTGTTACTTCTGAACCAACTCCTTCATCCTAGAATCCAAAAAATATAAACTGACCACAAAAATTTGGAGTATTCAAGCATATAACAAGGAAGAGTATGAAAAGAGCTAACAGTCTGAGCAAGAAATCAGATTGAACAATAGGAGTAGATAGAAATAATGAAGAACAGACATTGCTTAAACCTAAATGATTTGAAGTGAGAGTAATGGAAAAGAGACAAGTTCTCATAGAAGAGGCAGAGAAAGAAGTATTAGAGAAAATAAAATATCAGAAGCAAAGGATGATGTGATTAAAGCAGTGGATAAATGACAAGAGCAGAGGTAAAACAATTGAGAGGAGATAAGTAACAGTTAGCTAATAATTGAGTGCCAGAAGAAGAAAAGATGTATATGTTAAGGGATATGGGATTGAGAACAGAGATAATCTAGTTATACTATGACATACTAATAGTTGGCCATAGTGTTATGGTAACTGTAAGTTGAGATAACTCAAGTGTTGTGGCAACCACTAACCAAGACAGTCAATAGAGTCTTATAATGTGAGAATCTCATGGAGATCATAAGAAAGCTTGACAAGAAGTCCCCAATGTATTCCTATACTATATGTACTACTAACACATGGTCCATGCTAGCAATAAATAATCCTACTCTAAGGTCTATGTATTATCTATGAGTATACCATGAGGTTAACATACTATAGACATATATCTTAACATCATTCCTTCCAGTCCTTTCCACAATGTTCTAGGCCTATGATATAATGTCATGTGACTGCAGTCACATATTTTTTCATTGTTCAAGAAATAAAAGAAAAAGGAAAATCAAATCAAAGAAAATAGATAAAAGGAAAAGAAAATCAAAATAAAATATGAGAGTTCAAGTATATCATAATATCAAGGCTAGACCAAGTAGTAACTTAGAAGGGGTCAACTTTTGTAAAGATTATAAGAAAAACTTGAAAAGGAGTTCTTACTGCATTCCTACACTATATATTAGTGTACTCTATTATATAACCAACACATGCTCCTTCATTGTCTAGAAAAGAAAAAAATTAAAGAAAATATATAAAATAAAGATAAAATTGGAATAAAATATAGAAGTTCTTAAGTAGGTTATAGCACATAAATAGAACAGAAAAGCTAGTAAGAAATTTAATACCAAATATCAGTGCTAGAAAAACTCTGACAGAATTATACTATTGAATTTATAACAAGTTACTATTAGTTTAAGAATATGATACAATTCTAGTAGTTGTTAAGCATAGTTTATACTTAGAACAGAAGTCTGTAAAAGTGGTATAATAAGGAATAGATCAAGTAAAGGAACTTAGATGTGAAGATTTTCAAGAGTAAAAATGTTATGTTCAAGTATGAGTTCAGATAGCAGAGAGAAGTATATGGTATTGTTAACATCTTAGTGGTTGAGGTCTATAGAGGATGCTTAGAAGACATATGAAGTATTCTACTTATATATGATGTGTGGAATGTAGATAATGAACAACTTTCAGCTTTAGCTTATATACTATATCTTTACTTATTATACTAGTTATATATTTTGGAGAAAATACTTAAGAGGGTCTTAGAAGGTAATCCACCCAAAGATGGTGAGATGTATTACTATCAATACTAGAAGAGAGTAGTTTTAGTTAATTTTCAGGATAGGAATTTACAATGCAACTATTTGACTTATATACTAATGTATCCACAAAATAAAGATTGTAAGTAATACTTTAGATCTGAATGGTTCTTGAATGTTAGAAGGAAGTTCTATAGAGTTTCTAAAATGTTCCATGAGGATGTCTAGAAAGTGATTAACATAGAATAGAAGTAGTTGATTTATGCCAGATAAGATTTGATAACATAGAGATGTTATGATGAGATAATCAAGACAGTAGAAAAATAAAGAATGTAAGAGTAGAGAAATAAGAAGTAGTAGATGAAAGATAATTGTATTTAAGTATTATATACTAAGTTCATTCTCAACAATAGCCCATCTTCTATAGTAGTGTTATTCTATAACTCATCATCTGTAGTGATATTATCTCCTGTTAAAACCCATTGATAGAGGTCAAAGCAGAAAATAGGTTATACTAGAGTGCAACAAGAACATCATGCAACACTAGCCCTTAACTATGCACTAAAGAATTCAAAGAAAACATTATCAGTATCAGAAATTAATAGAAGATATAGAAACAATAGTATAGAAAATGATTAGAACTCATAAGACTCTCAAAAGGGCTCTTATTAATATGAAAGAATGAAGTTATGAAGGATATTAAAAGGAATATACAAGTGGCATCTGCTTGCAAACACTTTCTCTTGCTAACATACCCCTAAATAGTGAATCTTATGCTGTGTAACAAGCTCCTTTAGAAAATCTAGTGAATAGATTGTAAAGCTCCTTAAGAGCTTCCAACAACACTATCTATCCCAGGTGATGCACTTTGAAGACATCTCTCAAGTTAAACCTTACAACTGAAGATACTAACTGATACTCATCTTACCAGTATTTCCAGACTACTAGAACTCTTCAAAAGTGATAACAGATACTAACAACACTCAATTGACAAAATAGAAGTTAAAACTGCTCTTAAGTAGAGGTATTCAGATAGGGGTCCTCTCTCTTACTCTTCTCCACTTGTTACTTATGTATTAGTCTAAAAATACAAAGAATGGAACTAGAGAATGAAGACTAAAACCATGATGAAGCTCTTTAAGGTCTTACAAGCATATGACTGTTTTTTTATCTACAACCCAACATCAATCCAATAATTGATCTTCACTTGCAAGAGCTCATTCTATTCTTTCTTTTACCATTTCCATGGCCACTCCTTTCCATTCCTCCATTCTGGACTCTGTAAGCTTTTAATCTAGTGTATTTCTGCCTTATTCAACCATCTGAACATTTGTAACTTGGTAAAACTCTCTCATAAGTGCATGCACTTTATAGCTAGTCATTTGTAAGTGGTGCTTCTTGTCCCCAGAGACCCCTTCTACTTGAGATCTGGTTTAGTTAACAGCTATCACACTACCTCTCAACTGCTGTTTGCTCAAGAGGATCTGAGACATCACCTATGAGTGTAAGATCTTCTTGCTAATATCTTCAAAAAGGTCTTATACTGTAAGTACTCAGTCTTTTACAGCAGAGTTTCTTTCTAGACTCAGCCTTCTATAATAGAGTTCTCCTATCTAATCTCTGTGAGTATTTTACTACTGAAACCTCTACTTGGAGCTGTAATATGAGACACCCAAGTTCTTCTTTAATCATACTTGTATTTAAAGACTGGTAGATACATTGTATTCTTCAGTCTAATAATTGATAAATATCAAATATTATTTAATACTAAATTCTAGTGTTTTATAATAACACACTTTTCTATCAGAACTTATTCCCTTGAACTCTATTCCTTTTTCCAAAGTTGCAATCCTATAGCAGACAGATGTCAGAAAAAAAAACAATAGACTTCAATTTCATGTTATTTTTCTTTCCATTTTTATTTTCTTTTGAATTATTTTACATTTTCTATTTTTAGAACTCTAGGGTTAGGGTTGGAGTGATAATTGGTCACACCATCACATCAGTTACATCTGATGGTGTGGTCACAACAATAATCACAGGACATAAGGGAAAGAAGTAGAAGGTTCTAGAAGAAGTGATATCATACAGCATGGATACCATATATTGAACTCATGCCTAACACATGGTTATTTAGGGTAGGATGCACAGTAGTTAGTACAGACCATCTGAATAGGTATATAAGGTAGTTTACTTTGTATAGAGCTCTTTATTGAGTTCTCTTGTATTTTACTCTAATACAAGAGTTTTGTTCTTTTATCCAACTCTAAGGATTTAAGATCATAACAACAGACAGTGTAGCATATAAGCTAAAGCTAAGGTTATTCTACAAAGTCTGTAACTCTGCACTACTTGTACAAGTTTCCACACTTGGTACAAACTTCAAGCCAACTCTATAACTTTTACCCTCAAGTATAAACTGCACTGTTACAAACTCAAGACCTTAGAGTTGATTAAGAAAAAGAACCTTGTATTAGGGTTAACACAAAAGAACTCAATAGAGAACTCTGTACAGGATTGTCTACCTTATATACCAAAACCTCATAGTCTATACTACTACTTCTAGCCTACTCTAAATAGCCATGTGTTTCCCTTAAGGTCAACATATGTTGTACATATTGTATGACATCATCCTTCCAGAACCTTCTATATTCTTCTATGTATCATGTGACTTGTGATCTTTACTGTGACCATGTCATATGATGTGACTATCACTCTAACTCTAACTCTAAGTTCTAAAAATTGAAAAATGAAAAATAAATCAAAAGGAAAATGAAAATAGAAATGAAAATGAAAATAAGTTAAGTCTACCACTTTCATCTTTAACATGCACCTGATAGTATTATTAGACTCCCTAGTCTGCTATTGCTCTCTAATCTACTTTGAATAAAATACTATTCTTTTTCTTAGAATACTATTCAACTCTGTCCCTCATCTGAATAAATATCTCACTAGAGACTTTTCTCCAAATGTTATTGTATGCTTAAACACTAACAATTTATTTTAATTTTCTTTTTCCTTTATCTATTGATTTGTTTTTGTTTTTGATTTGTTTTTATTTTTTATTTTTTTGGATAATAAAGAGACATGTAACTCTGATGTTATATGCAAGTCCACCCATCCAGAAATAATGTCCCCACAGTGAAACCACCTCCAAAATATACAAGCCTGTGCTTCCACGGTGGCTACCTTTCTTGCAACATATTTCATGGTGGTGCTACAACCATCTGGATATTCTGTCTTCCACAGTAGAGATACTCTTATTCAACTTGGTCTTCCATGATGGAGTTACTCCTGTCAGTGTCTCAACACTAAAACCTCTGCTTGGGGAAATAGAGGTTTTACCACTGAAACCCTGAGCATCTCCTATACTTTCTGTTTGTATATAAGACTAGTAGTTACACTGTAATTTGCTAGTCTAACAATTGACAAAGATAATCTCTTATTGAACTCAATTTCCAGTGTTTTCATATCCTAGCCAAATCACCTTGTACAGGAGTTTACATGCTCATCAGGAATTGATTTTAGAATCCACTATCTGAGAAATTTCATATTTGGGTTCCCTGTCAATTATGACTGGAGCAGAGACCAGTTGCATTCTCTCAGAGAAAATGTTGGACATAGCAGGTTCAAGCATGGACACATGAAATACTGGATGAACAGAACATATAGACTCTGGAAAACAGAGGGTAAACAATAGAGTACTAGGCTGGATAATGATTTCATAGAGTCCAAGGTATTTTTTGGAGAGTTTCTTTAAAGGCTAAGTGGTTCAGAAGAACTGAGCCTTGACAAAGACTTTGTCACCTACTTTGAAATTAGGAGCAGGGGAGCGTTATACATCAGTGGATTTCTGATAATACTGTTGGGCCACAGAGATTTCAGTCTTGAGAGTACTCTGTAATTCATTGAGATCTACGGTGAAGTCGTAGGCTCTGGAGGAAGCAATATCGCGTTCGGGGTGAACAGTGATGTTTGGATGATATCCCTTATTAGCAAAGAATGGAGAAACACCAGTAGTAGCACTCAGAGCATTATTGTAGGCAAACTCCGCAAGAGGTAGGAGTTCGGACCAGTTGTCTTGCTGGTAGTTACAATATACATGGAGGTATTGCTCGAGTGTCTGATCCGTGCATTCAGTTTGTCTATCACCTTCAGGGTGGTAATCTGAAGTGAAGTGAAGATGCATGTTGAAAGCAGTGCCTAGAGATCAGAAGAAGTTTGACACAAACTCCAAGCCTCTGTCAGAGGTGACATGGGAAGGAATGCTGTGTTTGGAGAACACATGAAGAATGAACAGACATGCTAAGTCCATGGACATAATGGTGTCATAGGCAGGGATAAAGATTGCCTGCTTGGTAAGCTGGTCGACTATGACTAAGATAGTGTCAAACTCAGAGGATGATGGAAGTTTCTTGATGAAGTCCATAGAAATGGAATTCTATGGCCGTTCAGGGATAGGGAGTTGTTTGAGAGATCTGTAGGCTTATAACGTTGTGGCTTGGATCACATACAAGTGACACAGGACTTGCAGAATTGTTGTACATCGGTATAGAGGCTGGGCCAGGAGTATCTGTGGCAGACTAATTCCAGTGTTTTGTTTTGACCAAAATGTCCAGCAAGGATGTGATCATGATTGTACTGGAGAATGCATGTGCAGAGGTTACCAGCAGATGGTATATAAATTCTGTTGTCAAAGAGGAGTAGACCGTTTGGGTCCATAGACTACCAGCTATCTACAAAGATGTATTTTGTAGCAATTAGGTCACTAGAGAGAGCTGAGAGGATGTTTTGATGTAGGGTGTCCAGATCTACAACTGTAGTTGTGTAGAGAGAAGAAAAAAGAAGGACCATAGCTCATACAGAGGCTACAAATTATTCTTGAGTGAAGATAGGCTTGAAGTTGTGAGGGTTGACTGTGGTATAGCCAGTATTCCTCCCTTTAGGATAGATGTCCCATTGCCAGTGAGAGCATCTGGTTTGGTGCCAAGATAACTAGGACAGAACCTGATGACAAGGTTGAACTAGGAAAGGTACTCAGACCACTGTACTTGCCTCCAGGTCAGTATCTTGGTAGTAGAAAAATACTCAAGGTTCTTATGATCTATAACAATATCGATGGGATAGGCTAGACCTTCCAAATAGTGTCACCAAATCTTGAAAGCTTTGAAAATAGCAAGCAATTCCTTGTCATGTGTGTTGTAGTTCAATTCTGCAGCAGTAAAAGTATGAGAGTGAAAGGCAACTGGGTGAACTTCATTATCTTCATTAACAATAGAGAGGATTATAGCGAGAGCATAGTCTGAGGCATTAGTTTCCACAATGAGTTAAGCATTGGAAATCTAATGAGTGAGGATAGGTGCAGAGGTAAATGCTTTCTTGAGAGAGTTGAAAGCATCTTGACAGAAGGAGTTGAACTTCCAAGGAATGTCCTTCTGGGTGAGGCATGTCAATGGAATGACAATGTCTAAGTAGTTGAAGATGAACCGGCAGTAAAAGTTTGTGAAACCTTAGAAAGATTGAATATCCTTGACTTTCTTGGGTTCCAGTCAGTCTTGAATAATCTTTATTTTGTTGTCAGACATGGTAAGGCCAGAAGGAGAAAGGATGTATCTCAGATACTCTACCAACTCAGAGTGAAATTCACATTTCTCTGCTTTGGCATAAAGACCAGCCTTGCAGAGACGCTTGAGTACTTCTTTCACATGCCAGTGATGCTTGGACATGTTATTCGAGTAGATGAGTATATCATCCAGATAGATCATAACACAGACATCTAAAAGATCAGAGAAAATGTCATTCATGAATCGCTGGAAGGTCATAGGAGCATTGGTAAGACCAAAGAGCATTACAGACCATTCAAATGATCCATAATGTGTCCTAAAGGCAGTCTTCCATTCATCACCATCAGCGATGTGAACCAAATGGTAAGCATGGCAAAGATCTGTCTTTGAGTAGACCCAAGCTTTGCGAGGTGAGTCCAGTAGATTGGAGATGAGCAGGAGTGGATAATAATCCTTTTTGGAAATACAATTAAGACTGCAGAAGTCAACACAAAGGCACAGTGAACCATCTTTCTTCTTAACAAATAAGACCAGTATACTATATGGAGATGAGATTGGTCAGATAAAACCTGTGTTGAGATTTTCCTCAATGAATTCCTTGAGAGACTTTTGTTTAGATGCTGAAAAAGAGTATATAGGGCCAACCGGAGGTTGAGCACCCTCTTCCAGATTGATTTTGAGATCATAAGGACGATGAGGAGGGAGAGTTTCAGCTTTAGTTTTGTTGAAAACGTCAGCAAATTCGTAATACTTGGAAGGAACATTGAAGAGATCAGAAGTTTCTGCAAGTTTTGTGGAGTTAGCCTGAATATTCAAAGAATGAAGACAGAGTTTAAAATTGTGGGAGCCCAGAAGTTTTGATACATGCAAGAATGCTGCAGCACCAATGATAGTAATGTTAGGTCGCTCAGAGTTAGGCACAGAGGTCTCAGATGTAGGTATGGAAACTGCAGAGTCTGATGATTGCAGAGGGATATCCAAAAAGGACAGAGATGCCAATGTTGGCCACAACGTGAGAAGGAGTGAGATTTTCCTGTAAAGATGGATGGAAGTTTATCAACCCATTTACCCAGTCAATTAGCAGATTGTGTTAGGCAAGCCAGTTGTATTCAAGAACCAAAGAGTAGGAAGAATCAAGTGGAGTGACATAGAAGTCCAGATTCATACAATCACTGGTGGAAAAAATTATGGGCAAGTTGGCAATTTTGGAGATGGTGCTGTTTGATGAACTATTAAACAAGCGGAGAGCAACCAGAGGAGTCATGGATGTCTTCAGGTAGTGAGTATCCACAAATTTAGAGTCTTCAAAGTAGTGAGTAAACCCAAAGTCAATGAGAGCTTGGAATGGAATTTTATTAAGGTGATCCTGACTGAGGATCAAGGGAGAAGTAGGGGAAACAAAGAGTAAATGAGAGTCAGAAAGAGTAGATGCATTGAGTTGAATTGGACTTGTTGCTGCACAGGAAAGTTCAACATGGCCCTCAGTCTGTACAGAGTTCTGGGGGTCACTCTCTATTTTTCCGAGGATTTCTCGGAGGCAGCCGCTGGAGTATCAGCAGTTGCTGAAGTACCATGGCCTTTAGGAGAGACCATAGTCTGCTTCTTGGGACAGGAGTCCAGTTTGTGGTCTCCTGCACTGCAATAGAGACACAGATTGTTTTCGAGACACTTCTTGTACTTGTTACTGGTCAACTTGCCATTACTGGCCAGCTTGGAAGAGAAATCCACCTGTGGAGTATTGACTTACTTCTTGGGAGTGGGGAATGGAGATAACTTGGAGGAAGGGTTCTTGGTAGACAAGACTACCAGAGATGGATTTATCTTGCTCTGGGAGGCTGTGACAGAACCAGAGGTGGAAGCTTTTCCTTGCTTCCAAGAATGAGACTCAAGGGCCTCTTTCTCCACCTGCCTTGCATGGTAGCATTTATGGTCTTGTTTCTAGTAGCAGTAATCGATAGTCATTGCTAAGGCATATATATCCTGGAACAAGGTGGGTTTTCCTTGTACCCAGGTAGAGATGGGGTCCTGGATCCGATTGGGAAGCCTCTGGTAATAGCAATGGCACAGAACACTATTTCCCCAACCTAATTGGGAGGCATAGCATATGAAGTCCACATTTTAAGTGGAAATCTTGTCACTGGGCTTTATGTGGAGATTGTCCAGCATGTTGGCCACTTTACCAATGGGGTCTGAGAGACCAAAATATTGACATAGCTCATGCACAAAT
>Ga0157367_1000009_pt1 | contig 114184 bp, 106 predicted proteins | sample AttbisABBM2_FD_113142 | JGI IMG/M metagenome (GOLD analysis project Ga0157367, IMG submission 113142) | Fungus gardens microbial communities from leaf cutter ant in Botucatu, State of São Paulo, Brazil - Atta bisphaerica ABBM2 | ecosystem: Host-associated > Fungi > Mycelium > Unclassified ... | reverse complement strand
TGTTCGTCGGCGCGTTCCTGAACGGCAACCTGCTGATCGAGACGCTGTTCTCGCTCGACGGCATGGGCCAGCTTTCCTACGACTCGGTGATCCGCCGCGACTATCCGGTCGTGCTCGGTTCGCTGTTCCTGTTCACGCTCATCGGCCTCCTGACCAAACTCATCGCTGACGTCTGCTATGTCCTCGTCGACCCCCGCATCCAATTCGACCGCGTGGCGCGCTGACGCCGCGCACCCCGGCCGCACGGCGTCGCCGTGGCGGCGCACGTGGCAGCGCTTCCGCAGCCAGCCGCTCGGCTACTGGAGCTTCGTGATCTTCGTCGCGCTGTTCGCGATCAGCCTGTTCGCCGACGTGCTGTCGAACGACCGGCCGCTCGCGCTGCGCTACGACGGCCACTATTACTTCCCGATCCTGAAGGACTATCCGGAAACGCAGTTCGGCGGCGATTTCCCGGCCGGGACCAACTATCTCGATCCGTACATCCGCGCGAAGCTCGACGCGCCCGGCAACGTCGCGATCTATCCGCCGAACCGCTACCGCTACGACACGATCGACTACTTCGCATCGCGCCCGTATCCGGCGCCGCCGTCGGCGAGCAACTGGCTCGGCACCGACCAGTTCGGCCGCGACGTGCTGGCGCGGCTGCTCTACGGCTTCCGGCTGTCGGTGCTGATGGCGCTCGCGCTGACCGCGTCGGGCACGCTGCTCGGCATGCTGGCGGGCGCCGTGCAGGGCTTCTACGGCGGCCGCACGGACCTGGTCGGCCAGCGGCTGGTCGAGATCTGGAGCGCGCTGCCGGACCTGTACCTGCTGATCATCTTCGCGTCGATCTTCGAGCCGTCGCTGTGGCTGCTGTTCGTGCTGCTGTCGATGTTCGGCTGGCTGCTGCTGTCCGACTACGTGCGCGCGGAATTCCTGCGCAACCGCGGGCTCGACTACGTGAAGGCCGCGCGCACGATGGGGCTGACCAATCGCCAGATCATCTGGCGGCACGTGCTGCCGAACAGCCTGACGCCGGTGATCACGTTCCTGCCGTTCCGGATGAGCGCGGCGATCCTGTCGCTGACGAGCCTCGACTTCCTCGGGCTCGGCGTGCCGCCGCCGGCGCCGAGCCTCGGCGAGCTGCTGAAGCAGGGCAAGAACAATCTCGACGCATGGTGGATCTCGCTGGCCGCGTTCGCGGCGCTCGTCGTCACGCTGCTGCTGCTGACGTTCATGGGCGACGCGCTGCGCAACGCGCTCGACACGCGCACGCGCGGCTCCGCATTCGGCGGAGGCCCGCGATGACGCAGCCGTTGCTGGAGATCGAGCGCTTTTCCGCGCAATTCGGCGCGCGCACCGTCGTGCGCGAGCTGAGCCTGTCGGTCGCGCGCGGCGAGCGCGTCGCGCTGGTCGGCGAATCGGGCTCGGGCAAGAGCGTGACCGCGCTGTCGATCCTGCGGCTCGTGCGCGGCGCGACGCTGTCGGGGCGGATCGTGTTCGACGGCGAGGATGTGCTGATGAAGACCGAGCGGCAGATGCGCGGCCTGCGCGGCGCGGACATCGCGATGGTGTTCCAGGAGCCGATGACCGCGCTCAATCCGCTCTACACGATCGGCCGGCAGATCGCGGAAAGCCTGCGGCTGCACGAAGGGCTGCGGCCCGGCGAAGCGCGCGAGCGCGGCATCGCGCTGCTGCGCCGCACCGGGATTCCGGAGCCCGAGCGGCGCATCGACAGCTTTCCGCACCAGCTTTCCGGCGGCCAGCGGCAGCGCGCGATGATCGCGATGGCGCTCGCGTGCCGGCCGCGCCTGCTGCTCGCCGACGAGCCGACCACCGCGCTCGACGTGACGGTGCGCGAACAGATCGTCGACCTGCTGCTCGAGCTGCAGGAACAGGAGGCGGCCGCGCGCGGGATGGCCGTGCTGCTGATCACGCACGACCTGAACCTCGTGCGCCGCTTCGCGCAGCGCGTCGCGGTGATGGAGCGCGGCGCGCTCGTCGAGACCAACGCGACCGGCGCGCTGTTCGACGCGCCGCGGCACCCGTACACGCGGCGCCTGCTCGACAGCGCGCCGCGCCGCGCGATCGGGCCGGTGGCGGACGACGCGCCGGCGATCCTCGACGTGCGCGCGCTCGCGGTCGACTACCGCACGGCCGCGCAAGGCTGGCGCGCGGTGTTCGGGCGAACGGCGTTCCGCGCGGTGCACGACGTGGCGCTGCGCTTGCGTCGCGGCGAGACCATCGGTATCGTCGGCGAATCGGGGTCGGGCAAGTCGACGCTCGCGGCCGCGGTGCTCGGGCTGCAGGCGCCGGCGGCCGGCACGATCGAGATCGGCGGGCGGCCGCTCGCGGCGCTGCATACGCAGGCCGGGCGCCGCGCGCTGTACGGACGGATGCAGGTCGTGTTCCAGGATCCTTTCGGTTCGCTGTCGCCGCGCATGACGATCGAGCAGATCGTCGGCGAGGGGCTCGCGCTGCATCGGCCGGAACTGTCGGCCGGCGCGCGCCGTGAGCGGATCGCGGCGCTGCTGGACGAAGTCGGGCTGCCGGCCGATGCGATGCCGCGCTATCCGCACGAGTTTTCCGGCGGGCAGCGGCAGCGGATCGCGATCGCGCGCGCGCTGGCGGTGGAACCCGAATTGCTCGTGCTCGACGAGCCGACCAGCGCGCTCGACGTGTCGATCCAGAAGCAGGTGCTGACGCTGCTGACGAACCTGCAGGCCCGCTATCGGCTCAGCTACCTGTTCATCACGCACGACCTGGCCGTGATGCGCGCGATGGCGCACCGGGTGATCGTGATGCAGGCCGGGCGCGTGGTCGAGGCGGGCGATACGCTGCAGGTGTTGCATGCGCCGTCGCATCCTTATACCCGGGCGCTGATGGCGTCGTCGATGCTGGCGCCGTCGCACGAACCGTACGAGAGGGAACATGATTGACGAAAGCTGGGCGGACGCCGCGCGCGGGTTGCGCAGCGCGGCCGATTTCTGGGCGCTGCGCGTCGTCGACGAGACGACCGACGGCCACCAGGTGCGCAACGACGTCGCGTTGCCGGCGTCGCGCGTGTGCGACCGCGGCGCGATGCTGATCGCGTGGGCGGGGGCCGGCGCGGGCTACGCGGCGAGCGCGGACCTGTCGCCGCGCGGGCTGCAGGCCGCGCTCGACGTGGCCACCGCGCGCGCGAAGGCGAGCGCCGCATGGTCGCTGATCGACCACCGGCAGGCAGTCCGTCCGCAGGCGGGCGGCGCGTACGCGTCGCCGGGCATCGACGCGCCGCTGCCGTCGCGCGCCGAATGGATCGAACGCCTCGCGCACGAATGCGCGGCGGCGCGCATCGACGCGCGGATCGTCGAGCGCACCGCCGCCGTGACGATCACGCAGACCGACCAGCTGTTCGTGACGAGCGACGGCGTGCGGATCGACCAGCGGTTCCGCTTCCTGATGCCGGAGCTGAGCGCCGTCGCGCACGCGAACGGCGACACGCAGGTGCGTTCGCTCGGCCATTCGGGCACGCTTGCGCAGGGCGGCCTCGACGTGCTCGCACGCTACGGTTTCGACGGCGCGGGCGCGCGCGTCGCCGACGAGGCGCTGCAACTGCTCGCCGCGCCGAACTGCCCGTCGGGCCGCCGCGACCTGCTGCTGATGCCCGACCAGATGATGCTGCAGATCCACGAATCGATCGGCCATCCGCTCGAGCTCGACCGCATTCTCGGCGACGAGCGCAATTTCGCGGGCTGGAGCTTCGTGAAGCCGGAGATGTTCGGCAGCTACCGGTACGGCTCGCCGCTGCTGAACGTCACGTTCGATCCGGGGCTCGCATCGGAGGCGGCCTCGTATGCGTTCGACGACGACGGCAGCGCCGCGCACAAGCAGCACCTGATCCGCAACGGCGTGCTCGAGCGGCCGCTCGGCGGCGCGCTGTCGCAGCAGCGTGCGGGGCTGCCGGGCGTCGCGAACGCGCGGGCGTCGAGCTGGAACCGGGCGCCGATCGACCGGATGGCGAACCTGAACGTCGAGCCCGGCGACCAGACGCTCGACCAGCTGATCGCCGGCATCGAGCACGGCATCCTGATGCGCACCAACACGTCGTGGTCGATCGACGATCATCGCAACAAATTCCAGTTCGGCTGCGAGTTCGGCCAGCTGATCGAGCACGGCAAGCTGACGCAGGTCGTCAAGCAGCCGAACTATCGCGGCATTTCCGCGAGCTTCTGGCGCAGCCTGCGCGCGGTGGGCGATGCGAGCACCTTCGGCGTGTACGGCACGCCGTTCTGCGGCAAGGGCGAACCGATGCAGGTGATCCGGGTCGGCCACGCGTCGCCCGCGTGCGTGTTCGCCGACGTCGACGTTTTCGGAGGAGCGTGATGACGGGATTCGACACGGTAACGACCAGCACCACGACGGCGCTCGACTGGCGCACGCATTTCCTGCGCATCGCGGACGAAGCCGAGCGGCTGAAGGCGTCCGGCGAAATGGTGCTGCTGTGGTTCGCCGGCGAGACGTCCGATTTCGTCCGCTTCAACGAAGGCCGGATCCGCCAGACCGGGCGCGTGGTGCAGGGCAAGCTTGCCGTGCGGCTGATCGACGGCGCGCGGCAGGCGAGCGCCACGTCGACGCTGGCGGGCGACCCCGCCGCCGACCTGCCGGCGCTCGCGGCGACGCTGCGTGCGCTGCGCGACGAGCTGCGCGATGCGTCCGACGATCCGCACCTGCTGGTCGACACGTCTACGTGGACGCAGGACACGCGCCGCTCGGGCCGCCTGCCGGACGCGGACGCGCTCGCGCGGGTGGTGGCCGAATGCGCGCGCGGGCTCGATTTTGTCGGTTTTTATGCGGGCGGCTCGGTGGCGCGCGGGTTCGCGTCGTCGACGGGCAGCCGCGGCTGGCACGAAGTCGAGAACTTCGATTTCAACTGGTCGCTGTACGCGCCGGGCGGCCGCGCGATCAAGACGGCCTATGTCGGCGACGACTGGGACGACGCGGTGTTCGCGCGCAAGGTCGAGACGGCCGCCGCGCGGCTGCCGGTGCTCGGCCGTGCGCCGAAGGCGCTCGCGCCGGGCCGCTATCGCACGTATTTCGCGCCGGCCGCGATCTACGAGATGACCTACCTGATCGGCTGGGACGGCTTCTCGGCGCGCGCGCACCAGAGCGCGCGCAGCGCGCTGCACAAGCTGCACGCGGGCGAGGTCGCGCTCGATCCGCGCGTGTCGATCGCCGAGAACCTGGCGCTCGACATCGTGCCGGCATTCAACGCGGACGGCTATCGCCGCGACAGCGTGCCGCTCGTCGTCGCGGGGCGCAGCGTCGAGCGGCTCGTCAGCGCGCGCAGCGCGCGCGAATACGCGCTCGCGCCGAACGGCGCGAACGATGACGAATCGCCGCAGTCGCTGACGATCGCGGGCGGCACGCTCGCGGACGACGACGCGCTCGCGGCGCTCGATACGGGGCTGTACGTCGGCAATCTCTGGTACCTGAACTTCTCCGACCGGATGAACTGCCGGATGACCGGGATGACGCGCTTCGCGACGTTCTGGGTCGAGGGCGGCGAGATCGTCGCGCCGGTCGACGCGATGCGCTTCGACGACAGCTTCTACCGGCTGTTCGGCCCGGGGCTCGAGCAGCTCGGCGCGACGCCCGCGCTGCAGCTGAACGACGCCGGCTGGGGCGAGCGCGCGACGGGCGGCGCGCAGGTGCCGGGCGCGCTCGTGCGCGGGTTCGAACTGACGCTGTGACAGGCGAGGGCGCGGCCGCCCTGCGATGCAAGGCAACCGCGCGAGCGGCCGGCGTCGGTCGACTAATCGCCGCCGCGACGCGGCGTGCCGTGTCGCGCGAGAAACCGATCGAGCTGGCCGGCAAACGCCTTGCTGTCGCGCGCGCTGAACGGCGCCGGGCCACCCGTGTCGATGCCTGCATTGCGGAGCTGGTCCATCACGTCGCGCATCGTCAGGCGCTCCTTGATGTTTTCACGCGTGAACCAGTTGCCGCGCGGGTCGAGCGCATGCGCGCCGCGCTCGATGACGGCGGCGGCGAGCGGAATGTCCGCGGTAATCACGAGGTCGCCGGCCGTGACGAGTTCGACGACGCGGGCATCGGCCGCGTCGAAACCCGCCGGCACCTGGATCGACTTGATGAATGGCGACGGCGGCGTGCGCAAATATTGGTTGGCCACCAGCGTCACTTGCACTTCGGCACGCCGCGCGGCCCGGAACAGCATGTCCTTGATGACGGCGGGGCAGGCGTCAGCATCGACGAGCACTTGCATGAGGACAACTCCAGTACGTTGGAACGCCATCGTATCTCAAGGTCGCGGCGGGCCCGCCGGCAATCGCTGCCCCTGGTCGAGCATCGGTTCGATGCTGCATACCCTGCCCGCCGTCAGTCGGCGATCGAACGAATGACCTTCGCCGGATTGCCGCCGACGAGCGTATTCGGGGGAACGTCCCGGGTGACGACGGCGCCCGCGCCGACCACCGCGTTTTCGCCCACCGTCACGCCGCCGATGACGGTCGCGCCGGCGCCGATCCAGACGTTGCGTTCGATCCTGATCGGCCTGGCGACGACGAACGCGCGCCGCCGGGACGGTTCGAGCGGGTGGCCGCTCGTGATGAGGCTCACGTTCGGCCCGATCATCACGTCGTCGCCGATGTCGAGCCCGCCGAGATCGTAGAACGTGCAGCTCTGGTTGATGAACACGTTGCGGCCGACGCGGATATCCGGCCCGCCGGTCGTATAGAACGGTGGAATCAGCAGGACGCTGTCGTCGACCGGCTTGCCGATCAGCTCGCCGAACAACGCGCGCACCTCGTCCGCATCGTTGTACGTCAGGCGGTTGAGGCGGGCGGTGAGCGCCATCGCGCGCTTGATGTCGGCCTGCATGGCGGCCGATTCGGGCGTCCTTCCCGGAATGATCCTGGTTCGATCGTCATTCGCCATGCGTCGTTTTCCTCCGTGCGCGTTGGATCGGGCATTGTAGGACGGCATCCGGCATCCGCGACATCCGGTTCGCGCCCGTTGTAATAGAATTGCCGGCGCCCGTCCCGCCGCCCCGACAAGGCGGCCGACGAATCCGAGAGAGCGCCCCCCCTGAGCCGGTCGAATGAGCCACGACACCACAACCATAACGAGCTGCCCTGTCCGCAAGCGGCTGGCCTTGCGCCGTCAAGCCAGGCGCTTCCCGGATGCCGGCCTGAATCATTGGCTGGAAATCCAGCGCGACCCGTTGAAGTGGCTGGCCGACATGCATCGCGCGTCGCCCGATCTCGCGAGCCTGCGGATGGGCGTGAAGCGGCTCTGGTGCGTGTTTCATCCCGAGGCGGTCCATGACCTGATGGTCTCCCATCGCGCCGACCTGCGGCGCTGGGAGCCGAGCCTGTGCATCATGCGCCAGTGGAACGGGCCGAGTTTCATGATGAAGGAGGGCGACGCGGCACGTCGCCAGCGCCAGGTGGTGCGCCCGCATATTCAGCCGCCCGCCGCGCAGGAGATCCAGCGCATCGCGCGACACTGGTCGGCGCGCCTCGTGCCGGGCCAGGTGGTCGACCTGGATCTGGAAATGGCCGCCTACAGCGTCACGCTGGCCGGCCATGCGTTGTTCGGCGTCGATCTCGGCCCGAACGCGGAAACCATTGCCAAGGCCGTGCGCATCCTGTCGCGCGTTGCGTTGCTCGAAACCAGCACGGGGCTGCCCCTCGGTCACTGGTTCCCGAGCAAGATGTGCCCGCGCAAGCGTTGGGCCCTGCGCGTGATGCGTTCGCAGATCGAGCGGGTCGTCAAGGAATCGGAGCGCCCGGTGGTCATGCATCGCGACGACCTCGCCACGCTGCTGATGGCCTCGCACCAGGCCACCGGCGCAACGCTGTCCTGGGCGCAACTGCTGCTGGCCCGGCATCCCGAGGTGCTGGCCGCGCTGCGCAAGGAGCTCGCCACGATCGACTGGTCCGGCGTGACGCAGTTGCAGGACCTGCGTCGCGCGCCGCTGCTGCGCGCCGTGATCCAGGAAACCCTGCGCCTGTACCCGCCGGCTTATGCGCTGGTGCCGCGCCAGCTGTCGCGCGCGATGACCGTGGCGGGCACGTCGTTCGCGCGCGGCGATATCGTGATGATCTCCAGCTGGATCACGCATCGCGACGCGCGCTGGTTTCCGGAGCCCGATGCGTTCCGGCCCGAGCGCTTCATGCAAGCCGCGACCTGGCCGCAGGGCGCGTATTTTCCGTTCGGCGTCGGCGATCGCGCCTGCCCGGGCACCGGCATGGCGATGATGGACCTGGCCGTCTCGCTGGCCTACTGGGTCGAGCACTGGGACATGACGATCCTCGGGCCGGTGACCCCGCAAGGCTGGTTCTCCCTTCGCCCCAGGAATGCCCGGGTGCGCTTCGAACCGCGCATGCGTGCCGATTGCGAGCCGAACGAGACGCCGCGTCAGTAGAGGGTCGGCCCGATGCGCATCACCGGGCCGGAAGGCGCGGCGATTCGCCACGGACTCCGAAGTTTCCTCGTGTCACGGCCCACATATGATCCACCCCGCTCGACGAGCGGGATGTGAAAGGGCGCGCGATTCGATCATCGGCAACCGGCTTTGCCGGATCGAACGGTTCTTGCTATCCTCGCCGCCGAATCCCGCTCTCCGAACCCATACCAGGAATTTCCCATGACGATCGACGCGCAGCCGGCTTCGCCACGCCCGGCGCATCACGACCGCAAGATGCTGGTGCTGTCGATGCTCGGAGGCGCGCTCGAGGTCTACGACTTCATCATCTTTTTCTTCTTCGCGGTGACGCTGAGCCGCGTGTTCTTTCCCCCCGACATGCCGCAATGGCTGAAGCTGCTGCAAAGCTTCGGCATTTTCGCCACCGGCTACCTCGCGCGCCCGCTCGGCGGCATCTGGATGGCGCATTTCGCCGATCGCAGCGGCCGCAAGCGCGTGTTCAGCCTGACCGTGCTGCTGATGGCGTTGCCGTGCTTCGCGATCGGCATCATGCCGACGTACGCGCAGATCGGTTATCTCGCGCCGCTCGTGTTGCTGGCGATGCGGATCCTGCAGGGCGCAGCCGTCGGCGGCGAGGTGCCGAGCGCGTGGGCGTTCGTCGCCGAGCATGCGCACAGCGGGCGCCGCGGCTACGTGCTCGGCATGCTGCAGGCCGGCCTCACGCTCGGCTATCTGCTCGGCGCGCTGACGGGCGCGGTGCTCGAACGATGCTTCAGCCCTGCCCAGATGCTCGATTACGGCTGGCGCATTCCGTTCATTCTCGGCGGCCTGTTCGGGCTCGTCGGGGTCTGGATGCGCCGCCGGCTCAGCGAGACGCCGCGCTTTCTCGAGATGCAGGGCCGCCGCACGGCGGCCGTCGCGTTCCCGCTGCGCGAGGTGATCCGCGCGCAGCGCAGCGCGTTCATGCCGGCCGTCGCGCTCACCGCCGTGCTGACGTCGGCCGTCGTCGTGCTCGTGATCGTGACGCCGACCTTCATGCAGCAGCGCTTCGGCCTGGCGGCCCGCGAGACGTTCGCGATCAGCAGCGTCGGCATCGTGTTTCTGAACATCGGCTGCGTGATCGCGGGCCTCGTCGTCGATCGCATCGGCGCGTGGAAGGCCGTGGCGCTCTACAGCGCGCTGCTGCCGGTCGGCACGGCGGCGCTCTATGCGAGCCTCGCCGGCGGCGGCCACGGCGTCGCCATCGCGCTGGCCTATGCGTTTGCCGGACTGCTGTCGGGCGTGGTCGGGGCCGTGCCGTCCGTCATGGTTGCGCTGTTCTCGACCGCCATGCGCGTGTCGGGCATTTCGTTCACGTACAACCTGACCTACGCGATCTGGGCCAGCGCCGCGTCGCTGGCGCTCGTCGCGCTGATGCCGGCGAGCGCGTGGGTGTGCGTACAGTTCACGCTCGGCGCCGGCGTGCTCGGTGTCGTCACGGCCCTGCGCTATGGCCGCAAGGTCTACTTCGGCGACTGGCACGGGCATCTCGACTTCCCGGCCACCGCGCGCACCGCCGAGGCGGCGCCCGGCCGAAGCGCCTGATTCCGCCTATGACGCGACGGCAAATGGACGCTCCCGGCGGGAATCCGAAAGGCAGGGCGCGCGTGTTATTTCGGGCGATTTAAAGCAGGGTCGAGGAATGAACGCCCCGTCGAATGCGGATTTAGAGTATTTGCACGAATTGGCGTAAAACGTCGTCTTGAATTGGCGAGCGCGGCAACGATTTCATCAATCGTTTTATAAAGCTAAACAATTTAGCCAGCCAATCAGCGCATTGCGATGCCGCGCTGCATTGATTCAAATGCGGGTCCGGCGCGGAATCGGTTCCATTCGAATTTATTTACCTAAATCAAATCGTGCGTCGCTAAATGAATTTTTTCGCACGCATGGCTTTATTTTCGATGCAGATCGGATAGCATGTCCCCCCAGGTCGGCCTCTCCGCGAATTGCCGAAGATGAATGAATCGGCATGAACGCGATTGGCGCGCCTGCGCGCAGTCGCAGGCGGCAATGAGGAAGCGGCCGAGCGCATTACCGCATCAGGCATTAAAAGAGCAAGAAGACTGTTGCATGCCCCGGGCCCCCTGTCAGGCGAAACAACGAGAAAGCGCCAAGGCGTCGAGTTTCCCGATCGCGTCTTGACGCCGTCGATTGCGACGCGTGTCCGCCGACCGAAGGCCATTCGGGATTCCCACTTACTCGACAGGAGACCGCCATGGCTCGTGTTCGTGTTGCCGCGTGTCCCGAATCGTCAGCGCGCCTCTCCTCATGCAAAACGTGCTGAGCCTCGACGCGAAGCGCCATCCCGTCGTCCCGCAGGGCCGGGGCGTGCGCTCGGTCGTCAACGGCGTGTCGTTGATCTGGGAAGCGGCGCCCGGCCTGCATGCGATCTCGATGGGCGTGGGCATCGGCCGGGGCGCTTATGACGATCCGCACGGCGAAGCGGGCCTCGCCCATTTCTGCGAGCACGCGCGGGTGGCCCAGGTCAACCGGATGATCGGGCCCGCCAAGGCGAGGGTGCTGTCGGTCGAGGCCTTCACCGAGCGAAACGAAACCTACTTCGTCGTGTGCGCGCTGAAACAGGACGCCGCGGTGCTCGGCGAATGGCTCGACGCATTCCTGAATCCGCGCCCCCTCGACGACGCGGCGATCGAGCAGGAGCGCGCCGTGCTTGTCGAGGAGGTCGCGACGCTCGAAAGCAGCGAGATCAGCCGGATCGACGACGAGTTCCTGAAGGCTGCCTACGGCGACGAGCGGATGTGGCGCCCCATCGGCGGGCGCGTGGCCGACGTCGCGGCGCTGGCCGGCGCGCAGGTGCATCGCGCGATTGCCGACGACAACCGGCGCGGCAAGATCGCGGTGGCGCTGGTCGGCGACCTGCAGCCGACCGGGCTGCTGGCCTCGGTCGAGCGCACGCTCGGGGTGCTGCCGCGCGCGCGTGAGACGGTGGCTGCGGCGGCGGCCGACCCTATGCCGACGCACGGCCTGGCGGCGGGCCGCGCGCCGATTCCGACGTCGTTGGGCGTCGGCTATTTCATGCTCGGCTACCCGGCGTTCCCGCGTTTCGACGAGCGCCGCGTGTCGCTCTATGCGATGAGCCTGATCTTCGGCGAGGACGAGCATTCGGTGCTCTACAACGCGCTGCGCGTCGACAAGGCGCTGCTGTATGCGGTCAATTCCGAGTGCCATCTGTTCAAGGATCACGGCCATCTCATCATCCGCGGGATGGTGGCGTACGACAAGCTCGAGCGGGTGATGGACCATGTGTTCGAGCTCGCGGCGGCCATGCCGGCGATCGTGCAGGACCGTGTCGTGCAGGACGAAGCCCGGCAGGCGCTGATGCGCACGCTGCTGATGCGGCTCGACGATCCGCGCAACCGGCTGATGCGGCTGCTCAAGCACGAGATGTGGTTCGACGCGTACTTCGACTACGAGGACGACCTGGACTTCATCCGGGGCGTGACGCCGCAGAGCCTGCACGAGGTGACCGAAGCGGTGCTCCGGTCGCCGCCGCTCATCTGCCATGGGGTAGCGAATGGCTAAGGTACTTCTCATCAACCCCAACATCAAGATCGTCGATCGGGAGAAGGATCATTACTCGATCATGGAGCATCTTGGGCTGGGCCTGCTGTCCGCCGCGCTCAAGAAGGACGGGCACGTCGTGCGGATTCTCGACTGCTACGCGCACAACCTGTCCAACGACGCGGCGGTGGGCGCGTTTCTCGCGTTCGAGCCGGACTTCGTCGGGCTGACCGCGAACTACCTGAACTTCGACTCGGCGGTGGAAGTGGCCGAGCTGGCACGCCAGGTGCTCGACGACGTCTACGTGTTCGTCGGCGGCGAGCACTGCACGTATGCGGCCGAGGAAATTCTCGCCCGGCATCCGGCCATCCAGGCGGTGGTGCGCGGCGAGGGCGAAGAGGCCGTCGTGGAGCTGGTGGCGAAGGCGCCCAAGCTGCTGGGCGTCGCGGGCGTCTATTTCCGCGACGTGCGCACCAACATTCTCTTCAAGAATCCTGACCGTCCCGGCATCGAAGACCTGGACCGGCTGCCGCTGGCCGACCGCGCGACGCTCGACTACTGCCGCAGGCGCGATCTCAAGACCGCCATCGGCGTGATCGCGCAGCGCGGCTGCAACTTCAAGTGCACGTTCTGCAATGCGAACAAGTACCTGCGGCTGGGCGGCGGCGCAGCCATCCGGCGGCGCACGGTCAAGAACGTGGTCGACGAGCTCGAGTATCTCTACGAGCACTACTTCCTCAAGGGCAACGTCGAGAAGCTCTATTTCTACGACGCCAACTTCATCGACGGCAGCAATCGCTCGAAGGCATGGGCGCGCGACCTCGCGCACGAAATCGTCCGCCGCGGCGTGGCCATGCCGTTCGAGGTTTACCTGCGCGGCGATTCGCTCAAGGGCGACGACGACGAGGTCGTGACGGACCTGAAGCGCGCCGGGCTGGAGGCGGCCTTCATCGGCATCGAATCGTTCGACCAGCAGGATCTCGGTTTCTACGGGAAGGACATCACCACCGAACGGCTCACCGAGGGCCTCGACCTGCTGCGGCGCCATCGCGTGCTCGGGCCGACCGCGGGCGTGATCATGTTCAACCCGTACAGCACGGTGCAGGGCATCCGCACCACGGCCCGGCTGCTCGCGCGCTTCGGCTATGCGTCGTTCTGGAACCTGTCGCAGCGGCTGCAGCTCTTTCCCGGCGTGAAGCTGGTGGACGAGCTGCGCGACAAAGGCCTGCTGGACGGCTACGACAAGTCCAACAAGGTGTATTCGTACCGCTTCCAGGAACCGATGATGGGGCGCCTGTCCGATCACCTGCTGCAGCTCAACGACGAAGTGGAAATCGTGCGGGACAACGCGCTGCCGCGCCATGTGTCCACCGAGCTGAACCGCATTCTCAACGCGGTCGAACTGCACGGGCTGGACGAGGCGAAGGCCAACCGCATCGCGGCGCCGGCGATGGCGCGGCTGCAATCGATCAACGGCCTGAACGTCGAGTATTTCCTGCAGACCATCGCGCACTTCGAGGGCGGCAGCGACGCCGGGGCGATCGCCGGCGACCGGCAATCCTACCTGGGCGAACTGGGCGCTTCCCTGGACAGTCTCGAGACCGAATTCAGCACGGCGCTGCATGGCTTACATGATTGGTTGATCAGCGAACGCTCCGCTGACGACCTTGCTGTTGCTTCGCCAGCCGGACAAGGGCGGTGAACCTGTCCGGCCGAAGCCGGCTGGCGAGCAATTCCGTGTGGCTCGCGCCACTTCATCAACGCGTCAACCAAGGAGAAGTCATGGCAATCAATCTCATGGCCCCCAAAGGCAATGACCAGAACGTGAGGCTGTCGACCGAAATCTGGAAGAAGCTGAACGAGGTCAAGACCGCCAAGCTGCAGGAAACCGCGCAACACGCGCAAGCCGACCAGGCAGGCGACGTCGAAGTCCGCAAGGACGGCGAGTAAGCGCGTTGCCTGAGGTTACGTCGCGGTGCACCGCGACGTAACCTCTTTTTCGCCCTTGCGCGGCTGCGCTCGGGCGTCCCTTTCCCATGAGCAGGATGCGCCATATGGACCTGTCGAACGACTTCGATGTGCTGTTGGTGAATCCCCGCAATCCACCGAGCGGCAGCGCCGAATCGGCGGAGTTCACCTGCGAGAATCTCGCGCTGGCGTACCTGTCGAGCGCGCTCGCGACGGCCGGCGCACGTACGCTGATCGTCGATTGCGACCTCGACAAGGTCGGCGCGAGCGAGATCGCCGCGCTGTGCGAACGGGAGCGTCCGGTGCTCGTGGGCATCACGGCGCTGTCGCGCAACGCGGGCGACGCGATCGAGATCGCGCGCGAGGTCAAGCGCCGCTGCCCCGGCACGCGCACCGTGCTCGGCGGGCTTCACTTCACCTACTGCGGCGAAAAGGTGCTCGCGAAAGTCCCCGAGATCGATTTCGTGATTCGCGGCGAGGGCGAATTCTCGATGATCGCCCTCTACCGCTACCTGAAGGACGGCGTCGGCACGCGGCTGCAGATCGGCGGGCTGCTATACCGCTCGCAGGACGGCTCCGTCGTCAGGATTCCGGCGACCGGCGCGATCGAGAACCTCGACGCGCTGCCGTTCCCGGACCGGCAGGTGCTGGCGCGCGCCGTTCGCAAGGGCATCCAGCCGGCCATCCCGGTGCTGAGCAGCCGCGGCTGCTACGCGCGCTGCCTGTTCTGCAATGCGTCCCACGTATACAACGAAGGGGGCGGCCGCCCGTGGCGCCACCGCTCCGCGTCGAACGTCGTCGACGAGATCGAGGGGCTGGTCGACCGCTATGCGGCCGACGCCGACCCGGTGATCCTGTTCTACGACGACACGTTCATCGGCCCGGGCAACAAGGCGCGGCGCCATGCGTACGAGCTCGCCGACGAGATCATCCGGCGCGACGTCCGCATCATGTTCGAAACCTTCCTGCGCGCGGACACGTTCCACGACGACTACGAACTCGTGCGCCGCCTGCGCGAGGCCGGCATGGTGCGCGTGTTCATGGGCATCGAGGCGTCCGACGACCAGGAGCTCAAGCTGTTCCGCAAGGCCGTCACCGTGCACCAGATCGACCAGGCGCTGGACAACCTGAAGACCAACAACGTGACGACGCCGTCCAGCGGCTTCATCATGTTCCTGCCGTACAGCTCGTTCACGTCGCTGCGCCGCAATGCGCTCTACCTGCGCAAGATCCACCATGCGTCGGTGTGGAACCTGTCGACGCGGCTGGACGTGTATGGCGGCAACGAGTTCGTCCCGTACCTGCGCGAGCAGGGGCTGCTGACCGGCGCGGACGAATACGACGGCGTGTACGAATACAAGTTCCGCGATGCGCGGGTGGCCCGCTTCGCGGCCTACATGGACATCTCGCAGAACGACGTCGTGCAGCGGCTCGACACCGTCGGCCGGTTCGTGGAATTCAACTTCGCGAACATGTCGTACGAGCTGTCGCGCATCGGCATCGCCTGCGACTGGGACGAGTCCGCGCTGATCGACCGCGCGCAGAAGGACATCCAGACCCTCGCTTTCGACTTCTTCATGAACGCGATGGAGCGCTTCGAGCGTAACGATCCCGATATCGAACGCGGGCCGGAGAAGGACCGGTTCTTCGACACGCTGTCCGAGCGGATCGACGCGCTCGAATCGTCCTATGCGCGCTTCCTGGCGCGCGCGAACGCGGCGCTGGAAGGCCGTGGCGCGCCGGCCGGGCAAGCGCCCGCCGAATCGGCGCATGCCGCTTGAACCGGCCAGACGGAGACCCCATGCCTGCCAACAAGATCATCCTGGTCAACGCCCACAAGAAGTCGGCGGAGTATCTGCACAACAACCCGACGGAGCACCTCGGCCTTGGCTATCTCGCGGCGTACCTGCGCAAGTTCGGCTACTCGAACGTCGAGATCATCGACGGCTATGCGCTGGCGCTGTCCACCGAGCAGATCTTCGACGAGGTGCGCGCGGCCGCGCCCGACCTGATCGGCATCACGCTCGAATACAACACCTTCGAGGAGGCGATCAAGCTCGCCCGGCTCGTGAAGGGCGTGCACCCCCACGCACGGGTCGTGCTGGGCGGCGAGCATGCGACCTATGCGACCGTCGAGATCCTCGAGACCCACCCCGAGATCGACTTCATCGTGCGCGGCGAAGGCGAAGTCACGTTCCTGGAACTCTGCGAGCTGACCTTCAACGGCTCGGGCCAGCCGCTGGCCGACGTGCTGGGCGTCGCGTATCGCGATGCGTCGGGCAAGGCCGTGCAGAACAAGGACCGCCCGGCGATCGAGGATCTCGACACGCTGCCGTTCCCGGCGCGCGACACGCTCGAACGCGCGCTGAAGGCGGGGCTGCGGCCCGCGATCGCGATGCTCGGCAGCCGCGGCTGCCCGGCCAAGTGTTCGTTCTGCAATGCGTACAAATTCTTCAACATCGGCGGCGGCGCACGCTGGCGGCCGCGCTCGGCGGAGAACATCGTCGACGAGCTGGAGATGCTGTTGAACAAGTACCAGGGGCTCGACATCTACCCCGTGGTGTACTTCGGCGACGAGAACTTCCCGGGCCCCAAGCGCGGGCTGCCGCGCGTGCGCGAATTCGCGGAGCGGATCATCCGCAAGGGGCTGAGCGTCGAGTACGAGATCTTCTGCCGCACCGATTCGTTCAACGGGCAGGACGAACTGGTGGACCTGCTCCGGCAGTCGGGCCTCATCTCCGTGCTGATGGGCATCGAGGCCGGCTCGGACGACCAGCTCAAGCTGCTCAACAAAGGGTCGAGCGCCAGCAAGAACCTGTCGTCGGTCGAGATCTTCCAGAAATACAACGTCGTGACGAGCTCGAGCGGGTTCCTGATGTTCAATCCGTATACGACGTTCCGCGACCTGCGCCGCAACGTCAGCTTCCTGCTGCGCATCCAGCACGCGACGCTCTACAACATGAGTTGCCGCGTGCATGCGTATCCGGGGCTGGAGATGAACAAGGATCTTGCCGACAGCGGCATGCTGACGCCCGAATATACGCACTACAAGGTCGACAGCATCGCGTTCGTCAACAAGCATGTGCAGGGCATCGCCGACCTGCTCACGGACCTGGCCGACGTCGACCTGCTGCGCAGGGAAGATTCGACGATGCGGGACATCGACATCAACATGGCCCGCACGCTGTCGGTGATCGGCGGCAACCTGCTCGAGGGGGACATGGTCCAGCAGTGCGAGGTCGCCGCGCTGTTTGCCGCGAAGGCCGCCGTGCAGCGGCGCTCCGCCGATTTCTTCCTGGCGCTGGTGGAGCAGGCGGAGGCGCATGACCTGACGCGGGACGGCTTCATCACGCAGTACGCAACCTATGCCGAAGCAATCCGGCAGGGCCTCGATCATCTCGACAACGTATTCCATGAAACGATGCTGAACATCAAGCATTACCTCGACGAAACCTTCCTGACAGACCTCGTCGGCGAGCCGCTCTCGGCCCGGAACCTGTGCCGTCCGGAGCAAGGGCACAACGGCGCGCTGTCCGCCGCGTCGATGCATTCCGTCGGGGAGGTGTCGTGAAGCACGTCGTGACCTCCGCGCTGTGGCGCATCATTCCGGTCGGGCTGGCCCTCACGCCGATTGGCGTGCTGTTCGGCGTGCTCGCCGCGCAGTTGAACTGGACGCCGTTCGAAGTGTTCCTGATGAGCCTCATCGGCTTCACCGGCAGCGGCCAGTTCGCGTATCTCGGGTTCGCGTCCCGCGGCATCGACATCTCGTCGCTGGGGCTGGCCTTTCTCGTGATCCTGAGCATGAACCTGCGTTACGTGCCGATGTCGCTGACGGCCACCGCGCCGCTGAAGATCAACCTGCTCGGGAAGGTGCCGCTGGCCCACTGGCTGGCGGACGAATCCTATGCCACCGAGAAGCAGTCGGACGGGGTGGCCAGCCGCTTCGTGATCCGCGGGACGATCACGGCGTTCTGGTGCCTGTCGACGGCGGCCGGCGTCGCGCTGGCGGCGTTCCTGCCGCCGGTGGTCAAGTCGACGCTGGCCGGCGTGACCTATCCCGTCAGCGCGATCCTGCTGGCGCTGGGGCTGCTGAACATCTACGCGTTCGTGCGCGCGCGCCGGGCGGAACGCGCGCGGCAGCCGGCCGCGCTGTCGGCGCGCAAGGCCATCGCGATCGGCTTCGTGGCCGTCTTCGTGCTGCAGTATCTGCTCGGGCCCGTGTATTTCTGGATTCCGGGGATCGCGGTCGTCTATTGGCTGCTGGTGAAAACGGACGGGATGATCGGCCATGAATAACGCGATGCTGGGAACACTCCTGCTGCTCGGCGTCAGCGTGCTGGTGCGCGTCATTCCGAGCATCGTGCGGCTGCCGTTCGACAACCGGCGCCAGCAGACGCTGCGCCAGCTTCTGCCGATCGCCGTCTTCGTCAACCTGGTGGCGTACTGCTTCCTCAGCGAGGTGAAGACCCACCCGGCCGAGGCCGTGGCCGCGTTCGCGCTGCTGCTCGGCATGATCACGTTTCTGCCGCGCGTGGGCGTGCTGCTGTCGGTCGTGCTGTCGTCGACGGTCTACTTCCTGATGCTGCACTTCGGGGCCGGCGGGCACCTGATCGCGTCGATCTGAAGGCGAGCACCTTCGCCGACGGGGCGCCGGCCCGTGCCGCGGGGGCCGGCGCCGTCGCGTCTTCGTCATTCCCGATCGTCAGTGCCGCGGCCTGCCGCGGCGTCGGCATATTCAAATACGGATTTGCGAATTGCGAATGCCGCGCCTGAAAAAATGGAACCGGTACTGCGATCTTTACGCGCTGCGTCAGTTTATGCGGTGCGATTCTTGAATTGACGGATTACTCTAAGTAAAAACAGGTCGACTGACACATTAGTGAAGTCCATACGAAATGTGCGGGATTATCCGGATGCTTGCTTTTTTCGCAGACTTGTACGCTACCTTACTGATAAAGATATTTACTTGGCCGATATGATTCCGGGCTAAATTCGCCTCCGTTTGAAACTGGATACCAAGAAAACCATCTTGACGGCCGCTGGCAAGCTGGTGTAAGCAACCGGTAATATTTTTAATCCGTGCAATAATCCCGGCGATTATTAGGCCATCCCCGGCGATATTTTCGTTTCTGTCCCCTAAAAAGCGATTCATATGCGCCTGACACATGCGAAATCTGCAAAAATGTCATTTGAATCGACCAAGCGATTCGCTTTCAATACGAAAGCCCTTTTTTGCTGGCAAAAACCAAAACAGTAATCAGGTTTTTTAAATATAAATCGCAAAGCGTGCCGGAACGTCCCTGCGTCGCCGCTCGTTGCTTGAACGAGCGACCTGTCCGTTTCCGCCAGGCCGAAGCGAAATACGTGTCGTCGTAGTTGAGCGAGCATTACCACCATCGAATCAGAGTCCCCGGCGTGCTTTTCTCGATCGTGGCCGGACGGCGATCCCGTCCGGGAGAGCGCGCGTCGGTGGGGCGGGTGCGTCTGCCCGACGCATCCGCCCACGCTTGCCGCGCCGGCACGACCGGAGACGCGACCAGGAGCCAAGATGACAAACTGGGTTGAAGAACTATTGGCCGGGCTGGAACGAGCCAGTTCGGAGCGGGAGATCTATGGCCGTATCGAGGAGGCGGCGCGCAGTCTCGGCTACGAATACTGCGCATACGGATTGCGCATGCCGTGGCCGGTATCGCGGCCGAGGATCTATTTGCTCAACAACTACCCGCCGGCGTGGCAGGCGCGCTACCAGGAGGCGCGCTATGTCGACATCGACCCCACCGTGAAGCATGCGCGCCGTTCGCAGGCGCCCGTGGTGTGGAGCGACGCATTCTTCGCCGATACGCCCGACCTGTGGTTCGAGGCACAGGAGCACGGGCTGCGCCACGGCTGGACGCAGTCGGCGTTCGACAGTTGCGGCGTGGCCGGCATGCTGACGCTCGCGCGCTCGCACGGCCCGATCACGCCGGCCGAGCTCGAGCAGAACGAGTTCAAGATGCGCTGGCTCGTCAGCACGACGCACCTGGCGATGACCGGCACGCTGATGCCGAAGCTCGCGCCCGACACCGAGCGCGGGCTGACCGACCGCGAGGTCGAGGTGCTCAAGTGGGCCGCGGACGGCAAGACGTCGAGCGAGATCTCGACGATCCTGGTGATCTCCGTCGACACCGTGAACTTCCACGTCAAGAACGCGGTGACGAAGCTCAAGGCCGCCAACAAGACCTCCGCCGTCGTGCGCGCGACGATGCTCGGGCTGCTGAGCTGAGGCGTCGCGCGCGCCGTCGCGCATTCATTTCGTTATCCGATCTTCCGACGCCGCGCATGCGCGGCGCGTCGGCGCGCGCGCCTGTGTGTCATGCGTGTGTCGCGCATTGCGTCGCGCGTGTCGCCGTTCGAGCGTCACGCGCGATGCGCGAGCGGAGTCAGCTCCAAACTTTGGTAGTTGTCGCAATCAACGCCGCACGCTGAAATCTCGATCCAGCGAATGGTCGGGTGCGCCGGGCAGCGATGCCGGTGCGAATCGGTCGTTCGCCTCGCTTCATCCCGTCGAAACGACACACCCCACAGCAGGCGCGTTGCTCGGTCGAACCGATGCAGGTGCGCTTTTGATCGAGTTTCCTTGCTTGAAGAGAGGTTGACGATGGACCCCAGAGCACATACGCCGACGCAAGACCGCGAATCGCACAGCCTGTACGGCTTCGACATGACGGAGTACCTGCGCGGCGACGCGCACGCCGGCCAGCCGGCCTGCGACGTCGCGTTGCACGCGGTCACGCACGGCGGCATCTATCCGCTCGGGCAGGCGCGCCTTGCACTCGGCGCCTATGAACGCGCGGCGCTCGACGTGCTGCAGCGCCATCGCGAACTGCGCATCGACGGCGACGCGCCGGCCGACGTCGCGGGCGGCACGACGCTCGCGCTGTACGTGAACTCGCTCGGCCGCCTGCACATCCGCCCGGCGTCGGAACCGAAGGTCGCCTACGAGGAGCGCGACAGCTGGGTCGACCTCGGCACCGTGACGGTGGGCGACGACGTGCTCGCCGAGATCGACACGGCGCTCGCCGCATGGCGCGCGATCGAACGCCGCAGCTTCGCCGAGGTGCGTGCCGCGATGGACCGCGCACAGGCCGAAGGGAACCTGTCGCGCATCCTCGAGGAAGTCATCGATCACGTCGAGCACGTGGAATCGGTGTGCTTCTACGTCGGCGACCGCTTCTTCGCGCTGATCGACCGCTTCACGAACCTGATCGACAGCAAGACCGGCAAGGGTCATCTGCCGCGCCTGCGCGAGCTGCCGTATGCGGAATGGAGCGAGGAGGACGTGCTGATCGTCGCCGCGCTGAACGCGCTGTTCCTGTCGGGCCGCTCGGTGCGCTTCGAGGAATTCAACGGCGCGCTGCTGACCGCGCAGGACGTCGTCGGCCGCCTCAACCAGCTCGCGGCGAGCTACACGGACGCCGGCTGCGAGGTGGCGGTGCCGCTCGATCTCGACCTGTTCGAGCGCGCGCAGAAGATCCGCGAGCAGACGCTGTGCGCGATCGGCAAGCCGTGGCTGCGCTACCGCTGGATCTACGGCCTGAATTTCCAGAAGACCGAACGGATCCTGCACTCGGCCGTGTCGACCGAGGCGCACGACCAGTGGTATCGCGAATTCGGCGACGACTTCCGCCAGTTCGTGTCGCCGCACGGCGAGTTCGCGCCGCCCGAGTACGTCGCGATGGCGCTGCTCGCGAACGCGGCGATCGCGCGCGACGTCGCGGGCGTGCCGTGCGAGGCCGGCAGCGCGGCCGTCACGAGCTGGATCGAATACCTGATCGAGAAGACCGTCGCGTCCGCCGTGCTCGCCACCGGTTCGGACTACGGGATGTCGAGCTCGCTGCGCGACATCGGCCAGCTCGTTACCTATGACGAGCCGACGCTGATCGACACGGTGCACGCGCTCACGCCGGCGAGCTTCTTCACCGCGTACGTGTCGCACAAGACGATCGCGCGCTATGGCGACGCGGAAAGCAAGATGATCGCGAGCTCGGTGCAGAAGCGGATGCAGTTCAACCGCTGGCACTTCATCCCCGGCAACTTCGAGCGGCCGCTGATCCGCTCGTCGCGCCACTGGTACTACCCGCCGCTCGTGCCGGACATCTCGTCGCATTCGGACATGCACCGCGCCGCGCACAACCGCGCGCGCGTGAAGTACTCGATCCGCGTGCCGGGCCCCGACATGTCGCGCCCGCCGCTGAACATCGCGGGCCAGCGCTATCGCGGCTTCTACGACGTGCGCATCGTGCGCGCCGAAGGCGACGAGTATTCGACCGAGGACATGCTGCGCGTGCGCCGCCGCACGCTGTGGCTCGAGGCGCTGTACACCGCGCTCGTCAACTACCTGATGACGCCGGACGCCAAGCGGCTCGTCGTGAAGGGCTTCGAGGCGGGCACCTACCTCGACCTCGCGGGCGACGTGCTGCCGAACGCGGCGGACACGCTGCGCGCCACGGCCACGGAGGGCGCACTGTGACGGCAGCGCCGATCAGCGTCGTCAATACGGTTGCCGCCAACGGCGGCAAGCGCGACACGCATCGCATCACGTTCTTCCAGCAGGGCGGCCGCGTCGTGCTCACCCACGCGCAGCTCGATGCGCAGGCCACGCGGCTGGCGCACGACCTGCGCGAGGCGGGCCTGGCGCGCGGCGCGCGCATCGGCATCGTCGCGCGCAACGGGCTCGCGTGGGTGCTGCTCGATCTCGCCGCGCTGAAGGCGGGCATCGTCACGGCCGGCTTCGAGTTCGGCAAGTTCCAGCCGAACCAGGCGCTCGTAGACAAGTACGCGCTCGACGCCGTCTACGCGGACGGCGCGACGTCGTTCGACCCGGCGCGCGACCTGCGCACGCTGCTCGACGCGCACGTGCGGGCCTGCGGCGACGGCAGCGGCGTCGACCCGGTCGCGCCGCCGTTCGAATCGGCCGTGTACGCGCGCGACGACGTCACGACGATCAAGTTCACGTCCGGCAGCTCCGGCGAGCCGAAGGGCCTTGCCGCGCGCGCCGGCAGCATCGACGCGTCGCTCGCGGCGGTCCAGCAGCTCTACGCGCACGGCGACGGCGACGACGTGCTGGTGTTCCTGCCACTGTCGCTGCTGCAGCAGCGCTACTGGATCTATTCGGCGCTGACGTTCGGCCACGACGTGACCGTCGCGCCGTTCGAGTTCGCATTGGAGGCGACCCGCCAGCAGCCGCCGACGGTCGTGATGGGCGTGCCGGGTTTCTACGACGGCGTGAAGAAGCGCATCGAGCGCCTGACGCCGCCCGGCGAAACCGGCATCGACGCGCGCCGGCAGCGGATCGACGCGCTGCTCGGCCCGCGCATCCGCTACATGTGGACGGGCTCCGCGCCGGCGAACCCCGACACGCTGCGCTTCTTCGAGGAAGCGGGCGTGCCGATCTTCGAAGGCTACGGGATGAACGAGACGTGCATCGTGACCAAGAACTATCCGGGTCACGCGCGCACGGGCAGCGTCGGCCGGCTGATTCCCGGCAAGCGCGCGCGGATCGACGACGAAGGCGTGCTGATCGTCGGCGCGGACGAGCCGGTCAACACGCAGTACCTGTACAGCGAGCCGGGCGCGAGCGAGCGGATCTTCCTGCCGAGCGGCGAGGTGCGCACCGGCGACCTCGCGCGCTTCGACGACGACGGCTTCCTGTACATCCTCGGCCGCGCCGACGACCTGATCGTGCTCGCGAACGGCAAGAACGTGCATACGCGCAAGCTCGAGGAGCAGGTGAAGACGCACGTCGGCGTCGAGGAATGCGTGCTGTACGGCGCGGGCCAGCAGTACCTCGTCGCGGTGATCTCGCCGCAGGACGCGGGCGCCGACCACGCGGCGATCCACGCGCACGTTGCCGAGCTCAACGAGACGCTGGCCGTGCACGAGCGGATCGTGAAGGCGTTCATCGCGCCGCAGCCGTTCGGCACCGAGACGCGCTTCGTCACGTCGCAGTTCAAGCCGAAGCGCAAGGAAATCTTCAACGCATTCAAGATCGAAATCGATCGACTTTATGGAGGACGAGCGTGAGCGACATCGAAGCCATTGTGCGGCACCACCTGTGCGAAGTGGTCGGACGCCCCGAATCGGAGGCGGCCAGCCTGCCGCTCGACGACGACCTGACGTACGACTTCGGCCTCGCCTCGCTCGAGCTGATCGTGCTGATGAGCAGCGTGTGCGAAGCCGCGCGCGTGCCGTTGACGGAGTTCGGTGAGGACGACCTCGCGAAGCTGCGCACCGGCCGCGACATTGTCAACCTGCTGGCCACCAAAGTACCTGCATAAGGAATCACGATGACCTGGAACATCCCGAACATCCTGAACGCGACGCTGGAGAACGACGTCGTGAAGCTGCGCCGCATCGGCATCGACGACAAGGAAGGCTTCGCGCAGATCGCGTATGACCCGGACAGCTGGACCTACATGGTGTCGGTCGTGCACGACGAGCCGAGCCTGGTCACGTTCCTCGAACGCGCGATCGCCGATTCGCTGGCGGGCACGCGCGTCGTGTTCGCGATCATCGACAAGGCGAGCGGCCGCTTCGCGGGCACGACGGCGTTCGGCAATCTCGCGCCGGCCGACCGCCGGCTGGAGATCGGCTGGTCGTGGCTCGGCGCGCCGTATCGCGGCACCGCCGTGAACCGCGCGACCAAGGGGCTGCTGCTCGAATACGCGTTCAGCGAGCTCGGCTGCGAGCGCGTCGAATTCAAGACCGACGTGCTGAATTCGCGCGCGCGCGCGGGCCTGAAGTCGATCGGCGCGACCGAGGAAGGCGTGATGCGCAGCTTCAACTTCATGCCGAGCGGCCGCCGCCGCGACGCGATCTACTACAGCATCCTGAAAGCGGAGTGGCCCGATGTCCGTGCAACCCGCTTTCGCTGATCCAGCGCCGGGCGTGCCCGCCGACACGTCGCGCGACGCGCGGTTCGCGATCGACGCCGACGTCGATCCGGCCCGCCGCGTGCGGCTGGCCGGCAGCCGTCGCGAGATCGGCCGCCAGCATGGCGCGGCGCTGCGCGATGCGATCCAGGGTTTCCTGACCGATCGCATCGCGCGGCTCGCGCCGCTCGTCACGGCCGCGCGGCTGCGCGAGCTGGCGCCGCTCGTCGAGCGGCACGCGCGGGTGATCGAGCGCGAACTGCCCGATCTCGCGGAAGAAGTGCACGGGCTCGCGGAAGGCGCCGGCATCACGGTCGAGGACGCGTACCTGCTGCAACTGCGCCGCGAGCTGACGGGCTTCCAGCGGATTCCGGCGGCCGCGCGCGGCGACTGCACGACGTTCGCGCGGCATGCGAACGGGCAGGCGGTGATCGCGCAGACCATCGACCTGAACGGCGACATGGCGAGCGAGCTGAGCGTGCTGGAGATCGCGCACGAAGGCAGCGGCGCCGCGGACGTCGCGCTCGTCAGCTTCACCGGGCTGCTCGGCTATCTCGGGATCAACAGCCACGGCGTCGCGATCGGCCTGAACCTCGTGCTCGGCGGCCAATGGCGGCCGGGCATTCCGGGCTACCTCGCGATCCGCCATCTGCTCGATACCTGCGCGAGCGTCGACGAATGCGTCGACACGCTGCGCCGGCTGCCGCTCGCGAGTTCGCGCTCGCTGACGATCGCCGATGCGCGGCGCGTCGTGACCGTCGAATACGTGCCCGACTCGCTGATCGTGATCGAGGGCGCCGAGCACGCGCATACGAACCACTTCCTGCATCCGGCGTTCGCGGCCGACGACGCGCTGAACCCGTTCGCGCGCACGTCGTCGCAGCGGCGGCTCGACGCATGCCTTGGCGGGCTCGCAAGCCTGCCAGCCGATGCGGACGCCGCGGCCTGCCTCGCGCTGCTCGGCGAGCCGCCGATCGAAGTCGTGCCGACCGGCGACATCCGCCGCGAATGCACGGTCGCGTCGGTCGCGATGTTTCCCGCGCGGCGTGCGCTGCACGTCCGCGGCCGGGCGGGCGCGCCGCCCGCGACGCAGCACTGAGTGTCACGAACCTAAAACCGATTCCCGTCCCCACCGGAGAACCCCGATGACCTACGTCGTCACCGAGAACTGCATCAACTGCAAGCACACCGACTGCGTCGAAGTGTGTCCCGTCGACTGTTTCCACGAGGGCGAGAATTTTCTCGTCATCGATCCGGACGAATGCATCGATTGCGGCGTGTGCGAGCCGGAATGCCCGGTCGGCGCGATCCTGCAGGACGTCGCGCTCGACCCGAGCCAGTCGCTGTACGCGAGCCTGAACCGCGAGCTCGCGCAGAGCTGGCCGACCATCACGATCCGCAAGCCGGCGATGCCCGACGCGGCCGCGTGGAAGGACGTCGAAGGCAAGCTCGAGCAACTGAAGCGCGACGCGATCGCGTAAGCCACGAAAGGATCGTTATGTCGAATGTTGGAATCGACCGGGCCGGCGCCGTGAACGCGGCGCCCGCGCACGCCGCGCCGCACCGCCGGATGCTGCCGCTGCTGCTGATCGGGCAGGGGATGGCCGCGATGGACACGTCGATCGTGAACGTCGCCGCTCCCGCGCTGCGCGCGGACCTCGGCATCTCGGGCGCGCTGCTGCAGCTCGTCGTGGCGGGCTACATCCTCGCGTACGCGGTGTTCCTGATCACCGGCGCGCGGCTCGGCGACGACTACGGCTACCGCCGCCTGTTCGTGATCGGGCTGGCGATCTTCACCGTGTCGTCGCTCGCGTGCGGCGTCGCGCCGAGCACGTGGCTGCTGATCGTCGGGCGCATCGCGCAGGGCGTCGGCGCGGCCATGCTGGTGCCGCAGGTGATGTCGCTGATCCAGCGCAGCTACGAGGGCAGCGCGCGGGCCCGCGCGATCGGCTTCTACTCGATGATCCTCGGCCTCGGCTCCACCGCGGGCCAGGCGCTCGGCGGCGTGATCATCACCGCCGACTTCGCCGGGCTGTCGTGGCGGCCCGCCTTCCTGATCAACGTGCCGATCGGCATCGTGCTGCTCGCGAGCGCGCGCTCGGTGCTGCCGGCGCTCGCCGGGCCCGAGCGGCGCAAGCTCGACCTGATCGGCGTCGCGCTGCTGACGGGCGCGATGCTGCTGATCGTCGTGCCGCTCACGTTCGGCCACGACGTCGGCTGGGCCGCGTGGGTCTGGGCGTCGCTCGCAGCGGGCGTGATCGGCGTCGCGACCTTCCTGCGCTTCGAGCGCGCGCTCGCGAACCGCGGCGGCAGCCCGCTGCTGAACCTCGACGCGGTGCTCGCGACGGGCATCCGGCCGGGGCTCGCGGTGGTGTCGATCGGCTTCGTCGGCTACGGCGGCTGGCTGTTCGCGTGCGCGCTGTACCTGCAGACCGGCCTCGGCTACTCGCCGATGATCTCGGGCTTCGTGTTCGCCGCGTATGCGTTCGGCTTCGGCATCTCGAACGTGAGCTGGTCGAAGCTGCCTGCGCGCCTGCTGCGCTTCACGCCGGCCGTCGCGCTGGTGGCGATGGTGGCCGCGAACCTCGCGTTCGGCGCGACCGCGCGCCATGCCGGCTGGATCGCCGCGGTGATGGTGCCGCTGCTGTTCTGCGCGGGCGCCAGCCATGGGCTCACGTTCGGCACCACGGTCAACCAGATGACGCAGCGCACGTCGCCGCAGCACGCGCCCGCGCTGAGCGGCCTCGTCACGACGTCGGTGCAGCTGTCGATCGTGATCGGCGTGGCCGCGCTCGGCGCGATCTATCTCGCGGTCGCGGCGCCGGGCGAGAAGGTGGCGTCCGCGCATGCGATCGCCGACGTGACGTTCGCGATCGGCGCGCTCGCGCTCGTGGCGATCGCGTGCTCGCTGCGCCTGGCCACCGTGCGCAGCCCGGCCGCGGCCGCGCAGCCCGCGTGATGTTTCCGATATCGACGAACCCGACGACCAACAAGGATTGCTCCGTGGACGCCCAATCGCTCATCCCCGAACCCGCCGTCGCGTCGCAGCCGCTGCGTGAACAGCTGCTCGCCGAATGGCGCGCGACGCTCGCGGCGACGCTGCACGTCGCGCCGGACGCGCTCGACGCCGACCTGCCGCTCGTCGACGCGGGTTTCACGTCGGTCGAGCTGATCGACCTGGTCGTGCGCTGCCAGTTGCAGCACGCGATCGCGTTTCCGCCCGAGCGGCTGGTCGGGCTGTCGCTCGCGTCGCTGGTCGACGGCATCGTCGACGCGCTTGCCGCTGGCGAGGCCGGGAAGGACGCGTCATGACGACCCCGATCGCCATCACCGGCTTCGGCGTGCTGTCGCCGGCCGGCGCGACCCCCGACGCGCTGTGGCGCGCGCTCGAATCGCGCGCGGTGCTGAACGGCCCGTGGCCGAAGCGGCCGCTCGCCGGCTATCCGGCCGACAACGTGATCGCGGTGCCCGAGGCGGCATGGCGCGGGCTCGAACCGGCCTGGTCCGGCGTCGAGAACCGCGCGGCCGCGCTGGCGCGCCACGCGGTCGGCCACGCGCTCGCCGATGCGGGCCTGGCCGACGCGCTCGGCGACTTGCGGATCGGCTGCATGCTCGGCACGACCACGGCCGGCGTCGAAGTGGCGGAGAACCGCCTGGTCGGCGCGCACGGCGGCGACGCCGCGCGCACGGCCGACCTCGACGCGAGCGCGGTGCTGCCGGGCCGCGACGGGCGCTGGCGCGGCCCGCTCGCGGTGCTGTCCACCGCCTGTTCGTCAGGCCTGCTCGCGCCGGCGCTCGCGATCGACGCGCTGCTGGCCGGCGAGGCCGACGTGATGATCGCGGGCGGCGTCGACGTGCTGCTCGAATACACGATCTGCGGCTTCAACGGGCTGCGCGTCGCGACCGGCGACCGCTGCCGGCCGTTCAGCGGCAACCGGCAGGGCGTGGTGCTGTCCGAAGGCGCCGCGTGCGTGTGCCTCGAACCGCTCGACGCGGCGCTCGCGCGCCGCGCGCCGATCCGCGCGGTCGTGACCGGCTACGCGTCGGGCTGCGACGCGGCCCACGCGACCGCGCCCGACGTCGACGGCGTCGCGCGCACGATCGCCGCCGCGCTCGCGGCGAGCGGCGTGTGCGCCGATGCGCTCGGCGGCGTGTTCGCGCACGGCACCGGCACGCCGACCAACGACGGCGCCGAAATCGCCGCGCTGCGCCGCGCGTTCGCCGACACCTTCGGCCACGACGCGCTGCCGCCCGTCACGTCGATCAAGTCGACGCTCGGCCATCCGCAGGCGGCGGCCGGCACGTTCTCGCTCGTCGCGGCGGCGCTTGCGCTCGCGCGGCGGCGGCTGCCGCCCACCGCGAACCTCGACGTGCGCGACGACGCGCTCGGCGACGTGCGGATCGCCGACGGCGACGGCCTGCCGCTGGTGGGCGACAGCGTGCTGGTCGACGCATTCGGCTTCGGCGGCAACAACTGCGTGATGGTCGTCGCCGACGCCACACGCGCCTACGAGGAGGCGAGCGCATGAGCGCCGTGACGCCCCGCGCGCCCCGCCGCGCGTTCCGGATCGCGGCGGCCGCCGCGATCGTGCCCGCCGACGACGGCGTGCTGACCGATGCGCACCTGCACGCCGAGCGCCGCTCGCGCAAGGTCGGCCCGCTGCCGGTGAAGGCGCGGATGACGCTGGCCGCCGCCGAGCGGCTGCGCGCCGCGCTCGGCGAAACCGACCGCGCCACGCCGGCCGGCCGGATCGGCGTGAGCTTCGGCACGCTGTTCGGTGCGATCGACGTTGCCGAGCAATGCCTCGGCACCGTGCGCGCGGAAGGTTTCGCGCAGGTCACGCCGTCGTGGTACGCGACCGGCCTGCCGAACGCGACCGCCGCGATCGTCGCGTCGCTGTTCGACTGGCGCGGCCCGAACCTGACCTTCCTCGGCTACCAGGCCGGGCTCGACGCGATCGTCGGCGCGTGCCGGCAGATCGCGGCCGGCCACGCGGACGCGGTGTGCGCGGGCGGCTTCGACCTGCCGAGCGCCCGCTACGTCGCGCGCGCCGACGCGCCGCTCGCCGACGCCCGCGCGCTGCATCCCGGCGCGGGCCTGCTGTGGCTCGCGGGGGGCGAGCCACAGCAGGGCGACCTCGGCCGGATCGTCGGCTGGTCGCAGCAGGCGTTCGACGACGACGCGTTCGACGCGGCGCAGGCGCGCGGCTTTCCGGCGCTGATCGCGGCCGCGCTGCACGGCGTGGCGGGCGACGGAGCCGATGCCGCGCCGGCCGTGCACGTCGTGCGCCCCGGCGCGCCGGGCGCGATCGACCGGCTCGCCGCCAGCGCGCCCGTCGCGCTCGCGGCCGGCCTGGCCGGCGCGTGGGCCCCTGGCCGGCATGCGCTGGTCGTAAAAGGCCTCGGCACGCTCGCCACGTGCGTGGTCGTCGACAACCAACCGATCCCGGAGTGAAGCGATGGCCGATCTGATCGAAGCGCGCCCGCGTGCGGCGCTGCCTTACCTCGATGCGCGGCAGCGCGCATTCGATGCGCTGCGTCCGCTCGACGCGCTCGCGGCGCACACCGTGACCGCAAGCGACGGCGTGCCGCTCGCCGCGTTCGAAGCGGGCGACCCCGACGCGCCGACGGTGCTCGTCGTCAACGCGCTCGGCGTGTCCGCCGCATTCGTCGCGCCGCTGGCCGCGCGCCTCGCCGAGCGGCACCGCGTGATCCTGTGGGAATCGCGCGGGCTGCCCGATGGCGGCGGCGAGGCGGCCGACCTGTCGCTCGCGCGGCATGCGCAGGACGCGGCCGACGTGCTCGCCGCGCTCGGTGGCGCGAATGGGCATGCGAACGGGCGCGTCGCGGCAATCGTCGCGTACTGCTCCGGCGCGAACATCGCCGCGTACGCGCTCGACGAGCGCCTGCTGGCCGCCGGGCGGCTCGTGATCGTGAGCCCGTCGATGGAAGTCGCGGGCGTCACCGAGCGCACGCTGTACCAGAAATCCGTGCTGCCGCTGTGGCAGCGCATCGCCGACGGCGGCGCGGCGTACGCGGGGCTCGTGCGGGTGCTGCTGAACCAGGCGCGGCGCGTCGACGACGGCTCGCTCGACTACCAGCTCGCGACGCTGAACGGGCTGCCGTTCGGCGACGACGCATCGATCTGCCGCTACGCCGCCATGCAGGCCGCGTGCCTGCGCGAGGACTGGGCCGCGCGCCTGGCCCGCCTCGCGCTGCCCGCGCTCGTGCTGCACGGCGCGCGCGACGACGTGATTCACGCCGCGACGTCGCGCGGCGTGGCGGACGCGCTTGCCGGCGCGACGCTCGAGACGATCGACGACGCCGGCCATTTCGGCGTGTACACCAGCCGCGCGCTGCAGGACCGGGTCGCGGCCTTCCTGAACGACGGCGGTAGCGGCCGGGCCGCGCCGCAAGCGAACGATCAATCTGACAAGGAGCAATGACCGATGAAGATGCATCTGACCGTGCTGGAAGAAGCGAAGGCCGAGCTGGTCGAACGGATTCGCGATCATTCCTTTCTCGCGCGCTGCCGCGAAGGCGACGTGCCGCTCGACGAGCTGAAGCTGTTTCTCGTCCAGCAAGGGCTCTACAGCAGCTACTTCACGCGCTACCTGTGCGCGCTGATGGCGAACCTGCCGAACAACGCGGACGTGCTGAAGCTCGCCGGCAACCTGTGCGAGGAACTCGGCCTGACCGACGACAGCGAGACGCCGCACAGCCTCGTATACCGCGCGATGCTCGAGCACTTCGGGCTGACGACGGAAGGCGCGCAGCCGCTGATCGGCACGCGCCGCCTGATCGACGCGATGTTCGACCACTGCCGCCACCCGGACGCGTCGCGCGGCCTCGCCGCGCTGTGCCTCGGCGCGGAGGCGCTGGTGCCGACCGTCTACGCGGACATCATCAAGGGCTTCGAGCGGCACGGCGTCGCCGCGCCGGCGCTGTCGTTCTTCCACATCCACGTCGAGTGCGACGACGGCCACGCGGAGACGATGCGCGACATCATGGTCGACATCGCGCAGCGCGACCCCGAGCAGATCCCCGCGATGCTGAGCGCCGGCTACGCGCTCGTCGACGCGCGCCTGGCGTTCTTCGATTCGATCGAGGCCGGTTTCGCGCAGCGCGAGGCTGCGCAGGCCGCGCAGCTCGAGACGATCCAGTAACGCGAGGACGTAATGGCCGACACGCTGACGATGGACAAGGCGACGCTCGTGGCCCGCGCGCAGGGCGAGATGCGCACGCATCTCGCCTCGCTCGACGCCACGGTGCGCCAGAAGGTGGCGCTCACCTGCGGGATCCTGTTTTCGCACGGGCACGATTCCGGGCTCGCGGGGCAGATCACCGCGCGCGCGGAGGCGCCCGGCACGTTTTACACGCAGCGCCTCGGGCTCGGCTTCGACGAGGTGACCGATGCGAACGTGCTGACCGTCGACGAGGATCTGAACGTGCTCGACGGCGACGGGATGGCGAACCCCGCGAACCGCTTCCACACGTGGATCTACCGCGCGCGGCCCGACGCGCAGTGCATCGTGCACACGCACCCGCCGCACCTGTGCGCGCTCGGGATGATCGGGCGCTCGCTGAAGGTGTCGCAGATGGACGCGTGCATGCTGTACGACGACGTCGCGCATCTTCCCGAATGGCCGGGGCTGCCGGTCGGCAACAGCGAGGGCGAGCTGATCGCCGGCGCGCTCGGCCAGCGGCGCGCGGTGCTGCTCGCGCACCACGGCATCGTCGTGGTCGGCCGCTCGGTCGAGGAGGCCTGCGTGGTCGCCGTGCAGTGCGAGCGCGCGGCGCGGCTGCAACTGCTGGCCGAGGCGGCCGGCGAGATCGTCGACATCGATCCGGCGCTCGCGCGCGAAGCGCACGACTGGATCCTGCAGGACACGCGCTCGCGCGCGTCGTTCTTCTATTTCGCGCGCCGCCTGCTGCGCTCGCTCGACGCCGAGCAGCGCCGCGCGTTCGGCCCGCTCGCGTTCGCGTGAGCGCCGCCATTCACCGACAACCGATACACACATGTACACGACGCTCAATCACGATGCGAGCTTCACGCAGAAGGTCGTCGAACGCCTCGGCGCGAGCTGGAACCACCGCGTCGCGGTGCGCCAGGAACGGCTCGACCTCACGCAGTACTGCGACGACACGATTCCGGAATTCCCGGTGTCGATGGTGCCGTTCTGGGACGACGAGGATTTCGTCAAGCTGACCGACGCGCAGAAGCTGCGCTTTCTCGGCGCCGCCTGGGTCGCCTACAACGAGAAGGCGATGTACCTCGAGGACGAGATCGTCCAGCCGCTGTGCAGCCTGCTGCTGAAGGGCCGCCTGCCGGGCGCGGGCGATGCGCAGCTCAAGCAGGTGCTCGCGCAGGTGCAGGTCGACGAGCAGTTCCACATCCTGATGTGCCTCGACGTGTGCCACTGCGCACGCGAGCGGCATGCGCTCGACGGCTACACGATGCCCGAGCCGCGCGTCGGCGCGGGGCAGCGCGAACGCCTCGCGCAGGCGCGCGACGCGCACCATGCGGCGATCGTGCGGCTCGCGTATGCGTCGGTGGCCGAGATGTCGATCAACGCATACCTGAACCAGGTGTCGAACGACACGACGATCCAGCCGCTGAACCGCATCAACACCGACATGCACCGCCGCGACGAGGCCGCGCACAGCACCGCGTTCCACGAGATCGTCGCGTCGGTGTACCGCGCGCTCGACGCCGACGGGCAGCAGACGTTCCGCGACGAGATCGCCGCCGCGCTCGACGTCTACACGACGCCCGACGCGAGCGCGTGGGAATCGATCCTCGAATTCCTCGACGTGCCGGGGCGCGAGCGCATTCTCGCGCGCCTGGAAGCGCGCACGCGCGGCGTGCGGCTGAACCGCGACTACGCGACGCTCGGCAGCCTGTTCGACGAGCTCGGCATCGCCGCGCCGTTCTCGTTCGCCTGATGCGCGCCTTCGACCAACACGCCCTGCCTGGAGCCGTATGAAGATTTTCGATGCCTCGATCCTGAACCTGCCGTTCTACGACGCGGCCCACCGCACGCTCGCCGCCGACCTCGAAGCATGGGTCGACGCGCATGCGTACCTGCCGCGCGAGTACGCGCACCTGAACCCGTCCGAGCGCGGCCGCAAGTACACGCGCCTGCTCGGCGAGCACGGCTGGCTGCGCTACGCGGTCGATCCGGCGCCGGGCCGCACGCGGCCCGACGTGCGCAGCCTGTGCCTGATCCGCGAGGCGCTGTCGTATCTCGACGATCTCGTCGACTTCGCGTTCACGATCCAGGGGCTCGCGGCCGCGCCGATCGCGTGGTATGGCGCGCCCGCGCAGCGGGCCGCGTGGCTCGGCGCGCTGCGCGACGGCACCGCGGTCGGCTCGCTCGCGTTGTCGGAGCCCGAGACGGGCTCGAACCTCGCGGCGATGACGGTCGCGGCCGAGCGCACGGCGGACGGCTATGCGATCAACGGCCGCAAGACCTGGGTGTCGAACGGCACGATAGCGGATCATCATTCGGTGCTGCTGCGCACCGGCGACGGGCCCGGCGGGCTCGGCCTCAGCTTCCTGTCGGTGCCCGCCACGTCGCCCGGGCTCGCGGCGAGCGAGATCGAGCTGGTCGCGCCGCGCGCGTTCGCGAGCCTGACGTTCGATCGCGTCGCGCTGCCGGCCGACGCGCTGATCGGCACGTCCGGCGCGGGCTTCCGCTACGCGATGGAGATCCTGAACCTGTACCGCGTGACGGTCGGCGCGGCCGCGCTCGGCTTCGCGCGGCGCGCGCTCGCCGCGTCGCTCGACTGGACGCGCCAGCGCCAGGTCGCGGGCGGCAAGCTGATCCAGCAGCAGTTCACCATCGACAAGCTCGCCGACATGGCGACCTTCGCCGATGCGGCCGCGCTGCTCGTCGCGCGCGCCGCGTGGGAATTCGACACCGGCGTGACCGACGTCGCCGCGCACGCGAGCATGGCGAAGCTGTACGCGACCGACGGCGTCGCGAAGGTGGTCGACGACACCGTGCAGCTGTTCGGCTCGGCCGGCCTCGTCGCCGGTTCGGTGCCCGAGCAGCTGTACCGGCAGGTGCGCGCGCTGCGCATCTACGAAGGCACGTCGGAAATCCAGAAGATCGTGATCGCGGGCAGCGTCTCGCGCCCGCGCGCATGAACGCGCCGGCGGGGCGCGTGGTGCTCGTGACGGGCGGCACGCGCGGCATCGGCCTCGCGATCGTGCGGCGCCTCGCGGCGGCCGGCTGGCGGGTGGCCGCGTCGTATCGCGGCGATGCCGCGGCCGGCGCGCGGCTCGCCGACACGCTCGCGAGCGCGGGCGTCGAGCACGCGGTGCTGCAGGCGGACATCACCGCGCCGCACGCGTGCCGCGCGCTCGTCGCCGACGTGGCCGCGCGCTTCGGCGGGCTCGATGCGCTCGTGAACAACGCGGGCATCGTCGACGACGCGCCGTTCGTCACGCTCGCGCGCGAACGCACCGCGAACGTGCTGCGCACCAACCTGCTCGGCGCGATCCGCGTGACGGGCGCGGCGCTGCCGCACCTGCTGAAGGCGCAGCGGCCGGCGGTCGTCAACGTCGCGTCGCTCGGCGGCGTGGTCGGCAAGGAAGGGCAGGTCGCCTACGCGGCGAGCAAGGGCGGGCTGATCGGTTTCACGCAATGGCTCGCGCGCCGCTACGGCGACGCCGGGCTCGCGGCCAACGCGGTCGCGCCGGGCTTCATCGAGACCGACATGATCGCGGCGCTCACGCCCGCGATGACCGCGCACATCGTCGGCGGCAGCGCGGCGAAGCGGGTCGGGCGCGCGGACGAGGTCGCGCAGGCCGTGCAGTTCCTGCTCGAACCCGGCTACGTGCACGGCACGACGCTGCGCGTCGACGGCGGCTTCAATCGATGACCCGGGCTTCGGGCCCTGTATTCAGCAAGACAGCAACGGAATCGCACCATGCGGATTGACGAAGACGACACGACGCTCCATTACGAAGTGGGATACGCCGACACCGACGCGGGCGGCATTGTCTATCACGCGCGCTACATCGAGATGGCCGAGCGCGCGCGCAACCGGTTGATGCGCGCGGCAGGCTATTCGTTCGCGCGGCTCGCGGAGGACGGCGCGCTGTTCATCGTGCGCCGCGTCGAGGCCGTGTACCACGCGAGCGCATGGCTGGAGGACACGCTGACGCTGCGCGCGCGGATCGCGAGCGTGACGGTGTCGCGCTCGGTGTGGGTGACCGACGTCACGCGCGACGGCGCGCCGGTCGCGCAGATCACGATCGAGATGGTCGCCGTCGATCGCGCGACGCGGCGCGCGGTGCCGCATCCGGCCGCGCTGATCGACTGCCTCGCGCCGTATGTCGCGCAGCCTGCCGGAGCAAGCGCATGACGGCCGCCATCGATACCGGCACGCGGCTCGACGCCGCCGACGTGCTGCGCTGCCTGCCGCACCGCGCGCCGTTCCTGTTCGTCGATCACGCGCAGGTGGACGCCGCCGGCGCCGCGATCGTCGGCCATCGCACGTTCCAGCCCGACGAGCCGTGGTTCGCCGGGCACTTTCCCGGCGATCCGCTGGTGCCGGGCGTCGTGCTGATCGAATTCGTCGCGCAGACGGCCAACCTGCTGGTCGGCCACCTCGCGGGCGGCGAGGCGCGCTGCCACCTGGTGGGCGTGCGCAACGCGCGCTTCCTGCAGCCGGTGCGGCCGGCCCAGGCGATCGAGGCGCACGTGCGCGCGGGCGCCGACGGCGCGCTGCCGCGCGCGGGCGGCATCGCGACGTTCGACGCCACCGTGCTGCGCGACGGCGCGCGCTGCATGAGCGCCACCGTGACCATTTATTTGACGCAGTAACCCGCCCGGCGCGCGCCGGGCATTCAACGCAAACGGAGATGCAAATGAGCCAGCCATGGACGAAGGACCAGGTGATCGACGTGATCAGGACGGAACTGCTGCCCGCGCTCGAATCGGTGGCCGGCGTAGCGCCGGGCTCGATCGGTGCGGACACCGCGCTGCTCGACAACGGGCTCGCGCTCGACTCGCTCGACGTGCTCGACCTGCAGGTCGCGCTCGAACGCCGCTTCAGCGTGAAGCTGCCGGTGCTGAACCGGCAGCTGATCGAAGGCGCGCGCAACAGCGTCGACGGCCTGGCGGAGCTCGTCATCGACCATCTGCCGCAGGTCACCACTTGAGTGCGCGCGTGCTGGTGATCGACGCGCACGGCCCGGTCGAGCATGCGCTGTGCGCGTCGCTCGCCGACGCCGGGCTGCAGGTCGTCGCGCACGTCGCCGGCGACGGCGACGCAGCGCCGCCGGCCGCGCGCGTCGTCCGCGCGGCGGATCCGGCCGGTGCGCTCGACGACTGGAACGACACGTACGGGCCGTTCGACCGGATCGTGTTCGGCCAGCCGCGCGATACGCGCGAGCCCGCACCGGACGACGATCCGTTCGACGCGCTCGCGGAAGGCGTCGACGCACGGCTCGGCGCGTTCCTCGCGACGCTGCAGGCGGCGGCCGCCGTCGCCATGCGGCGCGGCGACGGCGCACAGATCTGGGCGCTCACGCAGGACGACAGCGTCGGCTACTACCTCGACACCGCGCCCGGCGCGCTGCCGATCGACGTGCGTGCGCGGCACGCCGCGCTGAAGAGCCTCGGCAAGGAAATGCTGCGCTTCGGCGTGCGCGTGAACGCCGCGCACCTGCAGCCGGTGGCCGAGGCCGCCGAGCCTGAAGCGTGGCACGCCGCGCGCGATGGCCTGAAAGCATTCGCGCTGCGGTTCCGGCCGTCGTCCGCGGAGGCCGTCGCGGACGCGCTCACCGCGTGGATCGCGCGCGACGATCTGCCGCTCGCCGGCATGGTGGTGCCGATCGGCATTGGTTTTGCGGAGAACAACTTGTGAAGACCAGCGAATCCCTGATCGACGTCGGCGCGCCGGACGCGGGCCGATCCTCCCCGGACGGCGCCGAGGCCGCGCGCCTGCTCGCGCGGCTGCGCGACCCCGCGCCGGCGGCCGCCGCCAACCGCGAGTACGTGCTGCGGCTGTCGTGCCGCGACAGCCGGGGCGTCGTCTACGCGGTGTCGCGCGCGCTGTTCGAGGCCGGCTGCAACATCGTCGACGCGCAGCAGTTCGGCGACGTGGGCAGCGAGCGCGTGCACGGCCGCTTCTTCATGCGCGTGCACGTTGACGCACCCGCCGCCGTCGCCGACGCGACCACGCTCGTGCGGCTGCTCGACGGCCTGCGCATCGCGTACGGGATGGACGTCGAGGTGCACGACGCGCAATGGCGGCCGCGCGTCGCGATCCTCGCGAGCCGCGAGGGCCATTGCCTGAACGACCTGATCTTCCGGCAGATGTCGGGGCAGCTGCCGATCGACATCGTCGCGATCGTGTCGAACCACGCGGAGCTCGGCGCGCTCGCCGCGCGTTTCGCGCTGCCGTTCCATCACCTGCCGATGTCCGACGCCGACGGCGGCAAGCCCGCGCAGGAGGCGCGCATCGCCGCGCTGCTGGAGCGCGAGCGGGTCGAGCTGGTCGTGCTCGCACGCTACATGCAGATCCTGTCGCCCGAGATGTGCGCGCTGCTGCACGGCCGCGCGATCAACATCCATCACAGCTTCCTGCCGAGCTTCAAGGGCGCGCAGCCGTATTACCAGGCATTCGACCGCGGCGTGAAGCTGATCGGCGCGACCGCGCACTACGTGACGACCGATCTCGACGAAGGCCCGATCATCGAGCAGGACGTCGAGCGGGTCGACCACGCGGCCGGCCCGCGCGAGCTGGCCGCGATCGGCCGCGACATCGAATCCGTCGTGCTTGCGCGCGCGGTCAAGTGGCACTGCGAGCATCGCGTGCTGATGAACGGCGGCAAGACCGTCGTGTTCCGTTAATCCTTTTCTTAGTCGCCGAGGCCGACATGTCCGCTTTTTCAGAACAGACAGTGCTGCACGTGCATCACTGGAACGACACGCTGTTCAGCCTGCGCACCGAACGCCCGCCGAGCCTGCGATTCTCGAGCGGCCACTTCGTGATGATCGGCCTCGAAGTCGACGGCCGGCCGCTCACGCGCGCGTACAGCATCGCGAGCGCCGCGCACGCCGACCATCTCGAGTTCTTCAGCATCAAGGTGCAGGACGGGCCGCTCACGTCGCGCCTGCAGCACCTGCAGCCCGGCGACAAGCTGCTGGTGTCGCGCAAGCCCGTCGGCACGCTCGTGCTCGACGACCTGAAGCCCGGCCGCCGGCTCTACCTGTTCGGCTCCGGCACCGGGCTCGCGCCGTTTCTCAGCGTGATCCAGGATCCGGAGGTGTACGAGCGGTTCGAGCAGGTCGTGCTCGTGCATGGCGTGCGTCTCGTCAGCGAGCTCGCGTATTCGGATTTCATCCGCGACGAGCTGCCGCGCACGGAATTCCTCGGCGATTTGCTGCGCGAGAAGCTGATCTATTACCCGACGGTCACCCGCGAGCCGTATCACAACCGCGGGCGCATCACGGACCTGATCGAGAGTGGCAAGCTGTTCGAGGATATCGGGGTGCCGCCGCTGTCGCCGCAGGACGATCGCGCGATGCTGTGCGGGAGCCCGTCGCTGCTCGCGGATCTCGGCAAGCTGCTGGACGCGCGCGGGTTGCAGGTGTCGCCGCATCAGGGCGAGCCGGGTGATTATGTGATCGAGCGGGCGTTCGTCGAGAAGTAAACGGCGGTCGGGCGAGGGTGGGTTGCCTGCGCGGCTGACAGGGGCGGCTTACGTGCGCCCTGGCTGGCCGCGCACGATCAGCCGCCGCATCAGCGTGCGCCAATGCGCGGCGCGCGCCGGTACGCAGGCTTTTTCGAGCGTCGCGATGCGGATCGCGGGTGGTACGCGCATTCCGTCAGGCGGCGGGCCGTCCGGCGCGCACACATTGAAACCATGGCGGGCGAACGTCGCGGCACGCGGGTCGAGATCGGCAAAGATCGCGCAGCGCACGGCCGAGCAGCCGTCCAGCTCGGCCAGCGCCGCGACGCGGGCCAGCAGCGCGCCGAGCACGTCGGACGCGTGCGCGCCGTCGCGCACGTACAGCCGGCGGATTTCGCGCCGGCCGGGCGATCCGTCGCACGCGGCCACGGCCGCGCAGCCCACCGGCACGCCGTCGAGCCGCGCGATGTACACGGCGCCATGCGGCGGCGCGTACGGGCCCGGCAGCGCGGTCAGCTCCGTGCCGAGGCGCGGCATCGTCACGCCATGCCGCAGCCAGGTCATTTCGTATTCGAGCAGCAGATCCTGCACGAGCTCCTCGTCGTCCGGAAACGCCGCCGCACGCACGTCGACGGGGCGCGTGCGCGCTGCGACATCGAGCCTGGCCGGACGCGTTGAGGAGGGCGTCATCGCGTTACCCGCAGAGCGAGAAGCCGGTCAGCAGCGACAGCAGCGCGTCGGGCGTCAGGTAGCCTGCGAAGCTCCACGCGATGAGCGCGGCGAGCGCGAGCGACACCGATCCCACGCGCGCGATGCGGACCAGGCGGGCGCGACGGTCGCTGGGAGCCGTGCGGCCAACAGCGCGCGTGGCGTGCAGGGCGGTCGTCATGCGGGCTGCGCGATCGGCACGGCGAGCCGCGCGACGCGCTGGTCGTTGATCGGCAGGTGCAGCAGCCCGGCGACCACGCCGAGCGCGATCGAGCCGTACCACAGCAGGTCGTACGAGTGGGTCGTGTCGAACACGATGCCGCCGAGCCACACGCCGAAGAAGCTGCCGAGCTGGTGGCCGAAGAACACGAGGCCGAACAGCGTCGTGATGTAGCGCACGCCGAATACCTGCGAGACCACGCCGTTCGTCAGCGGCACCGTGCCGAGCCAGATCAGCCCCATCACGAACGAGAAGATGTACAGGCTCGCCTGCGTGAGCGGCAGCAGCACGAACAGCGCCATCGCGGCCGAGCGGACGAAGTAGATGCCCGCCAGCAGGTACTTGCGCCGCATGAAGCCGCCCGCGTAGCCGCACAGGAACGTGCCGATCGTGTTCGCGAGCGCGATCGTCGCGAGCGCGATGCTGGCCTCGCGCGCGGTCATTCCCTTGTCGAGCAGGTAGGCCGGCATGTGCGCCGCGATGAACGCGAGCTGGAAGCCGCAGGCGAGGAAGCCGAGGTTCAGCAGCCAGAAGCCGCGGTGCGACAGCGCTTCCGCGATTGCCGCGCGGATCGTCTGGTCGTGGCCGCCTTCGGCGCTGTGGCCGACCGGGCGATCGCGCAGCCAGCCTGCCAGCGGTGCGGTGGCAAGCATCACGACGGCCAGCACGACGATTGCCGACACCCAGCCGAACGCGCCGATCATGCCTTGCGCGAGCGGCACCATGCAGAACTGGCCGAGCCCGCCGATCGTGCCGGCGATGCCGAGCGCCCAGCCGCGCTTGTCGGCCGCGAAGAGGCGCGACAGCGCGCCGTAGACAGCGCCGAACGCGGTGCCCGACAGCGCGACGCCGACCATCACGCCGGTGCCGAGCGTGTAGACGCCGGTGGATGCCGCGTGCGCCATCACGACGAGGCCGAGCGCGTAGAGCACCGCGCCCGCGAAGATCACGCGCGCCGAGCCGAAGCGGTCGGCGATCATCCCGGTGAATGGCTGCGCGACGCCCCATAGGAGGTTCTGCAGCGCGAGCGCGAAGCCGAACGCTTCGCGCGACCAGCCGCGGTCGAGCGTGACGGGCAGCAGGAACAGGCCCTGCACGTTGCGTACGCCGAGTGCCGCGCCCATTACGATGCCGCCTGCTATTACGAGCAGCCAGCGGCGCTTCCATGCCTCTTCTGGTCCGATCACCGTCGTCTCCTTCCCCTGTTGGATTCGTTTGATTCGTTTGATTCGTTCGCCCGCCGCATGGGTGCGGTGGTCGTGCGCCTATTAGAGACCCGGCCGGGGTGGGGGCTCAAGTGAGTCTTTGGGTGGGGTCGCATGCGTGGGGGGTATGTGAGGGTGGGGGTGGGGGTGGTCGCGCTGATGGCGGGCTTGCGAGCTTGCGTTGTCGGCTGTCCCTCGAGGGGGCTTCCTTTGGGCGCGTGCAAGAGGCACGGAGCGCCGATGGGCCGGGCCAGACAAGCGACGGGCGATGCCGCAATGCGGGCGGTAAGGCATGTTCCCGTGACGAAGAATCGATTCTTCGTGGATTGCCTTGGACGTCGCTGGCCGACGGCGTTGTTGCATAAGTCCAGCCGCGTCGCGGTGACGTTTACGCGCAACGATCGGGGCGACGCCTTTGTTAACAATTCTGGTTCCTGCGTAGATTCTCGATTTTTGCCAAGAAGATGCGCAGGGACATGAGCAGGACACACGAGCCGAAGGCGCGCTACCGCGTCAAAAACTGGGCGACGTACAACGCCGGCCTGATCAACCGGGGTAACGTCACGATGTGGATCGACGAAACCGCCCTTGCGAGCATGTCCGACGTCGAGCCGATGCGCGGTCGTCCGCAGTTGTATAGCGATGCACCGATTCAGGCCTTGCTCGGCCTGAAGACCGTGTTTCGCCTGCCACTGCGCGCCCTGCAGGGCTTTGCGCAAAGCCTGCGTGATCTGGCCTTCGCCACCTTGCCAGTACCGAACTACACGACGCTGAGTCGCCGCGCACAAACCCTTGATGTACAACTGCCGATCGTTCGCGACGGCGACCCGATTCATCTGGTGGTCGACAGCACGGGCGTGAAGGTCTACGGCGAAGGCGAATGGAAGGTCCGTCAGCATGGCTATTCGAAGCGCCGCATGTGGCGCAAGGTGCAAATCACGCTCGACGCGAACGCCAGTCAGGTGCGGGCCGCGCTGATGACACATCAGGGCGTTGCCGACGGCGATGTCTTAGCAGAATTGCTCGACCCGATTCCGACTGACGAACGGCTTGATACCGTGGGCGGCGATGGAGCTTACGACTCCAGGCCGTGCCATGCCGTGATCGTGGCACACGGCGCGACACCCAGTATCCCGCCGCGCGACGGCGCTGTTCACTGGAAAGCGACAGTACCTGGCGCCGCATGGCGCAACGAAGCGGTCGATACGATCGCCGACTCGGCTGCCGGGAATGGAAGAAGGGCTGCCGCTATCACCGTCGTTCGCTCGCCGAGAATGCGATGTACCGGTTCAAAACGCTCATGGGCCCTTGCCTGTGGGCACGCCGCACCGGCTCGCAGGCGACCGAGGTCGCGATCCGCGTGGGCCTGCTCAACCGCATGACTGAGCTCGCCCGCCCGCAGTCCGTCCGCATCGCCTGAGATCATGAACAAAGGCTCCACCTTGTCCTCACGACGGATTAATGCAACAACGCCGTCCCGAAATGCACACATATCGTTGACGATGCTGGTGATTCCGCCAATGGTCGCTTCATGACCGACCCCGGTTGTCAAAGACCGCGTGGCGCTGCAGTGGTCGACGACCTGTTTGGGGCGGTCGATTTTTTGAGGCGTCGAAGTCGCGCACGAGTCTCATACAACGCAACGGCGGCAAGTGAATGTCGACGCGCGCCGGCGTGCCCGATGGAGTGTTCGTCCGTCGGCGGCAATCGACCCGTTCCGGTCGCTCCGCACAACCTTACATAATGACTTTTGGGGCGGCATCAGTCATTTTTCGGGCATATCCAACATATAGAAGCTGCCCACCTTGAGGTGCATTGGTTATGAAGGAGCGCCCATCCGTCATCTTATGACCAAATGGTGCTCCGGGACGCGCCCTTTTTTTGTGGTAGCTGCACCACAACTAAGGTGCGAAACGCTGCAAGCGCTTGTTCACTCGACGCCCAGTTTTTTCACAGAGTTAGTTCAAGTATTCATTGAAAATGGAATTTATATACAATCCGATGTTGGATCTGAACGCCGTGATCGTCATTCGCTGCCGCCAGTTCCGAAACGAACTTCTCAACCTCGAAAGCAACGCAGCCGCTCAGAGCTGTACTGGATATGGCCAATATAAAACGAGATCGCCGATGCGATGTGCTTTTAGTTTGCGCGATGAAAGACGAGTACGATCAGGTGATCGAGGTCTCGGATAATCGCCTAAGCGACTGGGAAAAGGTCGAAACCGATGACAACTGGCTGATGGAAGGGGCAACCTTTGAGGCGCAAGGTGGCAAACCAGTTACCGTGCACGCAACGTGGATGTCGCGCATGGGCATGGAGGCGTTGGCGCCTCGCGTGTCCCTTCAATTGATTTCGCACCAGCCACTCATGCTTGTCATGTCCGGAATCTGCGCGGGCAATCGCGAAGATGTGAATTTGGGTGACGTCATCTTTGCCGATCGCGTATGGCAATACGATGTCGGAAAAGAGAAGGAAAATGCCGGCGACATGATGTTCCAGGCAGATTCCAACCCGATGTCGCCGCCAAAGAATTGGATTCAGCGGTTACAGAATTTTCAGATTAAAAAGAATGTCCCTTGGCTAGGGACACGTCCATGCCTCCCTTACGATCTGCAGGCCGAATGGCTTCTGGTTCAGTTGTATCGCGGACGCGAGGACGAGGTGAGAAACGATCCAACATTGGCTGAGAACTGCCCGGATTTCGGTCCGGTCGTGCAACTTCTATGGAAAAGAGAGGAACTTGTCGAGGACGAACTTACGCTCACCGAAAAAGGACTGAAAAAGTCGAAGCGTCTCGAACTACTATTTCACGCCCCCGTTCAAGACCCACCACATAAGGTTCATGTTGCAACGATCGCCTCAGGCTCGTCCGTCGTAGAAAGAGCAGAAGTATTCGAACGTCTGAAGAATCTGCAGCGAAAAACCTCGGGTTTGGAAATGGAAGCAAGCATGATCGCTTCCCTTGCAGATGCGCACCACATCCCCTGGATCGTTGTCAAAGGGGTGTCGGACTTTGGCGATCGCTTCAAGGATGACCGTTACCGCGACTTTGCGGCGCGAGCATCAGCAGAGTGCCTATTGTCGTTATTGGCGTCCTCAACAGATCTGCTGTTTCAGGGCGTGGAGCCTTTGCCAAGGATCATCAATCCAAGCATTCAAACACCGCTTCACAGTCCGGCACAGCCGACTGTCACTGGATATTCATCTATCAACGAATCTGGGCAGGTCGACTTCGTATATGAAGAAAATGACGGAAAATTCACGATCGGCCAAGCACCATGGGCTTTCGAAACCATGTGGACCAAAGGAAGTGACGAGGTCATCTATCTCTACAAAGACCCTCCTTCAATCGATGCGATTGCCAGGGCCGTAGACGCTACTAGCATCAGCGATGTAATCGACGCAGCTACCTTGGGCTTCAGTTCACGAACAATCCAGCTACGAAAGGATGAGGTCGCTGTGCTCCGGAACGTGAACGGATACTACGCTGCAGTAAAGATCAGTTCGATCACTGATCGTTTTCGCGGCGGTCATACCAATGACATGGTGTCTTTCGAATACCAGATTTTGAGCGATGGTAGCCGATCGTTCTTGACGACACCTGCTACCGTCGTGTCGGGTCGCAGCATTCCGAAGTTGCTGCAATCGGTAACTGCCACAATTTTGCGCGAAGCTCAGCAGAACCAAGGCAAGTTGGAGATGCAACTCGCCTTACTCTGCGACCTCGTTGCGGGACACAGGAATGCCAGTGGTCATCTTGAAAAACAAGTGCGTTCAGCCTTACAGACGATCAATACTGCAGGGTGGGGCAAGACATCCGTCGGGGATGATGGGTTGGTAACCATCACGCTCGCCAAGCCCACCTACGCGGACGAGGCATCAACTGGGTCGAGGGCACAGATTCCATCCGTGACAGAAAGTCCGTATCCAGTTCTCACCTTCGTAACCGATGGTCGAAATGTGAAGCTGTTCCCCAAGCCAGAACTACGTGGCCACATTACGGATACAAGGACGCACCTTAAGCCGGGAGACGGGATCACGATTAAAGTGAACGCTGATGACCCAGCTGGCGGGAAACTTCAGTATCGTTTCCGGACACTCCATAATTCAGTGGACAGCGGCTGGCAGGACGAGGACAAATGGTCATATCAGTTCCAAACTGCAGATATTCGGGAAATGTGCGATGTCGCGGTCCGAATACGCAGTGAGCGGAATTACCACGCTCTTGGCGAGTACGACGATCACGTTACCTTACGTTACGTGGTTCGCCCGTGAGCAGAGAGCGTCTGGAATGAGCGCGGCGTTCACCAGGCACCTGCTCTTTCCCGCTAAAGGGTGTCTGCCATTGAGTGAGATTCCGACTCACAAGTGACTACCCGCTGCATCCGGCTAATGACGGAAAGTGGCCGGCTACTGCCAGATGCAATAGGCCGCGGCCAATCCGGAGCAGTCCGCCGAACCAATGTGGCGCAAACGGCCGCTTCCAAGTGGATAGCGGCCGTTTGTCGTCTCGCGTCGACCGGTTTGAATCCGAAAGCCACAGCGGTCGCTCGTTGATCCGTGTGGTGTGATTGTCGGACCGGACGGTCTGAGGATCGCCTTGTTCGAACCCCGCACTATAGATGTTGACGGTCAATTGTCACGCAGGAAGCGCTCCTGCAAGGCTTTACGCGCTTTGCGAGCTTCGTCGAATTGTCGATCGCAGCGCCCAGCAAGGGTTTCCATGAACAAACTATTTTCCATGAGTGCGAGTTCAACCGAGTTGATTTCAAGACGCAGGCTGGAAACCCAGCGTTGAAGGCTAGCGGTGCAGTTCATTTCATCTGTTCCCGAAAAGAACGCGATAGGTACCGAATCCATGAAACGGTCTACTCGATCAAATCGCTTAAGAAGGGGATCCTTGGTCGTTTCGATCATTTCGCGAGTGATCGCGCCCAGGGGACTCACTTGCTTGCGAAGCTTCGCAAACTCTTCGTTGATCTCGTCGACCAACCAGCACAAGACGTTGAGAGCATATAAGCGGGCCCTCTTTCGATCATTTGCCCGATGCCTCCGGTCGAAGTGAAGCTGTATTTGGCCGATGGCGATTGCTCCAATAACGGCTAGAACCGTTCCACATGCTCCGACCCAAGCTGCCAATACGTCACTCTTGCAAGCTGTATCGACAAGCGAGTTCGCTATTTGGCTCATGCGACTCTCCTCAGAACGCTCGATGAAATACCTGCACGCAGAAATACCATAGCAGACCCGCGTTATGGCACGAGCTCAAGGTCGATATTCGAATGGCAGCATCGAAGCGCCTGTAGAAGTCCGAAACTGGCCGATCGCTGCATCATGCTCCTCGCAAACACGGCCGGTATTCGCTGCGTCCCATTCCTTGCGCTCGCCACTTCTGCCGGCCAGAGCAAGTCCGTCATTAGCGCACTCCCTAACCAGCATTTCCCTCGAACCGCACCCGCCTCACCACCCGATCTCGCACCGGTACACTGAACGTCAGCTTCACGAGCCACACGCCATCCATCTCCAGCGCGAGCCGCGCGCGATAGCGCCCCGGCTGGCTGTCGGGTGTCGCATCGACCGGCGTGATGTTGTGCGCCATCGGCATCGACGGCATGTCGGCCGTCACCGTGAAGCGCGCGCCGTCGACGGGCGCACGCGTGTGCGGATCGGCGAGGTCGATCGCGCAGTCGTATGCGTATGCGGTGCCGGCCGGCTTGCATGCGATCCGTGCGTCGGGGGCGGCGGCGTGCGCGGCGGGCAGGGCGGTTGCCAGCACGACGAGCGTCGCCAGCGTACATGCACGGCGTAGCGACCGCCGGGCGGCGGTGGAATACGAAAGAATCATATTTGCTCCGATTGTCGCCGCGCTGCTCGACGGCGCAAGCGACGCGACAGCAGCTGCGGCGAAAGAGAGAAGGCGCGCAACACGCGCCGAATACGCGTCGCATACCACCCTCGCAGTTTCGCCACGAGCGCTTCGTTAACCATCCCGCGCGGCCGCACGACGAGAATCGCCGCAACAAGGCCACCGAACGCGATCATCCGATAGCCGTGAAACAGTCGGCTACCCTCGATCAATCCGAGATCCACGGCGACCCCCGCAAACGGCCCAATCGGCGCACCAAGCCCGCCGATCAACGCATACGACAGTCCGTGAATACCGAGCATCAGATCGAAGTTGTCCGGTTCGATATACGTATTGCAATGTGCATAAAGCGCGCCACCGACCGCCGCGATACCCCCCGCGATTGCCGCCGCGACGAGCTTCGCGCGTCGCACGTCGATGCCGAGCGCGGCGGCGAGCGCAGGGTCCTCGCCGGTCATTCGCAGCGTGCGGCCGAAGCGCGTGCGCTCGAGCACGACGAGCCCGACAAGCACCAGCGCGAGCACGCCCCACACGACGAGCGCGACATCGCCGGGCGTCATCCCGTGCTCGAACACGTAACGAATCCCGGCAAAACCTTCCCCGCCGTTGGGCCCAACCAACTCGCCATCCGCGCCGACCCGCTGCACACGCACGACCGCCAGCGCTTGGCGCACCGTCTCGGCGGCCGCGAGCGTCGCGAGCGAGAAGCCGAGCGCGCGCAGCCGCAGCGTAAGCGCGCGCAATACAAACCCCGCCGCGATGCCGACCAAGGCGGCAAGCACAAGCGCGGCCGCGAGCGACCACGAACCAAGCACCGTCGCCGACGCCCCCGCATACGCACCGATCCCGAACAACGCCTGCTGCCCGAACGACAAATCGCCGCCAATCGCAAGCACATAAGCAGACAGCGCGAGAAACGCCAGCAGCCCAAAATTCGCAAGCAGCGTCACCGGCCACCCTCCGCGCGGTCGAGCAACGCGGCGCGCCCGCGGCGGCGGCTCGGCACCAGCGACGCAAGCCCACCAGGCCGCACGCACAGCACCGCGAACAACAGCAAGTTCGCGGCAAGATCGCGATATTCGACGCCAACCCGCGCCTGCAACACGGTCTCCACCGCCCCGAGCGCAAGCCCACCCGCGATCGCACCCGGCAACGACCCAAATCCGCCGAGCACCGCAGCGGCGAGCCCCTTCAGCGTCGCCCACATCGCGAACATCGCGCTCACCTGGCCCTGCATCCCGGCGATCAGACACCCGCCGAGCGCGCCGAGCGCGGCCGCCAGCGCGAACACGCGCGTCGACACGCGGCGCACGTCGATGCCCACGAAAGCGGCGGCCGCGCCATCGTCGACGATCGCGCGCACCGCAAGACCGAAGCGAGTCCGATGCAACAGCATCCAGCAGCCGAGCGTCGCGAGCGCCGCGCAGCCGAGCGCGATCGCATGATCGGCACGAAACGCGCCGGCCTGCCACGCGGCCGGCAACTGCGCGAACGGCGACGGGAACGGATTCGCGTGCGCGGGCAGCAGGTGCACGCCCGCGTCCTCGATCTGCATCCACACCGCGAAGCTCGCCGCCATCGCCGTGACGCTCGCGCCGCCGCGATGCGGCGTGAAGCACAGGCGCTCGACGTACAAATTGACGACGAGCGTGGCCGCGACCGCGATCACCGGCGCGGCGAGGTACGCGGCGACGGGCGGCAGCGATTCGGTCAGCCGGATCGCGACATACAGCCCGAACATCACCGTCGCGCCATACGCGAGGTTCACGCGCCGCAGCACGCCGAACACGAGCGTGAAGCCCGTCGCGAGCAGCGCGTACGACGCACCGAGCGCGAGGGCGTCGAACGGCAGCGGGCTCACGTCAGCCCGCCGCGAGATCCGGTTCCGGCGACGCCGCGTCACCGAGATCATCACCCAGATACGCGCGGCCAACAGCCGGATCCGCAAGCACGCGCGCGGGCGTGCCATCCGCCAGCACGCGGCCGCGTTCGAGCACGACGATGCGTTCGGCAAGTCGCGCAACGAAGCCGATCCGATGCTCGACGAGCACGATCGCGACACCCAGCGCGCGCAGCGCGGCGAGTCGTTCCTGCAGCACCGCGAGTTCATCCGCGTCGAGCCCCGACGCCGGTTCGTCGACGAGCAAGAGCCGCGGGCGCTGCGCCAGCGCACGCGCCAGCTCGAGCCGACGGCGTTCCGCGAAGGTCAGCGTAGCCGCCAGCACATGCCGCTTGTGCGCAAGCCCGGCGGACGCGAGCGCCGCATCGGCGGCGTCGCGCCCGGCCGCCGCGAGGTTGTCGCCGACCGACAGCCGCTCGAACACGCGCGGCTGCTGCGACGTCCACGCGATGCCGAGCGCGACGCGCCGCCACGCGGGCATGCGCGTCACGTCGGCGCCCGCGAAGCGGACCGTGCCGGCCGTCGGGCGCAGCGTGCCGGCGACGAGGCCGAGCGTCGTGCTCTTGCCGGAACCGTTCGGCCCGATCAGGCCGACCGTCTCGCCGGGCGCGATGTCGAGGTCGAGGCCGTCCACCGCGCGCACGTCGCCGAAACGGCACGCAACGCCGCGCAGCGCGACGAGCGGCTGCGTCACGGCAGGCGGGCCGGTTGTTCGACGTGTACGAGTTCGGTGCGCGGCGCGGGCCGCTCGATGACGTCCCACGCGTTGCGGCGCGCTTCGACGAGCACGAACGGCTTGACCGATTCGCGCTCCGGCGTGCGCTGCACGGTGCCGAGCAGGCCGTCGGCCGTCTTCATCGCGGCGAGCCCCGCGCGGATCTTCTCGCGGTCGGCCTGCACGGTGTCGGGCTTCGCGAGCACGCCGCGCGTCTCGATCGCGGTGCGGATCATGTAGAGGATTTCCCACGCGGCCATGCTGTGCAGGTCCGCGTAGCCGCCGAAGCGGGCGGTCTCGGCCGCGGCCTTCTGCGCGACCGGGTTGATCGTCGCGAAGCTGGTCGGGATCACGAGCCCTTCGGCCGCGGGCCCGCACACCTTCAGCAGCTCCGGCGTCGAGCTGCTCGTCAGGCCGACGAGCACCTTCGGCCGCACGCCCTGGCGCTGCATTTCCTTCAGCACGCCGCACGCCGAATACGGATGCGCGGAGATCGCGACCACGTCGGCGTTCGCGGCCTTGATCGCGCGCACCTGCTCGGCGAAGTTCGTGTCGTCGAGCAGCCAGCGCGTCTCGCCGAGCATCTCGAAGCCGGCCTCCTGCGCGCGCGGCTTCATCACCTGGTACCAGGTCTGGTTCGAGTGGACGAAGTTCTGCTCGACGCCGCCGTACACCGTGCGCGCATCCGGGTGCTCGCGCCGCACCCATGCGAACACGTCGTCGTACATCGCGTTCTCGTCGGGAATGTTGCGGAACGACCAGTCGGAGGTTTTCGCGAGACCGATCTTCATCGCGACGTCGGTGAAGACGGGCAGCTGCAGGCCGGAATCGGTTGCGTCGCCGGCCTTTTTCTGCAGCGAGCCGAACACGGCCTGCACGACCGGCGAGCAGGTCGTGCCGACCGCGGCGAGCGTGTCGGTCCTGGCGAGGCGCCGCACGATGTCCACGCCTTCGGTCGGCTTGCAGTTGTCGTCGAGGTAGCTGATCTCGAGCCGGCCGCGGGTGCCGTCGCCGAGCTTCACGCCGCCGTCGCGGTTGATCTCGTCGGCCGCCGCGCGCAGCGCGGCCTCGCTGTTGACGCCGAACGGGCGCAGCACGCCCGAGGTTGCGCCAAAGCCGGTGATCCGGATCACGCGATCCGCGGCGGTGGCTGTTGCGGTGGCATTGCCGGCGAGCATCGCAAGCGCGATGGCGGCGGCAAACACTGGCTTGCGGGGTTTCATCGGGGCATTCCTCCTGAGGCGCGGCGTACGGATGCACGGCTCAGGAGGCCAGGCACGCCGCGTTGCGGTCGTTGGAACGCCGTCGATTTCACCCGCCGCTTTTGCCGGGGGCAACTACCATCTTTGGTAGTTGCGGGCGGCGGCGCGCGTCGCTCAGGCAGCAGGCGCGGGCGATGCAGCCGCGTCGTCGGACGCGGACGCGCGGGCCTCGTCGACGATCCAGTCGACCACCGCGCGCACGTCGTCGCGCAGCGTCTCGTCGGCATGGCATAGCCAGTACGCGTGGCCCGTCGCGCGGCCCGCGCCGGCTTCGCCGATCGCGGCGAGGCGGCCGTCCGCGAGCAGCGGCTCGACCAGCGCACGGCGGCCGAGCGCGATCCCGCGGCCCGCGAGCGCCGCCTGGATCACCTGGTCGTACTGGTTGAAGCGCAGGATGCCGCGCGGGCGCAGCGCGTCGAGGCCGAGCGCGCTCAGGTGATCGGACCACTGCAGCAGCGGGCGGCGCGCGCCGTCGAATTCGAGCAGCACGTGGCGCGCGACGGTATCCGCGTCGAGCTTCGCGATGCCGAGCGACGGATGCGCGACCGGCACGATCACCTCGTCGAACAGGCGGATCGCGGCCGACGGCACGCCGCTCGTCGGCGCATAGCGGATCGACAGGTCGATGCCCTCGGTGCGCGCGTCGAGCACGCGGTCGGTCGCGGCAACCCGCAGGTCGATGTCGGGATGCAGGCGCTGCAGGTTGCCGAGGCGGGGCAGCAGCCACAGCGCCGACACGCCGATGCTCGCGGTGACCGTGACCGGCTGGCGCGACTTCGGATGCGTAAGCAGGTCGACGACTTCCTGCAACTGCTGGACCGCGCCGTCCGCCGCGCGAAACAGCCGCTCGCCTTCGGCGGTGAACGAGATCGCGCGGTAGCCGCGGTTCAGCAGCTTGACGCCGAGCGCTTCCTCGAGCGCGTTGACCTGGCGGCTGACCGCCGACTGGGTGAGGCACAGGTCCTGCGCCGCGAGCGTGATGCTCATGCGCCGGCCGACCGCGACGAAACCGCGGACCAGGTCGAGCGACGGAAGCCTGACGAGAGGGACTGCCATGCGCGCTCCTCATGCGAGTGATGCAAGAAGATTGATTGAGGGAATTCCCGCAGTCAAGTGAAATAGGCAGTGTGGCGCGTCCGCAAGGGACATCCGAGGCTTTACGGACGCGTCATGCATGACACTCGAGCATGTGGAGAACAAACAATGAGTGAGAAGGACGCACGCATGCCGGAGCCGGAACCGTTTGCCGTGACCGCGGCAGACGGTTATCCGATCAAGGGTTTCGTCTGGCGGCACCGCGCGGGGGCAGCGGACGACGAGCCGCGGCCCGTCGTGATCGTGAACGCGGCGACGTCCGTGCGCTGCCGCTACTACTTCCGGTTTGCGGGCTACCTGCACCGGCACGGCTACGACGCGATCGTGTACGACTACCGCGGCATCGGCGAATCGCGGCCCGCGCGGCTCGACCGGCTCGACGCGACCTGGCTCGACTGGGGCGAGCGCGATTTCGAGGCGGTGCTGCGCTACGCGCTGGCCGAATTCCCCGGCCAGCCGATCGACGTGGTCGCGCACAGCATCGGCGGCTTCGTCGCCGGCCTCGCGCCGTCGAACCACCTCGTGCGCCGCGTGTTCACGATGGGCGCGCAGTATGCGCACTGGCGCGACTACGCGCCGCGCAGCCGGCTCGCGATGCTGTGGAAATGGCACATCGTGATGCCGGCGCTGTCGGCGCTGTTCGGCTATTTCCCGGCCAAGCGCCTCGGCTGGATGGAGGACACGCCGAAAGGCGTCGCGCTGTCGTGGAGCCGCAGCCGGCCGGATTTCGAGGACACCTACCGGCGCGCGCCGATCGAACGCGACGATGCGCAGCGCCGCTCGCTGGTCCGGCGCTTCACCGCGATGCGCGCGCCGGTGCTCGCCGCGAGCGTCACCGACGATCCGTTCGGCACGATTCCGGCGATCGAGCGGCTGCTGCGGTATTTCACGCGCAGCCGGGTCGTGCATCTGCGAATCGGCCCCGATGCGATCGGCGTCGACACCATCGGCCATTTCGCGTTCTTCCACAGCCGCTTCGAGTCGACGCTGTGGCCGATTCCGCTCGGCTGGCTGAAGACCGGCCAGCTCGCGCCGAAGACGCCCGGCTGGATCGTGTCCGAGCGCGACGCGCGCGGGCATGCCGACACGGAGCCGGTGGTCGAGCATCAGATCGTGCTGCTGTAGAGGGCGATCTGCCGTGGTTCCGTGCGTCGGCATGTGCGTCGCCCGGCGGCGGTATCGAATGAGGAGCCGAAGCGATGCTGAGTCCGCATGAAATCGCCACGTTGATGGTGCTGGCCAGCGCACCGGGCGGGCTTGAGCGGGAGCTGGCGGAGATCCGTTCGCTGCTCAGCCGAGGGCTGGTGCAGCTCGACGCGACCGCAAGCGAAGCCACGCGCGTGCTGCTGTCGGTGCGCGGGCGGGAGGTCGTGGCCCGGCTGGCGGCGGTATTTCCCGCGCCGGGCTTCGGAATCTGAGGCGGGAGGTCAAGCGACGGGGGCGAGCGCGTCGCCCCCGTCGCGCGGATGGATTGCCGCTCAGTGGCTTGCCGCTTCCGACGCGCCGATGCCGGTTTCCGAGCGAACCGTCTGCGCGTCGAAACCTGCCTGGTCGATGCGTGCGCGGGCCGACTGGTCGGTCACCGAGAACAGCCAGATGCCGGCGAAGCCGATCGCCATCGAGAACAGCGCGGGCGACGCATACGGGAACGGTGCGTGCGCGTAGTGGAACACGTCGACCCACACCGCCTTCGACAGGATCGTCAGCACCACTGCCGACAGCAGCCCGAGGAAGCCGCCGATGGTCGCGCCGCGCGTCGTGCAGCCGCGCCAGAGCACGGACATGAACAGCACCGGGAAGTTGGCGGAGGCCGCCACCGCGAACGCGAGCGACACCATGAACGCGATGTTCTGCTTCTCGAACACGATGCCGAGCACGACCGCGACGATGCCGAGCACGACCGTCGTGATGCGCGACACGCGCAGCTCGCTCGCGCTCGAGGCCTGGCCGCGCTTGAACACGGTGGCATAAAGGTCGTGCGACACCGCCGACGCGCCGGCGAGCGTGAGCCCCGCGACCACGGCGAGGATGGTCGCGAACGCGACGGCCGAGATGAAGCCGAGGAACACGTTGCCGCCGACCGCGCTCGCGAGGTGCACCGCGGCCATGTTGGCGCCGCCGAGCAGCTTGCCGCCCGCGTCCTTGAACACCGGGTTGGTGCTCACCAGCACGATCGCGCCGAAGCCGATGATGAAGGTGAGGATATAGAAGTAACCGATCCAGGTGGTCGCCCAGAACACCGACTTGCGTGCTTCCTTCGCATTCGGCACCGTGAAGAAGCGCATCAGGATGTGCGGCAGGCCGGCCGTGCCGAACATCAGCGCGATGCCGAACGAGATCGCCGAGATCGGGTCCTTGATGAAGTTGCCGGGGCCCATGATCGACGTCTTCTTCTCGTGCACTTCGACCGCTTTCGCGAACAGCGCCTCGGGGCTGAAGTTGAATTGCCGGAGCACCATGAAGGCCATGAAAGACGCGCCCGCGAGCAGCAGGCAGGCCTTGATGATCTGCACCCAGGTGGTGGCGGTCATGCCGCCGAACAGCACGTACACCATCATCAGCGCGCCGACGATCACCACAGCGATCCAGTATTCGAGGCCGAACAGCAGCTTGATGAGCTGACCCGCGCCGACCATCTGCGCGATCAGGTAGAACGCCACCACGACGAGCGTGCCCGACGCGGCGAACGCGCGCAGCGGGGTCTGCTTGAAGCGGTAGGCGGCCACGTCGGCGAACGTGAAGCGGCCGAGGTTGCGCAGCCGCTCGGCCATCAGGAACGTGATGATCGGCCAGCCGACCAGGAAGCCGATCGAGTAGATCAGGCCGTCATAGCCGTTCGCATAGACGGCGGCCGAGATGCCGAGGAACGACGCGGCGGACATGAAGTCGCCCGCGATCGCCAGGCCGTTCTGGAAGCCGGTGATGCCGCCGCCCGCCGTGTAGAACTCGGCGGCCGAGCGCGTCTTGCGCGCGGCCCATTTGGTGATGAAGAGCGTGGCGACCACGAACACGACGAACATGCAGATCGCGGTCCAGTTGGTCGCCTGCTTGACGGCCTGGCCGAGATCGCCGCCGGCGGCGAAGCTGCTGGCGGAGGCGACTGAAAGCGCGGCCGTTGCGGGAAGGTGCAGGCGTTTCATGCGGCCTCCCGCTTGATTCGGTCGGTCAGGTCGTCGTAGGTGCTGTTGGCGTGGCGCACGTAGAGACCGGTGACCGCCACGGTGAAGACGATCACGAACAGGCCGATCGGCATGCCCCAGGTCGTCACGCCCGCGCCGAGCTTCGCGGCGAGCAAGTCCTTGTCGAACGCGATCAGCAGCACGTAGCCGTAGTAGATGACCAGCACGAGCGCCGTCAGCGTCCAGCCGAGCGTCGAGCGCTTGCGCACCAGTTCGCGGTAGGCCGTGCTCGACCTGATTTTCTCGACACGTTCGAGGTCCATTTTCGTCTCCTGCATAGATGTCTTCCTTTGCTTGCCTGGTGGAGCGCCGTCGTGCGGGCTGTGCCTGAACGGCTGGCGATCCACGTGGGTGTGGGCCCCCGGACAGGGATGGGGGCGAGGGCGCAAACAGGCAATCTTCGTGTGTTGTTGTTTCGATGCGCCCGTGAGTAAGGTAAAAGCGTCCGCTTACCGGGTTCTTACGCGCGGGGAAATCTTTGGGTGGGGTTTACGTGGGGGAATCGAGGGGGAGGGTGGTTGTTTTTGTGAATGATGTTGTCGATTGTGTCTAATTCGCGTGGGCGGTACAGGCGGACATATATAGCGACGCCGTGTGTGGTTGTTGATACGCGGGGTGCGTGGTTCAATGAGGCACTTTTTTGTGATTGCCTGCCTTCATGTCTCTGTTTGAACCTGCCACGCTGACTACGGCCCGCCTCACGTTGCGACCGCTCAAGGAAGAAGATGCGCACGCACTGTTCGAGATCTGGTCGGACGCGGAGGCGATGCGCTATTTCTCAATTCCGGCGATGACTGGTCTGGATGAGGCGAGGGGACGGGTCGCGCGGAAGTTGAAAACGGCTGCGGACGGGATGGATCTCAACTGTGTAGTCGAATCGCGCGCGACCGGCGAAGTGATCGGGGAGTGCGCGCTCTTTCACTTGAACGCGCAATGTCGGCGGGCGGAGATCGGATTCAGTCTGAAGCGCCGGCATTGGGGAAGCGGGTATATGGGTGAGGCGGCTGGTGCGCTGGTCGAGCATGCGTTTGGTGCGCTGAAGCTGAATCGGCTTGAAGCGGATATCGATCCGCGCAATGTGGCGTCGGCGCGGGTGCTCGAACGGCTGGGGTTCGTGCGGGAAGGGTTGCTGCGGGAACGGTGGATCGTGGGGGATGAGGTTTCGGATAGTGCGCTATATGGGTTGCTGGGGAGGGAGTGGAGAATCTAGGTGGTCGGGCAGGCGGAAGCAAGGCTGCTGGGTTCGACTTGTTGAATGCGTAACCGTATTGACGTGATTTTTCAATCTTCGTTCGGAAAATGCGTCGCCAATTTCCGACAAGTGACTGAAGCCGACCGATCCGTAGAGGTTCCTACAGGGCATGTAGCGCGATGGCATATCGACTCGGTCGTGCGGGAGTACGAACACGTTCCGACTGGCCGTGTTCTCACGCATGACGCGCAGTATGAAAATGCGAAGCCGCACGGGGCGGCGATGGCGCGGATCCTTCGATGGTGGGATTTCGTGCGCTCACGATCACGTTGGTGGGCAATTCCAGTGGCCGCTGCCGACCCGTTCCGGTCCTTGGGCGCCGTGCCGCATCAACGGCGGGTAGTGAGTACTGAACGGCCGTCCCGCGCCAGCCTCACCGTTTAGGCGCTAACCGAAGCTGGATTCTTGATCTCTACCACTTCGGAAGGGAACCGCGTCGCATAACGGTTCTTACCAGTTCCGCGCACATGGCCGTCGCGTGCTCGATAATATCTAGTACGCTCATTCGGTGCCCATCTATCCATCTGTGGCCAACCGCATCCTGCCCTGCATGCACGAGATCACTCCGAATGCCATAAGTCGCATTAATGACGTCCGAGTTCTTCTTTCTAATGGCGCGTGAGCCGTCGAGAAAGTGCTCCAGTCGCTTAGTAATATTTTCCACTCTGTCACTGGAGCGACGACGCAGCAACAGGGTTTCGAACGCAATTGACAGATCTACGGCGCGATCGCCGATGCGATGGCGGCGTTGTGCTTGATTTAGCCGTTCGAGTGCTAATCGCACGGTATTCCGCGTTGGTTTTGTTAGCGCAAGGTACGCTTCGACGATATTCCGTGCTTCTGTCGGGTCGAGCACGGGGTAATCAGAGGGGCGATTCGGCAGGATTTCGAGAAGGTGCGACCGTGTAAATGCCCCTAGGCCAGCCGTCTCAAAATCGGGGTCATTGAAAGTGAACCATTGTGCAGCCAATATCGGCACGCGCAATCCAACGACAGTCAGCGCGAGCGTGACCTCCCTCAGGAACTCGTCCGTTTGCAGGAAAACACGATCATCCTTCAGTTCTGGCTGCTCGGTTGGGTCATAGGTGAGTGGCTCGATTCGACGAGATACCAGCAAGGCAGACTGCGGTGGCGAAAACTCCAGCATCGATGTCGCGGGCGAGCCGGTACCGAGACTCGAGTGATCGACAATCCACTGTTTTTGAGCACTTTCCGGTAACTCTGCTAGCGGCACAATTGCCACTTCCGCAGTCAGTTGAATTGCGCTCACCACGGGCGCGCCCCAGAGCACCGCGACTACTTTGCCTGTTGCGCTCGACGTAGCAAGCACCTTCTCCAGCCATCGAATTGCTTCCTCCGGGGAGCCTGTCTTAAGTGCACGACGGATCAGTGGTATGCCGATAAAGTTTGGGTAGAATCCAGTAGCACCACTGTCGTTACGGATCATTCGTACAGACTCGCCGGGGAACCTGGAATCCTTCTGTGCGAGTTCGTTTAGTCCGTTCGCTAAACGGTGAAGCTGAACTGCGGCAATGGCAGAAAGTTCGTGATTCTTAGAATTCAAGGCATCGATCAATCCCACGTCGCCTGGGGTAATTCTCGTGTTACTGGCTTGGTGGAAGGCCCTAGTCAATGCTTCAAGTAAACTCATTTTAGCTTTCCTCGCGCGGGGACCAATTCGGCCATAAGAGTGACGCGACGATTTTGCCAGAGTCCTGGCTGATACCGTGCAAGTTCGGTCGCGATTGCCATTTGCTCCAAAACAGTGCCCCGCTTCCCTCATAAAGCCACTCGACTCGGTGACGCGTCCCGGACGGTCAGCGTATGGAGCCGTGGGTGCTAGTACGGAATCCTAGACGCTTAATTATCGGTCGGCAAACATAGCTGGGACGTTGCTGCGCACGTGCTACCAGTCGCAGTGGGAAGTCGGTAAAGTGCACTCGCAGTAAAATCTCAATCTGGCTGACTTCAATGGATCACATATGGGCGCACTAGATCTAGCGGCGCAGTTCGAAAGCAAGGTGGACGACATGCTTCGCGCAGTCGTGAAGGGGCGCGCCGCACATGCGGCCGGCAACATCAAAGCCAGCGGCGCTCCGCTCGAGGATTGTCTTAGACAACTGTTTTCTGATAGCCTGCCTTCAACGAACAAGGTTGCCAGCGGCTATTTCTATGGCGCGAGCTCACGCGTTAGTGCGGAAATCGACCTCATGGTGTACCAAGACCGAGAAGCATTTCGGTTAGATCCAGCACCACAGGATCAACACTATGTCCCATACACCAGCGTCTCAATCGTCGGGCAGATCAAAAATTCCGCGAGGGACTTACCAGACGCTATTGACCAAATTCAAAAAGTACTGAAATCGTGGCACGAAATGCGGTTTGAGATGGCTAGTTCTGGCAGTACGCTCGGTGGGCCCGCCCAAGAACGTCCCCTGACGTTCGTTGTATGTGGCGAATGCACTGACGCTGACCTGAGGAAACTAAGCGCCACTCTCCAGAGAAAAGGACGCCCCTTCGTTGACTACATCTTACTACTCGATCGCGGTGCCATCGTAGCGGGCAACTTTGATGTCATGTTGGAACTCGATTCGATCGATTTCCTTGAGTACCGAAACGTGAGTTCTTTGCATCTGTGCAAGCCAGATGGTGCCACTGAAAATGCCAAGGGTGTCGCGCTGCTATGGTTCTATTTCGCATTGGTTTCTAAGCTGAATTGGGACCACGGAAACAATCTACGCTATCACGCGTTTTGCAGGCAGATCTCAGCGCACTATCCTCTTCGCCGCGTAGAGAAACTCTTGTGATCGCAGGGCCTCGACCTCTGAGAGGGCAAGGATTCTGACGGCTTCTATTCGACGGCCTAAATGACTGAGCTTGATGCGCCGTCCCCTCCTCGGTAGCTATGATTCGGCTCGGCTCCCGGGCATGCGATTGCGGTGCCGACTCGTCGGCACCTAGTGACCTTCTCGGCCGTATGGCTGATTGCTGCGAAGAGCCGACATCTGAGTGGCGGCGAAAAATCGCATGCGAACGTCGCTTTGTGGCCGTTCCCCGCCGTCCGACCGCGCGGCCAGTAAACCAGCCGAATGCCCCGAGCCCAATACGATGCGACCTTCGACCGCCCCCGCCCAACTCACCACCCTCATTTCCCACCCCCACGCCCCGCCATATACCCCAAATACCCCACAATCAAATCAATCTCCCGATCGCTCAACTGATCCTGCGAAAACGCCGGCATGATCCTCCCGGGCCAATCCCGAACCGCCGCCGGATTACGGATATACCGATGCAACGCCGCAGGCTGAAAATACTCGACCGGATTCATCGGCGAGTTGAGATCCGGTCCGCTATCCGAGCTACCGGCCCCATTGAGCCGATGACAAGCCAGACACTGCGTAATGAACAGCCGCTGCCCCGCCCGAACCGGATCCGTCGCCGACAATTCCGAACCTACAGCAAGCGCCGGCCACCGTGCCACAGGCGACTTCTGCGTCGCGAACTGCACGATCTGGAAAGGCCACTGCTCATTACGCACCGACGACACCTCCTTCCCGACCCACACCAAATAGAACGCCCCCGCGCTGACCGCCTTCCCCGGCAGTTTCGGCCAAGGCTTCGCGGGATCCTCGATCGCGAGCCACGCAACGGCGCCATCAGGATTGCGATTGCGCACGAGGTCCATCGGCAGCTGCGCGGCGAAGCCGTCGGCCGCGCGCGTTTCGAGCACGTCGTCCACGGGCAGCGACGCGATGTCGAGCAGGTCGGCCAGCGGCACGGCGCGGAACGTCATCGGCCTGCCGTATGCGACGTCGCGCGGCAAGTGAACCTCCGCCAGATCCGATCGCGCGAGCAGCGCCTGCCGGGTATACGTCCGAATCTCTCCGCCCGTCCTGAATTCAATCGTGGGCTCGGCGAACGCATGTTGCCCAATCAGACTGACCGTCAACAGCAAAAGCAAAGAAAACGCGCGTTTCAGCATTCATTCTCCATTCATTGTCGTTATCTGCGGCGGCGGCGACATGACTACCACCGCCGCCGCCGCGCATGAGCAGGCGCCAGTGTATCCGGCTGGCGGATACACTGGCGCCGACGATGTCCCGGATTTCGCGAAGGGCAGTGCGGTCGCAGGGCGACGGCCAGCGCGTATCTGGCGGTGGTAGGATGCCCGCGCATGGCATGACCCCGCAGCACTGACAGGTAAAACTTCATCAGAAATGCTGCATAATAAATAAGCGTTGCGCCGTAAATAATATGTCTGAATTGATAATTGGATAATGTAATTTGGCCAACGGATATTGTTTATATTGGTCGGGTTGCTCGAATAATTTTCCGTTGCGCGATTAAGTGTAAATCACGGCATTCCGGTAAATCGTTTATCCCAGAGTGCCGACTGCCGCAGTGAATTTCGGTGGGGCCCCAGCGAGAGTCTGCGATCACAGAATTCTGGCGCGGACGCGGGTCATCCGTCAAACAACCAAAACAACCTAAAACGACCTAAAACAAATCAGGGAGACATGATGCAACCCAGCACGATGAACGTCGGCCCGACCCGAACGATGGCCGAAACAGTACAAATACTCGAGAAGACAACCTGCGCCGCACCGCCCACCGGCACAATAATGTCCGGACGCGTCATCCCGCTAACCGATCGCGCCCACGACGCCCTGCCTCCCGCCATGCCCCCGGCATGACGCAGCGGAACCCCCTTCGAAACGGAACCGAGCCGCATGTATTCGATCCTGCCCGCGTTTGTGTCTGCGCTCTTTCTCGGCTTCGGCGTCTACGTCTGGCTGACCGAAGGCGTGACGCGCCGCTCGACGCCGTTCGTGATGATGTGCGTCGCCACGTTCTTCTGGCAGGCGACCTGGGCCTTCCTGTTCCAGACCACCCGCCCGGACATCGCCAACGTGCTCGCCAAGGTTGGCTACCTGTCGATCGTGTTCCTGCCGACCACGTTCTATCACTTCGTCACGGAAGTCGCCGGCCGGCCCGATGAGCGCCCGCTGCTGCTCGCGTCATACGGGATGAGCCTCGTGCTGGCGGTGTTGCTGCTGGCCGGCAAGGAAGTGGTCGACGGCGTCGGGCATTTCTATTTCGGCGACTATCCGCGGGCAGGGCGCCTGCACCCGGTGCACGTGGCGCAGACGATCGTCGTCGCCGCGCGCAGCGCGTGGCTGCTGTTCGTCGCGCAGCGCCGCACGCGCACCCCGGACCAGCGCAAGCTGCTGGATTTCTGCCTGCTCAGCCTCGGGCTGTATTCGCTCGCCGCGGTCGATTACGCGGCGAACTACGGCTACCGGTTCTATCCGCCGGGCGCGATCTTCATCGCGATCAGCCTCGGCATTCTCGCGATGACGATCGTGCGCTATCGGCTGATGCGGCCGTTCCTGGCCGCCGCGACGGTCGCGCACGAGGTGGCGACGCCGCTCGCGGCAATCGGCATGTATGTCGGCGAACTCGGCAGCGCGATGCCGGCATTGCTGCGCAGCTACCAGCTCGCCGTGAAGCACCGGCTGATGGACGACACCCTCGATCCCGAGCAGCTCGAACGCCTGCCGTCGCTGGTGTCCGCGATCCATCGCCAGGTGAGCAGCACGCACGCGGTGGTCGACATGTCGCTGGCGATGTTCACGCTTGACCGCGTGGATCGCCAGAGCTTCGCGCCGCATTCGATCCGGCGCTGCATCGACGTCGCGCTCGATTGCTATCCGTTCGCCATCGGCGAGCGCGAGCGCATCGACGTCATGCCGATCGACCCGCGCCTGCAGTTCTACGGGTCCGATTCGCTGATGCTGTTCGTGGTGTTCAACCTGCTGAAGAACGCGCTGCAGGCGACGATGGGCGGCGCGACGAGCCGCGTCGAGATCGTCGCCGATCGCGACGGCGGATGCTGCGTGCTGCGTATTCGCGACACGGGGCCGGGGATTGCCGCCGACGTGCTGCCGTATATCTTCGATCCGTTCTATTCGACCAAATCGCACGGGCGCGGCGCGGGCCTCGGGCTGGTGTTCTGCCGCCGGGTGTGCGAGGTGTTCGGCGGCCATATCGACTGCGAATCGGTGCCCGGCGTGCTGACGACCTTCACGCTCCGGCTGCCGGAGCCGGGCGCGCCGGCGTAGCGCGCCGGGCGGTTTGCCTGCGACGCCCGACACGGGCGTGTCGGGCGAGGCGGTTGCTTAGTTGTCGGACGACGGCAGGTTCAGTTCATATTCCTTGACCCGCTCGACGATGCCGGCCGGGAAACGCCGGATCCGCTTGTCGGTGCCCGCGAAGATGATCTGCTGGTAGCCGAGCGACACCGGCCGCCCGTCGATGCAGAAGCGGAACAGCAGGTAGGCCGAGCACTGGCGCACCTGCCACGTATTGAGGTAGCAATCGACGCGCTGGAACGGGAAGGTTTCCTGGATGTATTCCTGGTGCGCGCGCTTCGTGACGAACGAGCCGCCCGCGGCCAGCAGGTTGTCATGAATGCACTCGTGGAACCACCGTTCGCGGGTTACGCCCTGCCATTCGAAATAACGTGCAAAGTAGGTGTTCATGAAAGCATTCGAATCCTTGAGATAAATGTCGATGACGTGGTGAAACGTCTTTTGCGATGCCGCCGCATCGATATCGGACGACAGCAGCAGCGGGTTGCGGGACAGAATTTGCGGAATGGTTTCTCGCGTCAACATGGACGACTCCAGAAAAAACAGCTGCATGCGGCAGCCACGCACGCCCTTTTCATAAGGGCGCGCCTTATTTTGAGATGTCGCTGTTTTTTGCAGGCATCGAGTAAATCCGCACTCGTTTGCGCGAGCGGATTTTTCGTTGGCGCGAAATACCCGGGCAGTTGCCGGCGGTCGCCGGGATGCCCGATAATCGTGCGCTCGTATGCGGGCCACTGCCGGAATGCGGAATGGCCCGAATTTCCGATTCACGTCATTCGGGGCCGCTATGCGCCGTTTTGTCAGCCAGCCGGTGTTTTATCCAGCGCCGATCGTATTCGTCGACGATCACCCGGGGTTTCTCGACGCATTGCGCGGGACCTTTCGGGACGGGCGACTGAACCGCTTTTTCAACACGCCGCATGAAGCATTGCGCTTCGTCAAATCGCACGGCCGGCGCGCAACCCCGGAGCGGCTGGCGGGGGCCGGCTATTCCGATTTCGAAAAGAAGGGCTCCAATGCGCTCGGCCGCGACCCGCTGACCGACGCCGCGCGTTTCGAGGAAGTGGCGGCGGTCGTCGTCGACTACGAGATGGCGCAGATGAACGGCGTCGAATTGCTGACCGCCCTCGACGACATCGCGTGCACGAAGATCCTGCTCACCGGCGTCGCGACCGAGCGGGAGGCCGTCGACGCGTTCAACGCGTCCCTGATCGACCTGTACCTGCGCAAGTCCGCGCCGGACATGACGGCGAAGCTGGGCGCCGCGCTCGCGGAAGCGAAGGCGCGGCACTGCGCGCACCGGGGGCAGGTGAGCGTGCACGGCATCGGCGCGACGTACAGCGACCCGCGCATCCTCGAGGTGATGCAGGCGGTCGTCGAGCGCGAGCGGATCGTCGAGTACTACTGGCGCCCGGAGCAGAACGCGGTGCTCATGTTCGACGCGGCGGGGCAGCCGAGCGTGTTTCTCGCATGGGACGAGGAAGAGTGGACGTTCCAGTGCGACGTGGTGGCGGACGAAGGCGGCGCGGACGAAATACGGCACGCCATGGCGTCGCGCCGCGCGATGCCGCTGTTCTGGCCGTTCCAGGCCTATCGCCCCGGCATGACCGACATCCGCTCGACCGAGCCGCTGCCCGTGCCGGGATGGGACGGCGCGTTCTACGGCTGGAGCCGGCTGGACACCGCGGTGCTCGAGCCCGACATGTGGACCTTCGCGCGCTGGCGCAAGGCGAACGGCGGCGACGCGCGCCAGGCCGGGGCCTGACGCGCGCCCGGCGCGTTCCGCGCAGTCCTGTTAGGATTTCCCGCGTATTCGACATGTGGCGCACGCGGCCGCCACGTCTTGCCTGGCCCAATCCAACAGGAAGGAACCCGACATGAGCTCGACCCTCTACGACATCCCCGTGAACGCCATCGACGGCTCGCCGACGTCGCTGCGCGCGTTCAAGGGCAAAGTGCTGCTGGTGGTGAACGTCGCATCGAAGTGCGGGCTGACGCCGCAATACGAAGGCCTCGAGGCGCTCTATGAAGACAAGCGCGAGCGCGGGCTCGAAGTGCTCGGGTTTCCGGCGAACAACTTCAAGGGCCAGGAGCCGGGCACCGATGCCGAAATCCAGGCGTTCTGCACCGGCACGTTCGGCGTGAAGTTTCCGCTGTTCTCGAAGATCTCGGTGGTCGGCGGCGATCAGCATCCGCTCTATCGCGCGCTCACGCAGGCGCAGCCGGTGACCACGGGCGACGGCCCGTTCCGCGAGCGTCTGAAGGGGTATGGCATCGAGCCGAATCCGGCGCCCGACGTGCTGTGGAACTTCGAAAAATTCCTGGTGAGCCGTGACGGCGAGGTGGTGGCCCGCTTCGCGCCGAACACCGGCTCGGACGATCCCGCGCTCGTCGCCGCGATCGACGCGGAACTCGCGAAGGGCGCGTAAGCGTATCGCCGAAGCAGGCCGGCGCGTCGGTGCGGGGCATCGCCCGCCGCCGCCCGGCCTGCGGTCACACCAGCGCGTCAGCGCTTCGACGTGAGCCGGTTGATCATCGCGTTCACGGCCACCATCTGCGAGCCGGATTTCATTGCGTAGTTCTGGCCTGTGTAGCCGAACCAGTCCCAGCACCCCTGCGGGTTGTACGGCACGCTGGACGCATTGACCTGCGGGTACAGCACCACGATGTTGTTCGCATCGGCCCAGCTGTTGTAGCTGGTCTTCTCGTAGAAATCATCCCCGACGACGTTGGCCGATTGCTTGCAGCCATGGAACGCGACGTGCACCCGGCACGCGGTGCCCTGCGCGCACGACTGCGGCACGTACGCATAGGCGTCGTCGGCCATCCCGGTCGAGGCGGCGGCGAATTCGCGCTGATTGAACGTGATGATCTTGCCGCCGAGCTGGCTGGCCGGCGGATTCAGCGAACCGTAGATGAACGACAGCAAGGCGCCCGGCTGGTCGTAGCTCTGGTTCGACACCGTGCAATGGCTGATGTACGGGGCGGCATTGGCCGGGCAGTCGTTGCCGAACGACGGCGTGATCAGCGCATGGCCGGCCGGCACCGTGTTCACGTACGAGATATTGCCGCCCGGCACGCCGGCCTGCTTGAAGAACGACACGGTCGCGTCGACGGCCTGCTGGTACACGATCGTATCCTTGGTGCCGCTGAACACGTAAATGCGGCCGCGCTGCATGCCGTCCAGCGGATCGATCTGGCCGTTCGACGCGAAGCGCTTGGCGGCGCTCACCATCAACGCGGGGTTGGGCGGCACGAACGGCACCTGCCCCATGCAGATGCCGGTGTTGTACAGGCTGCCGGCCGCGCAGTAGTACGGGCCGCCCGCCACGACGCCGGCGCCGACCACGGAGCCCGAATAGGCGACCTGGTACTGGACGGCCATGAAGGCGCCGGACGAAAGGCCCGACACCGACGTCTGGGCCGGATCGGCCCCGAGGGCGGGCAGCGGATCGGCGGCCCAGGCGAGCGGGGAACACAGTGCGGCGCCGAGCACGGCGGCAGCCAGGGTGCGGTGGAATGGCATGGCAAGACTCCTGTTTCGTCGAGGGTTCGAATGCACGAAGCGTCTGTGGACAGGGACAGCGAATGCCTGACTGCGGCGTGTTGCATGTTGCACGTTGCGTGCTGCGTATGACGGGCGCACGACGGCCGCGCGCGGTCGTCCGCACCATCGCAGCGCGAATGGTCGCGGACGTTCGCAACTGTGCCCGAAGAACGTCCTGAAATGCACCTGCGTCATTTGCTAGGTGCGCGGGCGGCGCGGCCCGCGCGCGCCGCTTGCGCCGGATCAGTGCGCGCCCGACGCGGCGTCCGGGCTTTCGCCCTTCGCGGGCCGAGTCGATCTCCCGCAGCACGCGGCCCATGAACGACGACAGCGGCACCGTAAAGATGCCGAGCGGCGCGGTGACGAGCCCCGCGTCGAACGCGCGACAGGGAAAAGACCATGACCTGTTCGGCACGCTCCCGGTCAGCGCGGCGCGCGCAGCGTGGGCTGCCGCACGCTTTCACTCGCGGCGGCGACGCTCGAACGCCCGTCGGTCGCGCCCGTCGGCGCTTCGGCGAGCGACCCGTAACGCTCTGGCCGCCCGCCCGATGCATCGGCCTGCGGCGCGTCGGCCAGCGCGTGGAAGCCGGTGCTGCGCGCGAGCGCTGCCTCGCGCGCCAGCCCGCCCCAGCCGGCCGCCGTCAGCGCGAGCGACACGCCCATCATCGTATGCGATGCCCACGCGGGCACGTCGTCGGCGAAGGTCGACACGAACTGGCCCGCCACGCCCTGCGCGCGGGCGGTCACGTCGATCGCGGTGCGCGCGACGGCGAGGTTGCGGGCCGTCGTCGACACGACGCCTTTCGATGTGCCGGCCACCTTCGATGCCGCGCCCGCCACGCCGTTCGCGGCCGACGCGACGCCGAGCCCGAGCGACACCCAGCCAAGGATGCCCGATGCCTGCTCGTCGCGCTCGGACAGCGCCGCCGCCGCGATCGTCGTCGCGCCTTCCGCGAGCCCCGCCACGCCGGTCGCGACCGACACGACGCCCGACACCGTCATCGACGGCACGGTCGCGATCGCGCCGAGCATGCCCGTCGCAGGCACGACGCCCGCCGCGATCGCCGCGCCCGCGCCCAGCGACACGACGGTGAGCGCGATCGCGACCGCGCCGAGCACGATGCCGAGGATCGCCTGCCAGCTCAGCTGGCCGGTCGGATCGACGCGGTTGATCGGGTCGCCGAGGCAATACGCGTACGCATTGAGGCCACCGCCGTCGAACGGGCTCAGCATGTCCGGCCGGTGAAAGCGCATCAGCATCGGGTCGTACAGGCGATGGCCATTGCCGAGCAGATAGCTGCCGGTGAGCGGTTCGAGCGGCTCGCCGTTGAAGCCCGGCAGGCCGGGCCAGTCGGTGCCGGTCGCGCGATACCCGTACGGCGTGTATGCGAGGTCGCGGCGTTCGCCGCCGGACGCGGCGAGCAGCACGCTCTGCTGCTGATCGGCGCCGTACAGCACCGTTTGCGCCTGCGTGCCGTCGCGGCGGTGCGCGAGCAGCCGCTCGTCCGCGCGCAGGTAGCCGATGCGGTCGCCGTCACGCAGCTCGCTCACGATGCGCGCGTCGCGATAGGTGCGCCGCACCGCGACGCCGTCGGCGCCGCGAATCGCGACGAGGCGGTCGAGCGCGTCATACCCGTATTGCGCGCTCACGCTGCGCACGGCATCGGCGATCCGGGTCAGGCGGCCGAGCGGGTCGTACTGGTAGGTCCGGCTGCCGTCGTCCACCAGATTGCCGTCCGCGTCGTAGCGCAGTTCGAGCGTGGGCGGGTAGTCGGCGTGGCTGTGGGTCACGCGCGTGAGCTGGGTCGGATCGGCGGCGTTGTCGTGGGAGAAGCGGGCGACGTTCCGCGAGCCGTCGCCGAATTCGGTCGTCAGTGAAACGATGTTGTCGACGCAGTCGAACGCGTAGTACTGCGACGCGATCGCGCGGCCGTACGGATCGTGCGGCGGCCGCGTGCCGGCGCACTGGTACGCGACGAGCCGGCCGCGGGCGTCGTATTCGCAGGTCTCGTCGCGGACAATCGCGCCGCCGGCCGACAGCGTGCGCCGCGCGAGCTTGTCGGCCGGCGTATGGGTTTGCGCGAGCACGACGGGCGGCGCGCCGTCCTGCTCGATCCGGCGCTCGGTTTCGCGGCCGAAATCGTCGTACGCGAGCGTGACGGTCAGCGCGCGGCCCGCGTTCGTGTCGCGTGTCGTGCATTGCCGCAGCCGGCCGAACGTGTCGTATTGCAGGCTGGCGTCGAGTGCGCCGCCTTGCACGCGCTCAAGGCGGCCGGCCGCATCGTAGCTGTTCGTCTGCGTGTCGCCGAAGCGGTCCGTGTAACGGAGCAGGCGGCCCTCGAGCGACGCGGCGTGCGACGCCTGATGCGCTGCGCCGTCCTCGCGCCATTGCTCGTGTCGCAGCTGGCCGGACGGCAGGTAGTCGAGCGCGTATTCGTCGTCCGTTGCGGCGCTGCGCGCGCGCACGAGCTGCGCGTGCACGGGGTGATACGTGTAGTCGTCGTCGAGGTCCGCCACGCTGCGGCGGATCGGCTGGCGCGTCAGGCTGGGCGCATACGCGTACCGGATCGATGCGCCGGACGGCGTGGTTTCGTGGTCCGGCTGCGGATGGCCGCCCGCATAGGCGAACGTGCGCACGCGCCCGCCGGCCGCGCGGCGCGCGAGCCGGCCCAGGCCATCGAAGCTTTGCTCGCCGGCCACGATCGTCCGGCTACCGCTACCGCTGCCGTCGGCCACGCCGATCCGGATCGGCAATGCCTCGCTGTCATGCGCCGCATACGCATGTTCGATTGCGGCGCCGTCCGCCAGCACGTTGCGCGTGAGGCGGCCGAACGCGTCGTAGGCGAACGTCGACACGTTGCCGGCCGCATCCGTGCGGCGCACGCAGCGGCCGAGCCCGTCGTATTCGTTGACGGTCTTGCCGGCCGGCGCGTCGCGGGTATCGAATCGTTCGATCGACACGGGCTTGTCGAACGCGTTGCGCGTCGTCACCGTGCGGCCGGTGCGTGCGCCGGCGCCATCGGCGAGCCACTCGGTTTCGGTGCGCCGGATCGGGTCGTGCACGCGATATGCATCGACGCCGTCCGGCCGCGTCGTGCTGTCCCGCTCGCCCCAGTCGTCGTGGCGATGGCGGCTGACGAGCGCGAGCGGTTCGCCGTCGAGCCAATCCGTCTGCGTTTCCTCGACGAGCTGCCCGAGCGCGTCGTAACGCGCATGGTAGGTCGTTCGCATCGGCTCGCCCGCGTGATCGACGTCCGCGGTTTCGGTGCGGACGACGCGATTCAGGCCGTCGTAGGTGGTTCGGGTCGTGACGCCGAGCGCGTCCGTCACGCTCGCGTAGACGGGATCGTCGGCCGTCGCCGCGAGCCCGTACGCATGCCGTCGCGTCGCTTCGTATTCGGTGCCGGGCGCCGTCGTCTCGGCCAGCACGCGGCCCAACGCGTCGTAGGCGTAGCGTAGGGTCACGCCGGATTCATCTTCGACGCGCACGTCCTGGCCGGTCGCGAGCGCGCGCCATGCGTTCGATGTGCGCGACGTGCCGTCGAAGCCGGTCACGGTCGTAGTGGTGCGCAGCGTGTCGTTCTGCAACGCATACGCATACGACGTGGCGGTCGCGCGTCCGTCTAGCGTTTTTGTTTCCGTTGCGATGCGACCGTGCAGCATGGCGTCGGCCGGCGTGTCGAACCATGTGCGGGCGATGCGTTGCAGTTCACGCGATTCGTCTTCCCTGTGTTCCGACAGCACCTCGTCCGCAACGACCACATGCGGCGGGCCGTTCGGCCGCAACGACGGCAGTGCGACGTACGTATGGCGTATCTCGCGCGTCGGCGCCGCGACAGGTGAGGGCGCGGGCGTTACGCGCTTCGTCCTGACGAAGCGGCGAAAGCCGAGCGGGTCCGCCGGGCAGCCCGTGTCGCCTTCGGCCGGATAGTAGTCGTATTGCTCGACCGTGCCGGTCGCGTCCACTCGTTCGAGCAGGTTGCCCCAGTCGTCGAACCGCGTCGTGACGATTTCCTCGCGCGTCGTGCCGGGCGCGGCGCTCAGGTACCACGATTTCGTCGCGCGCAGCGGCAACTGGCATTGCGGCGATTGCTCGCTGAACGGGCGGCCCGGTTTCTCGTCGTATTCGGTGCGCTGCAGCGCGACGTGTCCGCGCTGGTTCGTTTCCTCGGACACGAGCAGGTGAAAGCGGTTGAAGGTGCGGCGGATCACGCGCACGGCCTCGGTCGCGTCGCCTTCGCCCGTCACGTGCGTTTCGTCGGAGCCGTAGCGATAGTCGTCGAGCACCTTGTACAGGTTGTCCTCGCCGTCCTTCCATACGAGGCCCGGCGCGCCGCGTCCCATGAAATTGTTCGGCGTGTAGCGGTAGAGGCTGCGCAGCGGCGGCTGCTCCGCGCGCGGCATCCGGACATGCTCGATCGCATACGGCAGGTAACGCAGCGGCGCACCGGCCGGCAATTCGTGCCCTTGCGCCTGATAGCGGACGGTCTCGACGCCCCCCGTCGGCGATTCGACCTGGCTGATCAGCGTCAGGTCGCCTGCGGTCTCGTACTGCAGGCGCCACGACGCGCGATTGTCGACCGGCAGGCGGATTTCCGCGACGCGGTCGTTGCGCAGCACGAGCGTGAAGGTCGCGGCGTCCGGCGCGTCGGGCCGCAGCGTGATCGCGGCTTGCGTGGCCGTGCGTTCGAGCGCGAGCAGGCGCCGGCTGTCGTCGCTGACCTCGCTCAGCAGCCGGTGCCCGCGGAACATCGTATAGCGCAGCGACAGCGCGCGGCCCTCCGGCGAATGGATGGCCGACGGCAGGTACACGTCGTGCGTGCCCGCATTCGACAGCCGCTCGGCGACGCCGCTCTTGTAGACGACGAGCAGGTCGCCGTCGATCTTGTCGACGCGGAAGTTCTGCAGCTTCTGATCCTCGACGACGATGCGCGGCCCCGTGTCGACCGCGCGATACGTCTCGCCGGTCGACAGCCGGAGCTGCTTCGCGACGCGATCGTATTGCGACACGCGCAGCGACCAGCCGATGCCGACGCCGCGATCGTCGGTCTGCAGCGGGTTGAACGCGAGCGACATCGGTAGCGCCGGGCCGGTCAGCGCGTTGGCCATCATGTTCGGCAGCGCGATGCTGAACGTATAGAAACCGGTGCGGGGATCGACGCCCGCATCGACGAAACTGAGGAAGTTGAACGCGTTCGAGTGGACGGCAGCGGACGGCGACGCGGCGAGCGAATCGGGCGTACTCATGGACGGACTCCAGCGGGTAAAGGGGCGTGACGGCGAAGCGCGCACACTGCGCGCTTCGGCCGTAAGTGGGAGTGGGGCGACCGGCGCCCGCTCAGCGCTCGGTCAGCACGAGCTCGTTGCGGTTCGCCGACGATTTGAAGCTGACGCGCAGCAGGTGATCGGTGCCGAACTCGTCGCGAGCGACGACGTTGATCGGCGGCGGTTTCGTGTCGTTGCCACTGTCCTGGCGGATGCCTTCGTGACGGACCAGCACGACGACGCCCTGGCCGCGCCTCGGCTCCAGAATCCGGCGATGCGTGCGGCCGGTGAAGCGCGACGGCACGACGTACGTGGCGGCGTCGCTGCCGGGCGCGCCCACGCCGGTGAAGCTGAACAGGTCGCTCGCGGGGTTGCTGCTCTCCCACTGGAAGATGCTCGGCGGCGACGCGTCGAACGTGAGCAGCGCGATGCGGCTGCCGTTGATCGACAGGCCGCAATAGTAGTAGTCGACGGTGGTCAGGTCCCATTCGTTCGAGCCGCCTTCGATGCGGCGCGAATCCCACGGGTAGGTGACCGAGCGCGTGCCGTCGGCGCTCGGCAGCCGCTCGGGAAACAGTTCGACGGACTCCTTGTATGCGTCGTCGTTGGACTTGAACACGACGCCGCCGTCGCGCGTCACCTGGCAGCCGAACCGCTTCGGCGATGCGTCGACGGTCTGCGCATACCGGACGAAGAATTCGTAGCCCGACGCCGCCGTTTGCGACGCCGCGGCGGCGCGATCGCCCGGATAGAACGCGAATTCGTTGCGCTCCGCCGTGGTGCCCCACCCGGTCGTGACCGTTCCCGACGCGGGCACCGGCGCGATTTCGACGCCGCTGTTGTAGTCGATCAGGCGCACGCTCGCGCGTTCGGTCTCGCTCAGCGGCACCGGCCGGTTGTCGGCGTCGGTCGCGCGCAGCTTGATCGTGACTTCCGCTTGCTGACGGCCGTTCCGATAAAGCCGGTTGCTTGGCGATGTCACCTCCATGTCGAACACGAGGGCGGTCCAATGCAGCGGCGTGTCTTTACGTGAATCGTTCATCGCCAAGCTCCTCCGTCACGGAAAATATGTCGATGCAATCGCGAATCGGCGCTTATTTCGGCAATATCTGCATCGCTTCGCTGCTGCGCATGCCCGTGACCTTCAGGCATGACACCTTGCCGTGCAATTGCCCGCCGCCGGAAGCGCCGCCCGAGCGCAGCGAATCGTGGATCAGCGTGCCGCTCGACAGCCCGCGGCTTGCGTCGACGGCCGTGATGCGGATGTTGCCGCTCGCGTCGCCGTTGCCCATCTTGTAGGTCGCGTAGCTCTCGTTGGTGCGGCAATCGGGGTTGTTGTAGATGCCGAATTGAACGCCGTCCTGCGCGCCGGAGACCGAGAAATAGTAGTCGTCGTCATTCGTGCACGCGTTGCTCGAGCTCTTGAAGTTGACGGTGCCGTTGCCCATCGTGATCCGGCAGTCGACGTTCGATTCGCCTTGCTTCTTGTAGAACGTGATGACGGGCGCGGCGAATGCGTGGCCGGCCATCGCGACGCAGACGAACAGTGCAAATACGATTTTTCGCATGATCTCGATCCTTGAAAAAAAGGTTTTTTTGAACAACGAACGAGAAAAACGGAAGCGTTGATCGAATCAAATCGGCATCAATTCACGTAAGCATTGCAAATGAAATGGATATTCCGGAATCTCATTTGCATTGCGGATTATAGGAATCGTATTTCGCAAATTGAATAAATTTCGTTAATCGAAATGCCGGAGAAAATCATTGCGATCACACAATGGGCGTCCGGTGCGGACCGCATCGCGGGCGCGCGTCGCGGCGCCCGGCGGGAGGGGGGCGATCCGGCCTGTCGTCGCTGCGGATCGCCGTGCCCGGCAGCAGGCTCGCGGCCGGCCCGGGCGTCAGGAAAGCGTGGTCTGTTGCATTCGCCGCGCGCTCGCGTGCGAAACCCGTTTAGTGGTTATGGCCGCTCGGGCCTTGTCGTAGCCGCTTGTCGCGCGGCGCATGCCATCAGTAAATGACGCCGAGCAGCACCGCCTTGACGATGGCCTGCGTCTTGTTGACCGAGTTCAGCTTTTCCATGATGTTCTGCATGTGGAAGGTGATCGTGCGCTCCGAGATCGACAGGATCGACGCGATCTCCAGCGCCGTCTTCCCGTCGGCGGCCCACTGCAGCACTTCCTTCTCGCGCGCGGTGAACTGGCTCATCTGCGTGCCGGGCGGCGGCACCGCGGCGAGCCGCGAGCTCGCGGCATGCGCGGCGTGCGCAAGGTAGATCAGCCGGCTCTCCGTCGCGGACAGCTCGAGATCGGAAATCGGCTCGGCGCTGCGCGCGAAGCTCCACATCGCGATGCGTCCGTGCTTGTCGCGAATCGGCTGCGACCAGCCGGTCGCGAGCCCGTGCGCCTTCGCTTCCTCCCAGAACGCCTCGTCGGCGCGCGCATCCACCGGCCACACCAGCGGCGACGTGTAGACGAGCCCGTAGCGCACGACGGGGTCGCGGGCGAAATAATTGCCCTCCAGATAACGCCGCTGCCAGGCTTCGGGGTAGGTGTTCCGCGTACTGAACGTGGGCCGGGTGACCGGCAGCGGATCGCGCGCCCCGAACGCGCTCATTTCGAAATTGAGGGATTGTGCGCAGGTGGCGACGATGTTGAAAATCTCGTCGAAATTCCTTGCGCGTGACAACGTCGTCATGACGTCTTCTCTCCATGCGTCCACAACATTCTCCAAGTAGCCCGTAATGTCAAACGCATGCGTGTCATGCCCATGAGGCGGTGCATGCGTCCGCGACATGTTCGCCGCCATGCCGAACGAACGACACACCGGAGTCGAATTCCCGCACGCTCGCGCGTGCGGCCCCTTGTCCGATCGTTCCGCGCGGTGCCCGTGTCGAGACGGGCATGCGCGGTGGACTGTGCCTGCGGCTGAAATGTTGTCGACGACGGCCTTGCGCCCGTGTCGTGCCCGCCGCCCGGGCGTTTGTTGTGTTGGAATTTCGCCTGCAACCCGCGGAGGTCGGGCCACCACCGTTCGGCGGCGCCGCGGGGCGCGCGCCCGGCGCGCGGCATCGCCGCGGCGGGAAGCGGGCTCACGGCTGCCGTACCCTGCCGCCGGCCTCCCGTTCGGAGGCCGGTCGCGTCGCTACACGTTCGCCGGGCGAAGCGCTTCGTTCGGAGGCTGCCGATGGAGGGGCATTTCAAGCCCTGAGTGGAAGTTGTTCCTCATCGGTCCAGCCGTCGTCACGACCGGCGGCAATGCACGAGGCGATGCCGCTTGTCCGCCCGCTGCGCCAGCCTGCCACGACGACGTGGCCCCGTCGTCGCGTCTCACTTGCAGGCTGGCGCCGGCGCGAACTCAATCCATCCAGATCGGCACGATCGATAACGCGAGCAGGAGCCCGAGCGCGCCGTTCGCGACGCGCCAGTGGAACTCCGTGCGCAACGCGCGGCCGAGCAGCACGCCGGCCGTGCACCACAGCGCCAGCGAGACGATCGCAGCGATGCCGAATGCGCTGCCGAGAATCGCAGCGAGATGCAAGGGGTCGGGCGTCAGCGCGGCGAACGACGCGGCTGCGCCGAGCGCCATGGTCCAGCCCTTCGGATTGAGCCACAGCAGCAGGGCGCCGCCGAAGAAGCTGGTGGGCGACTGCGCGGCGTTCGCGCTGGACTTCGGCGCGCCGCTCGCCGCGATCTTCCACGCGAGCCAGAGCAGGTAGGCCGAGCCGACGAGCTTCATGATCAGCTGCAGCGCGGGAACGGCATGCAGCAGCCCGGCCAGCCCGGCCGCCGCGATCGCGGCGAGCGATGCGAGCCCGAGCGCGATGCCGCCCAGCAGCGGGACGCTGCGCCGGAACCCGAACTGGGTACCCGACGCCGTCGCGAGCGTGGTGGCGCCGCCGGGCGTGATGGTGGCGACGATCACGAACACGATCAGGGAGAGCAGCGTCTGTGACATGACTCGACAACCTCCGGTAGGGCGCCGGCATCTGGCGCGTACGTGTCCCGACGGGAATCGGGCCGACATGTGTCAAAACTCTAAAAGTCTTTCGCATGCCAGGGTATGGAATGTTTATAATGGGCGCCATTAGCGACGCTAATGATCTCCATCCCCATGCCCCGTAATCTCGACACGAGCCTGTTGCGTACGTTCGTCACCGTTGCGCGCCGTTCGAGCATGACGGCGGCCGCACATGCGCTGCATCTCACGCAGGGCGCGATCAGCCAGCAGATCAAGCGCCTCGAGGAGTGTTTCGGCCAGAAGATGTTCGACCGCGCCCAGGGCCGCCTGAAGCTGACCGGCGCGGGCGAGCGCCTGCTCGAACAGGCCGAGCAGCTCGTGCGGCTGAACGACCGGATCTGGACCGACATGAACGGCGCGGCGTTTTCCGGCGTCATTCGCGTCGGCGCGCCGTCCGATCTGGTCGGCACCTACCTGGCCGGCATCTTCAAATCGTTTGCGCAGCGTTTTCCGCACGTCGAGATCGCGCTCGTCAGCCTTCCGTCGATCGAGCTGGCCGCCGCGCTCGCCGACGGCCGGCTCGATCTCGCGGTGATCGAGCAGCCCGCGAGCGAGCCGGGCGGCGAATGCCTGCGCACCGAACGGCTCGTCTGGGTCGGCGCGAGCGGCGGCAGCGCGTACATGAAGCGGCCGCTGGCGGTGTCGATCGTCAGCGACGCATGCGTGTTCCGGCCGGCGCTGTTCGATGCGCTGACGAAGCGCGACATCGCATGGCGCACCGTGTTCGAGAACGGCGATATCGAAGCGACGAAGGCGACGGTGCGCATGGACATGGCCGTGACCGCGTGGCTCGCGTCGACGGTGCCCGCCGATCTGCAGATCGTGCCGTCGCCGATGGGGCTGCCCGGGCTGCCGGATTTCGCGATCACCCTGCACGTTTCGCCGTCCGGCGCCACGCCGCTGGCCGAGGAGATGGCGAACCTCATCCGCCAGGGTTTCCTGGCCGCCACGCCGATCTATGCCGGCGCGCGCGGTGGCCGCGGCGATCGCGCCGCGTGAGTCGCGTGAGTCGCGCGGCCCACGCACGCGCCGCTGCGTTTTTCCAGTGATTTTTGCCTGTAGGTCCTTCCAGTATCGCCGCCTGTGGCCGGGCGATAGGATCGGTGACGACATCCGGTGGGCGAGCGCGTGCCGCGACGGCTGCCCCCACGAACCGGTCCGACTTTTCCGAGGCATTTCATGACTATCTGGTTGCTGCAACTCGTGCTCGTCATCGCGCTGTGCAACGTCTGCGGCAGGGTCGCGGAGCGGCTCGGCCAGTGCGCGGTGGTCGGCGAAATCGCGGCCGGCCTGCTGCTCGGGCCATCGCTGTTCGGTGCGATCGCGCCTGGGTTCTATGACATGCTGTTCGGCCCGCGCGCGCCGGCCGGGATGGGGCAGGTGGGCGAAGTGGGGCTCGTGCTGCTGATGTTCCAGGTCGGCCTGCACCTGGAGTTCGGCGCGACGTTTCGCGACAAGCGGTGGCGCACGCCCGTCGCGGTCGCGGCGTTCGGCCTGTGCCTGCCGGGCGCGCTCGGCATGATCATCGCGATCGTGTCGAAGAACACGCTCGCGAGCGAAGCGCCGACGCTGGCCTACGTGCTGTTCTGCGGGGTCGCGCTGTCGGTGTCGGCGGTGCCCGTGATGGCGCGCATCGTCGACGATCTGCGCCTCGGCGCGATGGCCGGGGCGCGGCACGCGATGTCGGCCGCGATGCTGACCGACGCGCTCGGCTGGCTGCTGCTCGCGACGATCGCGTCGCTGTCGAGCGGGCCGGGCTGGGCGTTCGTGCGCATGCTCGGCAGCCTGCTTCTCTACCTCGCCGCTACCGCGCTGCTCGCGCGTTTCGTGATCCGCCCGCTGCTCGCGCGGCTGGCGCGATCGGCCCACGCCGCGCGCGACCGGCTGGCCGTGCTGTTCTGCTTCGTGATCGCATCGGCGCTGGCGACGTCGCTGATCGGGTTCCACAGCGCGTTCGGCGCGCTCGCCGCGGCGCTGTTCGTGCGCAACGTGCCGGGGCTCGCGAAGGAGTGGCACGACAACGTCGAGGGCTTCGTGCGGCTCGTGCTGATGCCGGTGTTCTTCGCGTACGCGGGGCTGCACGCGTCGCTCGGCTCGATCGACGATGCAACCGGCTGGCTGTGGTTCGGCGTGTTCCTCGCCGGCGGCTTCATCGGCAAGTTCGGCGGCAGCTATCTCGGCGCGCGCGCGACCGGCCTCGCGCCGCACGATGCGATGCTCGTCGGCTCGCTGATGAATACGCGCGGGCTGATGGAACTGATCGTGCTGTCGATCGGGCTGCAGATGCAGATCCTGCCGACGCGCGTCTATACGATTCTCGTCGTGTTCGCGCTCGTGACGACGGCGCTGACCGCGCCGCTGGTGCGGTTCACGCTGCGCGTGCAGTCGCGCGCGACGCCGGCGATCTCGGTCGCGAGCAAATAGGCGGCGCCGGCCGGAAGCGGCCGGCGTTGCGTCAGGTCAGTTCCCCGCGATCGCATCCCACGCGCGCTTCAACCGCCGCGCCGCTTCGCCGGCATTCTCGTCGCTGAGCATCGAATACGACACGCGCAGCGTGTCCGGTTCCGGATCGCTCGCATAGAACGCCTTGCCGGGCACGAACACGACCTTCTCGCGAATCGCCGCCTCGAGCACGCGCTCGGCCGGCACCTGCCGGGCGAAGCGGCACCACAGGAACATGCCGCCGTCCGGCTCGTTGAACTGCAGGTCGTCGCCGAACGCATCGCGCAGCGCGTGCGTCAGCGCATCGCGGCGCTTGCGGTAGGCGGCGCGCAGCACGTCGAGCCGGCCGGCGAGGCGGCCGGACGCGAGATAGCGCGCGACGATGTTCTGCGTGAGCGTCGACGTGTGCAGGTCGAACGCCTGCTTGGCGACGGCGGTCGGCGGCCGCAGCGCCGGCGGCAGCACGATCCAGCCCACGCGCACGCCCGGCGAGAACACTTTCGAAAACGTCGACAGGTAGCAGACGGTGCGATTGCCGCCCGGCTGCGCCGACGCGATTTCGAGCAGGCTCGGAATCGGTTCGCCGCTGAAGCGCAGTTGTCCGTAAGGATCGTCTTCGATGATCGCGCACCCGTGGCGCAGCGACAGCTCGACGAGCGCGATGCGCTGCGCGAGCGGGATCGTGTAGCCGGTCGGGTTCGCGAAGTTCGGGTTGATGTAGATCGCCTTGACGCCGCCGCGCCGCAGTTCGCGCTCGACCTGGTCGAGATCGAGCCCGTCGGGCCCGCCGCGAATGCCGTCGACCTGCGCGCCGACGAACTGGAACACCTGCAGCGCCGCCACGTAGGCCGGCCGTTCGACGAGCACGCGGTCGCCCTGGTCGAACAGCACGCGCGCGACGAGGTCGAGCCCTTGCTGCGACCCGGACGTGATCAGCATCGATTCGGCCGGCGCCGGGATGCCGAGCGTGCCGGCCCACCGGGCGATCTGCTCGCGCAGGTTCACTTCGCCCTCGGTGAGGCCGTACTGGAACAGATCCCGATGTTCGTCGCGCAGGATCGCCGCCAGCGCTTCGTCGATTCCCTCCATGTCGAACAGGTCGGACGCGGGAATGCCGCCGGCCAGCGAGATCACGCCGGGCATCTTGCTGTATTCCAGCAATTCGCGCACTGCGGAAGACTTGATGCCACGCGCGCGCATGGCGAGCACGATATCGTTCATGTGATTGCCTGTGACTGTGATGGTTGAAGCCGGCGCACGACGGGCCGCCGGATGCGAAAAAGGCCGGCAGGCTCGTGGTGCCTGCCGACCGAAAAAATGGCCGAAAGCGTCGCGCGCCGTGCGCGCTCGCGGTCGTTCAATCGAACAGGCGCCAGCCGTCCTCCTGATGGATCAGGAACAGGCCCATGGTGCGCCGGGTCGACGTGCAGCGCTCGATCGCATGCAGGTTCTTGCTCTGGAACAGCGTGAGCTGGCCGGGCTGCGGCTTCAGCAGGATCTTGCGGGCCTGTTCCAGCTCGGCGATCGCGCCGGTCTCGCGATACTCGGCATGCATCCGGTCGAGCGCGTCGCGCGAGTCGGGCCGGTTGTCCCACATCACCATGCCCGCGTCGTTCGCTGCGCCCTGGATCGTCAGGAAGCCGCCGAGCTGCCGCGAATACGAGCGCTTGAGCGGCCAGTTCACGGTGTCGCGCCCGTAGCTCACGTCGTCGCAGTGCGGCGCGAAGTTGAACGGCGCCTCGAACGGCTCGTACACGCGCCGCGTCGCGAGCAGGAACTCGACCTCGTAGTCATGGCCGATCGTCAGCGGCTTCGCGTCGAGCGCGTCGGCGAACAGGCGCACGAAGCGCGTCTGCCGCAGCCCCTCGTTGACCCGGCACGCGACGCCGAAATATTCCGCGGCCTTCGACACGAGCTTCTCGCCCTGTTCGCGCTGCAGCTGCCCGAGCGTCACCGACGTCGCGACGATGCCGGCGTGATGCGCGTTCTTCGTGAACGGCGAGCTCGAGAAGCCTGCGTCGTCCCACCACGCTTCGCGTTCGCCTTCGGGCACGATATCCATGACGATCGCGTCGGCATCGTCCGCGTCGAGCGCGCCGATCGCCGCGGCGAGCGTCAGGCGCTCGCTGCGCGGAGCCGCGCCGAAGCGCATCACATGAGCTGAGTAGGTATCCTGCATGATGCCTCCACGAATTCGGGGAAATCAGGGTTGCGGCACAAGGCAGTCGCCTTTGCCGAGCTCCGACAGCGCCGGCTGCCGCAACAGGCGGTAGAGCTCGCCCGGCTTCGGCTCGGCGTCGGAACGTCGATACTTCGGAAACAGCAGCAGGCCGCCCGAGCCGGCCACGATCGGCGCGCCGTCGTGCACGCCGAGGCGCTCGCCGGCCCGGATCGGCTGGAAATTCCGCAGGCCCGCGTCGAGCCTCACGTCGCCGTCGGGGTAGGGCACGATGTGCGCCCACGTGTAGATCGGGTTCGCGCACGCGTGCACCGGCGGCAGCGGCGCGCCGCGCAGCACGCCGTCGATCGCGGCGATGGTCTCCAGGCACACGCGCACGCCCGCGGCGATCTGGTAGAGGCCGAAGCCCTTCTGCCCGAGCTCGATGCTCAGCGCGACGCCGCCGGCCTGCTGGATGAACTCGTCGGACGTGCAGCCGCCCGCCGCCGCGGCCGAGAACGGCCGGCCCCAGTGCGTGACGACGGGCGTGTCCGACGCGATCACGTGGGCGAGCTGCAGGCTCGACGCCATGTAGTTGAAGACGAAGAACGGCGCTTCGGACGGCTCGATCGTCTGGTGCAGGTCGAGGCTGTAGCGGGCGCGCGCCATCACGGGCTCCATGTCGCGCGCGCGCCGGTCGTCGAGCGTATCGCGCTGGCTGCGGCCGAACGTGCGGTTCAGGTCGCGCTCGACGAAGCGCGTGCCTTGCCGCGCGGCGTCGACATTGCCGAGCAGGAAGCCGATCGACGCGGCCGGCGCGAGCACGCCGGCCGCGAAGTAGCGGCACAGCGCGTTGAGCACCGGCAGGCCCGCGTATTCGTTGCCGTGCGTAAGCGCGATGAACAGCAGGTCGATCGGCCGCCCGGCGGCCGGCCGCGCGCCGCGCGGATGCACGACGAAGCCGAAGCGCTCGACGCGTTCGACGCGCGCGCCGCCGATCGCGCTCGACGCCGCGAAGCGTTCGAACGCGGCGAGTTCGGCGTCGAGCCGGCTGCGCGCCGGGTCGGCGCCGTGGGGGGCGACGTTGGTCGTCATCAGTGAAACATCCGCCATTGGCCGTCGTGCCACACGAGGAACGAGCCGAGCGTCCGGCGCACCGTCCTGCATTGCTCGACCGCATGCATCACGCGCGTGTTGAGGATGTTCAGCTGCCCGGGCCGCCCCTTGATGGTGACGCTGCGCACCTGCTCGAGCCGCTCGATGCGGCGGGTGCGGGTGAATTCGCTCATCAGCTCGTCCAGCTCCACGCGCGTCGCGGGCCGGTAGTCCCACATCACGAGGCCCGCGCTGTTTTCCGCGTCCTTCACCGACAGGAAGATCGAGATCTGGTCGTAACCCTCGTCGTAGCCTTCCTTGATCGGCCAGTTGTGCGGCTCGCGGCCGAAGTGGATCGCATCGCAGTGCGGCGGCACGCTGTACAGCCCGTTCTCGACCGGCTGGTATTCGCGCTTCGACACGAGCGGCAGCTCGCCCCATGCGCCCACCTGAACGGCGCCCGCGCCGAGCTCCCGCGCGCACAGCCTGACGAACTCGGTACGGCGCAGCGCCGCGTTCGCGCGGCCCGCATACGAGAAGTAATCGATCAGGCCGGGAATCAGCTGCTCGTTCACGAGCCGCTGCGTCGGCCCGATCGCCAGCCCGGATTTGCCGGCGCCCGCAAAGCTCTGGTGCTGCGTGATCGGCGGAAACGCGTCGTCGTTCCACCATGTGTCGAGGTCGCGCGGTTCGACGAGATCGACCAGAACGGCGGCCGCCTGGCGATCGCGAATCAGCAGCGCGGCGTCGGCAAGCGTGAGATCGGCGCGTTCGACCTGCTTGTCGAAATCGTAGATTTCGGCGCGATAGTGCTTGTTCAAGGCGATTTCCTCCTGCATGGCATGGCAATGCCGGACCCGCCGCACGGCTTTACTGCGCGGCGACGTTCATCGATTCGGCGAGTTTTTCGCTGAAGATCCGGAGACACGGGTTGTCGAACAGCAGGCGCAGCGGCACTTCGTGTCCGAGCCGCGCTTCCAGCTGCGTGCTGACCAGCGCCGCGGAAATCGACGAGCCGCCGAGCACGAAGAAATCGTCGTCGGGCCCGACGTCGTCCCGGCCGAGCACGGCGGCCACGACGGACGCGACGACGTGGTCGATGCGCTGCACATGAGGTATCTCGAGGGGAGGGTTCATGATGTTCGGATCGCTCGAATGGCGAACGGCGCAGCAGCGCCGTTCGCCGATTGCAGGGGCCGCGGGTGCGGACGGTCAGGGTCAGGCAAACGACGGCTGCTGCGCGAAGCTGAAGCCGCGCGCGTTCTGCTCGACGCGACGGTTGTGCCCGTACTTGTCCTCGCCGGACACGAGCACGACGCCGAACTTCTCGAGCGAGATCTTGCTGCCGTATTCGTCGACCGTATCGGTGCCCGGGTAGACCTGCACGGCGGCAGGCACGTAGCGGCTCGCATAGCCGAGGCGGGTCTTGTCGGTCGTCGAGTTCGGGAACGACGAGTGCATCAGCGTCGACCAGAAGATCACGAACTCGCCGGGCTTCATCACGAGCGACACGGCCTTGCTCTCGTCGGGCTTCCAGTTCGCGTCCTTCTGCAGGCTGCGGTAGTCGTAGCCGAAGAAGCCGCGCTTGATGCCGTCCTTCTCGAGCGCGTTGATGTTGGTCGGGTCGAACGCCATCTTCTTCGACTCGTCGTAGAACATCTCCTCATGCGTGCCGGGCACGAAGCGCAGGCAGCCGTTCTCCTCGGTGGCGTCGGTCAGCGCCGTCCATACCGTGATCGCGCCGCCGAAGCGCTGGTCGCCGGGCCAGATAATCTGCGGCTGGCCGGACGCATGCGCGAACGTGTCCGCCTGGTGCCAGTCGGTGCCTTCGTCGCCCGGATACTTCGGGAACATCTCCGAGCGCCAGCAGATCACGTCGGGCCCGAGGATCGAGTTCACCCGCTGGACGATCTCCGGGCGGCCGATGTGCTCGCTCAGCAGGTTCACGTCGAGATGGCGGTCGTAGTTGGCGATCGGGCTCGTCGGCGGCAGGTCGTACACCGCGAACTCGCGGTCGAACAGCTGCGCGCGGATCGCCTTGTAGCGCTCGCGTGCTTCTTCCGGCGAATAGAGCGTGAACGGGCCGATATAGCCCTGGGCGCGGAAGGTCGCGATCTGCTCGGGCGTCAGTCGAAAGTTCTGCATCGAAATACTCCTGGTCGAATCGACAAGATGGTCCGCTCCGAACGGACGGAGCGGCGTTCGGTGAATGCCCGCGCGCTCAGACGAGCTCGGCGGCCGCTGCCTCGTAGATGCCGGTCCAGCCGCCGATCGACGGCGCCGCCATCAGCTTGCTGGTCGGCACCCGGATCTGCAGCTTCGTCTCCACCTGGATCTGCAGCTCCACGATCGTCAACGAGCTCGCGCCGCGGTCGAAGAAATCCTCGTCGGGCGCGAGGTCGGCGAAGCCGAGCGTGTCCCGGCAAGTCGACGCGATCGTGTCGGGGATGGCGATCTTTTCAGTCATGACGTTCTCCACGTGTCAAAGTTGGGCCTGCGAGTCGATTCCGGTCGACCTTGCCGTTCGCGTTCAGCGGCAGCTGCGCGCAGACGGCGATGGTGTCGGGGATCATGAAAGGCGGCGCGAGCTTGCGCAGTTCGCCGCGAATGAAGGCGGGAAGGTCGTCGCGCGGCTCGCGCGCCTGCACCGTGGCCGTGAGGAGCTTGTCGCCGTTCGCATCCTCGCGAACCTGCACGATGCACTCGTCGACGCACGGGATGCGCGACACGAGCAGCTGCACCTCGTCGAGGCTGACGCGGTAGCCGCGGATCTTCGTCAGCCGGTCGCGCCGGCCGACGAATTCGAGCGCGCCGTCCGGGCGGCGGCGCACGACGTCGCCGGTGCGATAGAGCAGGCCGCGCCCGGACGGATCGGGCACGAACGCCGCGCGCGTCGCGTCGGGCCGGTTCAGGTAGCCGAGCGCGACGCCGTCGCCGCCCGCATACAGTTCGCCCTCCTGCCCATCCGCGACGGGCGTCGGATCGTCGGCGGCGCCGTCGAGGATATGGATCGACGTACCGGTGATCGCGACGCCGATCGGCACCGAGCCGGCCGGCCGGTTCGCGCGCGTCATCGCGTGGCAGCAGGTGAACGTGGTGTTCTCGGTCGGGCCGTAGCCGTTCACCACCGTGATGCCGTCGAACGCGTCGAGCACCGTGTTGACCGCCTCCGGCTTCAGCACGTCGCCGCCCGCGAGCAGCACGCGCACGCCGTCAAGCATGCCGAGGTTGCGGCGCACGACGAGGTGGAACAGCGCGGCCGTCAGCCACAGCACGGTGACATGACGTTCGCGGATCAGCGCCGCCACGGCGTTCGGATCGAAGATCGCGTCCTCGTACACGACGAGCCGCGCGCCGTTCAGCAGTGCGCCCCAGATCTCGAACGTCGACGCGTCGAAGGTGATCGGCGACAGCAGCAGGAACGCGTCGTCCTCGCGGATCGTGATGTAGTTCGGGCGATCGACGAGCCGCACGACGCCGCGATGCGGCACCACGACGCCCTTCGGCTTGCCGGTGCTGCCCGACGTGAACATGATGTAGGCAGGCGTGTCGCCGTCGTGCGAGGCGGGCGGGGGCGCTGCGTCGTCGGCGCGATCCGCCGCGAGATCGGCGACCTCGACGATTTCCAGCCCCGTATCGCGCAGCGACGCGTCGCCGGCCGCGACGAGCGCATGCCGCGCGCCGCTGTCGTCCGCATACGTGCGTTTGATCGCGTCGGGGTAGTGCGGATCGATCGGCACGAAGGTTGCGCCGAGCTTCACGACGGCGAGCATCGCGATCACGGCGTCGACGCTGCGCGGCAGGCTCAGCAGCACCGCGGCGCGCGGCGCGACGCCCGCATCGGCGAGCCGCGCGGCCAGCCGGTTCGCGCAGCGGTCGAGCTCGCGATAGGTGAGTGACGCGCCCGCGCCCGCCAGCGCCACGTGTTCGGGCGTGCGGCGCACCTGTTCGGCGAAACGGCCATCGATGGTCATCAGGGTCATGACGAAACTCCCGATCGGGCGGACTCTGTCCGGAAGAACTGCAGCAGCGCGTGCGTCATGTCCGGATGCGCGCGGCACAGTTCGTAATGGTCGCCGTCGAATTCGTGCACGCCCGTCGCGTCCGTCAGGTGCGACAGGATGATGTGCGCGCTGTCCGGCGTGACCTGGCGGTCGCTGCGCGTTGCGATCACGAGCGTGGGCTGCGTGACCGCGCGCGCCTCGTTCAGGAAGTCGACCTGCCGGTACGCGACGTAATTCAGCCCGTAGCGATGCAGATGGGCCGCGCTCGAGAACGGCACGGAAATGAAGTCGTGGAACTCGGATTGCGGTGCGCTGCGCCCCGACGAAATCTTGTCGAACAGCACGCTCGCCATATCCTTGCTTGCGGCGGCGGCGGGCAGCAGCACGTCGACTTCGCGCTGGAAGCTGCTCGGCCGGCATACCGACGGCTTCAGCATGAACTCGCCGGACACCAGCGCGAGCCGGCGCACGGTGCCCGGATGGCGCGCGGCGGCCAGCAGGCTGATGCCCGCGCCCGAGCAATAGCCGATCACGTCGGTCGCGCCCGCATGGCCGGCGCGCGCATTCGCGTGCGCGGCGACCTGCACGAGATCGCGCACGTGGTAGTCGACGTCGAAATCGTCTTCGCGCGCATCGTCCTGCAGGTCGAGCACGAAGCGGGATTCCCACGTGACGAGATTCACGTGCGGCGCAAGCGCCTCGCACAGGCGTTCGGCCATTGCATGGCGCACGCCGAACGGCAGCACCAGCATCAGGTTGCGCCGCTCGGGCGAGAACCCGGAATGGAAGACATTCAGCGGCCGACCGTCAAAGCCGGGAATGATCTCTCTGTGCATGTGAATGGCCCGGATCGTGTGGGGGGAGAGGGCGCAAACGCAACCTGCGCCGCGATGTGCCGCGATGCGTGCGCGATCAGCTCGGCGTCGGGCCGCACGGCTGCTCGACGTCGAGCGCGGCGCAGGTGATTTCATCGATTTCGATCCAGCACGCGAACACGGGCTTGCCGTCGATGAACTGCGGCGGCGCGGCGCGGTGCGCGTGCACCTTCAGGCGCTTCAGCAGGCGTTCGACGCCGAGCGGCGACACCGTGATCAGGCGGCGGACGCCGCGCTCCACCGCGAAGCGGACGATATCGGCCAGCAGCGTGCGCGTGTTGCCGTGCGCGCGTTCCAGCGCCGCGGAATCGGCGCCGAGGATGTAGGACGAAAACCGGGAGAGTTCCCAAATATCGGGTGCGTTCGGGATCGGCGCGGCGCCCATCAGCGACGGAAAGACCTCGCTCAGCAGGTAGGGCTGCGTCGTCGGCAGCAGGCGCGCGCACGAGCAGATCGCGTCGTCGTCGTCGCGGCCGAAAACGTAGACGGTGTCCGGCCGATCGAACTGATCGAACTCCTGATTATCGACCACCGGCAATTGCCAGCCGAGCTTTTCGATAAAGATTGCGTGTCGGTACGATGCGAGCGCGGCGAGGCTTGAAACGGATAACTGCGACGCATTTCCGATAGTGGTCTTTTGCATGTGCGAGCTCCAATAGACCTACGCATTTAATGCGAAATGGAGGACGCGTCGAAACTGCAACTTATTACAGGTCTGATAATGGAACATATGCATGGATACTGGCGCTCCACGGCAACGTGATAATCCACTCTTCGAGAAGCCGCATCGTGTGTTCGGGGCCGAGGTCATACCCTTTCGCGCACACGATCATCACGTTGGCCGTCACGCTGTTCGGCAGCATCCGATACACGTGGTGGCGATCGGCGAGCCAGCACCAGCCGAACGTGATCGGCGGGCGCCAGTCGGTATCGATCCATTCGCAATAGCCTGCGTGGCACGCGGGCATGCCGTGGTCCCACGCGTCGTTGAGCACCTGCGCGTCGCAGCCGGCGTAGAGCAGGCCGGGGTTGACGGCCGCGAGCTGGCTGACGGACAGGCGAACGTATCCGTCGTGAGGCGCAGACGCGCCGAGGCGGGCCGGCGTCGCGCTGGCGTCCGATTTCAGATCCAAGATCAACCTCCTTGTTTGTGTGGCCCGGGCAGCATGCGGTTACGACGCGCGCATGACGACCGTTACTTTCAAACATGGGCGGATGGCTGTCCGGGCAGCCGCGCGATGGCGGACCGGAACCGGGATGACGTCGATGCGGAACGAATCGAATCGCGCGACGGCACGTGGCCGTGGGCGGTGCGATGCGCGGTGTGATGCCGGGCGGATGAGCCGGCTGCCGCGCGGCCAACCGGACGGATCGGACCGGATGGCAAAAGGGGCCACGGAAGCGCGGATCATGTCGCCGTGACACGATGCCGGTCAAACCGTCTTCGATGGCCGAATTGGACAGTATTCCGGGGAGATATTGCCTGACACGCAAACAAATTCAACCTGCAAGAAATTGCAGCTTCGCATCCGGAATGATTATCTGCATCATGGCATCCGATAAAACATTAACCGGCTCGAATTCGGCGCGATGCACGAAGCGCCTGATTTTTCCATCGCCGGAAACAATGCGGCGACGGAGCGGAGAGAGGCGTGATCGAGATAGCGGATATCGGCATACGGGATTTCAGTCACGCTGACATCGACGGATTCATCGCGTACTGGTACGACGGCGGCGACAGCCACCTGGCGGCGATGGGCGTCGATCCGGCCCGGCTGCCGGGCCGCCGGCAGATGCGCGACATGCTCGCGCTGAATCTCGAGCGCGAAGCGCGCGCGGGCACGCCGCAGAACGCGATCTTCAGCATCACGCTGCACGGGCAGACCGTCGGCGTGCACGAACTCACGCACCTCGAGCAGCGCGCCGGCGGGCCGCCGGGGCGCTACGCGAGCGGCGTCATGCATGCGCATATCTGGCAACCCGCGCATCGCCGGCTCGGCATCGGCGTGGTGTCGTACGTGAAGGCGATGGCCGCGTTCTTCGAGCGTTTCTCGCTCGACGCGATCCGCTTCGAATCCCCGGCCGACAACGTCGGCGCGAACCGCGTGAAGGCGCACCTCGGCATCGCGCCGCAAGGCGAAGGGCTGTTCGAGCTGCCGATCCTGCGCGCGCCGCTGCGCACCGTCCGCTACCGGGTGACCCCCGACCAGATGCCGGCGATCACCGCACGCATGGAAGCGGTGTGGGAAACGCGCCGGCACGCCGACGCGCCGTACTGATCCGACCGTCACAAGCCAGCGAGATTTCCCACCGATGAATTCGAGTTCAGCCGGGATGGCCACGAAGGCGCCGTCGAGGGCGCAGTCCTCCGCGCAGTTGAAGATCTTCGCGCCGGTGCCGGCACCGCGCCTGCGGATGATCTGCTGCGCCTACGCGGGCGGCAGCGCCGCGGTGTTCCGCGGCTGGCACGAACGCCTGCCGCGCGACGTCGAGGTGTGCGCGGTCGAGCTGCCGGGGCGCGGCGCGCGCTTCCGCGAGCCGCCGCTGCGCACGATGCGCGCGCTCGCCGACGACACGATGGTCGGCCTGCTCGACTGCGCCGACGCCGACATCGTGCTGTTCGGCCACAGCATGGGCGGGGTGCTGGCGCTCGAGCTGGCGAAGCGGCTCGTCGATGCGGGGCGGCCGCCGCTCGCGCTCTTCGCCTCCGGCTGCGCGGCGCCGCACCTGCCGTCGCGGCGGCGGCGCCGCCTGCACGACCTGCCGCGCGACGAGCTCGTGCAGGAGCTCGACCTGCTCCAGGGATTGCCCGCGGGGATGCTCGACGCGCAGGCGTTCATCGACATGTTCCTGCCGACGATCCGCGCGGACCTCGAAAGCCGCGAGACGTGGCGCACCGAGATTCCCGCGCTGCCGGTGCCGATTCACGTGCTGAGCGCCCGCCACGACGCGCTGGTGTGGACGCCGGACCTCGGCGAATGGCAGCGGTATTCGGAATTGCCGTTGAACGTGCGCCTGTTCGACGGCGAGCATTTCTTCATCGACACCCACCGGCCCGACGTGCTGGCGCACCTGAGCGGCGTGCTCGATGCGCTGCCGGCCGTTGCCGAGGCAGCGGCGGATCGCGCGGCTGCCCCCGTCGGCCAGTAAATCATTCCCGTCGACCCGCGACGAAACACAACGAACTACAACGAAGGAGATCACCCGTGGAAACCTCACAAGCAGCGCAGTCCCCCTTGCTCCACAAGAACCAGGTCAGGACGCCTGAAGACTTCCGCAACATGCCGGAGGAATACCGGTCGCTCGCGACGCACCTGATGATGGTCCATACCGAAGGCGAGCTGACCGGCGCGGACGACTACACGCAGGTGTTCTACAACCTCGCGCCGAACGCATACGAGAAGTTCGTCTGCTGCGAGCGCGCGGCCGAGGAGGTGCAGCATTACGAGCTCAGCGCGGAAGTGCTGGCCGGCCTCGACGTCGATACGAGCGGCATGCTCGCGCAGCATTTCCAGCAGCGCCCGTACTACGCGAACGAACTGGTGCGCGGCGTGCGCAACTGGATGGAGCGCGGCATCTTTTCGTTTCTCGGCGAAGCGGTCGTGCTCGAGCACCTGCTCGAGTTCCAGGAGTCGAGCTACGAGCCGTTCAGCGAGATCTTCGTGAAGCAGATCATCAAGGACGAGCACGTGCACGTCGCACACGGGTTCCGCATCATCCGCGACGCGTGCGGCACGGATGCCGGCCGGCAGGACGCGCAGCAGGCGCTGGACCGCCTGTGGCCGCACATTCTCGGCCTGTTCGGCCGCGACGAGTCGAAGCGCTCGGCGCTGTACGTGAAGTGGGGGCTGCGCAAGACGACCAACGGCGAACTGCGCCGTCACTTCGTGCGCAAGATCCTGCCGAAGCTGAGCGCGCTCGGGCTCGTCGTGCCGGAAATGGCTGTGCTTGCCGCGGAGCAATCATGATCGAGACCCGCGAAATCAAGACCCGCCGCAAGGCGCTCATCGCCGAACGGCTGCCCGACCTGCTCGCGCTGGATCCGGCGCTGGCGCAGCGCTTCAACGAAGTGCGGCGCTTCTCGTCGCTCGTGCGGGCATCCGAGTACCACCTGACCAATGCCTGCAATATCCGCTGCAAAGGCTGCTGGTTCTTCGAGTTCGGCCATGACAAGCACGCGCAGGAGGCCAAGTCGATCGATGCGTGGCGCGCATTCATCGCGGCCGAGCGCAAGCGGCGCGTGAACTGCGCGCTGTTGATCGGCGGGGAGCCGACGCTGTTCCGCGACCGGATCGAGGCGTTCGTCGACGGGATGCGCTACGTGTCGATCTCGACGAACGGGCTGAAGCCGCTGCCGAACGTGGCGCCGTTCGAGAACGTGACCGTGTTCATCTCGCTGTTCGGCGGCGGCCCGCTCGACGACGAGCTGCGCGCGATCCGGCCGGGCGGCGGGCGCTTCGAAGGGCTGTTCGACACCGCGCTCGACAACTACCGGAACGACCCGCGCGCGACCTTCGTGTTCGCGGCCACCGAGGACGGGCTCTCGTATATCGAGCCGACGGTGCGGCGCATCCGCGACAACGGCAACGTCGTCACGTTCAACTTCTACAGCAAGTACGACACCGGGCACCCGCTGCGGATGGAAAACCAGCGGCGGCTGCTGGCCGAGATGCTGCGCGTCGCGCAGGCGTACCCCGACACCGTGCTGAACCACCCGGCGCATATCGAGGCGATCGTCACCGGGCGCGCGTGGTGCGGCGAGTTCGGCTACGACGTGTGCCCGAGCGTGAGCCAGGATCATCCGGGCAACGCCGAACGGCTGACCAACGGCAACGCGGCATTGCCGATGTTCAACACGTGGAAGCCGGACCTGCAGACCGTCGAGCTGTGCTGCACGTCCGGGCACTGCAACGATTGCCGCGACAGCCAGGCGGTCTACAGCTGGCTGATGGTGAGCCTCGACAAGTCGCTCGACAGCCTCGACGCGCTGCGCACGTGGGTCGGCGTCGCGGAAAGCTACTGGAAGCAGTTCATCTGGTCGCCTTACCGGCAGACGATCGGCGCCCGCGCGCCGGAGGCCGGCGTGCTGCCGGTGGCCGACGAGCCGCAGGTGGAAGAGGTGCGCGCATGACGGCCATCCCGGCCTGGGCGTCCGACGCGCTCGACCTGCCGGGCGACGAGGCAGACCGCATCCGCTGGGAGGCCTGCCTCGGCGCGATGCCGATTCTCGCGCATCTCGGCGCGTCGCTCGACCTGTCGCACCGGCGGATCGTGCGGCTCGCGCTCGTGCAGCGCACGCAGGCGCACGCGGGCGGGCTCGGCACGGACGCGCTCAACGGCGCGATCATCGCGGGCCTGATCGATTGCGCGATGTCGGTGACGGGCGTGCTGCACTTGCGGGGCCGCACCTGCGGCACCGTGCAGCTGTCGATCCAGTTCATGAAGCCGGTGAAGGCGGCCCGGCCGGTGGTCGAATGCGTGGCGGTGCGGCGCTCGTCGGGCGTCGTGTTCGTGGAGGCCCGGCTGACGGAAGGCCGCGGCCGCTGCAGCGTGCTCGCGACGGGCGTGGTCGGCGCGGCCACGCTCGCCGCGCGCGATTCGGGCGGCGACGGCCGCAGCAACTGGCTGGACAAGGTCGTGGCCGAGCCGTCGGTGCCGTCCGTGCCGGAGGCCGCGTGAAGCGCCGCCGCAATGGAGAATCCGCATGAGCGAGACCGCGTTTCCCGAGTCGTTCCATCTGCCCACTGCGTTCGATGCGGTGGATGACTGGTGGTCGCCCAAGATCGTCGCGCAGGTCAACGACCAGTACGTCAAGGTCGCGAAGATCAAGGGCGAACTGGTCTGGCACAAGCACGACGGCGAAGACGAACTGTTCTACGTCGTGCGCGGGCATCTGCACATGCAGTACGAAGGCGGGCGCGTCGTCGAGTTGCCGGAAGGCAGCATGCACGTGGTGCCGAGGAATACGCTGCACAGCCCGCGCGCCGACGACGAATGCTGGATCGTGCTGATCGAGACGGTGACGACCAGGCATACGGGCGACGTCGAATCACCGCGCACGAAGTCGATTGCGGATCAATTGGCGTGACGGCGCGCGAATTGAAGAATTAGCGATCGATATCGGTATTTTGCCGGGAATTATGTCGATTTTTAATCATGGAGGACGCCATTGCCGGCCTATGCGCGATTGCACGGCGCGTGCTGCCGCGCAAGCATTCGTGACAATAGAGCGTCAATTAAATTTGTTCACTTGACATCAGTCCCGGCCGCGTGAGATTTGTGATTATGCCGGCGCCGTTCCTAAAAACTATATTCGGCGTGAATCGGCAATCATCGAGACGACAATCAAACCGTCTCCCACTTGATTAGGGAACCTCTGATGAAGCAAAAGAATGCACCCATGCTGCGCAAGCATGTGCTGATTGGTGCCGCGACGATTCTTTCGGCCGTCGCCGCGACTGATGCGATGTCCGATCAGACTGTCAGGATTGGCAGCGTCGAGCCGCTGACGGGCGGTATCGCCCACCTCGGCAAGGACAACGAGAACGGTGCGCGTCTCGCCGTGGAGGAGATCAACGCGAAGGGCCTGACGATCGGCGGCCAGAAGGTCACGCTGGTGCTCGACGGCCAGGACGATGCAGCCGACCCGCGCCAGGCCACGCAGGTCGCGCAGAAGCTCGTCGACAACAAGGTCGTCGCGGTGATCGGCCACCTGAACTCGGGCACGTCGATCCCGGCCTCGAAGATCTACAGCGATGCGGGCATCGTGCAGATCTCGCCGTCGGCGACCAACCCCGTCTATACGCAACAGGGCTTCAAGACGACGTTCCGCGTCGTCGCGACCGATGCGCAGCAGGGCCCGGCACTCGCGTCCTATGCGCAGTCGAAGGGCATCAAGACCGTTGCGGTGGTCGACGATTCGACCGCGTACGGCCAGGGCCTCGCGAACGAGTTCGAGAAGAAGGCGAAGGCGCTCGGCCTGAAGGTCACGTCGCACGATGCGACCAACGACAAGGCCGTCGACTTCCGCGCGATTTTGACCAAGATCAAGGGCGAGAACCCGGACGCGATCATGTACGGCGGCATGGACGCCACCGGCGGCCCGTTCGCGAAGCAGGCAAAGCAGCTCGGCCTGCGCGCGAAGATCTTCTCGGGCGACGGCGTGTGCACGGAGCAACTGTCGAGCCTCGCGGGCGATGCGTCCGTCAACGTGATCTGCTCGCAGGCCGGTGCGGCGCTCGAGAAGATGCCGGGCGGCACCGCGTTCGTCGCGAAGTACCAGAAGCGCTTCAACCAGGGCATCAAGTTCGATGCGCCGTTCGCGTATGACGCGGTGTACATCGTCGTCGACGCAATGAAGCGCGCGAACTCGACCGATCCGGCGAAGATCCTGGCCGCGATCCCGGCGACGAACTACTCGGGCGTGATCGGCACGACGTCGTTCGACGCGAAGGGCGACCTGAAGCACGGCATCATTTCGCTGTACGGCTACAAGGAAGGCAAGAAGACGTTCATCGACGAAGTGAAGATGTAATGGCGTGAGCCGCGCGATTCGCTGTGCGTGGCGCGGCGAATCGCGTTCGGCTCGCCGCCGTTTGACGGGCGGCCGAAATGGTGGCAGCGACAGAATCGATATCCATGACCATCATCGTCCGTGATGCCGTGGCCGCGGATGCGCCGGCCTTGCGCGCGCTGTTCCTGCGTTCGCGACGCGCGACCTTTGTCTGGCAGCCGGACGACGCGTTCGCGCTGACGGACTTCGACACGCAGACGCAAGGCGAACGGCTGCGCGTGGCCGAGGATGAAGCCGCACGACTCGTCGGCTTTGTCGCGGTGTGGGAGCCGGACCATTTCATCCATCACCTGTATGTGGACACGCCGCAGCTGCGGCGCGGCATCGGCCGTGCGCTGCTGCATGCGTTGCCGGGCTGGCCGGCAACGCGCTACCGGCTCAAGTGCCTGCGCGCGAACGAAGCGGCGCTGGCGTTCTATCGCGCGTGCCGCTTCGTCGAGGTCGGCGCCGGCTGCGCGGACGACGGCGAATATCTGTTGCTGGAGTCGGGCGGCGAGGGGGGGTAACGCGCCAGGCGGGCTGCGCAAAGGGGTAGCCGACGACCAACAGCGTCGACGTGCACGCGAATGGTTTGAAATACTTCAAAAGCCCTCGTAGGTTGGTTCATGCGCGTATCCGTGTTTTCCCTTATGCAGGAAAGCCGCCGCAAGCCGATGTTGCAGACAAGGCGTGAAAAACCAATACGAGGGCCATCATGACGACGCCGGAAACCAGCGGCAGCAGTCTCACCCCCGATGCAACAGCCGACGCGACGCAGCCGGCCGACGGCGTGCCTGCCGCGCCCGTGATCCTGCTCGTCGACGACGAGCCTGCCGTGCTGTCGGCGCTCAGGCGGCTGCTGAGGCCCGCGCGCTACGAGGTGCTGACCGCCGAAGGCGGCGAGGCGGCGCTCGAGATCCTGGCGTCGACCGAAGTCGACCTGATCGTGTCGGACATGCGCATGCCGCACATGAGCGGCGCGGCGTTCCTCGCCCGCACGCGGGCGCTGTACCCCGACACGATGCGCATCCTGCTGACCGGCTATTCGGAAATCGACTCGGTGGTGCAGGCGATCAACGAAGGCGGCATCTATCGCTACCTGAACAAGCCGTGGGACGACCACGACCTGCTGCTGACGATCGAGCAGGCGCTCGAGCAGCGGCGCCTGCGGCACGAGGCCGCGCGGCTCGCGGCGCTCACGCAGGCGCAGAACGAAACGCTGCGCCAGTTCAACGCGGAACTCGAAACCCAGGTGCGTGCGCGCACCGAGGAACTGGGGCAGACCGTGATGTTCCTCGAGGCGGCGCAGCGCGACCTGAAAAGCAATTTCACGGCGATGGTGCAGGTGTGCGCGAGCATGATCGAGATGCGTTGCGGGGCCGCCAGCGGGCAGTCGATGCGCATCGGCGAAATCGCGCGGCATCTCGCGCTCGCGTCCGACATGTCGAGTCTTCATGCGCAGGACGTCTACTACGCCGGGCTGCTGCACGGGATCGGCAAGCTGTCGCTGCCCGACGAATTGCTGCACAAGCCGCTGACCCGCATGACGACGGACGAGCTGCGGCTGTTCCTGCAGCATCCGCTGCGCGGGCAGATGGTGCTGACGCCGGTCGCGCAGCTTCATCAGGTCGCGTTGATCGTGCTGCACCAGTACGAACGGTTCAACGGGCGAGGCACGCCGAACGGCCTCGTGGGCATCGATATTCCGCTCGGCGCGCGGATCGTCGCGGTCGCGCGCGATTTCGAGGCGCTGCGCCTCGGCGAGATCGGCCCGCCGCATTCGGTCGAGCAGGCGCTCGACGCCATCACGTCGCAGGCTGGCGTGCGCTACGACCCGCAGATCGTCGAACGCTTCGTGACGCTGATGCGAGAGCCCGCGACACTGGGCATCGCGTCGTCCGTGTCGGAAGTGAAATCCGGCCAGTTGCGCGAAGGGATGCAGCTCGCGGACGATCTGCGCACGCACCGCGGCGTGCTGCTGATGACGAAGGGCAGCGTGATCTCGGCGCATCAGATCGACCTCGTGCGCCGCTTCGAAGCGCGGGAGGGCACGCCGTTCGACATCCTGGTGCTTGCCGCGAGCGCGCCGAAGCCCGCGCCGCCGGCGGGCGACGTGGCCGGTTAACGGCGGCGCGACGCGGCGCGGTCGCCGCGACGCGCGACTGGCCGCGCGGCTTGGCACAACCGCACTTTCACCTGACCGGGTGCGACCATGCACGGCACTTACCAACTGTCGCTCGTCCTGCTGTCGCTCGCGATCGCGACGCTGGCTTCGTATACGGCGCTCGATCTGGCCAGGTTCATTTCGCTGCTCGACAAGCCGAGGCTCAAGCGCGCATGGCTGGGCGGCGGCGCGGCCGCGATGGGCACCGGCATCTGGTCGATGCACTTCGTCGGGATGCTGGCGTTTTCGCTGCCGATTCCACTCGGCTACGACCTCGTCGACACGGGGATCTCGCTGGCGATCGCCGTGCTCGTGTCGTACTTCGCGCTGAGCGTGGTGACGCGCGCGACGCTGCCGCGGCTCCGGCTGCTTGCCGGCGGCGTGCTGATGGGCGGCGGGATCGCCGGCATGCATTACATGGGTATGGCCGCGATGCACATGCAGCCGGGCATTCGCTACGATGCCGCGCTGTTTGCCGCGTCGATCGGCATTGCGGTGCTGGCGTCGACCGTCGCGCTGTGGCTCGCCCAGACGCTGCGCACGCGGAACACGGGGTTCGCGAGCGCGCGGCGCGCGGGCGCGGCCACGCTGATGGGCGTCGCGATCAGCGGCATGCATTACACGGCGATGGCGGCCGCGCACTTCGCGCCGGACGCGCGCTGCGGCGCCGCGAAAGGCATCGACGCGCCGTGGCTGGCGACGACGGTCGCGCTGTTCACGCTGGCGATCCTGGTCGTGACGTTGATGCTGTCGCGCTTCGACGCGCGCACGATGTTCCTGAGCGGCATCGCCGACATGCTCGACGATCTCGTGCAGCGGCGCACGGCGGAACTCAAGCACGCGCTGCGCCGCTACGAGCTGACGACCGAGCTGCTGCAGCGCACCCGCGCGCACATGGCGCGCGAGATCGAGGAACGCAAGGCGGCGCAGGCGCGCCTCGAACAGGAGAAGGACGAGCAGCGGCGCCTGCTGCACGCGCTCGAGGAAACCCACGTGCAGCTGCTGCAGTCGGAAAAGCTGGCGTCGATCGGCCAGCTCGCGGCCGGCGTCGCGCACGAGATCAACAATCCGATCGGCTTCGTCAGCGCGAACCTCAATACGCTGAAGACCTGGGTGCGCGGCCTGCTCGACGTGGTCGCCGCGCACGAGGCCGCGATGGCGAGGCTCGATGCCGATACGCGCGACGCGCTGGCGGCCGCGGGGCGCGCGGCGGATATCGATTACATCCGCGACGAGATCGCGACGCTGATCGAGGAATCGATCGACGGGACGATGCGGGTGCGGCGCATCGTGCAGGACCTGCGCGATTTCTCGCGTCCGGGCAGCGACGAGTGGAGTGTCGTCGATATTCACGCGGGGCTCGAGAGCACGTTGAACGTGGTTCATAACGAACTCAAGTACAAGGCCGATATCGTGCGCGAGTATGGGGACGTGCCGCAGGTCGAATGCTTGCCTTCGCAGTTGAACCAGGTGTTCATGAACCTGCTGGTCAATGCGGCGCAGGCGATTTCCGGGCGAGGGGTCATCACGATTCGCACGACGAGTGATGGCGACCACGTGACGATCGCGATCAGCGATACGGGGAAGGGCATGTCGCCCGACGTCGTGCGCCGGATCTTCGATCCGTTCTTCACGACCAAGCCGGTCGGGCAGGGGACCGGGCTCGGGCTGTCGGTGTCGCATGGCATCGTCGAGCGTCATCGCGGAGTGATCGAGGTGACGAGTGAACCGGGGTGGGGGTCGACGTTTTCGGTTCGGTTGCCGGTGCGGCGGGTGAGGGATGAGGCGGGGGTGGAGGCGTTGCGGGATGAGGCGTGAATGCGTCGGTAGTATCGCTTTCGATTGCAACTAACGGTCTAGCCAGCGTGGATCCGCCGAGCGCGCCCCGGTATCCCGGGGCGCAGCAAGGGCTTACAGGCCCGCGACGCGGATTGTCGCCGGAAAAGGCTAGGCCGGCAGCGGCCGAAAATAAGGGCCGGTATTCCAGCCCTTATGGCAGGCTCGCATGCTCGCCTTCTACCGGCGCGCCGTGTGTCAACGTTCGAAAATTACAACTTCATCGACACGTGGATTGGAGGGTCAGGTGTATCCACTCCCATCCCCTGGATGACACGGTAGAGTTCCACGAGGGCTTTTTCCTTTTCTACGTCGTGTCCACCGACGACATGGGTCATCTGGGAAGCAGACAATTCGTCCTCCTGATGCAGGTCAACAATAGTCAGCGAGTTCATTTTGAATCTCCATTCAAAAGAAGCTTGGTAGCAAGGTTCGAGCAGTTGTCATTTACTGCTCGCTCACTACCGTGCACGATCTGCGCCAACTCGCCGTTGCGGCGTAACGTACTGTTTAATATAGAAATTTCAAACCTCTCGCTTCTATATCGGCGATTCGGGGTATGCGACATGTTGGCTATATTCCAACACGCGACAATCTTCTGTTGGTTATTCAAAAACAGTGCTTACCGACCGATACTGTCCGATCGATCGCCGACAGCCTGCCCCACGTTCCCCGAAAATCCCCGAAGAGCCAAAAAGATTGCCGGGGAACGCGGCGCGGATCTTGAGGAGGATGCATTCGTCGTCGCGATACCTGTAAGCACGGCAACAGTCGAAGTATGCTGTGACCCGATTAGCTGGAGAAAGAGGAAGCAACAACCATGATCGCTCTGCGTTCGCTGACTGCGATGCTTTCGCTGCTGGCGCTGGTCGCGTGCGCCAGTCTTCCGCCGCAGGGCGACCGCGCGCCGGTGCATGCACTGACCGACACCGCGGACACGCGCCTCGGCATCGCATTCGCGCCGCTGGCGAAAGCGCATTCCGGGCAGGACGCGTTTCATCTGCTGCGCAACCCGGTCGACGCGCTGGATGCGCGCGTGCTGCTCGCCGATCGTGCGGACCGCTCGCTCGACCTCCAGTACTACATCTGGCACGACGACCTGACCGGCCACACGCTGGCGGACGCGGTCATGCGCGCCGCGGACCGGGGCGTGCGGGTGCGCGTGCTGCTCGACGATCTCGGCACGAACGCGGACGACCGCAAGCTGCTCGAGATCAGCGCGCATCCGCACATCGAGATCCGGCTCTTCAACCCGGTTGCCGCGCGCACGTTCAAGAAGATCGGCGCGGCGCTCGAGTTCTCGCGCGTGAACCGGCGCATGCACAACAAGGCGATGATCGCGGACAACCAGGCCGCGATCGTCGGCGGCCGCAACATCGGCGACGAATATTTCGGCGCATCGTCGATGCTGGAGTTCGGCGATCTCGACGTCGTCGTGCATGGCCCCGTCGTGACCGACATCTCGACCGAATTCGATGTGTTCTGGAATTCCCCGTATGCGTATCCGATCGACGCGCTCGTCGGGCACGAAGCCGCGCCGGGCGGCCTGGACCGGGAGCGCGAACGGCTGCGCGACTACATGCGGGCGATGGAAGACAACCCCTACGTGCTCGAGGCCAGGCAACGGCTCGACCAGATCGTTCATGGTCAGGGCACCGAATGGTCGTGGGGGCGCGCGACCGTCCTGTACGACGATCCTGCGAAGATCGCGCATGCTCCGAACGACAGCGAAGGGCACCTGATGCCGAAGCTGCGGGCACTCGCGCTGCAGCCCGAGCACGAACTGCTGATCGTGTCGCCGTATTTCGTCCCCGGCAAGGACATGATCGAGCGGCTGCGCGCGCTCATCGCGCGCGGCGTGCGCGTGACGGTGCTGACCAACTCGCTCGCTTCCACCGACGTGGCGGCCGTTCATGCCGGCTACCGGCGCTATCGTCGCGATCTCGTCGAGGCCGGCGTGCGGCTGTACGAGCGGCGGCCTTCCGGCGACAAGAGCATCTCGAAGCAGGTCGTGTTCGGGTCGTCGCGTGCGTCGCTGCACGCGAAGACGTACGTGTTCGACCGAAAGGGCATCTTCATCGGCTCGATGAACCTCGACCCGCGATCGCTGAAGCTCAATACGGAAATCGGCGTGTATTGCGAGAACCCCGAGATCGCGTCCGACGTCGCGGCGGATCTGGAATCGAGGCTCGACGCAATCGCGTGGCGCGTGGTGGCAACCACCGATCCGGCAGGGCACAGGCAGCTCGAATGGATTCAGACCCATGCGGACGGCACGACGACCCGGCTCGACACGGAACCGGAAGTCTCGGCGGCGCGCCGGATGCAGATCTGGCTGCTCGGGCTGCTGCCGATCGAGTCGCAGCTCTGATCGCACAGGCATCAGAAAATCTGATTGAAGCATTCAAAACAACGCGTTGGCCCGATCGTCGAACGGCTTGCATACTGGCTGCATTCATTCATGCGGCCGCACGCGCGGCGGGGACGACATCATGCCGACCACCTACGATGCATTCCGACAACTGGGCATGCGGCTCGACATGTCGCGCGGCAAGCCCGCTTCCGAGCAGCTCGACCTGGCGAGCGCGCTTTTCGCGGCGGCCGGCGACGCGGGGCATCTGTCTCGAGACGGCTTCGATTGCCGCAACTACGGGCATGCGCTCGGGTTGCCGGAAGCGCGTGAGTTCGGCGCGGCGCTGCTCGACGTCGATGCGGCGCAGGTCGTCGCGGCCGGCAATTCGAGCCTCGCGCTGATGCACGACGCGCTCGCGTTCGCCGTGTTGTTCGGGGTGCCCGATGCACCGGCGTGGCGTACGCAGCGCGATGTCGCGTTCCTGTGTCCCGTGCCCGGCTACGACCGGCATTTCTCGATCTGCGAGGCGCTCGGCATCCGCATGATCCCGGTGCCGATGCGCGACGACGGCCCCGACATGGCGATCGTCGAGGCGCTGGTGCGCGACGATCCGTCGATCAAGGGCATCTGGTGCATGCCGTTGTACAGCAACCCGAGCGGCGCGATCTATTCGGCCGACACCGTCCGGCGGCTCGCGTCGATGCCGGCCGCGGCGGCCGATTTCCGGCTGCTCTGGGACGACGCCTATCGATTCCATCACCTGACCGACGAGCCGCATGCGACGCCGAACGTGATCGACGCGTGCGCGGCATCCGGATATCCGGATCGCGCGCTGGTGTTCGCGTCGCTGTCGAAAGTGACGTTCGGCGGCGCCGGCGTGGCGTTTCTCGCGTCGTCGCGACGCAACGTCGACTGGTGGCAGCGGCATCAGTCGATCCGCACGATCGGCCCGGACAAGCTGAACCAGCTGCGCCACGTTCATGCATTGCGCGATCGCGCGGGGCTCGACACGTTGATGGCGCGCCATCGCGCGCTGCTGAAGCCGAAGTTCGACGCGGTGCATCACGCGTTCGGCGCGCATTTTGCGGATCTGCCCGACGTGTCGTGGACGCGGCCGGAAGGCGGCTATTTCATCAGCCTGTTCGTGCCGCCGGGGCATGCGAAGCGCACGGTCGCGCTCGCGGCCGCAGCCGGGCTCGTGCTGACGCCTGCCGCCGCCGCCTTCCCGTACGGCGACGATCCGGACGACCGGCATCTGCGGATCGCGCCGTCGTTTCCGTCGCTCGACGAGGTGCGGCGCGCGGCGGACGGCATTGCGCTGTCGGTGCGGCGTGCGATGGAAGCGGGTTGAGTCCTCAACCCGTCCCGGTCGGTCGGGCCGTCAGCGCCGGAAGCATTGCGCGATCCGTGCGCCCGCGACGTCGAACAGGCGCCGGGCGCCGGGCGTCAGCCCGCACATGTGGATGCACGCGTGAAGCATGCCCGGCAGCCATTCCACCTGTACCGGCACGCCGGATTGCCGCAGTTTCTCCGCATAGGCTTCGGCCTCGTCGCGCAGCGGATCGTATTCGCAAACCAGCAGTGTCGCCGGCGGCAGGCCTGCGTGTGTCGCCGCGCGCAGCGGCGACACGTAGGGCGAGCGGCCGTCGGCCGGATCGGCAAGGTACGTGTCGAAGCAATAGCGCATGACATCCGACGTGAGGTAATAGCCTTGCCCGTATGTCCGGTAGGACGCCGTGTCCATCGACGCATCCAGCGGCGGGTACAGCAGCAATTGATGCGCGATTGGCGGGCCGCCCTCGTCACGCGCGACCAGGCATGCCGCCGCCGCCAGATTGCCGCCGGCACTGTCGCCGCCGACGGCGATTCGCGCCGGGTCGATGCCGAGGCCGGCCGCATGCGCAAACACCCAGGCCAGCGCGTCGCAGACATCCTCCAGCGGCACGGGGAACGGATGTTCGGGCGCGAGCCGGTAGTCCACCGACAGCACGACGCATTGCGTCGCGTTCGCCAGCGCATGGCACGGGTTGTCGTAGAGCGCGAGCGTCCCCAGGCACCATCCGCCGCCATGGGCATACACGATCGCCGGCAGCGGCGATGCGCTGTTGTCGATGGCCGCCGGCCAGTAGCCGCGCACGCGTATCGATTGCCCGTCGCGCACGGGCACTGCGTACGTTTCGGTGCGAGCCACGGTTTCCAGCGGGCCATGCAAGGCCCGTAACGACGCATCCGTTGCCGCGCGCAATTCGGCGAGCGACGCGGGCGAACCGGCGGCGGGCAATTGATCGAGCCATGCGGCAAGTCGCGGGTCGAGCGGCATGTTCAACGGCTCCGTTCGAGGAAGGGCAGCAGGTGGCCGATGAACGCATCGGCCGCTTCTTCCATGATGAAATGCCCGCAATCCGGCACGACGATACCCTGCAGGTCGACGGCGTGATCGCGCAACGTGATCAGCGGCGCATCGTGCGTCGCGTGCTCGGCGCCGATGGCGAGCACGGGCATGCCGAGCTTGCGCTCCGCGCGCGCGAGGTTCTGGCGGATCGTTTCGGGAATGGCCCGGTAATAGGCGAAGCCGCCGCGCAGGCCGCCGGGCGCCGCATACGCTTGCGCGTAAACATCGACGGCCACGCAGTCGCGCCGGAACGACCAGCGATCGAACATGAAATCGAGGTACGCGCGCTCGCGCCCGGCGATCAGCGTCTCGGGCAGGTCGGCGAGCTGATTGAACATGAAGTGCCAGAGGAAGATGTTGTCCTCCGGCGGCACGAAGATCGGCGGCGCGGGAGCCAGGCCCGGAATCACCGCCTCGGTGAGCGCCAGCGCGCGCACCGCGTCGGGCCGGTCGCTGGCCAGCGCATACGCGACCCACATGCCGACGTCGTGACCGGCCACCAGGTAGGTGTCGAAGCCGAGCTGCACCATCGTGCGATGCAGCGTGGCGGCGGTATGGCCCGTGTCGTAGCCGGTATCGGGGCGGTCGGAATAGCCCGTGCCGGGCAGGTCGACGGCGATCGCCATGAAGCCCTGTTCGGCCAGCGCATGCATCACATGACGCCATGCATACCAGGTCTGCGGCCAGCCGGGAATCAGCAGCACCGGGGTGCCGCTGCCCGCGGTGACGCAATGGATGCGATGGCCGTCGATGCGGACGTATTGATGAGCGAAGGCGGCGGATTGCGATGAGTTCTGGTTCGACATGGATAGTTATCCGTATGAATGAGGTCCGTCAGGCGATACCCAGCATCGCGTCGATCTGCTGGCGGTTCACCGACGCGCCGGCGAAGTCGTCGAAGATGCGCTCGGTCACGCGGATGATGTGGCGGTTGATGAATTCGGCGCCTTCGCGCGCACCGTCCTCCTGGTTCTTCAGGCAGCACTCCCACTCGAGCGTGGCCCAGCCCGCATAGTCGTATTGCGCAAGCTTCGAGAAGATCGCCTTGAAATCGACCTGGCCATCGCCGAGCGAGCGGAAGCGCCCGGCGCGCTCGACCCACGACGCATAGCCGCCGTAGATGCCCTGTCGGCCGCTCGGCACGAACTCCGCATCCTTGACGTGGAACATGCGGATGTGTTCGCGGTAGATGTCGATGTAGTCGAGGTAATCGAGCTGCTGCAGCACGAAGTGGCTCGGGTCGAACAGGATCTTGCAGCGCGCGTGCTGGCCGACGCGTTCATGGAAGCGCTCGAAAGACACGCCGTCGTGCAGGTCTTCGGCCGGATGGATTTCGTAGCAGAGGTTGACGCCGTTTTCGTCGCACGCATCCAGAATGGGCCGCCAGCGGCGGGCCAGTTCGTCGAAGGCGGCGTCGATCAGGCCTTCGGGCCGCTGCGGGAACGGGAACAGGTACGGCCAGGCGAACGAGCCCGAGAACGTGCCCATCTCCGTCAGCCCCAGCCGGCGCGACGCGCGCGCCGCGCGTTCGAGACGATCCAGCGCCCACGCCGTGCGCGCGGCCGGGTTGCCGCGCAGCGCCGCCGGCGCGAAGTTGTCGCACATCGCGTCGTATGCGGGGTGCACCGCGACCAGCTGGCCGAAGATGTGCGTGGTCAGCTCGCTGATCACGAGGCCATGCTCGGCCAGCATGCCCGTCACGTCATCGCAATAGGCCTGGCTGTCCGCGGCGGTGGCCACGTCGAACAACCGCGTCTCCCACGCGGGAACCTGCAATGCCTTGAAACCTTTGTCCGCGGCCCATTGCGCCACGCCGGCCAGGCTGTCGAACGGCGCGACGTCGTCGGCGAACTGCGCGAGATGGAGACTCGGGCCCTTGATGGTACGCATGTTCAACTCCTATTATTTGTCGAGCGACAAAGAATAGGGCGAGTGAATATCGTGTGTCAACCGCGTCGCGCGATAAAATCCGGGCGAGTCGAAATCAGCGAACAGGAGAGGTGATGGCAGGACGGCCGAGAGAATTTGATCGCGATCTTGCGCTGAAACGGGCGATGATCGCGTTCTGGCGACGCGGCTACGAAGGCACGTCGATGTCGGATCTGGTCGATGCGATGGGGATCGCATCGGCGCGCATCTACGCGGCCTTCGGCAGCAAGGAAGCGCTGTTCCACGAGGCGGTGGCGCTCTACGAGAAAGGCGACGGAGGTTTCGCCGATCGTGCGCTCGCCGAGGAGGCCGGCATTCGCGCCGCGATCGAACGGATGCTGCGCGATGCCGTTGCCGCCTATACGAAGCGCGGCCAGCCGCATGGCTGCATGGTGGTGTCAGCCGCCACCAACTGCACGGCCGAGAACGACGGCGTGATGGAGTGGCTCGCGGCGCTTCGACGCGCCCGCACGCAATCGATCGTCGCGCGCCTGCAACAGGCGATGGAGCAGGGGCAGCTCAAGCCCGCGACCGACGTGAAGGCGCTGGCCGACTTCTATGCGACGCAGCTGCACGGCATCTCCGTGCAGTCCCGCGACGGGGTGTCGAAGGATCGTCTGCTGGCGTCGATCGGCCCGGCGATGATGCCGCTGGAGATGGCCGTGCGCGAGAAGGCCTGAGTCGCATCGAACGCCCCGGCCCGATGTGATCGGCCAGGGCGCATTCCGGTTGAAGTGGGGGCGATTCGTTCAGGCATGGGTCATGCGCGCATACGACACGATCATCGTCGCCAGTTCCTGCGCAACCGGCGTCAGCGGGACGCTGGCGCGTTGCAGGACGCTGACGCTGGATTCCGCCGCCCGCTCGGCGATTGCAATCGACTCGAGTTCTCCCCCGAACAACCGATATCGTGTGACGATTGATGGCTCCAGCGACAGCCAGTCCGTTTCGCTCACGAGATGCAGCGTATCGAATAGCGCCTCGGTCGTTACGACGATATTGGGCGGTGCGAGTCCGTGTTCGGCAAACAACGTTGTCAGCCGGTTCACGGGTGGCGCTGTCGACGAGCCCGGCTGGCGGGTGGCGATCCACTTGCAGTCGGCGAGCTCGGCGAGCGTTGTCGCATGCTGAAGCGGATGCCCGCGTCGGCATACGACGACAGGATCGGATCGGTACAGTGGCGTCACCGCCAAGTCCTGCGTATCGGTTGCGGGACCGACCAGTGCGACCGCAAAGTCCAGCGCCCCATCGCGCAGCCATGAGATCATTTTGCGCGACGTCCCGTTGAGCAGGTGCACCGACACCTGCGGAAAGCGCGTGCAATACTGTTCGAGCACGGGGGCGAGTGTCTGGATCATCGGTTCGGTGGTCATGCCCAGGACCACGCTTCCGCCAAAGTCGCCTCGCAGCTGCCGCATTTCGCTATCGGCGCGATCGCACTCGCCGAGAATCGCGCTGGCGCGCGCCAGAAGCCGCTCCCCATACCTGGTCAACACGATGCCACGATTCGTGCGCTCGACAAGCGGTACCCCCAGTGCAAGTTCGAGATTCTGCAACTGCTGCGTGACGTTGCTTTGAGTCACTTTGAGTGCGCGCGCCGCGCCACGCAGGCTGCCATGCTCGATGATCGCGGCGAACACGCGCAACTGAGTGAGGGTCATGATCGTGTGGCCCGATCAGTAAAAGCGATCATGATAATCGAAATGATGCTTCGCAGTGCTTCTCTTGCACACTAGGATAGCGAGGAATTTTTCAAGAGAAACGCGATCGTGAAGAAATTCCTGCATGTCATGATGATCGGAATGACGGTCATGAGCCTGCTCTGCACCGCGCCCGGCGCGCGTGCGAACGATAAGGGCATGGTCCGGTTCGGCATCGATCCCAACTACCCGCCGATGGAGGCGAAAGCCACTGACGGCAGCATCCGGGGGTTCGACGTCGATCTCGGCGACGAAATCTGCAGGCGCATCCGCGCCCATTGCAAATGGGTGGAGCTGGAGTTTTCCGGGATGATCCCGGCGCTTCAGGCGCGGAAGATCGACGCGATCCTCTCTTCAATGGCGATCACCGAGAAACGCGCCCAACAGATCGCGTTCTCGTCGAAGCTCTATCAATTCAGGTCGCGCATCGTCGCGCGCAATGGGGCGGGGCTTGGCAGCGACACGAGGTCGCTCTCCGGCAAACGTATCGGGGTGCAATCCGGAACGCAGTTCGAGAGTTATGCGCTGGCACAATGGGTTCCGCACGGCGTGATCGTCGTGGCATATAAAGGCCAGGACGAAGTGTTCGCGGATCTCGTCAACGGCCGTATCGACGGCGCATTGCTCGGCACGGTCGAAGCCGATCAGGGATTCCTGAGCACGCCGAGAGGAAAGGGCTTCGGGTTTGCCGGCCCGGCACTGTCGATGGGCGACAAGGGCGTCGGGATCGGCATGCGCAAGAGTGATCTCGCGCTCAGGGAATCGATCGACGCCGCGATCGCGTCGATGCTCGCGGATGGAACATATACGCGCATCGCTCGTCGCTATTTCTCGTTCGATACCTACGGCGACTGACCTGGCACGATGATTCGACAGCGTCCCCCTTACCGTCTTTCTCCCCATGCATGCGCAATCGACTTTCCTGATCTCACCCGCGATCGGCACGCGCCGTGAACTCGTCAGCTTTCATTTCGGCCCCCGAGAGGCGGAGGGTACGCGACAAAAGATCTATATCCAGGCGGCCCTGCACGCCGATGAAACGCCTGCAATGCTGGTTGGCGTGATGCTCAGGCGTCGTCTCGAGGAGATGGAGGCTGCCGGCGAGCTCGACGCGCAGATTGTCGTCGTGCCGGTGGCGAACCCGGTGGGACTGAACCAGCACGTGCTCGGCCAGTTCATCGGTCGATACGATCTCGCCAGCGGTCGGAATTTCAACCGCAACTTCCCGGCATTCGACAAGCTGGCAGACCAACTTGACGGCAGACTCGGCGCGGATGCGAAGCAAAACGTCGCCATCGTGCGAACCTGGATGCGCGAAGCGCTCGCGCGACACGACCCACGTACCGAGTTTGAATCGCTGCAGCATGCGCTGCTGTCGTTGTCATTGGACGCCGACGTCGTGATCGATCTGCACTGTTCGCTCGAAGCGACGCTGCATCTGTATACAAGCGATGCGGCATGGCCGCAGTTCGAGCCGCTCGCCCGCTACCTGGGGGCGCGGGCTTCGTTGATCGCGACGGAGTCGGGCGGCCAGTCCTTTGACGAGGCGCACAGCCTCCCCTGGTGGAGGCTGCAAAAGCGGGCTGGATGCGCGGCCTCGCTACTGCCGGGAACGATCGCCGCAACGATCGAATGCCGCGGGCAGCGTGACGTGACCTACGAAACCGCCGCGCGTGACGCGGAAGCGATCATCGAATTCTTGCGGTCGCGGGGGGCATTGAGAGGCAACGCAAGGCCGCTTCCTCCGCTCGTGCACGAACCCACCCCGCTGGCCGGCAGCGAAGAATTCCATGCACCCGCGAGCGGCATTCTGATCCACCACGCGGCACCGGGCGACCACATTCGCGCCGGCGCGCCGCTCTTCGACATTGTCGATCCGCTGACGAACAAGACGATTACGGTGCGCAGCAATACTTCCGGAATCTTCTACATGCGCCGCGGGATTCGATTCGTAACGGCGGGCGCGCCACTCGGGCGCGTGACCGGCACGCGCGCTTTCCGCACCGGCATGCTGCTCAATGCCTGACCCAGGGCGTCGTTCCATACTGCGGTTGCTCAAGCATTCCGACTCCCGCCCGGCCAAGCGCGGGCGGTGTCGATTGCCCTGGCGGCGGGCGTCGATTGTCTGAGGATATCGCCCGATAGGCAACAACGAAACCGCTTCCGCCGTTCATCGGAATGGGCGATCGGAATGGGCGAACACCGTCGAAGCGCACAAGCGTGCATGCGCGATCAGGATGGTCAGGAACACCGGCGGTTCGACCGCAAGCCGGCTCGGCACGACCGTGCGCGCGCCCGATGCGAATCAGGTGAGGGCGCGCGTCGGCGTCATGCGCCGGTTCCGACATGCCGAGCCATTCGTCAAGCAATCCTGAGCTGAATTCGCGCACGACAAGGCACGCGGGAGCCGAGGGGCCGGATGCCATGGCTCAAGGGCCAAGCGAGCAGACCCGTTTCGGACGACACGACGCGGTCCCGCCACCTGATCATGGTTTTCTATGATTGCGTCTTTCGTCCATCTAGTTAATATATTAATTATTAGATGGACGAACCGGCCCGGAGACTGGCCGGCCACATTATTCGTAAGAATCACAGGAGGTTGTTGCACAATGCGAACCCCGTCGACGCTCGAGCCCGTCAAATCTGCCGTCGGAGCGATCCACGCCGAGAACGACCAGTCCCTGGAGGTATTCGAACAGCACGTCGTCAGAAAGGTGTCGAGGCGACTGATCGGCTTCCTGTTCATTCTGTTCGCGTTCTCCTTCCTTGATCGAATCAACATCGGCTTCGCCGGCTTGACGATGGCAGCGGACCTCAAGCTGACGGGCACCATGTTCGGGATGGCGGGGGCCGTGTTTTATGTGACATACGTGATGTTCGGCATACCGAGCAATCTGGCGCTCGGCAAGATCGGAGCACGGCGCTGGATTGCCACGATCATGGTTGCGTGGGGACTCGCGTCCGCCTGCACTGCGTTCGCACACGACGCGTCAAGCCTGTATCTGCTGCGCGCGCTGGTCGGGATGTGTGAAGCCGGCTTTCTCCCCGGGATGCTGGTCTACCTGACGTATTGGTTTCCGCGCGCCTACCGAGCTCGAGCGAACGCATTGTTCATGATCGCGATGCCGGTGACGACCGCCCTTGGCGCCGCGGCCTCCGGCTATCTGTTGCGTCTGGACGGTGTACTGGGCCTGGCCGGCTGGCATTGGCTGTTCGTCGTCGAAGGATTGCCGGCCTCGCTGCTCGGCGTCGCCGTCTGGTTCTATCTGGACGACAAACCGGCAGATGCGCGCTGGTTGACGGAAAAGGAAAAGCGCACGCTGCAGGCTCTCTTGAGCGCGGAAGCGTCGCCTGTTGCGGCGGACGGCGGCGCTGCGCAATCGCGGGAATCAGGCGGGGTGATGCAACTCGCGACGCTCAAATTCGCCGTCGCCTACTTCTGCCTGGTCAATTCTCTGAGCCTCGTTTCGATGTGGGTGCCCCAGATCGTCAAGAGCTTCGATGTCTCGAACAGTAACCTCAAGGTCGGGCTGCTGAGCGCGCTCCCGCAAATCTGTACGATTGTCGGCATGTTGGCTTGGGGCGCACACTCGGATCGTCGCCAGGAACGACGATGGCATCTTGTGTTGCCCATGCTTTTCGCCGCTGCAGGCTGGACGCTCGCAGTTGTCGGTGAAGTCCCCCAGATGAGGTTGACCGGCATCGCGATGGCTTCCACGGGGGCCTACACGGCAATGGCCATTTTCTGGACCATGCCCGACACCGTGCTCTCGCAACATGCCAAGGCGATCGGCATCGCGGTGATCAACGCAACCGGCAACATCGGTTCGGCGTTGAGTCCGCTGATCGTCGGAATGTTGAAGGACGTCACGCATAGCTTTGCGGCCGGGCTGTTTTATGCGGTGGCCACGCTTCTGATTGGAAGCGTGATCGCATTGTCGTTGCCAGTCATCAAAATCGCCAAGGGGGGCACTTGAGATTTGTGTCGGCGTGCGGCTAACGGGAACAACCGATTTCCGATTCGCACGACACGGTTCAAGGCAACGACGAGGCAATGGATATTGGTTACGCTCGAGTATCAACGGATGAGCAGCATCTGGATTTGCAACTGGCCGCGCTGGAAGGTTACCGATGCGACGCGATCTATTCCGACCAAGGCGTGTCGGGCGCGAGCATCGACCGCCCCGGGTTATCGTCCGCCATGACGGCGCTCACGCGCGGCGGTACATTGGTCGTATGGCGACTGGACCGGCTCAGTCGGTCGATTCGCCATCTCATCGACGTCATTGCATGGCTCAATGACAACGGCGTCCGGCTCGTTTCGCTCACGGAATGCATCGATACGCAATCGCCGACCGGGCGCTTCACGTTTCATATGATCGCGGCCCTCGCGGAGTTCGAGCGCTCGCTGATCAGTGAGCGAACCCGTGCGGGTCTGCAAGGCGCCCGTCTGCGCGGCAGCAGGCTGGGACGGCCCCCGGCGCTGGATGCGACGCAATGCGCTCGCGCACAGGAGTTGTTGCGGACACAATCCGAAGCGGAGGTCGCCGAAATGTTCGACATTCATATTCGGACGCTGAGGCGTCATTTGACCCGATACGCGCAGCGGCACCAATAACGAGAAGTCGCCTCGGCCCGCGATACAGCCGGGATTGACAGGGCTGCGCGATGTGACTTCGTGATCGCAATGAGATCACTCCAATGGAGTTTCGCGCGCTTGCTCCACCATCAGCAACCGCTTCAGGGTGCGCGGGTGCACCTTGAAATACCGCGCGACCTCGGCGACCGGTTGACGTTTCACCATATCCAGCGCCTGCTTTCTCTGCGTTTCGTCGAGCGCCGGCTTGCGTCCGAGCGGGCGGCCTCGCGCGCGCGCGGCGGCCAGGCCGGCGCGCGTGCGCTCGCTGATCAAGCTTCGTTCGAACTGGGCCAGCGCGGCCATCATATGAAAAATCAATACGCCGCCTGACGAGTTGGTGTTGATGGACTCCATGACAGAAACAAATTGAACGCCGCGTTTCTCGAGATGCGTCACCAGGTCAATCAACTTGCTCAACGAGCGGCCTAATCGGTCGAGACGCCACACGATCAACGTGTCACCCGTTTTCGCCTGCTTCAACGCGGCATCCAGCCCCGGGCGCGAAAATTCGCTTCCGGAAATACCGTGGTCCGTAAATATTCGATCGCAACCGGTTCGTTTGAGTGCGTCCAGTTGCAACTCGAGACTCTGCTCGTCCGTGGAAACACGCGCATATCCGATGTTCACGATCGCCTCCGCGTCTCGCACGGGAAGTGGGACGGATATCGATAAAACTCGGTTATGTCTTCAAGAAGCGGAGAGGCGGGATCCCTTTTTTGCGGGTCATCACCGTGTCGCTGGTTAAGCGTGATCATATTTTGCCTCGACTAAATGTCTGCATCGTCAATCTGTGGCGTGACGATGCGCAGTTATCGGGAATCTCCTTTTGAGCGATTCCGTCGTGTGAATCAAATTTCCCGTGCCGCGAATCCTTTGTATTTCCAAATCATGCGAAACATCTATTTCCGGATGTTTTGATTGGCGAAGATCGGAAATTCCAGTTGATCGCCCTCGAGCAGCCGGGAAGCTGTCAAGCCAGCGATTGGAAATCGCTTTCGTCTTACAAAATGGATGCGTGCTGCGCGTTGGGTAGACGCTCGTTGCGCTGTTGTTACATTGTAAAGAATGGTCAAAAGTGGAAAATGCGGCTCGATTGTACTGGACAAAAACGTTCGTTTTTGTCGGGCAAATCTGCACTCCACTAAGCCATTGTCGCAAAAGGAAATGTCGCTCAAGAGCCCGCTTGAGATCGAATTTTATAGAAATGAACGATTTTGTTCAGGCCCTTAATGCGCGGGGCGACTAGTGGCGAGAAGGGAGGTTTCCGTGTCAACGGGATAGCCGGCGTAGACCGATCATTGCAGGCCACATTGTCCTGGCGGTGCGATGAAGGGAAAAGGGATCTTGTGGGAGTCATATGTGGTGACACCGCGGCTCACCTGCAACAAACGGACATGACGAGCTTCGCTTGCCGACGGGTGTCGTCAGATTGAATTGAGTGATGACGATAACCGAACGCGATGTGATAGCGAAGGCAATGAATCCGAGAGCTGAAATTCGATGGCTCCGAGAGGATTTTATTGGGGCGAGTATGTTGAAATTGATGCATGCAGAGTGAGGCGAAATGAGGAGCCCGATGAAGTGCCTCTCGATCCAGGATTATAAGTCTGATACCGATGATTCGTCTGATCGATTGGTGGCCTTGTTTCCCGAGATAACCAATTCCACGCGTGTGAATGATGTCGATATCGACGCTAGAGCCATCGAATCAATTGCTTGTCAATTGATCGATCAGCATATTGGTAAGAGCTTGAAGGATGCTGCGCGGCTTGCTTATCGAATCGGCATGACGTCCGGCATCCGAGGAGAGACCCAATTCGCCGTGAGCTTTGACGATTAGGTTTGTGCCCGCGATGTGCTTCCGATTATCGAGAGGATTCGGCTGGCCGGATTCAGTCACGGGAGATTCATCTGGCAGTGTGCCAGCGACAATCCTGTATTGAGGCGTGAATTGGATGAACGATCGGCGATCAAGAATAAAAAATAGTCCGTCGCGGGCGTGGAAGTCGCCGGAAAAATACGCTTAGAGATAACCGTCGTGGCAGCTGTAATTCGCACTGCCACAAAATAAGGCCGATACGAGCAGCGCAGTAATACGCGTGAGACGTGACGCGCGCCGATGAGGTAGATCAGATGAACAAGTCATACCGAACCATTTGGAATGAGGCGCTTGGCGCGTGGGTTGCGGCTTCGGAACTGGATTCGGCGCGGGGCAAGCCGAACAAGTCGGCGGTTGCTGCGGTTGCTGCGGCGATGCTTGTGGTTTCGCCTTATGTGTCGGCGCAGTATTCGGCGGGTGCGGGGACTACGCCCGGGAACCAGGCTGGTTCGATATCAATTGGTGGCAATGGATCGAGTCCGCCGGTTGCAAGTACGCAATTGAGCATCGCGATCGGCAATGCTGCAGTCGCTAATGGTGGAAATGCGGCGACTGCAATCGGGAATCAGGCTACAGCTACCGGGGCAAACTCGACCGCCATTGGTGGGGGCGCGCAAGCGTTGAATGACCAGGCAACTGCGCTGGGAGCACAGTCGATAGCAACTGGTGTTATGGCTTCGGCGGTTGGAAACGGTGCAATAGCATCTGGACAATTTGCAACTGCTCTCGGACACGCCGCATCTGCATCGGGCCAAAGCAGTGTCGCTCTCGGTAATCTTGCTACCGCGACTGCAACGAACGGCGTCGCGTTGGGCGCGAGTGCGAAAGCGAACAACGCGAACGATGTCGCACTGGGTTCCGGCGCGGTGACGGCTGCCGCCAATCCGACAGCGACGGGTACTGTCGGCGGCGTGACGTACAGCTTTGCGGGGACAACACCGTCGAGCGTGGTGAGTGTTGGTGCGGCAGGTGCGGAGCGCCAGATTACGAATGTCGCTGCCGGCCGTGTAACAGCAGCTAGCACGGATGCGATCAACGGCTCGCAGTTGTTCGCGACGAACACCGCGATCAACAGCCTGTCGACTTCCACGTCCACCGGCATCAGCACGGCGCAAAGCGGTGTGAACTCGCTGTCGACCGGGCTTTCGACGACCAACAGCACCGTCACGTCGCTGTCGACGTCCGCGTCCACCGGCATCAGCACGGCGCAAAGCGGCGTGAACTCGCTGTCGACCGGGCTTTCGACGACGAACAGCACCGTCACGTCGCTGTCGACG